>Ga0209253_10004579_pt1 | contig 12044 bp, 13 predicted proteins | sample FrelakmetBRP12BR_FD_187145 | JGI IMG/M metagenome (GOLD analysis project Ga0209253, IMG submission 187145) | Freshwater lake sediment microbial communities from the University of Notre Dame, USA, for methane emissions studies - BRP12 BR (SPAdes)... | ecosystem: Environmental > Aquatic >...
GTCAATCCGAGTTCGATCGTCGAGCGCGGAATGCGACAGATGTAGCTCTGGTAGTAGGCGTCGCCCTGGATCACCTCGAGCTGGTCGCCGCCGCCGAGAATCCCGACGGAGAGCATCCCGGCTGCGTGGACGAGCTCGCGCGGCACGTAGACCGGCAGGTAGCCGATCGCCTTGCGCCCCGGCACCTTGGCTTTCCATTCCTTGACGACGGATAGATCGAGGTCGTCGAACAGCGCCTGGCAGCGCTCCACGATCGGGAGGACGGGCGGAATCGTCGACATCAGCGATGCTCCCAGTGCGGTTTGCGTTTGGCGAGAAATGCGACCAGGCCTTCGTTGGCATCGCGCGTCTGCATCAGCCGGTCGATGTAGAGCCGCTCGACTTCGCCCAGCCGGCGGCGCACGTCGTGGATGATCGTGCCGCGTGCCGCGGCAAGCGCGCAGGCCAGCGAGACGGCGCTCTTGCTCGCCAGATGCTGCGCGAAGTAGGCGAGCGCGGCCGCTTCCGGATCGGCGGCGACGGATTCGACGAGGCCCATTGCCCTGGCCTCCTCGCCGCTCACCGAGCGGCCGGAGAACAGCAGATCCTCGGCGGCCGGCTGCCCGACACGGTACGGCAGGAGGCACGAGGCCGCCGGCGCGAAGACGCCGAGCTTCATCTCGGGCTGACCGAGCTGCGCGTCCGGTGCGGCGAAGATGCGGCCGCCCGCGAGCGCAACCTCCAGCCCGCCGCCCAGGCACTGGCCGCGTACCGCGACCAGGATCGGCGCCGGAAACTCGAGCATCGCCAGGATCAGCGCGTGCAGCGACGCGAGCATCGCCGCGCACTGGTCGGGCAGGTGCTCCTCGACGCTCGCGCCGAAGCTGAAATGCGGGCCCTCGGCAGCGAGCAGCACGCCGCGCAGGCCCGGATGCCCGCGATACGCGACGAAGGCTCCGTGCAGCGCCGCGATCATCGCGGCATCGACCAGGTTCGCCTTCGGCCGCGCGAGGGTGAGGCGCAGGAGCGCGCCGTCGCCCTCGACCTGATCCTTCAGTGGAGACTCGCCGGCCACGCGCTACCTCTTGCCTTTGTTCCCGGGCTGGATCGAGTCGTGCAGCGGGCCGACCCAGCTCTCGCCGGCCGCGAGCTTCTGGCGCAGCAGCACGAAATCCACTTCGCGGTCATCCTTGGTACCCTCGTTGAATGCCGTGAAACCGGCGCGCGCCTCGGTCATCATGTTGAGCGCGAGCCACGCGCGCGAGTTCTCCTTGTTGCGATTCCACGCGTCGAGCTTGGGCTTGCGCAACTCCTCGATCGTCTTGGTCGTGCAGTCGGGGAAAGTGAGGAGCAGCTTCGCGCAGAGCTCCTCGACCTTCGCGTCGAGCAGCGACAGGTCGACCGCGCCGCGGCCGAGCAGCGCCTTCCCTTCCTTCGCCGCCTCGCCCCCCTTCGGCTCGCCGAACACGAAGCGGCCGTTCTCGTCGACGACGCGTTGCGTCTCGACCAGCGGGTTCGCGACGAACTTGCCGTCGACCTTGAGCGCCGGGACGATGTCGGCGAGCATTCCCATGTAATACGCCTTGTGCGCCGAGAACGGCTCGCACAGCACGCCGGCAACCATCGCCCGCTCGTTGCCGATGATCGGCGGCAGGAAATCGGTGGCGCCCCCGATGGGCGCCGAGCCATGCTTGGGACCGGCCTGGCCGAAACGCGCGAGATCCTGCGCCACCGAGAAGTCGCAGGCCATCCCTATCTCCTGGCCGCCGCCGATGCGCATCCCGTTGACGCGGCAGATCACCGGCTTGTCGCAGACGAAGATCGCCGAGACCATGTCGTTGAAGAGCCGCATGTACTGCCGGTATTCCTGCGGGTGGCCGGCGTAGTACTCGGCATACTCCTTGGTGTTGCCTCCGGTGCAGAACGCCCGGTCGCCGGCGCCGGTGAACACCACGCAATTGACGTCACGCGCGTTCGACGCCGCACGCAATGCGAGTATCACGCCCTTCACCATGTCGGTCGTGTACGAGTTGAACTGCGTCGGGTTGTCGAGCGTGATCCACGCGTTGTACAGGCCGGTCGCGGTCTTGCCGTCCGGGGTCTTCGCCGGCCGCTTCTCGTAGCGGACACCCGGCTTCGAGATGTCCCCGACGAGGTCGTGGTTCTTGAAATCGCGCATGGGGTGGGGAGCGTTCATTGGCAGTTTCCTCAGTGGGCGGGAACGAGCACCGCGCGCTTCTTGATCCGGTGGTCGTGCACCTCGGCGAATACGCGGTTGATGTCGTCGAGCGGGTGCGTTTCGACGAACGGCTTGATCGCGACCTTGCCGTCGAGGACGAGATCGAGGGCCGCGGGGTAGGACTCCGGCGGGCAGCCCCAGTTGCCGATCGCGCGGGCATCGAACGCCATCAGGTTGGAAAGCCGGACCTCGACTTTGTCCATCGTGAACCCGACCACGGACAGCGTCGCGCCGTGCACGAGCAGGCCGTACGCGGTGAGCTGCCCGGCCGCGGTCCCGGAGCATTCGAAGATGAGCCACTCGGTCGAACGGAGCCCGTTCTGCTTGGCGAAGGCGCCGATCGCCGCCTTCATCGCCTTCCCGTCGAGCGCGCGGGCGTCGAGCGTCATCGCGGCGCCGTGATGCGAGACGGCCTCCAGTTTGGCATCGTCGACGTCGATCGCCACGACCTTGGCGCCGAACGCCCTGGCGATCTGCACGCAGTAGCCGCCGACTCCGCCGACGCCGACGACGATGGCAAGCGACCCCGGCGCGACACCGGCGCGACGCACGGCCTGGTAGGGCGTGGTGAGTGCGTCGGCGACGATGGAAACCTCGGCGAGCGTGAGGCCGGCGCGCCGCAGGCGCGCTTCGTCGACCTCGCACAATCCGCGGCCGGGAACCACGACGTGGGTGGCGAAGCCGCCCTGGACGTCGTTGCCCGGCATCTTCTGGCCGCGACAGATCGGCGCCAGACCACGCCGGCACAAATCGCATTGACCGCAGGGCAGGACCGCCGGAATGATGACGGCCTTGCCGAGCCAGGCCTCGGCACCGGCGCCGGCGGCGACCACGTGCCCGCTGATCTCGTGCCCGAGCGCCAGCGGCAGCGGGGCATTGGTGCGTACTCCGTCGTAGTAGTAGCCGAGGTCGGTGTGGCAGACGCCGCAGCCGGCGACGGCGACGGTGACCTCGCCGGCTCCGGGCTCGGCGCTGAACGCCGCGCGCTCGAGTGGCGCCTTCGGCGCCGTCATCAGCCAGCGGTGGGCTTCGATGCTCATCGGTGTCGTTCCTCCTCGCGTGCGCCGCTTCGGGAAGTGCTGCGGCCACCCCCGGCAGGACTTGACGGCCGGGGCGCTCCGGCCTATTCTGGTATTACAGTACCGCAATACCGGTTTTCTGGAAATAATGATGGAGCAGCCGGCATGAGGGCGCTTTGATCTGCGTCAATTGCAGCGGGGCGAAGAGCCGATCTACTTCGCTCCATCGACAGGCGCGAGCGCACGGCAACTCGACCGGCATTTGCGCGGCGGCTCCCGAGGGAGGAACGACGTGGACGCCAAGGTGAGCAGGAAAGCTCCGTTGCAGCGGACGGCAGCGAGCGTTTCCATCGCGCTCGCCGGCAGCGGCGGCAGCGGCGTGATGACGGCCGGCACGCTGCTCCTGAGCGCGGCGGCGAAGGCCGGCCTCTACGGCCTGATGGTGCGCACGAGCGGCCCGCAGATCCGCGGCGGCGAGGCGGCGGCGCTGGTGCGGCTCGGCGAAGCGCCGATGCACGGTCTCGACGACCGTTTCGACGTGCTGCTCGCGATCGACTGGCAGAACGTCAACCGGTTCGCCGATGAAATTCCGCTCGCTGCGTCGAGCGTGATGATCGGTGATCCCGACGAAGGCGAGGCCCCCGAGGTCTTCCGCAACGCCGGGGCACGCTACTTTCCGCTGCCGCTGAAGAAGACGGCGAAGGGCATCGCCGGAAGCTGGACCAACATGGTCGCGCTGGGCCTCGCGGGCGCGCTCGCAGGGATCTCCGAGGAGGCGCTGGCTGCCGCCCTGCGCGACACCTGGAAGCGCTCCGAAGAGGCGCTCGCCGCGAACCTCGCCGCCGTGCATGCGGGCGTCGTCGCCGCCGCCGGCATCGACGGCGTGCCCAGGCTCGGCATGTCCGCAAAGACCGCCGGCAAGCGCTGGCTCATCAGCGGCAACGAAGCGGCCGGTTATGGCGCGATACGAGGCGGTGTTCGCTTCGTCGCCGCGTATCCGATTACGCCCGCGACCGAATTGCTGGAGTGGATGGCACCCGCGCTGACGCAGGTCGGCGGCACCCTGCTGCAGGCCGAGGACGAGCTGGCATCGATCAACATGATCATCGGCGCCTCGTATGGCGGCGTGCCGTCCCTCACCGCCACCGCGGGGCCGGGCCTCGCGTTGATGACCGAAGGCATCGGGCTCGCGGTCAGCGCCGAAGTGCCGATCGTCGTCGTCAACGTGATGCGCGGCGGGCCGTCGACGGGCATCCCGGCAAAGACCGAGCAGAGCGACCTGTCGTTCGCGGTCAGCGGCCTTTCCGGCGACGCGCCGCGGCTCGTGCTCGCGCCGACGTCGATCGCCGATTGTCTGGCCACGACGCAATGGGCGGTCGAGCTTGCCGAAGCGCTGCAGGCGCCGGCGATCGTCCTCTCCGATCAGTTCATGGGCCAGTCGCGGGCGATCATCGATCGGCCCGCTGATGTCGCCTTCATCGGCAAGCGCCAGACCGTCGCGGCGAACACCCCGGATTACAAGCGTTACCGCAACACCGAGTCGGGCATTTCGCCGATGGCCATTCCGGGCACGCCCGGCATCGCGTACACGGCGGACGGCCTCGAGCACACGGAAGCCGGCATCCCCAGCAGCCAGTCGCGCGACCACGTGACGCAACTCGACAAGCGTCACCGCAAGCTCGCGCAGCACGACTATGGCCGCTTCTGGGCAGACATCGAGGGTGATGGCGACGCAGCGGTGATCACGTTCGGCTCGACGACCGCGGCGGTCCGTGAAGCCGTGGCGCGCGCCGCCAAGGAAGGCGTCACGGTGCGTTTGATTGCGATCCGGCTGCTTGCGCCGGCGCAGCCGGAGCAGCTCGCGGCGGCGCTGGAGGGCGTCGGGCAGGTGCTGGTCATCGAGCAGAACCACAGCGCCCAACTCTACCGTTACCTGCGTTCGATGTACGACCTGCCGGGCAAGCCGGCGAGCTTTCACCGTCCCGGACCGCTGCCGCTGCGGCCACGCGAACTGACCGAGGCGATCGTGACCTGGAGGGCGGCATGAGCGGACTTGTCGCGAAACGATCGAGGAAAAGCTCCCATGGCTGAAGTTGCCGCGCGCGCGCCGCTGACCGCGCAGAATTACAAGTCGGGCTACAAGCCGATCTGGTGTCCGGGCTGTGGCGACTACTCGGTCCTGAGTTCGATTACCAAGGCGCTGGCGATGGTGCAGGCGCCGCCCGAGGACGTCGTCGTCGTCTCCGGGATCGGCTGCTCGTCGCGGATTCCTGCCTACACGAGCTGCTACGGGTTTCATGGCGTGCACGGTCGCGCGCTCGCCGCGGCGACCGGGCTCAAGGTTGCGCGACCCGAGCTCACCGTCCTCGTCGCCGGCGGCGACGGCGACGGCTACTCGATCGGTGGCAACCACTTCCTGCACGCGTGCCGGCGCAACGTCGACCTGACGTACATCGTGATGGACAACCACGTCTACGGGATGACGAAGGGGCAGCCCTCGCCCACCACGGAGCCCGATTGGGATTCGAAGCTCTCGCCGGGCGGCACCGGCGTGCGCTCGTTCCATCCGCTCGTCATCGCGCTCGCCTCGGGCGCCAACTTCGTCGCGCGCGCGTTCTCCGGCGACCCGAACGGCACCGCGGAGATCATCGCGCAGGCGATCCGCCACCCGGGCTTCTCGTTCGTCGAGGTGCTCTCGCCCTGCATCACCTTCCGGCCGGATCAGCGCGACTGGAAGAAGCTCGCGCATCCGGCCCCGGTCGATCCGACCGACGATCCCGCGCGCGCCGCGCGCCGGATCATGACCGACGACGGCTTCAACATCGGGGTACTCTACGCCGGCAACCGAAAGCCCTATCCGGTCCTCGGTCGCAAGGCGAAGTCGACCGTTGCCGACCTGGAAGCGGAGTTCATGCAATGAGTCCCAAGACCACTGCCCGCGCTGCCGTGAAGACCAGGACCGCCAAGCGTCCCGTCGCCAAGAAGCCGCGCACGGCGAAGACCACCGGGCCCGTAACGAAACCGAAGACCGCGAAGCGGCCGGTCGCCGGAAAGCCCCCGTCGGCGAAGGCCGTCACCGGCGTGAAGGCCAAGCGTGCCGCGAAGTCCGCCACCACCGCACCGCGCACGCTCGAGGAATTCATGACCCAGGCGCTCGTGATGGAGGTGGAAGCGGGGCAGCGCTACGCCGAGCTCGCCGACGCGATGGAGACGCACAACAATCGCGAGGTCGCGGCGCTCTTCCGCAAGATGGCCGACATCGAGGGGAAGCACGCGCAGCAGATCATGGCGGAAATGGGCTGGACCACGATGCCCGGCCCGCGCCCGGGCATGGTGTTCCCGGAAGGATTCGAGGCGCCCGAGACCACGCCCGGCGACGAAGTGCATTATCTGATGCAGCCCTACCACGCGCTGGAGCTGGCGCTCGCCAACGAGCAACGCGCGGAACGCTTCTTCGGACAGCTCGCACGCGTGGCGACGACCGCTTCGGTGCGCAAGGCCGCTCGCGAGCTGCAGGCGGAGGAGCGCGAGCACGTCGAACTGGTCCGCGCGTGGATGAAGAAGCTGCCGAAGCCCGATGCCGACTGGGCCAACGATCCCGATCCGCCGGTCTACACCGACTAGGAGATTCCCGATGCAGGCACTGCTTCCGGAGGGCTGGGCACCGCCGATCGGCTACGCCAACGGCATCGTCGTCGACGCCGGCCGCATCGTGTTCATCGCGGGACAGGTGGGCTGGGACGCCGGGCAGAAGTTCCACTCGGCCGACATCGCACCGCAATTCGAGCAGGCGCTGAAGAACATGCTCGCCGTGCTCGCGCAAGCCGGCGGCGAGGCGCGCCACATCTGCCGCATCACCGCCTATTGCTGCGACAAGCCGGCGTATCTTGCGGCACGGCGCGAGCTGGGCGCGATCTGGCGCCGCCTGATGGGCACGCACTATCCGGCGATGAGCATGATCTTCGTCTCCGACCTTCTCGACAACCCCGCCAAGATCGAACTCGAGGCGACGGCAGTGCTGCCGAAATAACGGGAGCCGGCGATGCAGCTCGATGGCAGGATCGCGATCGTGACGGGCGCGGCACAGGGGATCGGCGCCGCCGTTGCACGGGCGTTCGCGCGTGAAGGCGCCCGTGTCGGCGTCGTGGATCTCGCGCTGGATCGCACCGAGGCCTTTGCCGCCGAGTTGCGCGGGAACGGGGCAGACGCGATCGGCCTCGCGTGCGACGTCGCGAAGCGCAGCGACGTCGACGCCATGGTCGCCGCCATGCATGCACGCTACGGGCGCATCGACATCCTCGTCAACAACGCCGGCATCATCCGCCCCGCGATGCTGCACAGGATGACGGCGGCGCAGTGGGACGAAGTGCTGGCCGTGCATCTCACAGGCAGCTTCAGCTGCCTGCAGGCAGTCGCGCCGGGCATGATGGAGCGCCGCTACGGACGCATCGTCAACGTCACCTCGGCCGCCGGTGTGCTCGGCACCATCGGCCAGATCAATTACAGCGCCGCCAAAGCGGGCATCGTCGGTCTCACGATGTCCGCGGCGAAGGAACTGGCGAAGCACGGGATCACGGTGAATGCCATCGCGCCCGGCGCCGCGACACCGATGACCGAAACGATCCGCACCGACGAGCGCTTCAAGGACAAGTACCTCGAGCGCATCCCGATGGGCCGCTGGGCGGAGCCCGACGAAATCGCGCCGGCGTTCGTTTTCTTCGCATCCGACGCGGCGAGCTTCGTCACCGGACAGGTGCTGGCCGCGGATGGCGGGATGACGATCCGCTAGCCCGCCCGGCCTCGATCTTCCTTGCGGCCGGCCCTGCGGTCGGATCCGGCGGGGCCTAGACGACGAAGCGTGCGAGCTTCGTGCGCAGCTCCTCCGTGAACGGCACGGGACGGTGCGTCTCGAGCGACAGGTAGACGAGCACGAGGGTCGCGCGCACCCGCACGATGCCACCCGCCGCCGCGTCGACCTCGGCGGTCAGCGACGAGTTTCCGATCTTCTTCACCGCCAGCGTGAACGTCAGCCGTTCGCCGATCCGCGACGGCGAGAGGAAGTCGCATTCGAGCCGACGCATCGGGACGCCACGCTTCTGGTCGACGTGCAGGCGCGCGAAATCGATGCCGAGTCCCCGGTCGAACCAGTCTTCGACCAGCTCGTTGAACAGGATGAAGTACTGCGGATAGAACACGATTCCCGCCGGATCGCAGTGGTGGAAACGGATCAGCTTGTGGGCGGCAAACGGGGCAGGCGCGTTCATCGGGTGGCTCCTGGCATCATGGGTCCTGATCGGGATTCGACCCGACATGCAATGTGCGAGCGATTCGAATCGCGTTCCATCGGACGACCGAGTCCGGCGGGCTCCTGCCGGCGGAGTCTCGAGTCAGCCGATACCACGGCATGCAAGATGGCCCGCGCCTGCTTCCGGACTGATCGTCGACGCGCGCTCCGGCCGTACCGGCACAGAGGAGTTGACGACGTCGATTGCCACCGGCCGTATCCCCGCCCGGCGCCGCGAGGACGTCGAACTCGTCGGCGCTTCTGGCTAGTCGACCTCGACTTGGCCGGTCGCACGGGTTCGAATGAGCGACCAGGACAAGCCTATGCCCAGCACGATGCCGGCGGGCGGAGCCGAGATCCAGTGGTAGAACGACCAGCCGGCGGGATTGAACGTCACCAGGACCAATGCGAGCGCGACGACGACCCGCAACGCGACGCCTGACCAGGAAATCGCGGAAGTGCTCATGAAAACAGCTTAGCACAACAGCGCCGCGCGGACCGGGTGCGTGCCAGTGCCGGAAGTCTATCCATGATCAGCCCGTTTCTGGCAGGATCTGGACCGGGGGCTCTCCGATGAGGAAAACGCGGTTCACGGATCCGCAGATCGTGACGATTCTAGAGGAAGGCGCCGCCGCGGTACCGGTGGCGCAGCGGGCGCGGCCGCACGGGATCAGCGCGGCGAAACACTACACCGCGATGCTCGCGCAATGAATCCCCGCGTGCGCCGGGCAGGCCGGGTACTGCGGCATTGGTGGCTGCGCTCCCTCGAGGCGTACCGGCACATCGCCGGTCGGCGGACCGCGTCGGCCCAGGCCGGATTGGACGCCCTCGCCCCTGGCGTCCGGCTGTATCGAGACGGCCTCATCTTCGTTGACCCGGACTGGTCTCCGGCTGGCGTCACGCTGCAGTTCACATCCGACGCGAAGACGTACCGCGAGCGCTACTTCGAGCGCCTCGACTTCGACCACCTCCTCGACCGTTGCCTGCGAGTGGCCGACGTCGACCGGGATCGAGAGATGCGTGTACTCGACATCGGCTCGGGCGGCGGCAGCAGCGTGTTCGCGGCCTGCCGCCTGATGCCGCACGCGGAGATATTCGCTTCTGATATCTCGCCGCAGCTGCTGCGGCTCCTCGCCGAGTTCGCGGAATCGCACAACGAATGGCGCAACCGCATCAAGACCTTCCGCTTCGACCTCCATCGCCGCCTGTTCGCGCCCGAAGTGTTTGACCTCGTGATCGGCGCGGCGATCCTCCATCATCTGATCGATCCCTGGGCGGCGCTGGTCAACGTCGCCCGTAGCCTGAAACGTGGCGGCAGGATCATTCTCGTCGAGCCGCTCGAACCCGGCTCGCTTATCCTTTCCGCGATGTACGGGCGGGTGCTCGGCGTCCTTGATGGCCTGGGGCAGGGGGACGGCGAGCTCGCCCGCGTGATGCGGGCGCTGCGACTCGACATTCAAAGCCGGCTCGGGGTCCCAGTGGAAAAGCCCTGGACTGCGCGACTGGACGACAAGTGGGTGTTCGACGAGGCCTACCTGATCGGGCTCGCCCGAGATCTGGGTCTCGCGCGCGTCGACGTTCATCCTGCACAGCTGCAGCTCGACAACATGTTCGAAGGCGCGTTCATGAGCGTTCTGGCCGACATCGGCAGCCGGGAGGTCGCGATTCCCCGGGAGGTGATCGAGTGCGTGCGCGAATTCGATCGTGGAATCGCCACGGAATTGAAGGCCCGGCTTTGCCCGACCGGCATCATCGTATTCACCAAATGAAGGTCGTGCCGCGATGCGCGGCACCGGCCCGGAGCCGCACGTCGACACCCTTCGATGCGCCGGTTTCGCCTGTTCCCGGCGGCAACTCATGGCAGGTCGGGAGTTACCGATCTCGGGTGGTGCGAACGCGGAGCGCCGTACCTGCGGCCGCGATCGAGGATCGGCTTTTCGAAGAAGTGCCACGACGCCGCGGCGGCGAGCACCGTGAGGCCGAGCGTCACGACCAGGAACTGCACCGGGGCGAGGTACCCCAGCCACAGGCACACCTCGATCGCGAACAGGTGCCACAGATAGACGCCATAACTCACCTCGCCCAGGTACCGGACGGGGCGCAAAGGCCAGCTCCATGCGACCGTTGGCAGGTGGACGGCCGCCGCGACGACGCAGAGGAAGAACGCCGCGAGGGACGTGCGCCAGAACGTGACCATCGCGGGCAGGTCCCAGTAGGACGTATTGGACCAGTAGAGGCCGAAGCACACGACCCCCGTCGCGACCGCAGCGAGGGCCCAGAACGCGCCGTCGCGCAGCGACGGCGCCGGGCGGCGGTCGAGGAGCTTCGCGAGGAAGATTCCCGCACCGAACTCGTCGAGCGCGCCCGGCAGCTGCATCACGCGCATGAACAACCGCACTGGCTCGTAGTGGCCGAAGAACCAGACCATTGCGCCGCGCCATGCCCAGGCGATCAGGATGCACCCGACCCAGATGCGCCAACCCGGCGTGCGGGAGAGCCACGGAACGAACATCGCAACCGCGAGATAGAACTGCATCTCAAGCGCGAGCGTCCAGTTCACGCCGTCGATCGAGCTGTACGTCACGGGCCAGAAGGTGTGCGTGAAACTCAGGTGCGACGCGATCTGCCACAGCAGGTGGGTGGCGGCCTGGTCGAACCAGTTCCGCTTGAACAGCACGATCCAAAGCACGCAGGTCAGCAGGTAGAGCGGGACGATGCGCGCGGCGCGCCGCGCCCAGTAGCGCCTCGCGAACATCGCCGGGTCCCGCCGCCACAGCGCCAGCGCGCTCCGCGTGATGACGAATCCGCTGATCACGAAGAACAGGTCGACGCCGATCCAGCCGATCCGGAACGTCAGCAGCGGGCCGTTCGCCGGAAACGACGACCAGTTCGCGTACTCGATCACGTGGTAGACAACGACCGCGGTCGCGGCGAACGCGCGCAGCAGGTTGATGTTCTCGAAGCGATCGTTCATCGAGCCCAATCCGGGCGCCCGGACGGGGCGGCGGCCGCCAGTTTACATGGCACGCCCGAGGGCTGTGCCGGCAGGCGCGTCGCGGATCTTCAACGTCACTGTGGGCGCAAGCGCCAAAATGTTATCACTTGCCTCTGATGATTCATTAAAAATATTCTTGACCTTAAAGAAAACCCACTTAGTCCCGGCGCCACCACTCAGGGTGAATTTCGGTGCCGTGGAATAAGTCTGCCAGCTCGCCCCAACAAGATCCTGCGACGTACTGGCCACCTTGTAGTGCGTCGGACTATTCGTAGCGACATTGTTGAGCGTCACCACCCCATTCGCCGTGCTCGCGGCCCCAGCATTGATCTTAAACGAAGTCACCACTGGTGCGGACCCAGCGGCCAAAATGTCATCACTCACCTCCGACGATTCATCAATACTGTTCTTGACCTTAAAGTAAACCGTCTTAGTCCCGGCGCCATCACTCAGGGTGAATTTCGGTGCCGTGGAATAAGTCTGCCAGCTCGCCCCAACAAGATCCTGCGACGTACTGGCCACCTTGTA
>Ga0209253_10004580_pt1 | contig 12042 bp, 7 predicted proteins | sample FrelakmetBRP12BR_FD_187145 | JGI IMG/M metagenome (GOLD analysis project Ga0209253, IMG submission 187145) | Freshwater lake sediment microbial communities from the University of Notre Dame, USA, for methane emissions studies - BRP12 BR (SPAdes)... | ecosystem: Environmental > Aquatic >...
GCATCGCTGCGGGACGCGCGATCGCCGGGCGCCGCGACCGCGTCGCTCAGCGTGCTCGAAGCCGATGCGGCCCTCGCCGCGCTTGCCGCGACGACGGGCAAAGGTGCGCAAGCCGAGCGGGGGCGTCAGCTGGCAGGACTGTTCGCACGCGCCACACCCGTCGAACAGGATTTCTTCGTCCGCCTCGTGGTCGGCGAGCTGCGGCAAGGCGCGCTGGCGGGACTGATGCTCGACGCCATCGCGCAGGCGGCGCGTCTGCCTCCCGCCGACGTCCGACGCGCGGCGATGTTCGGCGGCACGTACGGCGCCCTCGCACGCGCCGCTCTCGTCGAGGGCGCGCCCGGGCTCGCCCGTTTCTCGATGCGGACAATGCAGCCGGTGCTGCCGATGCTCGCCCAACCAGCGCGCGACGTCGACGATGCGCTTTCGCGGCTCGGCACGGCAGCGTTGGAATGGAAGCTCGACGGCGCCCGAGTGCAGGTGCACAAGGCCGGCGACGACGTGCGCGTCTTCACGCGCAACCGGAACGACGTGACCCCGGCCGTACCGGAGATCGTGGAGTCCGTGCGAGCGCTCAACGCGCGCGAGCTCGTGCTCGACGGGGAAACCATCGCGCTCGGCCCGGGCGGCCGGCCGCAGCCGTTCCAAGTCACCATGCGCCGCTTTGGCCGCAAGCTCGAAGTCCAGGCGCTGCGTGCCGCGCTGCCGCTTTCGGTGTTCTTCTTCGACGTGCTCGCACGCGACGGGGCGGCGCTGGTCGATCGGCCTGCCGCGTCAGGGGCTATCGGCCGGACAAGCGGGCCGAAGAAGCCGACACCATCGAAACCGTCCGCGCGATCCACGCCGCACGGCTCGCGGCGCCGGGTGACTCGCGGCGTTGACTCACGTCAAGGCGGCGGCGGAACGATTGCCGTACGTTGATTTCGAGAAAGAATTTGACGGCTCGCGGCGTTATTCGAGGCGCTTCCGCGGGACCAGGTCAAGGCAATCCGTTTGTCAATCGCGAGAGGAATACATGAGAGCTCTACCCACATTGACGGCGATTGCCGGTGCGGTCGCGATCGCGCTGCCGCTAGGTGTGGCGGCCCAGCAGAAGATGGACCTCGGCCAGCGCGAATGGAACAACAACTGCGCTGCGTGTCATGGGAAGGCCGGTAAAGGCGATGGGCCTTATGCAGGCCTTGTCGACACGGCGATCCCCGACGTGACCATGCTCGCGAAGCGGAACGGCGGCGTGTTTCCGTTCGCGATGGTGTACGAGGTCATCGACGGCACGAAGGAACTCAAGGCGCACGGCCCGCGCGACATGCCGATCTGGGGTGCGGACTACAAGATCAAGGCGGCCGAGTACTTCATCGACGTGCCTTACGACCCCGACGTCTTCGTCCGCTCCCGCATCCTCGCGCTGACGGAGTACGTCTACCGGTTGCAGGCAAAGTGATGTCCGTCTGACTTCCGGCGAGAACATCGCTCCGACAGCGACGATTCTCAGAGGTCAGTGAGCACGAGGGGTGTGCCGTCTTGTCGCGTGCGAACCACGTGGGAGATCGATAGTGAAACCGCGCCTCGCGAGAGCAACACTGGCCACGATAAGTCTTCTTTGCGCATCCGGACTGGCCTTGGCGCAGCAAAATGTCGATTTCGGGAAGCGGGAATACGACTCCAACTGCGCCGGATGCCACGGACCGAAGGGAAAGGGCGACGGTGCCTACGCGGCTTATCTGACGAAGACGCCGACCGATCTTACGATCCTCGCGAAGACGAACGGTGGCGTCTTCCCGTATCAGAAGGTCTACGAGACGATCGACGGACGGCACGCGGTCGCCGCGCACGGTCCGCGTGACATGCCGATCTGGGGCGCCGACTACCTTCGCCAAGCGCCGGTGGAAAGCGTCGTGTTCTTCGATCCGGAGGTCTTTGTGCGCAGCCGGATCTGGGCCCTGATCGACTACATCAACAGGCTGCAGCAGAAGTAGTCGTCCTTGCGACGAAGTTGCGCCGGCCGGCGCTGGCCCGCGGCCGGTTGCGTCACTCGTGATTGTGTCGCGGCACCACCGAGACGCGCGCGAGGCGCCCCCGTTCTTCGACGGTGAAACGCACGGGCAGGAACTGCTCGATGAGCCACATTGCCGTGCGCGCGTGGCTCGAGACCGTGCGCACGGTGAATCCGCCGCCGCCTGCGAGCGCAAGATAAATGAGGATCTGGTCGGCCGCGTGAACGTCCAGCGCCGCGTCGCTCAGCGCATCGGCCGAGAGCTCCGCGCCGACCGCCTCGCCGAGATCTTCGGCACGCACACCCCGCTCGGCAACACGCGCCGCACCGAAACGCGTTGCATCGGTCTCCGCGTAGGCCACGATGGCTCCGCCCTGCCCGATCGCATCGTCTGGGCCGAGCACACGCGCCTCGATCTCGACCGTGCGGATGCCACCCAATCGCAGCCGCTGCACGGCCCCGCGATGCATGCGCCCCGCCACCGAGGCGGGAAGGTTGGCCACATGCGCGCACCCGCGAACCGCAGTGACGGTGCCGCAGGTGCCGAGAATGAGCGGTCGAAGCGTGCCCGGTCCGACCTCGACCTCGATCTCGCCACCGCCACGCGGATAGTACCCGCGCCGCCGCACGCGAACTTCCACGCGCGCGCCCATACGCTGAAGCAGCCAGAGCAGCACGCTGCAAAGATAATCGACCGGCGGAGCAAGCGGCACGTCGGTGCCGCCGACGAGAGCAACCTGCGATGCCACGCCGGCGGAGATCATGACGGGGAGCAGCGCCTGTGCAACGAGCGCCACGCTGCCGGCGGTACCAACGTCGAAGCGATGAATACCGCCGCTCAGCGCGTGGGGCGTGAACTCCATCCGTGTCGACCCGACCGAAAGCCCCGCGACGTCGGCATCGCACAGGGCAGCGACGGCCTTGATGGCGGCGACGTGCTGCGGCTGAAGGCCAGGCTTCTCGCGCCGCGCGCGGATGCTCGCGATTGCGATCGGCGTTCCCGTGATGCCCGCAAGGCCCACGGCGGTGCGGACGAGTTGCCCACCCCCTTCACCGTGCGCGCCGTCGATCTCCACGATGCGATGCGCAAGTGCGACCATCATCAACTCTGCGGCCGCGGGCCGCCTGCGCGCGCCGGCGCGCCGCCACCGGATGATGGTCCTGCGATCGTCCCCGTACAGCGCATAACACCCCCCTCGGGCGGGTGCCGCGCGACCTGCGCGCGACGGACCTTACCGTGATGAGGCGAGTATGGGGAGTCGAGCCCCGCGCGTTTTGACGCGCGTCAAGCCGACGAGCGTCGCATCACGCCGCCGGCTTCGGCATCGACGCCCGTGCCGCGGCTCACTGGCACGTCGAGTGCTGCGGGCGGCGGCAAGCCGAGCAGGCGATAGAGGTTGGCAAGCTTCTCGCGATAGAGTCGATCGAACATCGACACGGCATGCGCGGGATTGTAGTCGCCGAACCACCAGAACCAGTCCGAGCCCTCGCAGTCGGCAAGCTGCCGGGTTGCGACGGCCCGCTCCTGCTCGCTGAGGCGGCCGCTCGCCATCACGAGATCGAAGCTCTGCTTCGCGGCGACGAGCAGGTCCCACGCCTGATTCTTGTCCTGCGAGCCGATCCAGGTCGAGAAGGTGCCGTACACCCAGCTTCCCGCAGTGATCCCTGCGAGCTCGCCGACGGCCGCCGCGTTCTTTGCCGCCGTTCCCGCCGCCCGCTCGGCGAGATAGCCGCGATAGGTCGTGGTACGGATGCTCGGATGGGACTCAAGCTTCTCGTAGAGCGCGTCGAGAAAGTACCAGCCGTTGTACGGGTACGCTTCCCATGCGTTTTCGCCGTCGAGGATGATGCTCACGATCGGTTGCTCGCCCTTCGTGTTCGCGGCGATGGTCTCGAGCTCCGAGACGAGGTTAGCGGCGGCATCCGGACCGATCCAGCGCTGATACTCGAAGCCGATGAGATCGGATAGGCGCTCGTCGCGGAAGAACACGTTGAGATCGCGCGCGAGTGCGGGAAGTCGATACGGACGGTAGAGATCGGACGCCCGATCGTAATCGCGGCCGGTGTGACGGCGTACCGAGTTCGCGAGCACCGCTTCGCCCGTCGCGGTCCAGGTGAGTCCGTGCGCGGCGACAAGGTGAAGGAACGGACCGGAGACTCCGCCCTCGGCCGGCCATAGCCCGGCGGGTGCCACTTCGAAGCGGCGCGTGTGCGACTCGATCGCGGAGCGCAGCTGCGCAGCTGCGCGCTCGCGGCCGCCCGGGTACGATTCGGCGGCCGGCAACGGCGCGCTCGGCTCAGATTCACGCGCCACGGGAAGATCGATGAGCAGCGGCGCGATCGGATGATAGTGCGGCGTGGTCGAGAGCTCGACCTGTCCGCTCGCAGCGAGGCGGCGCCAGCGCGGGATGACGTCGCAGATGATCTCGCCCGCGAGCGCGAAGAGCGCGCGGCGCTGCTCGACGGTGAAGCTCACGCCTTGCGCCATCAGCCGGGTAACGAGCGCCGAGTCCCGACGCACGGTCTCTCCCGTCCACGCAAGGTGGTACCAGGTGATGAGATCGAAGACGTAGCGGTCGGAGAGGTAGACGTAGGACTGCTTGCCCTGCGCATTGACGTGCAGGAAGAGATCCTGCAGCCGGCTATAGGCGCCGAACGGCCGAATCATCTTGAAATGGTTGGCGTGGAAGCAGCGGTCGATCGCGAACGCGCGCTCGCCCGCAGTGAGCGGCGTCTCCTCGTCCCGTGCGAGGAGCGCAAGCAGCGGATCGCGAAAGCGCCCGGTCGCGACCTGGTCGACGTAGTCCTCGAGCTGGTCGAGGAGCACCGGTGTGAAGTTGACGACCGCCCGCATCGCGGGGTGGCGCTCGAGATGGCGCGCCATGTCGCTGTAGTCCTTCAGCGCATGCAGGTACACCCAGGGTTCACGGAACTCGCCCGTGGCCTGGTCGCGATAGTCCGGCTGGTGCATGTGCCAGACGAGTACGAGGTCGAGGGGTGCGGCGGTCATCGCAGAATGGAGGGGCCTGGTTACGCACGTGGCCGCATTGTAACGGCGAGCGCCCGGGCGTTGGGCGTGACGTTTGACCGTGCGACAGCCGCAATTTTCGAGCTGTCACACATTCGCAGCGGACTCGCGGGACGCACTATCCCCCTTCCGACCCGCGCCCTGCGGGCGCGGGCCTGCGGCGTCACCGCAGCTGATGCACGCGCTGTCCCAGCATCTCGGGGGTCACCAGGACCACGCCAGTCTCGCTCATGTAGAAGCGCTTCCGGTCTTCGGCGGAGTCCACGCCGATCTGCAGGCCCGGCGCGAGCGTGCAGTTCTTGTCGATCACGGCGTTGCGCACGACGCAGCCCCGACCGATGTCCACGTTGGGAAGGATCACCGCATCCTCGATTTCGCAGAAGCTGTGCACGCGAACATTCGAGAACAGCAGCGAGCGCCTTACTTTGGAGCCGCTGATGATGCAGCCGCCGGAGACCATCGAATCGATGGCAAGGCCGCGCCGCTGTGCGTCGTCGAAGACGAACTTCGCCGGCGGCAGTTGTTCCTGCCACGTCCAGATCGGCCAGTCGTCGTCGTAGAGATTGAGGTCGGGCGTCACCTTGGTGAGCTCGAGGTTCGCCCCCCAGTAGGCGTCGATCGTCCCGACGTCGCGCCAGTAGGGCCGGCCCTCGACCGTGTTCACGCTCGAGTCGGCGAACTGGTGCGCGAACACGCGGTAGCCGCGCTCGACGAGGTAGGGAATGATGTCGCCGCCGAAGTCGTGGTGCGAGTTGGGTTCGTCGGCATCGCGGATGAGCTGCTCGTAGAGGAACGCCGCGTTGAAGATGTAGATGCCCATCGACCCGAGCGCTCGGTCCGGACGCCCCGGCATCGAGGGCGGCGAAGCCGGCTTCTCCAAGAAGCCGGTAACGCGCCACTCGTCGGTCACGGCCATCACGCCGAGCTGGGTCGCCGACTCGATCGGCACGTCGAGGCACGCGATGGACATGTCGGCGTTCCTCATCACGTGCTCGGAGAGCATCTTGCCGTAATCCATCTTGTAGATGTGATCGCCGGCGAGAATCATGACGTAGCGCGGATCCTGGATGCGCAGTATGTCGAGGTTCTGGTAGGCCGCGTCCGCGGTGCCCTGGTACCAGGCGCCCGTGACGCGCTGCTGCGCCGGGAGCAGCTCGATGAACTCGTTGAAGCGGCCGTCGAAGAACGACCATCCGCGCTGGACGTGCCGAATCAGACTTTGCGCCTTGTACTGCGTGGCGATCCCGATGCGGCGGATGCCGGAGTTGACGCAGTTGGAGAGCGTGAAGTCAATAATGCGGAACTTGCCGCCGAACGGCACTGCCGGTTTCGCGCGCCAGTCGGTCAAGGGACCGAGGCGCGACCCGCGGCCGCCGGCTAGCACGATTGCAAGGGTATCGCGCGCGAGCCGCGGCGCCATCGGGCCGCTCGCTTCGTGCTTGTAGGGACAGTGGCCGAGATGGATGCATTCCTGATCGTTCGCCATGTTGCCTCCGGCGGGACCCCGGTATTGGCCTCGGGGTGTTCTGGGTTCGAGGGAGTTTGCCACGCCGCCGAATGCAGACTCCATGATCACGCGCAAATCCCGGTCGAAAAGTGGGCACAAAAAGGCCGCGCCGCTATCCGCCAAACGGATGATGTCGGGCCGCAAGGACGGCGGCGCCGAGAAGTCCGAGGCGCTCCTCGGTGACCACGTGCACCGGAAAGCGGCGCGTAAGCCGCTCGTGCGCGCCCTTCGCGTTGAACGCCGCCACGAACGAGCCCGCCGCGAGCCGCGGGAGAATCTTCGGAGCCACGCCCCCGGCGATGAAGACGCCGCCGCGCGCGAGCACCGCGAGCGCGTGGTCCCCCGCGACCGCGCCGAAGCATCGGACGAAGAGCTCGAGCGCACGGCCGGCGAGCGGCTCGCCGGCGAGGGCTTCGGCACTCACCTCCGCGGAGCGCATCGGCCGCGGTTCCACGCCGGCGTCCGCGCGCACGAACGCATAGAGGCGCTCCAGGCCCGGGCCGGACACGACGTCCTCCGCGATGACGCGTCGGCAGCCGGCGTGGAGAAACTGCCAGAGCCTCGCCTGCTCTTCGTCGGCTGGCGCAAAGCCGGTGTGCCCCCCTTCGCCGGCAATGACGCCGTAACGGTCCCCTTCCCACACCATGTAGGCGACGCCGAGTCCCGTTCCGGCACCGATGGCGACGCGCGGCGCGCGCGCCACGGGTTCGCCCGGCTGCAGGGTGACCCTGCGCTCGGGCGGCACGGCATCGAGCCCCGCCGCCGCCGCGACGAAGTCGTTCACGACGCGCGCGGTGTCGATGCCGAGCGTGGATGCGAGCGCGTCCGCATCGACTTCCCACGGCAGGTTGGTGAGCTTCACGCGCGGGCCGTCGACCGGCCCCGCGACCGCGAGGCACGCATGCGTGACCCGCACCGGGTCGTTCATTCCCGCTTGCGCCTCAGCGATAAAGCGCTCGACCAAGTCCTCGAGGCCCGGCTCGCCGGCGTTCTCGTAGCGCCGCTCGAACACCACCCGCGGCTGCGCTTCGCCCGGCACGCACAGGGCGAGCAGGCTCTTGGTGCCGCCGATGTCGCCGGCGAGGATCATCGGGCAGCAAACACGGGCGCAAGCTCGCCAGCGGCGTCGGGCTCTTGCGATCGCGCGATGATCACAGCGCGCGCCGCGTTGCGCAGCTTCACCGCGGCCTTCCACCCTTCGCCTTCCGGCATGAGCGGCGCGTCGATGACCACGCGAACCGCCGTTGGCGTCGGAATCCACTGGCCCTCGGGAAGCAGCGTTCGAGCGCCAACCAGCGTGACGGGCACCACCGGGACGCGCGCAGTCACGGCCGCGGCGAACGCGCCGGTCCGAAACGAAAGCACGCCCGGCTCGCGCCGGAACGTGCCTTCCGGAAAGAAGGCGAGCGACTCGCCGGCACGCACCGCAGCGCAGAGCTCGCGCGCGTCGGCCACCGAACGCCCGGCCTCGAAGCGCTCGACAAAGCGGGTTCCCACCCGCTCGAGCACCGGCCCGACGAACCAGTGCCGCGCATACTCCGACTTCGCCACGAACGTGAGATCCCGCGGCACGGAAGCGAGCAGCACGAACACGTCGGCGAAGCTCACGTGGTTGGCAACGAGGGCGAAGGGCCCTGCGGGGAGATTGCCTGCGCCCTCCAGTTCGATCGGCACACCGGCGAGTTTCGCGAGCGCCCGGGAGAGTCGTCGGCTCGCGGCGCGGCGCTGACGGACCTCCGGGAGGCCGAATGCGGACATCAGGGCGAGCACCGCCACGGCTCCGAACACGGTCCAGAACCAGGCACCGTACGCCATTCGGCCCGCGGCAATGAACGCGTGCCGGCCCCGGGCAAGGACCCCCGCGCCGGCGAGTCGCGCCAGCTGCAGCCACGCCGCACGGCCTTTGCGGCCCACGAGCCCGCGTTGGTAGCTATCGCGCGTGGCCGCACGCCGGATCTTGCCGGAGGAGGTCTTGAGCACTGCGTGCGGCGGTGCGAGCACGATCTCGTCGGCCGGCCCGCCAATGAGATCGACGGCGAGATTGTTGATCGCGGCACGCAGCGCATCGCACCGCGCGGGCGCCTCCTCGCGCGTCTCGGCAAGAACGACCAAGCGCTCGGTCACCGCGCCGGGGGACACGACCCCGAACACGGCGACACAGCCGTTGCGTATGCCGGGCAGCTTGCCGACGGCCTCTTCGAGCTCGTACGGATAGATGTTGTGGCCGCCCCGGATGATCATGTCCTTGGCGCGGCCGGTAATGAAGAGCTCGCCGGCGGCAAGGTAGCCGAGGTCGCCGGAGTCGAGCCACTCGCCGTCCTTGAGTGCCGCGGTCGCCTCGGGGTTGCGATAGTAGCCCTGGGTCGCCGAGGGTCCCTTGAACTCGACGCGCCCCTCGACGCGGTCCGCGAGCGACCGCCCCTCGCGGTCGGCGATGCGAATGGCACAACCCTCGAGCGCCCGCCCGCAGGCGACGATCTTCACGGCACGCGGATCGCCAGGCGCGACCGCGACGGCGCGACCGGTCGCCATCAGCCGTTCGCGATCGACGTGGTCGACCAGCGCACCGCGGCGCGACGGCGGAAACGCGAGGTCGAGCGCGCACTCCGCGAGGCCATAGACCGGCGCGATCGAGCGCGGGTCGAAGCCCATCGGGTGAAAACGCTCCGCAAAGCGCACGAGCGTGTCGGCCGACACGCCCTCCGCGCCGTTGAAAGCCCAGCGCCACGAGGACAGATCGAGACCCGCGAGATCGCGCGCATCGACCCGGCTCGCGAGCAACTCGAAGGCGAAGTTGGGCGCCGCCGAAACGGTGCCCCGCCAGGCGTGGATCGCATGGAGCCAGCGGGACGGGCGCGAAAGGAATGCGAGCGGCGACATGAGCACGAGATGCATCGCGAAATACAGGCTTCCCATCCAGGCGCCGATGAGACCCATGTCATGGTAGAGCGGCAGCCACGAGACGAACACGTCGTCGGACCCCACGCCGGCCGCGCGACCCATGGCGCGAAGGTTGGCGAGCAGGTTCGCATGCGTGAGGATGACGCCCTTCGGGTTTCCGGTCGAGCCCGAGGTGTACTGGAGGAACGCGATGTCCCCAGGCCTCGCCGCGAAGGGCGCGGGCTCCGCGGCGTCGCGCTCGAGCTCGCGCACGGTCACGACCTGGCGCAGGCTCGGCACGTCGGCGCGCAGCAGACGCGCGAGCAGTTTCGCTTCGGGTACCGTGACGAGCGCGGTCGCGAGGCAATTGGCGAGGATGCCGGCCTGACGCCGCAGGTGGTCCTCGATGGTCGACATCCGAAACGGCGGGTAGATCGGCACCGGCACGCCGCCCGCCATCAGGATGCCACAATAGGTCGCGAAGAAATCGAGGCCTGACGGCAGCATGATCGCAACCGCCTCGCGCGGAGCGATGCCCGCGCGCTGCAGGCCGAACGCGACAAGGCGCGCGCGGCCCCGAAGCTCGCCATAGGTGAGGGTCTGTGCCTCGTCGTCGCTGGCAAGGAAGGTCGCGTGGACGCGGTCGGCGTGACGCGCCACGTGCCAGTCGAGGACGTCGAGGAGCGTTCGTGCATCGTCGGGACGGCCCGCGACGGGCAGCGCCTCCGGGACATCGCTCCTTTGCGTCACGAAGGAGACAGGCTCGCTGCGCTTTCCGGGTTGCGCCGCTCGCAGTGCACGCAGCAGGTCTGCCGGTGTCTCCGCTTCCGCGGCGAGATTTTCCGGCAGGCGCACGTCGAACTCGCGCTCGACACGCAAGCCGAGCTCCACCCGCGCGAGACTGTCGAGTCCGAGGTCACGTTCGAGCCGCGAACCGAGCGCGACCGGGAGGCGCGCCGCCGGTTCCGGCTGCGCGTGGTGCGCAAGTTCGCGCACCAGCGCGAGCAGGCGGGGTTCGGCATCGAGCTGTACGGCGGCACTCGGATCGAGGGCGGGGTCGGGGGTCATGAGAAGGCCGGCGATTCCATCGCGTATCCTACGCGCCCTTCCCGGATCGCTCCATCCGCCCAGTGCGGGCTGGGGCTCCCGCCGTCGCGGCGCGTACCATGGGCTGCCGCTCTTGCGAATCACACCGGCCGCGGCCTGCCGCACCCTTCGTTCGCAGATGCCGTTTCTCCGTGAACGCCCGGGCCGGGACGGGTTGGGACGTTCTGAAGAAGAGAATCGCCGCCTGGCGGCGATCTCGCAGAGATCGGAAGGTGCCCTCTCGTGAGCGTGAAAACCGGTTCGTGATCTCACGGCCCTTCGCCACATTGACGCCTCGGCGCCCGGAGAGACCTTTATACTTGAATGAAGTCAATGAAACGGCTCATGGGACACCTGACATGAAAGCGCTCTTCCTCACCAACGAATACCCGCCCAACGTCTATGGGGGGGCCGGAATACACGTCGAGTACCTGACCCGGGAGCTTGCCAAAGCGATCGAAGTCGAGGTGCGCTGCTTCGGCGAGCAGTCGGCGAAGGACGGCAACCTCGCGGCCACGGGGTTCCAGTACGACAAGAAGACCTTCGACAAGTGCGATCCCAAGCTGAGGTCGCCCCTGTCCGCGTTCAGCAACTGTATCGCCTTCAACGCCCTGCCGATCGACGCCGGACTCGTCCATTGCCACACTTGGTACACCCATCTTGGCGGCGTGCTGGCGAAAACGGGGTACGGCATTCCGCTGGTCATTACGACGCATTCGCTCGAGCCCCTGCGGCCATGGAAGCGCGAACAGCTCGGCCTGGGCTACGACCTCTCGACCTGGATCGAGAAGACGGCGCTGGAGGCGGCGGATGCCATCATCGCAGTGTCGCAAGGGATGAAGGAGGACGTGCTCAGGCTCTTCAACGTGGATGAGAGAAAGATCAGCGTCATCCACAACGGCATCGACACGGACGAGTACCGGCCGGTAAAAGGCACGGATCGGCTCAAGCGGTATGGGATCGACCCCGGGAGCCCCTATGTGCTGTTCGTCGGCCGTGTGACGCGGCAGAAGGGGATCATTCACCTGGTCAACGCCATCAAGTACCTCGACAAGGACGTCCAGGTCGTGCTCTGCGCCGGACAGCCCGACACGCCGGAGATCGGGCGCGAGATGACCGAGATGGTGAAGGCGGTGCAGGCAACGCGAAAGAACGTAAGCTGGATCGCGGAGTGGATCGACACACCCACCAAGGTCGAGCTCTACTCGCACGCTGCGGTGTTCTGTTGCCCTTCGATCTACGAACCGTTCGGCATCATCAATCTCGAGGCCATGGCCTGCGCCACGCCGGTGGTCGGCAGCGCGGTGGGCGGTATCAAGGAGATCATCGTCGACGGCGAGACCGGCTATCTGGTCGCGCTGGAGCAGCTCCGGGAGAGCCCGTTCGAGGCCGTCGATCCGGATCGCTTCTCCCGCGATCTCGCCGAGCGTCTCAACAAGGTCGTCGCCGACGAGCCACTGCGCGGCGCGATGGGTGAAGCAAGTCGCAAACGGGCGGAAGCCGTCTTCAGCTGGCGGGCAATCGCGAAAGAGACGCTGGAACTCTACC
>Ga0209253_10004581_pt1 | contig 12040 bp, 14 predicted proteins | sample FrelakmetBRP12BR_FD_187145 | JGI IMG/M metagenome (GOLD analysis project Ga0209253, IMG submission 187145) | Freshwater lake sediment microbial communities from the University of Notre Dame, USA, for methane emissions studies - BRP12 BR (SPAdes)... | ecosystem: Environmental > Aquatic >...
GAGCGCCTGGAACTTGTTTTAAATTGACTTCTATCTCGTGAGCGTCCCCTAATACCTTGATCCATTTCTTATTGCGTGTTCCTACTGCCCACGTGTTATGAGAAGAAGTGCTCAAACACTGCACAGTAGGATGGAGCACGACGCCACTGTCTTTGAGACTTTCGATCGATTCTCGATTGATCGGAAATCGCCACACCTTCGTCTCTTTATCCCAGTGTCCGCCCTTAATAGCACTCAGCCTATGACGCGGGCTGAGAGAACTTCCGCGGACTATCAAAGTCGTAGAATCGTCGTCAAGTTCGCAAAGAAGCCGGTCCTCATCGCGATGGGATTCGCGTTGTTGCTTCTTTGCCGTGTTTTGCTTGGTTTCAAGATGAAGAGGGCCATTTTCACGGTAATCGTTCGTCTTCTGAATTTGGCTTTCTGACGAGGCGTTGAGAGTTTTTAGAGCAATCTTAGCGTGCAGTTTCACGTCATCGTGCGCGTTCTGTGTCGCTGCTTGAAGCAAAACATCGCGAGCCGCTGAGTCCGTAACGCCTGAAGCGAGAGCGACCGCTTCCAACGCATCAACTGCCTTGAATCGCTGGTGCTCGTTTTCGTCATCTAATGCCTTTGCAAGTACGTCAACTCTTTTATACCGAGTAAGGCGATCGAAATCGTATTCACCCATTTTATCACTAGCGATTCTTCTTCTATCTTCAATATACAAGAGCAAAATATAAATATTTACCTAAACAGTGCGCGCAATACGCTCATAGACTATCTAAACGGCCTAGAACACGATATTTCCCACCCAAGCTCTGACGAAATATTAACGATCGTAACTAACTTCTAAAAGGCACAAGTAGGGCTCTTAGTCGCGGCTTGAATTCGCTATGTTGTCCGCATCGGCATTTGCTGCCAGTCGTTTATGCAACTCTTCGGTTTTGTAAGTGGGAAATGTCCATTCATCCTTTTCGATTGCCCGCATTTGTTCGCACTTGGCTTTGGCAGCCTTCAAAGCACCGCGCCACGAACCATAGTCTTTAACGGCTTTGTTGTAAACGTCAGGATGCGCCATTTCAGCGCTAATGGCGGTCATATCGAATCTGTTGCGATATAACGCAATAATATCATCTATGATGTCATAATTCAGCGCGGCTTCAAGTGCTCTATCAAGAGTTCCGTAAATTAGCTCAGCTACAAGGGTAAGTTTTGGATTATCAAATAATCCGTCCACCCCAAGCTGTCTGATTTTCTCTCTTATGAATTTTTCAAGCTCCGTGTCAGACATCCAATCATACTATGACGTATGAGTATAGAAGCGTTACGGTGTTAAAAACGTATTTCTGCTTTGTTCAGCGCTTCAAATCAAGCGTTCCGACTCACTGCGGGCAGAGCGAATGCTTTACTCACCTTCGCTTATGTAGTCCTTCGCTTCTTCTAATGCTTTAATCAGTTGATCAAGGGTCGCATGCGTCAATTGTATGGCGAAGCCATCCTTAGATGGATACTTCTCGGTGCCCCTCTGCACCCACTTCCGTATTCCCAGTATCTTGACAGCATCTTCTCCCTCAGAGACGCTAATTTTCAACGAAACACTTTTTGAACTTTCTATCTCTACGCCCCACAATTCTTTCCATTCCATGAGATCCTCCTCGCTTGACGCGAGTTTAAATGCCTCACAATTGGGTTTCCTTGAGAACTTTCTCAAGTATCTTGACTAGATCATGCTCTTTTACCGGTTTCTCGTCATGCGCTGAACCGGTTTGGCACAAGCGTTCATATATCCGTACGGCAGTGGGCTGATTTAAATTAGCCCGAGCTAAAACAGACTTGTCATAAAAGATATCGCGCGGCGTTCCGGTCGCGATAACTTGACCTTCTGCGATAACATAAATTCGATCTGCTATCCTCGCCGCGAGATCCATGTCGTGAGTCGCAATCACAATACTAATCCCGGAGTTAGTTTTCAGTTCAAACAAGACCGATTCTATCTGCCAAGAGTGGATCGGGTCCAAATCGCTAGTCGGCTCATCTGCGACGATTACTTCAGGATTCATGGCAAGGACCCCCGCAATCGCGACAAGTCTCTTTTCGCCTTTGCTTAAGTAGTATGGTATCCTGCTAATTAGATGCTCAGCCCCGATCCGCTCCAGGGCGCTTGTTGCAGCTTGTCGCGCCGCTTCATTTGTCAGCCCCTTGTTGAGCGGTCCAAACATTACGTCATCTAAAACGGTCGGCGCAAAAACTTGGCTGTCTGCATCTTGAAATACTAAACCCACTTCAGTAATGACGCTTGTCTTTTGAGTTACCTCGTGGCCCAACACGACTAAGCGTCCTACTCTGGGCTTTATGAGTCCGTTCAAATGTTCTACGAGAGTACTTTTTCCCGCCCCGTTAGCCCCACATATGGCCACTATTTCACCTTTGAACAGTGAGAAACACACGTTATGGAGGGAGCTCGTTCCATCAGGGTAAACGTGCTCAAGACAGTCGACGTGGATCAGCTCATCTTCTTCGAGTTCTCGGAATTCGCAGGCGCTTAGCTGCTTATCGTTGGACATCGCTTAGAGATACCTCCCAAAAGAATAAAGGAGTATAGAGAGCAAAACGGCAACTAAAATAAACGCGTATCCTCCTGCAGTTGGCCTTGGCACATAGTACGAGGAGGTAAGCTTTCCCCGATATCCCCTTGATTGCATTGCTTTTGCGACAAGGTCAGCTTTGTCGAATGACCGAATAAACGCGAGGGCAAACACCGATCCATAGAACCTGCCATGCTTGCTAATACCCGATAGCTTTAGGCCCCCACGGCTTTTCATCGAAATCACCATTGACTGTAATCCCTCCAAAGTCAAGAACAGGAACCTATACGTAAGTAAAGCTATTTGGCTCAAAGGGTGTGGCAAGACTTTTGATATGATATGTGTCAGGTAGTTGTATTTTGTTGTCATTAACAAAACTAAGCTATAAGAGACCCCTGTAAGCGTTTTTACGATCAGTGTCACAAAAAGCGCTACGCCCTCTAGGGTGAGGTGTATTGGGCCATAGCTTATCAAAGTTGATCCTGGAACACTCCAAATAAGTAGGATTGCAATGCTTGTAGCGAAAAAAACAGGCAACGTCCACCAATAAAAGAGGAGCGCTAGCGGCAGCTCAGACGCCCAATAGAGACAAACAACAACAAATAGCATCAAAAACAACAGGCGAAGGTCGGTTATTACTGTGATGTCAAAAACCACGACTGGGAGCAGGATGATCTTCGTCCAAGGACTAATTTTGTGGATGGGACTACTCCCAAATTCAGAGTAGTGTGTTATCAAACCAAGATCTGGCAGATGCTTTTCAAATCCAATATTTGTCATCGTTGCCTCTCAAGCGTGCGCGATAAGCATTGACACACGCAACTATTATTAGCGCGACGCGCATAAAGGCTTCTAAAGATTGGATGTCGGAGCTAACACACGCTCGAACTGCGTGCGAACTTTAAGAAGCATAAAAAACGCTTCGTAAAGCTCCATAAGCTATTCAGAAAAAAATCCCGATATATGCGCGCGTTTTACATCGGCCGCTTTCAGCCCTATCATTTAGGACATCAGGAGGTCCTAGAAAAAATAGCTCGCGAATGCGAGGAGATCATTGTCGGCGTCGGCAGTGCCCAACTCAGTCACACGTTTTCAGATCCGTTTACGGCCGGCGAACGAATATTAATGATTATGCGCTCCCTTACGGACATAAACACCTTACTTTACGTAATCCCAATTGAAGATATCCGCAGAAACGCGATATGGGTTTCTCACGTAATGACGATGACCCCGCCTTTCGACGTCGTCTACACAAACAATCCTTACGTAGTCCGACTGTTCAGTGAAGCAGGGTTCGACGTCAAGTCTTCGCCGCTTTATCAACGGGAAACGTATTCAGGATCAGAGATTCGACGAAGAATGCATAATGACGAACCGTGGAAGCAACTTGTACCGCAAGTGGTAGCGGAGATAATCACCCAAATCGACGGTGTCAACAGGCTGAAGGAAGTGTCTCGACAGGATAGCCAAGGCAATTTAAATTTTCCAACAAGCATCAATAGAACTAAACCAGGGTAGAAGTAAGCAGTCTTAGAGATACCCTAACATATGAGCTAGTGCTGCTGTGATCAAGAACAGGCCCGCACATTAAAACTATGGACACCCAAGAGCTGCGATATGTTCCACCCGAGCGGGATGCGTTCCGCCTCTTACCTTTAGATGGTTTGGACGAAGTCATGTGTTTTGAATAGCAGAGAGGTTATTTCACATCGAGTTGCTCGTTATATGATGCACCGCGACGGCTTTTTTGGTGTGAAATGTCACTTTGATTGTTAGATAATCTCTCAACAATGCGAGCTTGTTCACGGATATTAAAGAATGCAGCCTGAACTCGGTGTGCCCGTAAGCGACCCCACAGCTACTGCTTATATGGATTTATCTTAGAGTTACATTTATCAAACGAACCACGTAGTGCTTGCCAATGCGCTCCCATTTGTAGGTGTAATTTATATCACGGAAACTTCTTTTCAAGTTCTTTCAGCTCGTTAAGCCGTTCATCCAAACAGCGCTCTGATTTGCAAACGAATACGAACCGCCACTTTGGAAGCGCTTTCGGATCGTCAACAAATTTCATCATATCAGAACCATCGCACATAATTGCGCATCGCGAGGCAAGTGCTTAGCGAGTTTTCATTCTAGGCAGGTCTGCGATATAATATTTGTAATTACAAATTCGAGTTTTATAGAAACTTACAGGCAATCTGGCTTGTCTTTGTCTTCAGGTTCAATCAACTTTTCAATCTTTCCTCGATTGCAAGCCACGTAGTCATTATAGCGGGATTTCGATAGTAAGTCTGTGTTTAGCCTCCTTGGTTTCTAGACACGCAGCTAGTCGCATTTGTTGCTTTTACGTCATTTTAAGTTCCGTCATCTGCCACGAGTTTTTATAGTAACGTGACTATATTTACATATAATGCACCTTAATCAAAATGACGAAGATATCCTTGCTGGCGAATTTGGACCTGTAAAACAAAAAGCAATGGAGATCTTGGTCGCGCTTGGCGATATTTATGGGGCTGAGCAACTTATCCCGATCGAAAGCGCACAGATCGCCGGCGTTTCATATAAGACGATAGGTGACGCTGGACTTGAATATTTAACAGATCTAACTGGAAACGTTACCGTTCCAACTATGCTCAATCCTATGGGAATGGATCGATATAAATGGCGACAAATGGGAATCGATGAGTCTTTCGTTGAAAAACAGCTGGCCATTATCAAGCGATATGAACTGCTCGGAATCGATGCCCAATGCACTTGCACGCCGTATTATGTGAATTCTCCACATCAGGGGTCCCACATAAGCTGGTCTGAGTCATCCGCCGTTTCGTATGCAAACTCCGTTCTCGGTGCGCGCACTAATCGAGAAGGGGGGCCAAGTGCACTTGCTGCTGCACTGGTGGGAAAAACACCAAACTACGGCTATCACCTCGATGAGAATAGAGTCCCCGATATAACAATAAAAACAAATTTTCCTCTAACAGGGGCCGATTTTGGCGTACTCGGGTATGTTGTTGGGAAGACCGTTCACTCACGGGTGCCACAATTTTCCTTTGTTACCCCGCCGAGCAATGATGAGCTTAAAGCGCTTGGTGCCGGTATGGCCGCCACAGGGGCTGTAGCCCTTTTTTACACGGACAAACAAGCAACGCCACACGAAATACTCGAAGTCGAGCATTCAGACCTTGACATATATTCGTCGAGCAAACCTGATGTCGTTGTACTAGGCTGTCCCCACTGTTCACGTTCTGAACTAACGGAGATTGCGCAGCTTCTAGAGGGACGCACGGTCGAACGGCCTCTCTGGATATGCACTTCACGATTCGTGGCTGAGCGTAACAGGTCGTTGATATCTCGCATTGAAGCGACTGGCGCCCACGTAATCTGCGATACGTGTATGGTTGTGTCGCCAGCTTTTGAAAAACAAAGCATGATGGTTAATTCCGGAAAAGCACTTGAATATGGACCAAGCTTGTGCAATTCGCACACTGTAATCGCAACGACTGCGGGCTGCATCAATATCGCTTGTAACGCTTGATTAAGTCAAAACGACAGTAGCGTTTTCTATGCACAAACGCATCAAAGGCCGGATAATATCGAGAGGAATTGGCGAAGGGAATGCAGTAGTGACGGATCAACCGCTCTCATTCTTAGGCGGTGTGGATCCTAAACGAGGGGTCATACAGGATCCAAAGCACGAGTTGTACGGTATTTCAATCGTGGGAACTGTTCTCACCTTTCCACAAGGCAAGGGATCCACAGTCGGTTCGTATGTGATGTATCAACTCAAAAGAAACGGGAAAGCTCCGGCCGCGATTATTAACGCTTCGAGCGAAACGATTGTTGCCGTTGGAGCGATTATCTCAAATATCCCGCTCATCGACAGACTTGATATCGACCCGATCGCTGCGATCAAACCTGGATCACGAGTCCTCGTAAATTGCGTTGACGGCTATATAGAGGTAGAAAATTGAACGACCTCGTCAGCTTGGACCGAATCAATACCGTGTTTCACGTTTACGAGATTCGAGCGAGTGGGCCTGTTATCACGTACTATGGTGAACCGCTGGTTGACAGCAAGAAGCTTTTCGCGACCCTCTGGAATGATTTCGCGCAGAAAGGTTACGATCTGGAACTAAAGCGCGAACATGGCGAATTTATTCTCTTGGCGATGCCTATTGGCAATACCGACGATAAGAAGCATATCAACGTTATTCTGGCAATCGCTACGACTTTGGCCATAACGCTCACCGGTGCAGTGCTTTTTTACGGCGTCAACCCTATCACAGACCCCTTACTTATCTATAAGGGCTTGCCCTTTGCCGCAGCCGTCATGTTCATGCTTGGCTCTCACGAATTAGCTCACTACTATGTCGCAAAGCGTCGCGGAATGAAGGCCAGCTTACCGTTCTTTATACCACTGCCACTTATATCGCCCGTCGGAACGCTCGGCGCACTCATCAAGCTTAAGGGAGCCATTCCAGATCGAAAGTCTCTTTTTGATATGGCAATCGCCGGTCCACTAGTAGGCCTCGCAGCGGCTGTTATCGTGACAATAGTTGGATTTCTCCTCCCACCTGTCACCACCGGCCCCTCGCAAGGACTGACTGTCGCGTTGGGAACACCGCTTCTGTTTGCGTTGATAGGAAAAGTGGTTCCGATAACGTCAACCGGTTCGCATCCAGTGGCGTTCGCAGGCTGGATAGGCATGCTCATAACCAGTCTGAACCTTCTGCCTGTAGGGCAACTAGACGGCGGACACATTGCCCGAGCCATCTCTGGCGAAAAAACGACGTACATATCAGCAGCAGTTCCGCTCTTGCTAATGGCTTCGGGGGTTTACTACTCACTCAACGGTTTGAACGGAGAGACGCTCCTCTTTTGGGGATTCTTTACCTTGCTGTTCGCGACCGGGGGACATCCACAGCCGATCAACGATATTAAAAAGCTTGATAGTAAACGTGTAGTGTTAGGACTCATAGCTTTTTGCCTATGCGTAGCTTGCTTCACCCCAATCCCGATTCAAGCGTAACAATACGCTTTGACAAGCGGAACATATTTAGCTTGGCAGCCATCCAAGCGATACTCACTTTACGAGGTATCGAAGTCAGTTTTTCATCGCACCCACGCGACGGAGTCATGATCTACAGTCTGGCGACACCACAAGCACGCGAAGTTTATCACGAAGTGCAAAACGCACGAACGCAATCTGTATTCATAGCAGGAGGACCTCATCCATCGGCTAAAGCAAGCGAGGCGCTTGAACAATTCGACTTCGTCGTCCTTGGCGAGGGTGAGGAGACGCTTCCTGAGCTAATTTTCACGCTCAAAGACGGTGGCGACGTAGAGACAGTACGAGGCATCGCATACAAAAGGTTAGGGGTAATCCACAGAACCCATCTAAGACCTCACGTTCTGCTCGACGATTATCCGCCCTTCAACCAGAACCTGCGGGCCCCGATTGAGATCAGCCGCGGTTGCCCACATAAGTGCAAGTACTGTCAAACGCCGCGCCTCTTCGGGGCGAAAATGCGCCATCGGGGCGTGGAAGCTGTCGCTTCCTATAGCAATTACCTGTCAGACGTCAGATTTATCTCGCCTAACGCGTTCGCTTACGGATCAGACGGCCGTCACATAGATCTCACAAGCATATCCAAGCTCCTTGCATCACTTTGCGGTCGAGTTTATTTCGGAACCTTTCCGTCCGAAGTTCGGCCAGAGTTTATTACAGACGAAATGCTTGATGTCGTGAAAGAGTACTGTTCAAACACTTCAATTCACATCGGCGCGCAGTCAGGAAGCGATGCCGTGTTGGAAGAGATAAACCGAGGGCATTCACGTCACGACGTCGAAGTAGCGGTCGACATATGCCGCAGTCACGGTTACTGTCCGGTCGTGGACTTCATATTTGGGCTTCCAACCGAAGTTGCTGCAGATCAGGCGGATAGTCTTGAGCTCATTGACTCCATTGTCTCTGTAGGAGGAAAAGTGCGGGCCCATTACTTCATTCCGCTACCTGGCACCCCCTACGAAAACGAAACACCCGCTCCAATCCGTAAAGAAGTCCGTAAAAGACTCGGTAAACTCGCGCGCGATGGTAGACTTACCGGACGGTGGGAGCCCATTAACCACCACAAAAAAAGACAAACGATTTAAAACAGAGGGCCATTAACGTATTCTCGAGTTGTGGATTTTTATGAAGTTTCTAGTCCTTTCGGACGCTCATGGCTTCTATTCTCATATCGCTAACCTGCTATTTAAGGCAGGAGATGTCGATGCCGTTTGCGTAATCGGGGATATTACGGATTTTGGACCAAACAATCTAGTTCAAGAGCTGCTTTCGCTGCTTGGAGAAGATGTGCCCACACTTATGATACCGGGCAATTGTGACCTTCCCACTATTGTTGAGACGATAGAAGAGTCTCCTGCAGTTAACTTGCATCTCAAGAGTTTTGATTATGATGATATCAAATTCCTAGGTATCGGCGGGTCCAACCCCACACCATTTAACACTCCTTTTGAGCTAAGCGAGGCAGAAATCCAGAGCTATGTCGATATGCTCTTGACTGAAATCGGTGAAACGACAGTTTTGCTGTCACATACGCCCCCTAAAGGCTTCTTGGATACAGTTGATTCAAGGCACGTCGGCAGTGAGGCCATTCTTCGCGCGGTTAACGTCGTCGATGTAATCGCATGTGGGCACATACACGAGCAACGCGGCACGCTTATCGCCGGCAAAACCGCGATCGTGAATCCTGGAATGACTGCCCTTGGCTTAGGCGCAATAGTAGAAATACTCCCTGAAACTGGATCAAACGTCTCACTGATTCAAGGTTAAGTCGACGCGAGATGCAACGTTGAGCGGCCCAATCCTCCAACGATAAGGGTTTTATGTATTAACCGTAAGTATCCACCATGAGCGTTAAAAGGGGCGATTTCATTAGATTGTCTTACATTGGCCGATTAGACAACGGCGATGTTTTTGATACCACGAACGAAGATATTGCCAAGGAAAATGATCTATTCGCTGAGGGCGTAAGCTATGCGCCGATAGTGATTATTGCAGGAGATAATATGGTAGTCACAGGGCTTGACGAAGATTTGATCGGAAAAGCGTCTGGCTACGAAGGACAAGTTACGATTCAGCCAAAAGATGCGTTTGGCGAGAGAAAACCTGAATTAGTTGAGGTCGTCCCTACTCGCAGATTCGAAAAAAGACCGACCCCTGGAATGCGAGTTTCCTTGGATAACAAGACTGGAACAGTCGAGAGCGTCATTGGAGGACGAGTACGGGTAGATTTTAATTCGCCTTATGCCGGTAAGATAATCAGCTATGAGTATACGATTGAAAAGATCATTAACAAGACTGTCGAAAAAGTCAAAGGTTTGTTCAAGTACTACTTGAATAAAAACTTCGATGTTTCGGTCGTTAAGAAAAAAGTGAAAGTCGATATGCCCTACGAACTCGGGTTTAATCCACAGGTGCAGTACTACAAGAAACTACTTGCTGAAAAGATAATGCTTTTTGCCGACGTGGAAGAAGTCGATTACATCGAAGTGCATAAGCGACCCGAACCTGTCAGCGAAGAGGCTTCGGAGGAGGCTTCGGAGGAAAAAGCTGATCAACAATCGGAAGCGCTAGGAAAGAAGGAAAAACAATCTACTGACTGACACTCGTAGCCCGCCCCAAAACTCACGCTTAAACAACGGCATTATCATCTTCGTCAGCTTTGAATCCTGCAAAACAACTGAACGGTTTCTCGCAGAACGCACACGCTTCCGGGGCCGATACCAAACAGGGGCCGAAGACCATCGAAAGAGCTGTTATCTCTTGAGCTCAACCAGCTTCAAAGATTTTCCCTCGGGACACGCTTGCGGTGTATCTCCGAGAACCTCAGATATCGTGAGCCTTTCTTCTCGCACGAGGCCATCTGGATGGCACAATTCGTAGATCTTGCAGTCAAAAACTTCGCACTCGTTCTGTTTATATAAGATTTTTGAGCCGACAAACGCTTTTTTAGAGTCAATTGCGACGATACTGGGGCTTTCAACTACTTCGACAGCTTTAACTCCAAGATCGTGTAAGGCGCAATCGTGCTTCACGTTCCCGCGCACGGCTACTACCCTGTACCGACGCCCAACGTCCAGATTCAGGCAAGTGTTTTTGAGCTTGCACGTTTCACATTCGTTCACAGGCCCATTGAAAACAAATTCTGTGCCTATTTTGGCTAAGCCGACGCCTATCAGCGTTATGCTAGCGTTTCCTTTTGGCATGCTATCAATCCGATTCAATTTACGCAAATGCAATCTTACAAAAGTAGGTTGCTCTGTTGGATTATAAAGATATCAACAAAGCTACTCGATCACCATCGTGAACTTCGCTAACTCGTGCGCGGCTTTTTTCGTCAATCCTTCGCCAAGAATCGTATAACGGTCCGGTCGGACGTCCTTTGCGTGAAGTAGCGCTTGAATGATGCACTGATCGTCGACCCCCAGGCCGCGAGCATCGACAGGGGCTCCGATGCTCTGAAGGGCATGCCTTATTCGTTGCCAGTCGCCCCCATGGAGATATGCCATCATAATCGTGCCAACGCCGCACTGTTCGCCGTGCAAAGCCGCTTTAGGAGCTATAGCGTCGAGCGCGTGACTAAACTTGTGCTCGCTGCCTGAAGCTGGACGAGACGATCCGGCAATGCTCATCGCTACGCTGCTGGAAACCAGGGCCTTTACAACGAGCCTAACAGAGTCCTCAAGATTCGGCTTAATTTGAGTCGCCGAATTGAGGATTATCTCAGTGGACATGAGGGACAGCGCTGCGGCATATTCGCTAAACTCCTCACCTCGCAGTTTCCTAGCGAGTTCCCAGTCCTTCACCGCCGTGTAGTTGGAAATAATATCGCCGCAACCTGCAGCAAGAAGCCGATGCGGCGCCTGAGCTATAATCCTAGTATCTGCAATAATGGCAAGTGGAGTTTGAGCTTCGATAGATTGTGTCCCCTCGCTAAAACGTATCGACGCGCGCATAGAGGCGATTCCGTCGTGACTTGCTGCTGTAGGTACACTTATAAAGGGTAGATTCGCAGTAACAGAAGCAATCTTAGCGATGTCAATCGTCTTTCCGCCACCAACGGCGACGATAAAGCCCTTATTTTTAGCCTGATGTGCGACTCGTCCAACTTCTTCCATCGTGGCCGGACCGACGACGAGCACCTCGGCCGGATATTCGTCTTCGATGATGTCCGCAATCTGTCGCCCAAATTTACACGTGTGCGTACCACAAACTATTAGCCCGTCCCCAGCAAGTTTAAGTTCCTTAAGTACGTTGGCAGTATCGCGTATCGCGTCCTGCTCCATTACCACTATCCTAGGTAGCAACATCCATTTTTTCATCGGTGATCATTTGGCAGTCGATTTAGGGAACTTTATAAACGAGTACTATTTAAACCCCATCATCTATGACACCGGCTACAACC
>Ga0209253_10004582_pt1 | contig 12040 bp, 11 predicted proteins | sample FrelakmetBRP12BR_FD_187145 | JGI IMG/M metagenome (GOLD analysis project Ga0209253, IMG submission 187145) | Freshwater lake sediment microbial communities from the University of Notre Dame, USA, for methane emissions studies - BRP12 BR (SPAdes)... | ecosystem: Environmental > Aquatic >...
GTGCAGGTCTGGCTCGGTACGCGCGGCGTCGCCGCCGGCGACCCGGAGCGGGCGACCGCCATCGTGCTCAACTCGGCGCTCGGCGACAGCCCGAGCTCGCGGCTCTTCCAGGAGGTGCGGGAGCGGCGCGGACGCGCCTACTCCATCGACTCCTTCCTGTGCTCGTACCGGGACGCGGGCTATCTCGGCGTCGCGGCGGGGACGAGGCCGCGTTGGGTCGCGGAGGTGGTCGAGACCGTGCTCGGCGAGCTCGGACGGATCCGGTGCGAGGGGCTCGCGCCCGCCGAGCTCGCGCGCGCCAAGGGCAAGCTGAAGGGCACGCTGCTGCTCTCGCTCGAGACCTCCGATCAACGCATGGAGCGTCTCGCGCTCGACGAGATCTACTTCGGCCGGGAGGTTCCGGCCGCCGAGGTCGCGGCGCGCATCGATGCCGTGACCAACGATCGCATCGTCGCACTGGCCGAGCGGCTGTTCGTGCCCGACGCCTGTGCGCTGGTGTTGCTCGGCGACCTGCGCGGGCACACCTTCGACGCGAGCCTCTTCGCCGCGCTCGCGTGAGGTCGGTTTCCCGTGGTCCGGGTGCTGGATGCTTCTCGGGAGGAACGCATGCATGACGCGGACGGGCTCGTAGGAGCGGTACGGTGATCCCGCGGTACACGCGTCCCGCGATGGGCCGGATCTGGAGCGACGAGTCGCGCTACGGCCGCTGGCTCGAGATCGAGATCCTCGTCTGCGAGGCGCTGGCGGGACGGGGCGAGGTGCCCCGGGACGCGGCGCGCGCGATCCGCAAGCGCGCACGGCTCGACATCCCGCGCATCCAGGCGATCGAGGCCGAGGTGAAGCACGACGTGATCGCGTTCGTGACGCAGGTTGCGGACTCGGTGGGGCCGGCCGGCCGCTTCCTCCATCTCGGCCTCACGTCGTCGGATGTCCTCGACACGGCGTTCGCGCTGCAGCTGCGCGACGCCGCGGGGCTGCTGCTCGAGGAGCAGGAGCGCCTGGTCGCGACCCTGCGTGCGCTGGCCCTGCGCCACAAGCGCACGTTGATGATCGGGCGCACGCACGGCATGCACGCGGAGCCAACCACCTTCGGCCTGAAGGTGGCCGGCTGGCATGCGGAGGCGGTGCGCAACCGGGCACGGCTCGCCCGGGCCACCGCGGAGATCGCGGTCGGGAAGATCTCCGGCGCCGTCGGCGCATTCGGCAACATCGCGCCGGAGGTGGAGGCCTACGTCTGCGAGCGGCTCGGTCTCACGCCGGAGGCCGTCGCCACGCAGGTGGTGGCCCGCGACCGGCACGCCGCCTTCTTCGGCACGCTCGCGGTGCTCGGGGCGTCACTCGAGCGCATCGCCGTCGAGGTCCGGCACCTGCAGCGCACCGAGGTGGGCGAGGTCGAGGAGCCCTTCACCGCCGGGCAGAAGGGCTCGTCGGCGATGCCGCACAAGCGCAACCCGATCCTGTCGGAGAACGTGACCGGGCTCGCGCGCCTGCTGCGGGCGTACGCCGGCGCGGCACTGGAGAACGTGGCGCTCTGGCACGAGCGGGACATCAGCCACTCCTCGGTCGAGCGCGTGATCGCGCCCGATGCGACCATCGCCCTCGACTTCATGCTGGCGCGCATGATCGGCGTGCTGGGCGGCCTGGTGGTACGACCGGAGCGCATGCGCGCGAACCTCGAGCTCACCGGCGGCATCGTGCTCTCGGAGCACGTCCTGCTCGCCCTGGTACAGGCCGGCGCCCCCCGGCAGGAGGCGTACCGCTGGGTACAGCGCGCGGCGCACGCGGCACTCGCGGGGGGCGAGACCTTCGCCGCGGCGCTCGCGGCCGAGCCGGAGATCCGTGAGCGGCTGGGGCTCGATGCCCTGGGGGCGCTCCTCGATCCCGCGCGCCATCTCGCGCACGTCGACTTGCTCTTTCGGCGCGGCTTGAGTAGCAGAGGATCCGAGGGACGTGGTCGTGTGCGTCCCCGGCCGGGGGTCCGGCGCCGGGTCCGGCGTGCGCGGGTGGAGGGTAGATGAAGGATTCGGTCGAGGCACGAGAGCTCCTCTACGAGGGGAAGGCGAAGAAGCTCTTCGCGACGGACGACCCGGACTTGCTCCTGCGCTTCCGGCGTGATCTCGGGCGCGTCGAGGAGGCGTGCCAGGAGATCGCCCGCCGCGTCGGTGCGTGAGCGGGCGGACGTGACGTCATGGCGTGGCTGGCACGCGTGTACGTGACCCCCAAGCAGGGGGTCCTCGACCCGCAGGGCAAGGCCGTGCAGCGGGCGCTCCACTCGCTCGGGTATCCCGAGGTGGACGACGTGCGGCTCGGCAAGTACGTCGAGGTGCGCCTCGCCGACGGCAGCCGAGAGAGCGTCGAGACCCGCGTCCGCGAGATGTGCGAGCGGCTCCTCGCCAACCGCGTGATCGAGGATTTCCGCTTCGACCTGGACGCCGTCGCGACGGAGTGAGCGATGCGCTGGGGCGTGATCACCTTCCCCGGGTCGAACGACGACGCGCAGACGGTGTACGTGCTCGAGCGCCTGCTCGGCGAGTCGGTCGTGCGCCTCTGGCACAAGCAGACGGCGCTCGGGCCGCTCGACTGCGTCGTGCTGCCCGGCGGGTTCTCCTACGGGGACTATCTGCGCTGCGGTGCGATGGCGCGGTTCTCGCCGATCATGCGTGCCGTCGAGGAGTTCGCGGCGAGCGGCGGCCTCGTGCTCGGCATCTGCAACGGCTTCCAGATCCTGTGCGAGGCCGGTCTCCTGCCGGGCGCCCTGATCCGCAACCGCGGCCTGTCGTTCCTGTGCACGCGGGTGCACGTGCGGGTCGAGGAGGCGGAGACGGCGTTCACCGACCGCTGCCAGCGGGGTGACGTCCTCGACCTCCCCGTCAAGCACGGCGAGGGGTGCTACGTCGCCGACGAGGCGACGCTCCGGGCCCTCGAGGCGGGGCGGCAGGTGGTCCTGCGCTACGCGGACGCGGACGGGCGGGTGACGCCCGAGTCGAACCCGAACGGGTCCCTCGGCGCCATCGCCGGGATCCGCAACGCGCGTGGCAACGTCTTCGGGATGATGCCCCATCCCGAGCACGCCTGTGAGTGGCTGGTCGGTGGCGAGGACGGGCGCAAGATCTTCCTTTCGATCATGGCGCGCGGGGGTAGCGCGGTCGACGCCGCGGGAGCGCCGTCGAGCTCGAAGGTCCTCTCCGGCCCGTAACGGCGCCCATGCAGGTCACCGTCGACACGGCGCTCGCGCACGGGCTCACGGCGGAGGAGTACGCTCGCATCGAGCAGGCCCTCGGGCGGCCGCCCACCATCGAGGAGCTCGGCGTGTTCTCGGTGATGTGGTCCGAGCACTGCAGCTACAAGAGCTCGCGCCTCCACCTGCGGCTGCTGCCCAGCAGCGGGCCGCGCGTCCTGCAGGGGCCGGGGGAGAACGCCGGCGCCCTCGACGTCGGCGACGGTCTCGCGGTCGTGTTCAAGATCGAGAGCCACAACCACCCCTCGTTCGTCGAGCCGTTCCAGGGCGCGGCCACGGGCGTCGGCGGCATCCTGCGCGACATCTTCACGATGGGGGCGCGTCCGATCGCCAGCCTGAACTCGCTGCGCTTCGGCAGCGTCGACCATCCGCGCACCGACTACCTGGTGCGCGGCGTGGTGGGCGGCATCGGGCACTACGGCAACTGCATCGGCGTGCCGACGGTTGGCGGCGAGGTCTATTTCGACGCCGGTTACGACGACAACATCCTGGTCAACGCCTTCACGCTCGGCGTCGTGCGCGCGGACGAGATCGTGCGCGCCGCTGCGACGGGGGTCGGCAACCCCGTGATGTACGTCGGTTCGAGGACGGGACGGGACGGCATCCACGGCGCGAGCCTGCTCGCGTCCGCTGAGTTCGGCGCCGAGTCGGAGAGCAAGCGGCCGACGGTGCAGGTGGGCGATCCCTTCACCGAGAAGCTCCTGCTCGAGGCGTGTCTCGAGCTCATGTCCCCGGCGTTCCGTCACCACCTGGTCGCCATCCAGGACATGGGCGCGGCAGGTCTGACCAGCTCGTCGACGGAGATGGCGGGGCGGGGTGGCGCCGGCATCGACCTCGATCTCTCGCGTGTCCCGCTGCGCGAGCGCGGCATGACGCCGTACGAGCTCCTGCTCTCGGAGTCGCAGGAGCGCATGCTGCTCGTGGTGCGGCAGGGTTCCGAGGAGACGGTGCGGGAGCTGTTCGCCAAGTGGGACCTCGACGCGGCGGTGATCGGTACCGTGAGCGACACCGGGCGGCTGCGGGCACGCTGGGACGGGACGCTCGTGGTCGACGTGCCGATCGAGCCGCTCACGAGCGGCGCCCCCTGCTACGACCGGCCGGCGAGCGAGCCGGCGGAGGAGGACGGGCAGCGCATCGACCTCGGCCGCCTCCCCGAGCCGGTCGACTACAACGAGGCGCTGGCTACGCTGCTCGAGTCCCCCAACCTGGCCTCGCGCGAGTGGGTGTATCGCCAGTACGACACCTACGTGGGAGGCGGGACGATCGTCCGGCCCGGCTCCGACGCGGCCGTGGTGCGGATCCCGGGAACGCAGAAGGCGGTGGCCATGACCCTGGACTGCAACAGCCGCCACTGCCTGCTCGATCCGTACGTCGGGACCGTGAGCGCCGTCGCCGAGGCCGCCCGTAACCTCGCGGTGAGCGGCGCCGAGCCGATCGGCGTCACCAACTGCCTGAACTTCGGCAATCCCGAGAAGCCGGAGGTGATGTGGCAGTTCCAGCAGACGATCGCGGCGCTGCGCGACGCGTGCGTCGCGTTCGGGACACCGGTGGTCAGCGGCAACGTGAGCTTCTACAACGACACCGAGGGGCGCAGCATCCCGCCGACGCCCGTGATCGGGATGGTGGGCCTGCTCGACGACGCGAGCCTGCACGTGACGCAGTGGTTCAAGGGTGAAGGTGACGCGATCGTGCTCCTCGGACGCAACCGCGAGGAGCTGGGCGGGAGCGAGTACCTCGCGGTTCTGCACGGGCAGGCGCGGGGCGCGCTGCCGTGGATCGACCTCGACCTCGAGCGCCGGCTCATCCGTGCGGTGCTGACGGCGGCGCGCGAGGGGCTGCTGCGCTCGGCGCACGACGTCGACGAGGGCGGGCTCGCCGTCGCGCTCGCGGAGTGCTGCATCACGGCCGAGACGGGGGCCGCGCTGGGGGCGCGCGTCGAGCTGGAGAGCGTTGGGCTGCGCCCGGACGCGCTCCTCTTCGGCGAGAGCCACGGACGGATCGTCCTCTCGCTCCGCCGGCGCCATCTCACGCGCCTGCGCGAGATCGTGCGTCGCGAGGAGATCCCCCTGGCCGTGATCGGAGAGGTGCGCGGGCAGCGGCTCGAGATCAACGACATCGTCGACCTCGACGTCACGAGCCTGCGCGCGCGCTGGCGGGGGGCGCTCGAGCGCGCGCTCGCGGGACGGCGGTGATGCCTCGGGACGGCGCCTTTCGGGAGAAGTGCGGCGTCGTCGGGGTCTACGGCCATCCGGAGGCCGCGAACCTCGCCTACCTGGGGCTCTGCGCCCTGCAGCACCGGGGCCAGGAGGCGGCCGGGATCGTCTCGTCCGACGGTCACGTGCTGGTCTCGCATCGCGGCCTCGGGCTCGTCGCCGACGTCTTCCCCGAGGAGATCGTGCGTCGGCTGCGCGGGCATGCGGCGATCGGCCACAACCGCTACTCGACGACCGGTGCCTCGCACCTGAAGAACGCGCAGCCGCTGGTGGTCGAGTACGGGCGGGGCGGGCTCGCCGTCGCGCACAACGGCAATCTGGTCAACGCCGAGTCGGTGCGGGAGGAGCTCGAGGGGCGCGGGTCGATCTTTCAGTCCACGGTCGATACCGAGGTCATCATCCATCTGATCGCGGCCTCGGAGGCCGACACCCTCGAGGACCGCGTCGCGGCCGCCCTGCGCCAGGTGCGGGGCGCCTACTCCCTCGTCTTCCTCGCGACCGACAAGCTGATCGCGGCGCGCGATCCGCGCGGCTTCCGGCCGCTCGTGCTGGGCCGGGTGAAGGGGGCGTGGGTGGTCGCCTCGGAGACCTGCGCCCTCGACCTCGTCGACGCCACCTACGAGCGGGAGATCGAGCCGGGGGAGCTGGTGGTGGTGTCGGAGGACGGGTTGCAGTCGTATCGGCCGCTGCCGCCCGCGGGCGGCGCGGCGTGCATCTTCGAGTACATCTACTTCGCGCGCCCCGACTCGCTCGTCTTCGGCCGCAACGTCTACCAGGCGCGGAAGCTCCTCGGTCGCCAGCTGGCACGCGAGGCGCCGGTCCCCGCCGACATCGTGGTGCCCGTGCCGGACTCGGGCGTGCCGGCGGCGATCGGCTATGCCGAGGAGGCAGGCATCCCCTTCGAGATGGGCCTCATCCGCAACCACTACGTGGGGCGGACCTTCATCGAGCCGCGTGACGCGATCCGCCACTTCGGCGTCAAGGTGAAGCTCAATGCCCAGCGGGGGGTGCTGGCGGGCAAGCGGGTCGTCGTCGTCGACGACTCGATCGTGCGGGGCACCACGAGCCGCAAGATCGTGAAGATGATCCGCGCCGCCGGGGCGCATACGGTGCACATGCGGATCAGCTCACCCGCGACCACCGGGCCCTGCTACTACGGCATTGACACCCCCACCCGCGCCGAGCTGATCGCCTCCTCGCACAGCATCGAGGAGATCGCCCGTTACATCACCGCCGACTCGCTCGCCTACCTGAGCGAGGAGGGCATGTACGCCTTCCTCGGCGGCCGGCGGCCGGGATTCTGCGACGCCTGCTTCACCGGCCGCTACCCGATCCCCTTCGAAGAGACGCACGCGCACCGCCAGCTCGTGCTCTTCGACGCGCTCGAGGAGCGCTAGGAGCTGGCCCCGGGCGGCGGCGCGACCGGCATGGAGAGCGGCGTCAGATCCTGCATCGACTCGGCCCACGCCACCTCGTCGACGAGGCGGCGCAACGTGACCGCGTTCGCGCGTGCGACCCACGCCCCCGCCTCCGTCGCGCTCAGCACGGGCAGGATCGCGAGCGCCCGCGGCCGCGCGATGCGACCCTCCTCGTAGGCCGCGGCGAGGGCGGGGGCCCGCCGGGTGGCACGCTCGACGGCGATGAGCGCCCGGGCCTTGCGGATCGAGAGGCCGAGACGCTCGCGCACGTAGCGCGCCGACGCGACGAAGTCGAGGAGGAGGTAGAGACGGAGATCGCAGAACAGCCGTAGCAGTCGGCCCGTCACGGCGCAGTCGGCGACAGCCGGCGGCGCGTTGTTTGACCTCGGCTAGCGGTCGGCATACCCTCGCCCCCCGCATGGTCCCGTCGAGCGAGCCCTGGGACTACCTGGTGATCGGCAGCGGGATCGCCGGCCTCACCTTCGCGCTCGGCGTGCCGGACGATGCGCGGGTCGCGATCGTCACCAAGGACCGCTCGGCCGAGAGCAGCTCCTGGTACGCGCAGGGCGGCGTGGCCACCGTCTGGAGCCCCGAGGACTCGTTCGAGGCCCACATGGGGGACACGATCGTGGCCGGCGCCGGGCTCTGCCACGACGACATCGTGGAGATGGTGGTGCGCGACGGGCCGGCACGCATTCGCGAGCTGATCGCGCTCGGCACCCAGTTCGACACCCGGGTCGAGGGTGACGCGGTCGAATACGACCTCGGCCGCGAAGGCGGCCACTCGCGCCGGCGCGTGCTCCACGCCGGTGACGTCACGGGTCAGGAGATCGTGCGCGCGCTCTCGGAGGCGATCCGCAAGCGTCCGAACGTGACGCTGATCGAGAACACGCTCGCCGTCGACCTGCTGACCGACCGCAAGGAGGTGGCGCCCGGGCAGCCCATCACCTGCTGGGGCGCCTACGTCTTCGACCGGCACTCCGGAACCGTCCGCACCATGGCGGCCCGGGTCACCGTGCTGTGCACCGGTGGCGCCGGGAAGGTGTACCTCTACACCTCGAACCCGGACGTGGCGACCGGCGACGGGGTGGCGATCGGATTCCGCGCTGGTGCCGTGGTCGGCAACATGGAGTTCTTCCAGTTCCATCCGACCTGCCTCTACCACCCGCAGGCGAAGTCCTTCCTCATCTCGGAGGCGCTGCGCGGCGAGGGAGCCAAGCTGCGCCGACCCGACGGCACCCCGTTCATGGCCGACTACCATCCCGACGCCGAGCTGGCCCCGCGCGACATCGTGGCGCGGGCGATCGACCACGAGATGAAGGTACGCGGCTACGAGCACGTCTACCTCGACATCACGCACCAACCGGCCTCCTACCTGGAGGCGCGCTTCCCCAACATCATGCAGCGCTGCCGCAGCTTCGGCATCGACATCGCCCGGGAGTGGATCCCGGTGGTCCCGGCGGCGCACTACATGTGCGGGGGCATCGTCACCGATCGCGATGGCTGCACGTCGATCCGGCGCCTGTACGCGTGCGGCGAGGTGGCGATGACCGGGCTGCACGGCGCCAACCGCCTCGCCTCGAACTCGCTCCTCGAGGGTCTCGTGTTCGGGCACCGCGCGGCGGTGCACGCGTCAGCGATGCTGGCGGGGGATCCGACTGCGCCACCAGCGCAGCCGGAGTGGAACCCGGGCACGGCCGTCAACAGCGACGAGTCGGTGGTGGTGACGCAGAACTGGGACGAGGTGCGTCGCACGATGTGGAACTTCGTCGGCATCGTGCGCTCGACGCGCCGGCTGGAGCGCGCCCGCAAGCGCGTCGCCATGCTGCAGGCCGAGATCCGCGAGTACTACTGGGACTTCCTCGTCACGGGAGACCTCCTCGAGCTGCGCAACATCGCGACCGTCGCGGAGCTCATCGTGCGCTGCGCGCTGCTGCGCCGTGAGAGCCGCGGCCTCCACTTCACCATCGATCATCCGGCGCGCAATGACGTCGAGTGGAAGCACGACACGATCCTCGAGCCGTCCTAGGAGCAGGGTGCGCTCTGGTGCGACCGCAGCGTCGGGTGGGTACGATTACGCATTGACGGTCTGCTGTGAGCTTGACTATGCTGCGCGGTGATGACGGGGGTGTGGGTCCGGTGTCGGGCGGTGGTGGCTCTGGGCGTCGCGCTGTGGGGCACGGCTCTCGTCGGCTCCGAGGCCGCAGCAGACATCTACGTGCGCCGCGACCGCTTCGGGACGCTCCACTTCACCAACGTCCCGACCGACTCCCGCTACCGGGTGGTGATGCGCGAGCTCCCGCGCATCCTGCGCTGGCCAGGGCCGGGGGCGCGGCCGAGTCCCGGGCGCGCCGACTCGCGACGGTTCGACCCGATCATCGCCGACGTGTCGGAGCGTTACCGGGTCGAGCAGGCGTTGGTGAAGGCGGTCATCAAGGCGGAGTCGGGTTTTCAGCCGAACGCGGTGTCGCCGAAGGGCGCCCGCGGTCTGATGCAGCTCATGCCCGCGACCGCGATCCGGCACGGGGTGCGCAACATCCACGAGCCGACCGAGAACATCGAGGGCGGCGTCCAGCATCTGCGCATGCTGCTCGATCGCTACGAGGGCAGCGTCGTTCTCGCGCTTGCCGCCTACAACGCGGGCGAGGGCTGGGTCGACGAGTACCGCGCCGTGCCGCCGATCCCGGAGACGCGGGAATACGTGCGACGCGTGCTCCGCTTCCGGCAGGACTTCCTCCACCAGACGCTCGCAAGCGCGCGCTAGCAGCGGACCACCTCCTAGGCGCAGTTCCGCGCTCGCGGCGGCCGCGGGCGTGATGCCGAGAGCGAGCAAGCGCGTGCTCCCGCTGCGACCCGACGCGCTCCTGTGGACCGTGCCGAACGTGCTGACGCTCGTCCGCGTGGCGATCGTGCCGTTGCTCGTGCTGGTGCTGCGCGATCCCGGCCCGCTCGCGGGAGCCCTGGGGGCGGCGCTCTTCTTCGTTGCCGCGCTGACCGACTATTTCGACGGTTACCTCGCCCGCAAGCGCGGGAGCGTGACCACGCTCGGCAAGTTCCTCGACCCCCTCGCCGACAAGCTGATCGTGGTGTCGGCGCTGATCATGCTGGCGGCCATGCCATGCGATCCCGCGCTGGCTCCGGGTGACTGCGAGCCGCGCGTGCCCGCGTGGGTCGTCGTGCTGATCGTCGCGCGCGAGCTCGCGGTCACCGGGCTGCGCGGCATCGCGTCGGGCGAGGGCATCACGCTCGCCGCGGAGGAGCTCGGGAAGTACAAGACCATCTTCCAGATGTTCGCGCTCGTGGGGCTCCTGATGCACTACTCCTACCTCCACGTCGACTTCCAGGCGGCGGGGACGTACTTCCTCTGGATGTCGCTGGTGCTGAGCCTGTGGTCGGCGCTCGACTACCACGCGCGCGTCTACCGGGAGATCCGTGGCCGGCACCTCGGCGCGGACGGGCGGGAGGAGGCGACAGGCAAGCGAGATGCGCCGGATCACGACGGGGCGGACAATGTTGACAGCCTCACGGGACCTCCGTAAGTTGGTGATCTCCACGCGGGTGTAGCTCAGTTGGCTAGAGCACGACCTTGCCAAGGTCGGGGTCGAGGGTTCGAAGCCCTTCACCCGCTCTGGGATCGAGGCCCCGGCGCTCCGCCGGGGCCTCGGCGTCTGTGCAGGCCTCGATGCCGCTCCGCACGAGCCGCCATCTGGCGCTCCGGAATCTCCTTGCCGAGCGCATCCTCGCAGCGCTCGCCGAGCGTGACGGCGTGTGCGCGTTGCGCGAGCTCCCCGCGACGCTGCGCGGCCAGCTCGACCGGGAGCCGGGCGAGCTGGCGCGTGCGCGCGCGCGTGTGGCGCGCGGCTGCGCGGTGGCCGGCGCGTACTGGGCGCACCGTGCGGAGGCCGGCGAGGGGCTCGACGCCGCGCTCGTGAAGAGCGCACTGCTGTTCCGCGCCGGTCTCTTCTTCGAGGTCCACGAGGTGCTCGAGCAGGCGTGGCGCGATCTCGAGGGCGACACGCGCCGTCTCGTGCAGGGGCTCATCCAGCTCGCCGTCGGGATCCATCATCTCGCGCACGGCAACGCTGGCGGTGCGCGCAGCCTCCTCGCCGCGGGACGCGCGAAGGTGGCGCCGCACGCGCCCGAGGCGTGCGGGGTGCAGGTGGGCGCGCTGCTCGCGGGGCTCGAGCCCTTCGAGGACGCGGCGACCGAGGGGCGTCCCTGGCCTGCGGGGACGCCACTGCCCGCGCTCCTCGTGCGGGCCCCGAGCGGGCGCGTGTTCGGGGAGGTGCCGGGAGAGACCCTGTCGGTGGACCCGTGAACCCGGAGTTCATGTCGAGCACTACACCACGCGCGGTTCCGAGAGTGCATCGGCAAGCCCTCGTGGAACGTGGGTGCGTGACGTGACGGGTGCGCGCGCGCGCCCGCGCGCGAGGGCCCGGCCGTCCCGCACGTCACCGCTCCATCTCGTCGACGACCACTTCCTCATCTTCCGCTGGCAACGTCCGTGCCCGCGTGACAGCGCCGATCGCCGCGCCACTGTCGCGTCGGCAATCGCCGCGCCGCCGTGACCTGCCCATCGCACCGCCGTCACGTCGCCCGCGCGGCTTGCCGGCACTCCCGGGTTGCTGGCAATCCCTTGCCCGCTGTGGTTTGTGAGCACCCGAACGTCCTCGGGAGGTCACGCACGATCGTCACGGCAGTACCACTGCCCCATGCACGCTGCGCGCGCCGAGTCGCTGTGCTCTGCGCGCTGGTTCTCGTGCTCGTGCCGAGCCGCACGGTGCTCGCCGGGAGGCTCTGCCGTCTTCCTCCCGAGCTCGCCGTCCGGGCCGAGGAACGGAGCGAGGGCGAAGCCGGGCCTCCGACCGTGGTCGCGAGCGGCGATCCCGCTCCGGGCCTGCTGGTGCCCGGAGACGTGATCCGCCAGGCCAACGCGAGGCGGGTCGAGCGCTGCGGGGACCTCGAGGACGCCGCGGCCGACGCGCTCGGCAAGGGCCTCGCCCTCCTTCTCGGCGTGGAGCGCGGCGGGCGTCTCGATGCCGTTGCGATCACCACCGAGGGGTCGAGGGCGCCGCCCGCAAGCGACTTGCGAAGTCGGGTGGCAGTGCCGCTGGGCGTGCCGGCGAGGGCGGCGAGCGACGAGATCCCGGCGAGCGCCCCGGGCGAGGCAG
>Ga0209253_10004584_pt1 | contig 12037 bp, 15 predicted proteins | sample FrelakmetBRP12BR_FD_187145 | JGI IMG/M metagenome (GOLD analysis project Ga0209253, IMG submission 187145) | Freshwater lake sediment microbial communities from the University of Notre Dame, USA, for methane emissions studies - BRP12 BR (SPAdes)... | ecosystem: Environmental > Aquatic >...
CCGATCATCGATATTTCCAAACGGTTCATGAATAAGCCTGAGTTTGTCAAGGTAGAGTATGCTGATCTGATCGTCCCGCAGATCGAACAATCGTATATTGAGGTTAAAGAGCGCGAAAAGCTCGATGTACTCTGCCGACTGATCGATATCGCCGACCCGCACCTGTCGATTATCTTCTGTAACACCAAACGCAGGGCAGAGGAACTCGCCGGGAAGGTTAAGGCACGGGGGTACCGTGCCGAGGAGATCCATGGTGACTTGAAGCAGTCACAGCGTGACCGGGTGATGGGCGGGTTCCGGAAAGGTTCGATCGAGATCCTGGTCGCAACCGATGTCGCAGCCCGGGGTATTGACGTGGACGATATCGATATGATCATCAACTACGACGTTCCTCAGGATGTAGAATATTACGTCCACCGTATCGGGCGGACGGGCAGGGCAGGCAAGAGCGGCAAGGCAGTGACTTTTGTCGCCCCAAAGGATTTTACCAAACTCCGGGAAATCCAGCATTACGCAAAAATCCAGATCCCCCGCATGCCTGTACCAACGCAGAGTGACGTGGCAGAAACGCGTACCCGCACGATGCTCGAAAAGGTTCGTGAGACTATTAAGGCGGGAGGAGTGGAGCCTTATATCCGTATCATCGAACATGAGACCGAAGGTGACCTCAGTACTATTGATATTGCTGCAGCACTCCTCAAGATGCAGATGGAGCAGGGCAGTGACCAGGAACCAGAAAAACTAAAAGAGATGGATTTCGCTGACACGGGAGCAGAAGCCGGTATGGTCAGGTTCTTTCTCTCTGTGGGCAGGATGCATAACGTCGCACCAAAAGACATCGTCGGGGCGATTGCAGGTGAGACAGGGATACCGGGAAAGGCCATCGGTGCGATACGGATCCTTGACTCCTACTCCTTTGTCGAGGTACCCCGTGAGCACGCAACCGAAGTCTATACTATCATGAAAGAGCGGACGATCCGGAACCAGCCAACCGGGATCGAGCCGGCATCCGGGAAGCGGGCGTAGTCACCCGTTCCTCACCTCATTATTTTTTGTTCCATTTTTTTTAAAGCACCCGGTCACGATTGTTTGAGGGTAAAGCATATCAAAACAAAAAATTATATCTTTCCCTTACTCGAATGGGGGAACACTATCCGCACCTAAGGACACAATCATCAAATACCCGCCCATGTAATTATCCGGTATGAATAAAACACTGGTAATTGCAGCAATACTTGTGCTCTGCGCGGTGCTTGCACTGGCAGCCGGGTGCACGCAACCCGCTACTCCCCCGGTAACACCAACGCCAACAGTGGCGGTAACCACAGCAGCAGCGACACCCACCGCATCATCAACACCCGTATCTTCGACACCCGGACCAACCCAGACCCTGCGTGAGGACTGGAACATCGAAATCCAGGTCCAGAGCAATGGTTTTGCCCCGGATCCGCAGATAATCACTACGGTGCGGGGCGGTAAAGGGCTTAACTTTATCCAACTGGTTTCGGTTAAAGTCACAAGGTCAGATGGTATAGTAGAAAACGGGAATATTCCTAAACCGCTGAAAGTCGGGGATTTTGTATCTTTGGCCAGCACTACCGCACCCGGGTATGCTGACAGGGCAGAAGTCTGGGCGACCGACCCTCAGGGAACTCAAGTTAAGATCTTCGATGACTACGTGCCGTTCCGGACGTACAACTAAATCTCTTTTCTTTTCTTACCCAACCCTTTGGATTCATGGTTCTCTTTTCTTGTCTTGTCATGCCGCCAGGAGCCTGATTACGTGCCCCGGTAATGTTCAGAATTCAGTGTGAGGATATACCGCTCCTTTCCGGCATTAATTTCAACACTGCGGATTCGTTCCCGTACCGGTTCTATCAGGAATGCTATCATGTATGAAGACTAAAATGCTGTGCTGATCGGGGGGTTTTTTTAAAAGAATGGTTCAGATGCCAGATGATGAGATGAACTTCAGTCAATGACACTCTCGCAAAAGCAATAAGGTGTGCCATCACAGTTTCCGGTACATCGGTGAGGTGATCCCCGTTTCCTTAACGCCTATTCCTTTGCGCATCGCGGCGCTGATCCAGGAACGCAACAGCCTTTTCGGATATCCCGTGGAACATCTCGCTGGCGTTATAAAGGAGATAGGGTTCCGGTGCACGTCGTGCGCGAAGTGCTGTACCCGGGCATTCAACGGCCATGTATTCCTGCTCGATCGTGACGTAACCGCAGTAAAAGCACTGGATCCTTCCGCACTCGAACCTGCCCCTGCGCCTGAATTTTGCGACCAGAACGGCATTTTCTACGTTTCAGGCTATGCATTACGAACACAGGATGATGAGGCCGGATCCTGCTGGTTTTTAAAAAACGGCAGGTGCCGGATTTATGACCACCGTTTTACCATCTGCCGCATTTACCCCTATATGCTCCACCGCGAACCTGACGAATACGGGGGCATTGACTGGCGGCAGTTCTCCGGGCTTGATCAGCATGGGGAGTATGGCGCTGGCATCTCTGATGGTGAGAGCCTCGATCTCGCCCGCGAGACCAGGGAGTACGAAAATGCATTCCTCACGCAGGAGATTCAGTTTCTCGAATTCATACAGGGGTATTTCAGCCGTCACCGCCTCCGTCACGTCCAGAAAGTATATGATGACCAGTTGAGGCGGTTTCAACGGGGTGATGAGATCACCGTTATGGTATATTATGATAGTCTTCTCGAGAAACACCGGATACGGAACTAAAGCCTCCCGAACTCTGCAACCCTTGTCTCAGTTTAAAAGATCAACCGGATTGCAATTCCTTCTAGGGGATCCAAGGTATACGAAACCCGATAGAACATATACCGGCACTCCCGGTTCATTGTTTTTTACACACAACACCACGAGAGAAATTTTTTGTTACAAGATGAGCGGTAATCTGGTTGGTTATTGGACACGGTTCCAGAAGGTGGTTAAAACATTCCAGATCTTTTCCCTGAGCCGGATAACCTGATCGTGTAGCTCTTTTTGGGTACGAGCAGAGGATCCATCCGGTTCATACAGCGAACGGTTTATTTCGATCTGGATCCAGGGAATCCCCTTATGCCAGAAATGTGCGTTTGCTATAAAACCACCGGAGAATGGATTATTGATTGCCACCTCCCTGTTAAAAGAGAACTCCTCTTTAAACACACCCGCAAGGGTTGTGATCCACTCCACTGGACAGGTGGCAATACTGCCTTTTCTGGCCCTGCCCCGTCGGTCACCGTTGTTTCCAAGACAGATTAATGGGCGTGATTTGCCGGCATCCTTCTGATCAGCAGAGCCGTGAGGAAGCATCGAATGACAGTCGAACGCAATCCTGACGGGCTGCCGGTCTATAAGCTCATCGATTCGCTGGTGATAGGGGAAATAATGGGTGCTGAGAAGGTGATGGATGAGATGTATATCCGGCACCAGCCCGGGTCGGTAGACATTCCTGCCATCAATCGTCCTCGCTTTTATAATTCCGTCAGGATCGCGGGGGGGAAGCGGCAATGGGGGGCGGTTGAGGTCGACAACCATCCGGGAGATGGGAGTATCAATATAGGCTGCCACCCGTTCTTCAAAACCGAATATCCTCCGGGTACAGGGATCGCAATAATAACAGAGTTCAGCGTTGTCGAGCAGTAAGAGCGGACGGACGATATCAGGGACTTCTGTACCACCATGAGGAACTGATATCAGGAACGGATAGTGTTTTTTTACCATTTTTCAGCGAATGAACATTGGCCGGGAGATTTTGTTAACATTTGGGTCTTTCCATCATCTGCCACTGCACACTAGTGATCAACGAAACAAAGAGCCCGCAATACACCTCCGGATACTAAAAAGGTCTGCATCAATGATTGCATGTCCTGAGGGAAGGAGGGGTAAGTCGTGGGACTGACGTGAGCAACGTTCTCCTGTAAGACGGGTCACTTAACGATAACGATTAATGCACCATCGCTGGTTATCGTATAACGGTTTAACAGCATCTTGTCATTCATTGCACAATCCCACCCAGATATTTCTTTTGATTTTCTGCCGTATCTGAACGGTTTTCCTGCTTTCGGTTGTCATCGGTTTTTCCATCATTTCACCTTGCGATAGCCTACTCAAAAGAGTCATTCGCGGGAATATCTAGACATTGCGAACGAAGCGTGAAAGTGCAGGAAGCTTGTTCAAAAAGATACAATCGATACACCTTTTTTATATTCTGAAAACTGGTGTGTTCAAACAAACGTCATTCACGGGCTTTTCCAGCCTCAGGTTCCTGATTCATCAACCCAGGTAATACAGCAGATATTTATGCATGGGGAGATGCCTTGAAGAGCTGACGTGACAATCCTTATTCTGGTATACATGGCTCAGTCACTGGAAGATCCATTCATCGGTAAAAATGCGGTGGCATTCTGTCTTCCGGATGCTGAAGGAACCAGCATCTGCCTTGATAGTTTCAAAGGAAGATGGGTGGTACTGTATTTTTACCCGCGGGATAATACACCGGGGTGCACTATTGAAGCGATGCAGTTCAACGCAGCTCTTGAGAAATTTGCAGATCTCGGTGCACAGGTCATCGGCGTCAGTGCGGATTCACCGGAAAGTCACCAGAAGTTTGCAGAAAAACATGACCTTTCCATCCTGCTCCTCTCGGATACTGCACATACCGTACTCAAAGCATATGATGCATGGAAACCCAAAACCATGTTCGGGAAAGAGTTTTTAGGCACGCAGCGGGACACGTTCCTGATCGATCCTGAAGGAAAGATAATCGCGGTCTGGCGCAAGGTCAGCCCGAAAGGGCATGCGGACGAAGTAAAGGCAGTCCTCCTCGAAAAAAAGAAGTGATGTTCAAGGACTCACTCCTGGTTTTTAAAAAGGAAGAACTGGTATCCATATTCATCGGAATACTCTTCAAAGAGCTCGATCTCCTGCCTGGTAAAGGAGATGATTGCTTCTGCCTCAGCATTGCCCTTGTACTGGTGCTCCAGGGCAGGGAGCCGGGAAAGGAGGGGGGTATAATAATCACCCCACCATGCTGATGCAGGGAGAGGGAAGTCTGCAATACATGTGTACCCGGCCCGGTTGGCCAGGGTTATTATCTCATCAACGGTCTTCATCTGGGGATAATTTTCCCGCCAGAAAGATCGTACTCTTTCTGAGGGGGCATGGGTGAACCATGTCGCTTCAGTAAACCCGAGAAAACCACCGGACTTCAGAAATTTTTTCCAGTACCTGATACCCTGTTCAACACCCATAATAAAAATGGACCCTTCAGCCCAGATCAGATCAAAGATTGCAGGGGAAAACGGCAGATCATCCATGGATGCCTGAACCGTCCTGACGCGATCGGATACTCCCGCAGTTTTTGCGCGTTTTTTAACAAAGGTGAGAAAGGGAGGGTAGACATCTACCGCGGTAATGCGGGCTTTGTTGCAGAGACGGGCAATGTCGATAGTCTGCATACCGGACCCACAACCGATGTCGAGAATGGCAGGATATTCCGGCAATCCGGGCACAAGGGAAAACATCTTTTTTGTACATGCTGTGCTTCCCGGTCCTTCGCGGGGAAGACCTTCGTGCATGGTGAAAATAAATGATTCATGCATATTCCCGGTTTTCAGGACTGTAGGAATACATCTTTTCTGGTCATGACCATGATATCCGTAGATTTTTTCATGAGATTCTCTTTTTCCTGATATTCTCTTAATGAACGGTATATACGGGGGTTCTTACAGGGCATCTGATGGACTCTGATGGAGATATCTGCTCTCCAGGAGTGTCCATGCTAACGAACTTTTCGCTAATATTTTCCTTTTAGAAGTTGTGTTATCCATCTGAATTCAAACCCGGTGGTTGAAAACAGATTTTAGGATTCGTCCTTTTTATTACCGATAATTTGTAATAATCAATTCATTGATATTCCCACGACGTGCTCCATTGCAGTTGATACTACGCTGTGCCGGAACACGTTCGATCGTATAATCCGCATACAGCTCATCAAAGAATGAATCATCGGGGTTCTCATTCCTGGGATCGGAGTTGCTGAGCATGATTTTTGCCCCTTTCTTATCGAGTTCTTTGAAGAATCCGGCCAGTCGGCGCTGATCGGTATCAGAGAACCCGTCTTTTGCATAGGAGGTGAATGATGACGTATCATTGAGCGGGCGGTAGGGTGGATCAAGGTAAACAAACGTCGAGTTATCAACAAATTTTTTGCATCGGGTGAAATCACCCAGGATAATAGTTGTGGTTTTAAGCAGGGCAGCAACATCCTTAAGATTATCTTTGTTCAGAATCCGGGGATTTTTGTACCTGCCGAACGGGACATTGAATTCACCTTTCCTGTTCATTCGGAAGAGACCATTGTAGCAGGTACGGTTGAGAAAGATACTTTGAGCAGCTCTCGTGACCCATTCAGCATCATAGGTAGAGAAGTTTATCTCAGCCTTTTTGTTATTGAAGGAATCCCGCACGTGATAAAAAAGATGTTCTCTCTCGACATTACTTTTCGATATATACGCTGATTCGAGGGATTCCAGTTCGTGAATCAGTTTATTTGTGGATTTTTTTATCACGCGATACGTCAGAATGAGTTCTTCATTGGCATCAAAAATTGAGCTGTGATCAAAAGAAAATCTCTGGCCAAGGTAAAAAAATACTGCTCCACCACCAACGAACGGCTCAACATAGCTGGTGATCTCCCCGGTTTTCATCTCTATGGGGAGACGTTTACTGAACTGTTTGAGTAATTGTGTTTTGCCACCCGCCCATTTTAAGAAGGGTGTTGCGTAGGGAACTAATTTCAATTGTATTGTCATGGGAAGAAGTTTTTTTCATTTCACATTTTATTGGTATACTGTTATCTTCCTGCCATTAGAGGATTCTGGATTGTCATAAAGGGCTTAAAACCAACGCAATCCGGCGATACCTGTATAAACTTCAGCGGTAACATCCTATCATCGGTAATATTAACCGAACACGGGTGAGGTTTTTGTATGAGCGACATGAAGAAGTACCTGGCTGAATTTCTGGGAACCTTTGTCCTGGTATTAATGGGAACAGGAAGCGCTGTTATTGCCGGAAAAGAAATCGGTGTTCTGGGCATTGCTCTGGCTTTTGGTCTGTCTGTCCTCGTTATGGTATATGCCATCGGTCAGATCTCAGGGTGCCACATCAATCCTGCAATAACCATTGCAATGCTTCTCATCGGGAAAATTCCCTCAAAAGATGCCGTCATATATATCGTTGTCCAGTGCACCGGGGCGATCATTGCATCAGCGCTGCTCCTCGCTGTCATGACTGGCCTTCCCGGGTATGAAGTCGCCCCCGCTAACCTGGGAGCAAATGGCTACGGGGCTGGCTACCTGGGAGGGTATTCCCTGACTTCAGCATTTATCGCTGAAGTCGTTACTACCTTTATTTTCCTGATGGTCATTTTTGGGGCAACAAGCAGGAAAGCACCTGCAGGTTTTGCGGGGATAGCAATTGGACTCTCACTCGCCATGATCCATATGGTAACTATCCCCATCACGGGTACTTCGGTGAATCCCGCCCGGAGCCTTGGACCTGCGGTTGTAGCCGGAGGTATCGCACTGTCACAGCTCTGGCTGTTTCTTGTTGCACCCGTCATTGGGGCAGTAATTGCAGCGGTTGCCGGGAAATACCTGTTTGAAGATACCAGTTCACCAGCTTGACCGGAATCATTTTTTTTTTGATTAACGCATTCTGGGTAAGTATCTGGAGGGGAAAAACTCCGTTTTCCAGCATCATCAATACGCATTTTTTAAAAGATCGATTTGCGCGGATCGTGCCCGGTCACGAACGACCCTGGGTGTTCCACTGGAAATATGGATAAAAATTGATAAATTTTAATTTCAAACGTAGAAAACCACGTTCCGAAACTGAATCGCGGAAAGGAGATGGCATAATTTCCCGTCCAGATCCACGTAGTCGGGTTAATGCAAAATCAAAGGGTATAACAATCGTGAATTCTGAGTGTTTCGACCGATTGGGGCTTTATTACCCGTCCGTTCCAGTGGAAGAAAAGGGGTATAAAAGCATTATCAAATTGCCGGATTGGCTGAATAACCAGAATTGTATGATAATATCCCAAAAGCAGTATGCCGGCAGCAGAATTTATCCCGACATTTCGTGCTTCTTTCTCACGACTACTTCCCAATATACTAACCGGAACAGCCAGGTATTTTGTGATCATGTATTTCAGGGAGGTACCATCAAGCGTGGGAGCACATTGCAGGTCTGGCGGGAACTTGGTTGAACGAAGACAAGAAAAAACACAGAATATCGGATGGCGGGAGATAAGCATCGGGTATCTGCTCACAGCAATAAAGGACAGATAAGGACAGGGAAAGATCGATATAAACTCCCGGCAGGTTTATTAAAAAGGAATGTTTTACCGGAACGTTCTCTGCCGGAGCTTCGCAAGGTACAAATGGGAAAAATTTCCACCGTAATTTTTATAAAAAATATATGCGGAAACTCCTGTCCTGATAATAGCCAAGAGATATGTATGCCCCGAAACAAATCCCTACCAACCAGAAAATGAAAACCCACCGCCCCATTGACCTGAAAGCCATCGCGGGGGATGCGATGAGGAAATACGGTTTTGAACCCCGGTTCCCGGATTCCGTAGTCCGGGAAGTAAATGAAATACCGGTAAAAACACTCCCGATCAACCAGAACGATACCAAAGACCTGCGCATGCTCCTCTGGTCATCCATCGACAACTACGACTCCATGGACCTTGACCAGCTGGAATACTGCGAACGCAGCCAGAACGGGGAGATACAGGTAAAGGTTGCAATTGCCGATGTCGATTCTTTCGTCCCGAGACACTCCAAGACCGACCAGTATGCAGCCCATAACGGAACCTCGGTCTACACCGGCGTTGAGACCTTCCCGATGCTGCCGGACAGGCTTTCAAAAGGCATAACCTCCCTTCTGCCAGGTCAGGATCGCAGGGCAACCGTTATCGAATACTCGGTACTCGCTGATGGAAACTTCCGCCCGGGAGAGGTATACAGGGCTCTCGTATCCAACAAGGCAAAACTGGTCTATGAGGAAATCGGCGACTGGCTTGAGGGGACTTCTCCCATACCTCTGACGGTCCGGGAGGTTCCGGGACTTGAAGAACAACTACGCCTCCAAACCGATGCAATCAGGCGCCTGAAAAAAAACCGGAGGGAGCAGGGTGCACTTGAATTGAACACCATAGAAGCCCAGGCGGTCGTTGAGGAGGATGGCCTGGTGAGAGATCTTGTCCTCCAGAGGCAGAACATGGCACGGTGCCTGATAGAGGAGCTCATGGTGGCAGCCAATGGGACTATGGTGAACTATCTGGGCCATGCCGGTATCCCCATGATACAGCGGGTTGTTCGTGTACCAAAATACTGGGACGAGATCGTCGATACGGCAGCGATCTACGGTGAAACGCTTCCGGCTGAACCGGATGCAAAAGCGCTCGCAAAATTTCTCATCAGGCAAAAAGCAGCTGACCCCGAGCGTTTCCCGGACCTGTCCCTGACCGTAATAAAACTCCTCGGACCTGGCGAATACATGATGCTCGAGCCAGGCAATGAACCCTACGGCCACTTCAGCCTCGCTGTAACCGATTATACACACGCTACTGCCCCGAACAGGCGCTACGTGGACCTTATTAACCAACGGCTTTTAAAGTCGGTCCTTGACAGGGTACCCAGTCCCTACACCCGGGATGAACTCACCGACCTGTCAGCCTGGCTGACAAGCCGGGAAAAAGGATCCAAAAAGGTGGAACGCTTCATGAGAAAAGCCGCAGCTGCAGTACTCCTTCAGGGAAGGATTGGCGAATCATTTGATGCATTGGTTACCGGCGCCTCAGAAAAGGGGACCTACGTCAGGCTCATTACACCACCAGCTGAAGGCCGGGTCTTACGAGGCGAACGGGGGCTTGCTGTTGGCCAGAAGGTACGCGTGCGCCTGGTAAAGACGGACCCGTATAACGGTTTCATCGATTTTGAATGCATCGGCAGAACGAAGAGATAACCTGCATAGTTCTTTTTTAAAAAATATTTTCCGGCTGCTCCCTGCAGCACGCCGGAGAAATTAAAAATCTTCTCTGGATAATTCCTTTGTCATGATTCCTTTTTATCATGGTCTACCCTGCACCGTTCAGCTGTTCCCCATTGCATACAGATAAGATGCGCAATAGTACATTCTTATTAATGAAATATACTGCACGACACGTACGAAAATTCCTTAGCGATGGCAAAATTGATGCTACGCTCTGGACCGGGCACTTTCCCCATGTACTGGTCTCCCACGTGCCAACCTGCAATGATTGTGAGGATTATAAAACCAAAGCGTGTGAGGGAGGTAAAAATCCGGTAGACTGCTTCCTTGCCATAAAACCCGATACAAACCAGTCGTCTGCAGTACATGCGGATACTACAACTCCGACGGAGAAAAACCGGAAATATTACCGCAGCAGCAGAGGCAATGTCAAGTCACACCCGACCGGCATACAAAAAGGGTACGACCAGTCGAAGATATAACATTAGAGCATTTTTGGATTCGCAGAATTCCTTATTGCGATGAAATAAAAAAACCACAGGGATACTAAAGAAGGATAGGACCGTGCCTACTCCTAACCTAACGCCGCTACACTAAGAGTGATGATAATCCCGTACCTGTTCAGGAATTATCCTATTTTTGGGGGAGCACACTGTTGCGTGGGTGAACCCCTGGTGAGCGTTCACGTTTTTTAAAACATTTCTCCAGAGCCACAGAAACATTATATCATATAAAAAAACGCACCAGCTCCCAGCGATACCATGGCATCAAAAACCAGCGGGAATGAACAACGTACCTGTGAAAACAGTACCGATGCTATTCAGAAATTCTTCCGGCGCCCGTTTTTCTTAAGTTTCACGATTGGCATTCCCTTTTGCTTTTTTAAGCTGCTTTTTGGTGTAGCAGCTATCCGGGCAGGAGCACCGGATGACCTTTTTCTTGTGGCTTTTGGGGGGATAGTGATATTCTGGGCGGTTGCCGATCTCCTGATGAATATCGGTCGATCAACGCTTGACCTCCTCCACCGCCCCGCACCGTTCGAATACTGCACCATCGCCCAGGCAGGACGGATTTTCCATAAGCCGATGGTCTTTCTTGCGATCGATACCCTCCTCACGTTTGGGATCATCTGCGCCATGCTCTGGTCAGGATGGATCACAACACTTACACCTTTTGAAACGTACCTGTGGTATTCTGCCACCACCCTGAACCTGATCAGTCTGTCGCTGGTATCCCTCTACTATGAGACACGGAAGGTATGACACCTGCGGTCAGCGAAAAGTTGCACCTCTGAAATCCTGAACCATGAAAAAAATACCGACACCAGAGTAAGCCGTGATTACCGTTTTTGTCTGGCTTGCCATAAAAGGTATACCTGACCCAGTCATTCTTGGATTAAGGGGAATGGAGCCCCCGGATTATATCACGCACATCGGGCTGTACTTCCCGGAGATCCTTCTGACAGTAAGCGCAAGAGGGATCGATACAGAATATACAGCTCTGCGTCATACATCCTGATATAAACGCGCGGGAAAATCCTGAAAGGTGAATAGTGCGATCCCGCATGTATGAGTCCAAAGAAATCCCGTTTTTATTGACTTTTTTAAAAAAAAAACTGATCGGGAAAGAATCCCGAAACCCGTGATTTTGTACCCTGCATTAGAAAAAATGGAAAATACATGGAAATGACGCTGATAATGGCAGCATTTGAATCATTGTGCAGGCATTCCCCCGGATACCTCACAGAACCAATAATGGCAACAATAGAGAAGTTCTTATGCTCGGGCGGCGTATAGAGTTGCACAGTTTTATACTGTATGAGTAATACCATGTATGGTTCAAGCAATTATGGCGGCCCAAAAAACTACGGCCCAAGGGACTCCGGTCCAAGAGAAATGACGAAAGTAACCTGTTCAGACTGTGGCAAAGAATGCGAAGTGCCATTCAAGCCAACCGAG
>Ga0209253_10004585_pt1 | contig 12037 bp, 10 predicted proteins | sample FrelakmetBRP12BR_FD_187145 | JGI IMG/M metagenome (GOLD analysis project Ga0209253, IMG submission 187145) | Freshwater lake sediment microbial communities from the University of Notre Dame, USA, for methane emissions studies - BRP12 BR (SPAdes)... | ecosystem: Environmental > Aquatic >...
GTTGTTTTCCGTCTCGTGCCGGAATTCGTTGAGCTTCGCCCTCATGAAATCGAGGATGCGCTTCGTGAATTCCTGGCCTTCCTTCGAGCCGATGCTCTTGCCCATAAAATTCACGCAGGCCTCGTTCATGCCCACAAGCCCGATCGTCGAGAAGTGGTTCTTCCAGTACGCGCCGTGGCAGGCCTTGACGTTGCGCAGGTAGTATTTCGTGTAGGGGTAGAGATTGCCGTCGGTGAATTTCTCCAGAACCTTGCGCTTCGTCTCCAGGCTCTCTCTGGCCATGACCATGAGACGCTCGAGGCGCTTTTTAAAATCCTCCTCACTCTTGCTCAGGTAGCCGATCCTCGGCATGTTGATGGTGACCACCCCGATGGAGCCCGTGAGGGGATTCGACCCGAAGAGGCCGCCCCCTCGTTTTTCCAGATCACTCGTGAGCTCCCGGAGGAGCTCCCGGTTGTCGATGCGGAGCCTGCAGCACATGCTCCTCGCGTCCTCGGGGTTCATGTCGGAATTGATGAAGTTCGAGAAGTATGGCACCCCGTATTTTGCGCTCATGTCCCACAACCCCTTGAGGACGGGGTTGTCCCAGTCGAAATCCTTGGTGATGTTGTAGGTGGGGATGGGGAATGTGAAAACTCTTCCTTTCGCATCCCCCTCCGCCATCACCTCTAAGAACGCCTTGTTGAACAGGTTCAGCTCGTGCTGAAATTCACCATACTTTTCCTTCTGTGCCTCGCCGCCGATGATGACGTTCATGTCCCGGTAAAAACTCGGTACCATGACGTCCAATGTCACGTTTGTGAAGGGTGTCTGAAAACCGACCCTTGTGGGGACGTTGATGTTGAAGATGAATTCCTGGAGGGCCTGTTTGATCTCCCTGTACTGGAGGCCGTCGTAGCGGATGAAGGGGGCCATGAGGGTGTCGAAGTTGGAGAAGGCCTGCGCCCCTGCCGCCTCACCCTGGAGAGTGTAAAAGAAATTGATCATCTGTCCAAGGGCGCTTCGCAGGTGCTTGGCCGGGCGGCTTTCCACCTTGCCGGAAACCCCCCTGAAGCCCTCGTTGAGGAGATCATAGAGATCCCAGCCCACACAGTAGACGGAAAGGAGGCTCAGATCATGGATATGGAAATCGCCATCTGTGTGGGCTCTGCGGATCTCGGGGGAGTATATTTCATTGAGCCAGTAGACCTTGCTCACCTCCGAGGAGATGTAGTTGTTGAGCCCCTGGAGGGAGTAGTCCATATTGCTGTTCTCGTTGATTTTCCAGTCCGATTTCTTTAAATATTGATCCACCAGGTCCACTTCCATCTTGTTGGCGATGTCACGAAGCCTGGCATGTTGTTCACGGTATATGATATAATTCTTCGCTGTCCTGCGATAGGGCGAGGAGAGAAGGATTTCTTCTACGATGTCCTGGACCTCTTCAACGCTCGGTATCTCGATGTCGAAGAGCCTGTCGGCGCAGGTCAGGACTTTGATGGTGAGTTTCCTCGCGGTTTCGTCGTCGAATTCACCGGACGCAGAGCCGGCCTTGGAGATTGCATTCGTGATTTTCTGAGCGTCAAATTTGACTAAACGCCCGTCACGCTTGCGTATTTCGGTGTGCATTCACCCCTCCTTTTTTAGAATGTAAGAAATAAAAGCGTGTAACCCCAATATGTTGTGGTGAGATTTTAACCATAATACTACATATAGGCAAGAAAAATTTTTCAAAAAATGAAATATTTTTCAATTTTTTCCGTTTGATGCCCGGCCGGGCTTTATGACATGGGGAGAAAAGCGGGACAACAGACACTTTTTGTCATGGTGTAATTACTTGTTATTATTTTGATTTCTTGACGCAATACCGGGCTGAATCGGCAGCACAGGAGGGCTTTTTCAAGTGGAAAAAAGACGACAGGAGAGGGATCCGCAGACCTTGGTGGGGATGTTTGACAGGGTCGCGCCATCCTATGACCTTCTGAATCACCTGCTGTCGCTCGGTATTGATTTCAGGTGGCGGCACAGGGCCGTCGAATCCCTTGGTATAAGGGACGGAGACCTCATTCTTGATATCGCAACGGGTACGGGGGATCTCGCTTTCGCGGCGCTTAAAAAGGGCAAGTGCGCCGTGGTGGGGATCGACCTCTCGCCCGTGATGCTTTCCCTTGCGGACGAAAAAAAGAAAAGCAAAAGTCATGATGGTCGTTACACCCTCATACGCGCGGATGCCTACGACATGCCCTTCCGGGACCATGTCTTTCATAACGCCATGATTTCCTATGGTGTGCGTAATATCCTTGACTGGGAGCGGCTCTTCAGCGAGACACGGAGACTCCTCAAAAGGGGGGGGAAGATAGCGATCCTCGAGTTTTCCATTCCGGAATCGACCGTCTTTCGACTGCCCTATCTCCTTTACCTCGAGAGGCTGCTTCCTTTCATAGGCGGAGTGGTCTCGGGAAATCGGGATCCCTATGCCTACCTGCGCGATACGGTGAAGGCCTTCCCGCCACCGTGGGAGGTTGTCCGGCGCTTGGAGGAACAGGGCTTCCATGTGTTGGAGGTCCGGCCGCTGACTTTCGGCATCTGCCATCTCTATGTCGCCGGGGTCCGGGGTGAGAGATATTAAAAAATGACGTTCACACCGCGTATGAACTCTGCTAAGATACCGGCAGCGATGAGGTGTCCTCATCATGTCATTTCGGATAAAATTCATACGAGGGGGGTAAAGACATGGCGCTTAAAACCAGGGACGAATATCTCAAATCATTGAGGGCGATGCGGCCGAACATCTACAAGTTCGGGGAACTCATAAAAGACGTGACGACTCACCCGGCCACGCGCCGGACCGTCGAGAGCCACGCCAGGGGGTTCGATGCGGCCCATAATGAAAAATACGCCGACATCTTCACCACGGTTTCGAGCTTCACGGGTGAGAAAATCCACCGTTACAACTCGCTGATGCTGAGCATGGAGGATGTCATCTACAACTCGAAGCTCAAACGGATGATGTACCGCCTCACGGGCACCTGCAGCGGCGGGCTCTGCGTCGGGTGGAACGCCATGAACGTGATGTGGAACGTGACCTATGACATGGACAGGGAATTCGGCACGACCTACCACGGGAGACTGAAAAACTGGATCCTCGACGCCCAGAAACGGGGGATCGTCGTGGCGGGCGGCCTCACCGACGCCAAGGGCGATCGGAGCCTCAGCCCTTCCAAACAGCCTGACATCGACTCAAACGTCCACATCAAGGAAGTGAGGGAAAACGGGATCGTCATCAGCGGGGCCAAGACGATGATCTGCGGTGTTGCAGCATCAAACGAAATCTTTATCCTCCCGGGGAGCGGCTACCGTGATGAAGAAAAGGATTTCTCCCTGGCCTGTATCGTTCCCCGTGACGTCGAAGGACTCACCATCGTTGAAGCGAGGCGGCCGAGCGATTCCAGGGAATACGAGGAGGGGTTCGATATACCCGAGACGGGCATCACCCAGGCCTATCTCCTCTTTAAAGACGTTTTCGTCCCCAATGAAAGGGTCTTCATGTGCGGGGAGGCGAAGTACACCGGCAGGATCATCGAGTACTTCACGGCCAATTACCGGGCCTGTATCGGGGCCTGTGTCGCCGGCCAGGGGGATGTGATGATCGGTGCGGCCGCTCTCATCGCGAGGGCCAATGGCCTTTCGGCGGCCACCTTCATGAGCAAACTCGTCGACATGGCCGTCAACAACGAGACGACCTTCGGCATGGGCATCGGCTCCATGGCGCTGGGAAAGAAGCATCCCGCAGGCGCGTGGGTGGCCGACTCCCTTCTTGCCCATACGAACAAAGTCCATGTCGCGACACTGCCCTATGAAACAAAACGCATCTGCCAGGACATCGGGGGCGGTATTGTGGAGACGGGGTGCTTCCCTTCCTTCAAGGATTTTATCGACCCCAACTATGGTCCGATGGTGCAGAAAGCAGTGAAAGCGGGCGTGAACGCCAGCGCCGAGACCAGGGCGCGGGCCGCACGGCTTATCGAGTGGCTGACCCTCGGGGCCGGTGTTCCCGGCTGCATGCACGGCGGCGGCTCGCCCGACGGTGCAAGGCTCGTCGTCAGGTTCCGCACCCCTCTTGAGGAATATGTAGAGTATGCGCGGAACATCGCCGGCATCAAGGAATCCCTGCCCGAGCCGGAGAAGAAAAAGAAATAATTGAAGATCAGTCCGGGGGCCCTTTTGGGCTTGACTTGAAGGGCCCCTTTGTGATATTTTAATTTAAGTTTTCTACACTTCCATTGCACACCTCACACGCCGTTCCCCAGCCGTTTTTTCTCTATCGGATCTTCCACGAAAGCTCGCAAAACACGACAGGAATTTCTTCCCGGTGCTCTTATGATCCTGTGTATCCGTCTGCATGAACTACCACAATTGCGTGCGGGAAAGCTTTCATTCATCCGATGCTGACCGGAGAGTCCATCCTGACCGTGGGAGCCGCCATGGCTGACATCCTCGAGCATTGCTGCGGCGTCATTGCCCTCGGCCCATTCGGGTGCATGCCGAATCGAATCGCTGAAGCCATCCTCTCGAGCGAGATGAGAGGCGAGGTCAAGGGGAAGCTCACGGGCAGCTGCGGGTCGATAAACCCGCTCCTGGATAGGATCGAGGTGTTGCCGTTTCTGGCGATCGAAAGTGATGGGAACCCCTTCCCGCAGATCATCATGGCGAGGCTCGAGACGTTTCTCCTTCGAGCCGCCAGGGTTCACGAAGAGATCATGGCCCTGCGCAGGCCTGCGGATGAGCGGATGTCGCGGCTGCGTCCCGATGCAACAATGCTGTTGATAAATGATAAGCCTTCGATTATATTCTCCGCCTATTTTTGATCTTTCCATTTAGGAGGTAGCACGATGAAGAGGAGAAGTTCTTACGCCTTGACTTCAGCAGCCCTGGTGATGGTCATGATGATCACGCTGGTCCCCGCACAGCCCGGTTTTGCGGCAAAAATGGCGGCGTCCGAAATCGTCGGGACAAACCCGGGTTTCGTGGATCTCGTGGATCGCGTGAAGCCCGCCGTGGTCAATATCAGCACATCGAGGACGGTCAGGACTCCGGGCAATCCCTTTCAGCACTTCTTCGGACCCTTCCGGGGATCCCCCTTCGGCGACATACCCGACCGGGAGAGAAAACAGCGAAGTCTCGGCTCCGGGTTCGTCATCGATCCGGGGGGCCACATCATCACGAACAACCATGTCGTTGCCGGTGCCGAGGAGATCCGCGTGAAACTTGCCGACGGAAGGGAACTGCCGGTTCAGGTTGTCGGACGGGATCCGAAAACGGACATAGCGCTCCTGAAGATGGTTACCCCCATGAAAGATCTCCAGACGCTCCCCCTGGGCGATTCAGACAATGTGAAGGTGGGGGAGTGGGTGATTGCGATCGGAAACCCCTTCGGGCTGGCGCTGACGGTCACCCAGGGGATCGTGAGCGCCACGGGTCGGGTGATCGGCGCCGGGCCCTACGATGATTTCATCCAGACCGATGCCGCCATCAACCCGGGAAACAGCGGGGGACCGCTGATCAACCTCAAGGGAGAGGTGATCGGGATCAATACGGCGATCGTCGCGGCCGGGCAGGGTATCGGTTTTGCCGTGCCGAGCAATATCGCGAGGGCCGTTGTTGCCCAGCTCAAGGAGAAGGGAAAGGTCGTGCGAGGCTGGATTGGTGTGTCCACGCAAACCGTCACGCCGGAACTGGCACCCGCCTTCGGGTTGAAAGAGCCGAAGGGAGCCCTTGTGAGCGAAGTCGCGGCGGGTGGCCCCGCGGCAGCAGCCGGTATGAAGCGCGGTGACGTCATCGTGGCCTTCAACGGGAAGGAAATCAGGAATGTCCTCGATTTACCAAAGTGGGTTGCGGATGCCCCCATCGGGAAGGATACGCCTGTGACGATTGTACGCGATAAGAAAGAGATGACTCTTCGCGTCAAGGTTGTGGAGCTCAAGGAACAGCCGGTACAGCAGCCATCACGCAAACGCCCCCGATCATGATCCCCTCTCCATACCCCGCGGGATGAGGAGGGTTCCGCAGTGAAACGGCGGAACCCTCCCTTCATTCGGCCAAGAACCTCACCCGACAGCCAGACCCCGGTCAAAGATCGGCATCTCCCTGAAAGGGCAAGAAAAATCTGTTGACTCTGGCATGTCCATGTATTAGGTTTTCATCAGGAAAGTATTCATATTTTTTGGGTGTTTTGAGATCTTGAGCGCCAGAAAAGTTTATGTTCAGACCTTTGGCTGCCAGATGAACGTCCACGACTCCGAGCAGATGATCGAGTTGCTCAAGGGTCATGGATATCAATCAACGAGAGAGCCGAAGAGTGCTGATTTAATCATCGTCAATACGTGCAGCATCAGGGAAAAAGCTGACCAGAAGGCATACAGTCAGCTGGGGCGATACCGGGAGTTGAAAAGAAGAAAGCCCGGGCTCATCCTGGGGGTGAGCGGGTGTCTGGCCCAGCAGCTGGGCAGCGAGTTCTTTAAAAAGATCCCTCATCTGGACTTTGTTCTGGGGACCCATAATATCCACAGGCTCCCGTCCGTGCTCCAGACCATCGAGAGGACTGGATCGCCCCTCGTGGAGACAGCCTTCCATGAAACGGTGTCTTCTACCGGTATCATCACGATTCCCGAGAAGGGAACCGTCACGGCCTTCGTGACTATCATGCAGGGCTGTAACAATTTCTGCGCCTTTTGCGTGGTGCCTTATCTGCGGGGCGGGGAAGAAAGCCGGAAGTTCGGGTCCGTCATGGCGGAGATCCGGATGCTGGCAGCCTCCGGCGTCAAGGAGGTGACCCTCCTCGGTCAGAATGTGAATTCATACGGCAAGACCCTCGGGGATGGCCATAACTTCTCATTGCTTTTGAGGGCCATCGGGGAGGTGGACGGCATCGAGAGAATCCGGTTTACCACCTCTCACCCCAAGGATCTCTCCGAGGATATCATCCGCTGTTTCGCGGAGGTCGGCCAGGTCTGCGAGCACATTCATCTGCCGGTGCAGTCCGGGTCGGACCGGATCCTGGAGCGGATGAACCGTTACTACACGAGGGATGACTACCTCGCGAGGGTGGAAAAGCTCCGGGAGGCCTGTCCGGATATCAGCATCACCACCGACATGATCGTTGGTTTTCCCGGTGAGACCGAGGTGGATTTCCGGGCGACCCTGGACCTGATGGAAAAGATCAGTTTCGACAGCCTCTTTTCCTTTAAATATTCGGAGCGGCCCGGAACGACGGCGTCGCAACTCGACGGGAAGGTGCCCATGGAGGAAAAGGGCCGCAGGCTGCGGGAGCTTCAGGCTCTCCAGGAAAAACACACGCTAAGGAAAAATCTGGCCCGTGTGGGTCGGAAGGAGGAAGTCCTCGTCGAGGGTCACAGCAAGCAGAACAGACGGGAGTTTACGGGACGGACGCGAGCCAACCGGATCGTGAACTTCGGATCGCAGGAAAATTGCCTGGGCAGGACCGTCTCCGTTCACATTTCAGCGGCTTATCAGCATTCGCTTCGCGGCGAGCTGGCGGATCCCATTCGATCAATCGTTTAGGAGGTTATTGATGTTTGTTGAAATGAAGGTCTCGGGTCTGACGATAGACCCCCTGACGAACACACCCATTGTTATCCTGAAGGACCTGGAAGGGAAGAGGGCGGTTCCTATATGGATCGGGCTCTTCGAAGCAAGCGCGATTGCGACAGAGCTTGAGAAGATCAGCTTTTCCCGTCCGATGACCCATGACCTTCTGAGGGAGATGGTGAAGATTCTTGATGGAAAGGTGATCAAGATCGAAATCATTGATCTTAAAAACAACACGTTCTTTGCCCTGATCCATCTCATGAAGGATGGAAATGTCGTGACCATAGACTCCCGTCCGAGCGATGCGATCGCGCTGGCCCTCCGGGTCAACGCCCCCATTTATATTGCCGAACAGGTCATCGAGAAATCGAGAAGCGTCGATTTCGTCAAGAAAGGAGAAGAACTGGACAAACTCAAGAAGGAGGAACTGAAGGATTTTTTGGAAAACCTTTCCGACGAGGATTTCGGGAAGTACAAGATGTAGCTTATCGGGGCCCGTATCCGGCGGACTGAAGGTTTCGTTCTCCTGAGGGTGTCGGTCATGGAAGAGATTCGGAAAATTTATCTGAAGATGGGAGACAAGGTGGTCCATCAGCGTTTCCCCCAGTGGGGTATGGGGGTCGTTGTCGAGGAGTGGAATTCTGTGGTTCTCGGCGGAATCTCTTACGTGAAAATCTCCTTCCGTGATGGACGGACCAGGGTTTTTGACAATAATTTTTCAAATGCCTGTTGCTGTTACTACGCCGGGATCAGGCGGTGTTCGTGAAATAAATATCTGCCACAAGAACACACGGAATAACAACCAGTCCTGAATCCGATGTGAGGGCCTCATTTGTGTGTTTTTGTGGCTATCCTTTTTATGAAATGACAAAAGACAGCACAATACTGGAAAAGGTCATCAGGGAGTTCGGCACCTATTTGGAAAATGAGCGGAACCTGAGCCCTCACACGAAACGGAATTATCTGGTTGACCTGAATCAGTTCAGAGGATTTCTTGAGGATCATGACATCCTGCCGGGGGGAAGGCTGGACCAGATTGACCATATGGTGATCCGATCCTTTTTGAGTTCCTTTTATCGAAAAAAGGCGAAGCGGACCACCGTATCCCGGAAGGTGGCAGCGCTTCGATCTTTTTTCAATTTTCTCGTGCGGCGGGGAAGGATCAAGCAAAGCCCTGCCGAGATGGTGCAGTCACCCAGAACCGACAAGTATCTGCCTGTCAGTCTTTCGGTGGACGAGGTGTTCTCCCTTTTGAAGGTGAGCTTTGAGGATGATCCGGCGGGGCGTCGGGACAGGGCTATTCTGGAGCTCCTCTATTCTTCGGGTGTCCGGGTTGGAGAACTGACAGGCCTCAATCTCGGGGATATCGATCTGGACCAGGGGGTTATGAAGGTCAGGGGGAAGGGAAAGAAAGAGAGGATCGTTCCCGTGGGGAGGCCGGCGCTCTCGGCCCTTTCGGCATACCTTGTGAAACGGAAGGAATTGATCCGGGCCGGAGCGGAAAATTACCTCGAGGCCCCGATTTTTGTGAACAGGCGGGGCACGAGGCTGACGGAGAGAAGCGTCGCCAGGATCGTCGAGAAATACATCCGTATGAGCGGGGTGAACAAGCGGGTCGGGCCCCATACCCTGCGGCACTCTTTCGCGACGCATCTTCTCGACGCAGGTGCCGACCTCCGTGTTATCCAGGAACTGCTGGGTCACGCGAGCCTTTCGACGACGCAAAAATACACGGCGGTCAGCGTGAGCCGGCTGATGGAAGTGTATGACAAATCGCACCCCAAGGCCAAGTAGCGATGCAGGATATGCATCGCAATTATGAATGTTGAGTTTTAAATTTTGAGTTAAAGAACATTTAATTCAACATTCAAAACTCATAACTCAAAATTGGAGCAGGCCTGAAGCCCGCGAGCCGGAGAGACCAAGATGAAGATGACGGGGACGACCATTCTTGCCGTGAGGCACAAGGGAAAGGTCACTGTTGCCGGAGACGGCCAGGTGACCCTGGACAACACCGTGCTTAAACATAGCGCCAGAAAGGTCCGGCGGCTTTATCACAACCAGGTGATCGTCGGATTTGCCGGCGCGACAGCCGATGCGTTCACCCTTTTTGACCGCTTTGACCAGAAGCTCGAACAATACAACGGCAACCTGCTTCGAGCCGCCGTGGAGCTGACCAAGGACTGGAGGACGGATCGGGTGTTGAGGCACCTGGAAGCCCTGATGGTGGCCGTCAGCAAGGAGCACTTTCTCATCATCTCGGGCAACGGCGATGTGATCGAGTCCGATGATAACGTGGCTGCCATCGGATCCGGCGGTCCTTACGCTCTTGCGGCAGCGCGGGCGCTCATCAAGCATTCCGACCTCGACGCCACGGAAATCTCGAAGGAGGCGATGCGTATCGCTGCTGATCTATGCATCTTTACCAACGACCGCGTCACCATCGAGGAACTGGATACGACGGAACCGCAAGAACCGGTGGACAAGAAGACGAAGAAGAAACCATAAAAAATTGTGTAGGGTGAATTTTAAGAAGACTGGGCCCATGGCCCGGGGAACATAAAAAACGAGACCTGCAGGACAGAAGACGATGTCATCGGAAGAACTGACACCCAAAAAGATTGTGGCAGAACTCGACAAGTATATTGTCGGTCAAAATAACGCGAAGCGGGCTGTGGCTATCGCACTCCGGAACCGCTGGCGTCGCCAGAACGTTTCCGAGGAGCTCCGGGACGAGATCGCGCCGAAAAACATCATCATGATCGGACCCACCGGTGTGGGAAAGACGGAGATCGCCCGCCGGCTTGCCAAGCTCGACAACTCGCCCTTTCTCAAAATCGAGGCGTCCAAATTCACCGAGGTGGGATATGTCGGGCGTGACGTGGACTCCATGATCAGGGACCTTGTCGAGATCGCCGTCAACATGGTGAAGTCGGAAGAAATGGAAAGAGTCCGGTGCAAGGCCGAAGAACTGGCCGAGGAGAGAATTCTGGATGTCCTCTTCCCTTCCCGCAAACCGGAAAGGAGGAAGGGGGATCTTCTTGAGGACGAGCATGAACATGCCGAACAGGAGGGGGCTGTCGCGAGACAGGATACCCGCGAGAAACTGAGGCAGCTTCTTCGCAGAGGAGAGCTCGACAACCGACTCGTCGATCTGGATGTGGCCGACACCAGGATGGGCCCTTTTATTGAGGTTTTTTCCTCTTCCGGTGTCGAGGACCTGGGCCTGAATATCAAAGAGATGTTCGGCAACATGTTCCCGAAAAAGATGAAGCGCAGGAAGGTCAGGGTTCCGGAAGCGATGGAGATCCTCATCGAGGAAGAGGTTCAGAGGCTCATCGATATGGACAAGGTGATCCGAACGTCCCTCACCCGGGTGGAGCAGTCGGGGATCATCTTTCTCGATGAAATTGACAAAATCGTCGGGAGCAATACAGCGCATGGACCCGATGTGTCCCGCGAGGGTGTCCAGAGGGACCTTCTGCCCATCGTCGAGGGATCCACGGTCAACACAAAATACGGCATGGTGAAGACGGATCATATCCTCTTCATCGCGGCGGGGGCGTTCAGCTCCTCCAAGCCCTCGGACCTCATCCCGGAGCTGCAGGGACGCTTTCCCATCCGCGTGGAACTGGATTCGCTCACGAAGGAGGACTTCATCCGGATCCTGACGGAACCTTCGAACGCGCTGGTGAAGCAGTATATTGAAATGCTTGCAACGGAAGGTATCGATATCACCTTCACCGACGACTCGATCGCGCAGATTGCGGAGGTGGCCAGCCTGGTTAATGAGCGGACGGAGAACATCGGGGCCCGGAGGCTCTACACGGTTATGGAAACCCTCCTGGACGAGATCTCTTTCAGCGCCCCGGAGATGAAAAAGAAAGACGTGATGATCAACGCGGAGTATGTCAAGGAAAAACTGGAGGATATCATCGAAGACGAGGACCTGAGCAGGTATATATTATAGTGATGAGTGGCTAGTGGTGAGTGGCTAGTGGTGAGTGGTGAGAGAGACTTAGACAGACTTAGATGGACCTAGACGGACCTGAATAGCGAGGAACGAGCACAGTGGACGATATACAGAAATCGATGGAGCGGGCGGATATCCTGCTGGAGGCTCTGCCTTACATCCAGCGGTTCTACAATAAGACCGTCGTGATCAAGTACGGCGGCCATGCCATGGTGGACGGTGAGTTGAAGAAAATGTTTGCCATGGACGTGGTCATGATGAAATACATCGGCATCAACCCTGTTGTCGTTCACGGCGGGGGGCCGCAGATCGGAACCTACCTGAAAAAGTTCGGCAAGGAGTCCAGGTTTGTTCAGGGCCTGCGCGTCACGGACGAGGAAACCATGAGCATCGTGGAGATGGTCCTCGTCGGGCAGGTGAACAAGGAAATCGTCGGCCTCATCAATCATCACGGTGGAAAAGCCGTGGGGCTCTCCG
>Ga0209253_10004586_pt1 | contig 12036 bp, 11 predicted proteins | sample FrelakmetBRP12BR_FD_187145 | JGI IMG/M metagenome (GOLD analysis project Ga0209253, IMG submission 187145) | Freshwater lake sediment microbial communities from the University of Notre Dame, USA, for methane emissions studies - BRP12 BR (SPAdes)... | ecosystem: Environmental > Aquatic >...
GGCATTGTACTCCTTTGTTGTGGCTAGCCTACGACATATGTCTAAAATAGTACAACGCGCTTCCCAGGATGTGTCTTAATGGCACGGACAGAAACGCGGACACAAAAGCTGGGCTGCTGCCGGTTCCAAAGACACCGAGTTAGGTGTATGAATGAAACCGGAGGTAGCCAAATTTCGAGAACTTACAGGAAGATAATTTTGCAGGTTTTGTGGACGCCTATAAGCGGGTGTTCTACGACTTTCCCCCAGCCGACTCAGACCCACTTCAGCCAAGCGTAGCGCTAAGCGAGCACAATCTCTCATGAACGGCAGCTTTCCGACGTGGAGCTTGCCATAGCGACTGTCGGCTAGTGGCCGATAGCGGTCATCGCGCGAGGAAGGCTACCCAGCGAGTGCTACATAACTAATAAGTCTTTCGCAAGCGGCCCAACTATCCGAACAGATCCATCTGGGTAGGCTGTGGTGGTTCAATGTGGACTGTAGAAGTAGCGGTTGGTGTCGCTGTGGTGGGTTCGGCTGGTTTGGTATTACGGTCCAGAAACTCTTTGAGTTTTTTGAAGTCCTCGCGAAGCGGTTCGAGCATGTTGCCTTGGTGCAGGGCTGCGGCTGGATGCAGCAGGGGGAAGAGCACAAAGTCTTTCATGTAGAATGCTTGCCCGCGAACCTTGGTAATTCCTACCTTCCGTTCTAGCAACGTTTGCGTCGCCCAATTTCCCAACGTGCACACGAGTGTGGGACGGATCATGGCAATCTGTTGCAGCAGAAACGGTTTACACGTCTCGACTTCATCCGGCTCAGGGTCGCGGTTGTTCGGGGGGCGGCACTTGATCACGTTCGCGATGTAGATGTCGCTCCGGGACAATCCTACCAACTGTAGCAAGTCGTTCAAGAGTTTTCCTGCCGCTCCGACGAACGGTTCCCCCTGCTGGTCTTCGTTGAAACCAGGCGCTTCCCCTACGAACATCACGCTTGCGTGCGGATTTCCCACACCAAACACCACCTGGGTTCGTCCCATCGTTGCGAGCTTGCAGCGTTGGCAGTTATGCAGCGATTGGGAGAGGTCTTGGAGTGGCATGGCTTGTATCACAACAGCAATGTGGAATTATTTTATGAAGGCTCCAGAAGGCTTGTCAATCACTGCCTAGGTAGTGATTGACACGCGGGATGCTCAAAAAGGCCGACCAGCAAGGCCGCAGGCGAGTCGAACCGGAGGCGTATCCTCGGGGGTACATTGAGGGTTTCGATGAGCCGAGAACGAAGCTGGCGAACTTTTTCAATACCCTGCTAGCGGAGTGCGATGGCATCGGCGCAGTGATTGCCACTGACAATGGCGCTTTCGAGGTTGGGCGGCCATCCTGTGTCGGTCCAACTACCAGCCAGCAGCAAGTTGGCAATCGGACTACGTTGGATGGGTCGATGCAATTTGCTTCCTGGCCTGAGAGAGAGGATGGCATTGGGAATTGTTCGACGGTGGGTGGCTGAGATCGTACTTCCAGGCATGAGGAGCCTCAATGATCTGAGCAGGTCGGGGATCGATATAGCAAGATTTGAGTCCGGTTGAGCCTGCGTCAACTGGCTGTCGGTCGTGATGAGACAGAAGCTGGTGCGATCAGGCCCCGCTTCCGTCGCGAGTACCGAGTGAAATGCGGTGTCACCTAATAGGATGAGTCGAGGGGTGGCACAGGGCTGTTCTGCACGTACGTGAATGATGGTGCGGTCGAACGAAACCAGTTCTGCAAGTTGCTGGAAATAGGCATAGCGGGTCAGCCATCGCTCCGGAAGTAACGGCGTGAGCTGCTGCGGGGGCAGGGCGGCGATATACCAATCGGCCTGTAGCAGGGAACCATCCCGCAGCTGGACCCCGGAAATATGATCTCGTTCATACCGAAGCTGTGAGGCTTCGGTATTGCCCAAGATGGTGGCCCCAATTTCAGTCAGTCTTTTGGTCATGGGTTGTATCAAGCAGGTGTGCAGCGAGTCCTGTACAACCGAGATGCGGCTATCGTGACAAGTCCTCAGGAACAAGGGGCTCATCGATGCGACGAAGGCATCAGCGGACAGCGTGGAGAGTTCATTGCCGGTCAGCCAGCGCGCGAGAGGATTCCAGATGATACGGCGTGTCTGCGCGCTTTGGTCGATTGACGCGAGCCACTCGTCGGCGGTGCGCTGTTCCAGGTCGGCAGGCAGGCACTCATCGCCCTCCCACAGTCGTTCCAACCGGGAAACCAATCGCCATCGTTCCTTCCAAGGGAGGCCGGCAAATCTCAGAAGGCTCAGCCAGGTATGAAGGGGGGTGGGGATCCAGGCACGCGGATAACGGGTGAGGGTCTTCTCGGTGAGGCGAAATTCTAAGGGGATGTCGAGTTGTGCTGGTTGCTGCAGGTCGGCATGGAGGGAGCGCAGCAAGGCGCGCGTTGCGCGATGGCAGCCGAGGATCGTGAACGGTTCAGGGGTATCGTCAGGAGCCGCGCCAGTGAGGGCGCCTCCCGGTAGGGGGCGCCGATCGACGATGGTGACTCGATAGCCATGGCGGATGAGACGATACGCGGCGGTGAGACCGGCTGGGCCTCCACCAAGAATCACGATGGACTGAGCGTGAGTGGACGTCACGAGAGTCTGGAGCGGAGCCAGACTCCGGCGGCAAGGGCCAGTCGATGATTGGTTGAGAGCCGGACCCGGGGACCGAATACCTGATGTCCCGGTTCCTCGATCTTTTTCAGAATGCGGAAATAGACCGCGCGCATGATTTCCGAGACGGTCAGCGCTCGCCGGTCTTGTGCCGGGAGGGATTCGAACGCCGCCTGTGCCTTGGCATAGTACTCATGGGCTCGTGCCGCTTCAAAGTGGAGCAACCTGCGGAGCTCTTCGTTCTCATTCCGTTGTAGAATCATCTGCTCGGTACAGCCGAATTGCTGGAGGTCTTCCTGTGGCAGGTAGATGCGACCCTGGGCTGCGTCGGTTTCGATGTCCCGTAGAATGTTCGTCAGTTGGAATGCCATGCCGAGAGAGACGGCATAGTCTTGGGCCCTGGCTGAGGTCGGCCCGAAGATATGCAGGCAGATCAGTCCGACGACCGACGCGACGCGATAGCAGTAGAGCGAGAGATCTTGAAACGACGTGTATCGTGCCGCCGAGAGATCCATTCCCACGCCCTTAATCAATTCCTCGAAATAGACCTGCGGGATGGAGAGTTGTCTCACATGGGTGGCCAGGCTGATGGTGACCGGGAAGGTCGGCGTGCCCTGATAGGCCGCCTCAAGCTCATTCCACCATCGCTGCAGCTCATCCTGGGGATTGCTGCCTGCCGGGGGTTCATCGACCGCGTTATCGACTTCCTTGCAGAAGGCGTAGACCGTGTACATCGCGGCACGTCGTTTTCTCGGGAGGAAGAGGAAGGAATAATAGAAATTACTCCCGCTCTTTTTGGTGAGCGTCGTGCAGTAAGCTTGTGCGTCGGTCACGGAGAGTACGGTCATATCACTCAGTTCGTATGGGCCGGCCACAGACGTTCACGGAGTTCACCGAGGTGAACCTCTGAAAGGCTCTGGGCAACTGCATGGGCTTCATGGAGGTCCTGGGTCGAGTGGGTATTCGCCACGGCAAGGACTTTCATTCCCGCGGATTTTGCGCCGCGAAGGCCTGGGATGGAATCCTCGATGACCAAACAGGATCCTGGTGCGATGGTCTGATGTTGGCGTTGCCGATTCAAGGCGTCGAGGGCATGCAAAAACGGCTGAGGGTCTGGTTTTCCTCTAGTGACGTCTTCCGCTCCAGTGATGTGGAGAAATTCTTTTCGAAGCCCGGCCTGTTCAAGGATGAATTCGATTTCATGGCGGAGGGCACCGGACGCAATGGCCAAGGGGTAGGTGGCAGCGGCCTCGTTTACAAACTCGTGCACACCGGGAAAAATGACCAGATGATCCTTGACCGACTCTAGATACGCCTGCGCTTTCCGCTGCATCAGCTGCGCGAGTGCCAAGGGGTCGGTGGGATGATTGTGTGCCGTCAGCGCCGCGAGAAAGCAGCCTCGATCGTCATAGCCAAGGTAGTTGGCGTAGTAATCTGATTCAGTCAGACTGATGCCTATTTCAGCCAGCGTCTGGCGAAAACTCGCGAAATGGAGGGGTTCGGTGTCCGCGATGACCCCATCAAAGTCAAAGATGATCGCTGAAAGTGTGTTCATGAGGATCGTTCGAAAATTTAGGGATGACCACGAGATGTAAAGCGGGCGGATTATAGCACAGGAAGACTGACTGAACAGTCGAGAATATGTCGGACTCCGCAGTCCGTTCGCGCCAGAGAAAACGGGAGAATTAGAACTTCAAACGGAGTCGTTTCTCCGATACCCAACCCTTTGCTCCTTCGTCCGTGCGCACCAAATACATCCAGCCGTTCGGCTGTAGATCACCATCTAGGACCGTCAGGGTCGCTCCAACACGAACGACCGGCCCTGGTTTACTGCCCGATGCATCTGCGAACAACGGACTGCTTCCGCCGGGAGCTGTTTCGTCCATCGTGGTCGTGACCTTCTGTCCTTCGCTGAACATCGGGGCAGAAGAAGTCGCAGCTGGTGCGGTGGGTTTCGCTGTGACTTGAGGCGGCGTCACTGCCGGGGCTGCCGAGGGGGCAACATTAGTGGGGACCGAGGCTGAGGGGGCTGGTGCAGGCACTGGCGCCATATCGCTTGGACTTGGAGTCGCTTCTGGTGCGGGTACCGGTGGCGTCATGGGGGTCGGCTTTGGGTTCATGGCCATCGGGGGCGGGGTGCTCTCACCCAGGTAGGGGCTCAGCCATTCGGTCACGAGTTCAGGTTCCATCGTGGCGATATAGGCACCGCCGCCGATGAGGGCGAGGAGCAGTATCCAGAGGATTGGGCGTCCGCCACCGGATTTCTTGCGGGGGTTCAGCGGGCCGGTTGCTCTCGTGGTGGTCGTTTGATCGAGTTCCTCTTCCGTGAATTCCAAATCCGGTTCTGGCTGGCGGGCGAAGAGGAGCGACCAATTCACATCAAAATAATTCCCGACTGATGTCAGGTTTCCAACGAGCGCAGCCATCGAGCACCTCCCTGCTGAGCGATTCAATCACACGTAGGCTAATCTATGAAAATACTTATCACCATCACCCAGCGGTGTCAATTTTGTTGAGGAATTGCCCATAAGGAGCGGGCGAGGTTTAACAGGGATGCGAGGGACTGCAAGAGAAGACTTGGTGCTCCCGACTTCCCGTTCGATAGACGGTGAGTCCTTTGCATCCGAGTTGGTAGGCGAGCAGAAAGGCCGCCGCGACGTCGGCTTGAGTCGCGGTATCCGGTAAATTGATGGTTTTTGAGACGCCACTGTCGCTATAGCGCTGAAATACGGCTTGCATACGCACATGCTGCTCAGCCGAGACATCATGTGCCGTGACGAAGAGACGCCGCAGCTCTTCTGGAATACCGATCACATGTTGGATGGAGGGATGTGCCGACAGGTCGGCCTGGAGTGCGTCAAGTTCGAGACCGAGAGCCTGTGCGCGACGGATGAAGGCTGGGTGAAGCGAGGTGAGCACGACGCCGTCCATGACGCGGCGGACTTCCTGCACGCCGTAGAGCGGTTCAATGCCTGGTGAGCAGTCGGCGATGAGGCTGATGCTGCCAGTCGGTGCAATGGTGGTCACGGTGGCATGTCGATGTCGCTGGTGAAGCGTCTGGAGCCGGCTGCCTCGGTAGGCAGGAAAGACTCCGCGTTCGGTGGCAAGGTCTGCGGATGCGCGGTGGGCCTGAGATTGAAAGAACTCCATCAGGGTTGTTGCGGTCTGGATCGCGGCCTTGGAGTTGTAGGGGATATTGAGGGCGATCAGTAAGTCGGCAAAGCCCATGATGCCCAGGCCGATCTTTCTTGTGCGTTTTGTCATGCGGTCGATGTGAGGAAGCGGGAAGCGGTTGCGATCGATCACATTGTCGAGGAACCGTACGGCGAGAGGAATGGTTTCGGCTAATCGGACGAAGTCGATGGTGGGTCGTGCGTCTGATTGCGTGACGAAGTTTGCGACATTGATGGAGCCGAGGGTGCAGGATTCAAAGGGCAGTAGTGGCTGTTCGCCACAGGGGTTGGTCGACTCGATGGTGCCAAGGCCAGGGGTCGGATTAGCCTGATTGATGGTGTCTAAGAAGACCAGGCCCGGCTCGCCGCTGGTCCAGGCCGCTTCAACGAGCCGATCGAATACGAACTGTGCCGGGAGTCGTTTGATCGGTCTGTGGGTGCGGGGATTGATCAGGGCGTACGTGCGCTGGCGTGTGAGTGCCTGCATGAATGAATCGGTGATGCCGACGGAGAGATTGAAATTCGTCATCTCGGTCGGCGTCTGTTTGAGTGCGATGAAGTCGAGAATGTCCGGGTGGTCGATACGGAGGATGCCCATATTCGCACCGCGTCTGGTCCCGCCTTGCTTGATGACGTCCGTCGAGAGATTGAAGAGGCGCATGAAGGAAATGGGGCCGGAGGCCACGCCGCTCGACGACGAGACCAGGTCGTTGTGAGGACGGAGGTGGCTAAACGAAAACCCGGTGCCGCCGCCCGATTGATGTATGAGCGCCTGATGTTTCAGACTGTCATAAATGGAGTTGAGGGAATCTTCGACCGGGAGGACGAAACAGGCGGAGAGTTGTTGCAGGCGTCGCCCGGCGTTCATCAGCGTGGGAGAATTGGGAAGGAAGTCGAGGCGGGCCATACAGTCATACCATCGTTGGGCGGCGTGGGGTAGCCGGCTGGCGTTGGGGTACAGTCGTTCGGCTTGTGCGATGTCGGTGGCCACGCGCCACAGCATTTGCGCCGGCGTCTCTACGATCGTTCCCGCAACGTTCTTGGCCAGATAGCGTCCGCGTAAGACGAACTTGGCATGGTCAGAAAGGCGAAGTTGTGGGGCGTGCCGCGGGTCTGAGGGAGTGCGCATCTTCTTGACGGACATAGCGCCATTATATACCGCAGTATCTGATTGATCGATGAGGACTGCAGTGTTGCTCTGCTTGCATCTTGACGGTCCAGTTCGGCAGAATGAACATCCACTGACCGATGACCATGAAATCCTATCGCGAAGAGCTCTGGTTCGAAACGAAGACGCGGCGCGCCTACCTCAACATTACGCAACAGGTTGAGGCTGCGGTCAAGAAGAGCGGGGTCCAAGAGGGGCTCGTCTTGGTCAATGCCATGCATATCACAGCCAGCGTCTATATTAATGATGACGAATCTGGCTTACTCAAGGACTATGACCGATTCTTGGAAACACTGGTTCCTCAGGACGCGACCTATCGGCACAATGAGACCGGAGAAGATAACGGCGACGCCCACATCAAGCGCCAGCTGATGGGGCGAGAAGTTGTCGTGGCGATTACCGAAGGCCGATTGGACTTCGGTCCATGGGAACAAATTTTCTACGGAGAGTTCGACGGATTGCGACGGAAACGCGTGCTGGTGAAGGTGATTGGAGCGTGAACCATATGTCGTCCGGTCGATGGTCAGGATGCTGTGAGAATAAACTGTTGGCGTGCTTGCTACCACGGGAAAAGTTTGGCAACATGGAGCGTGGTGATGTACGACTGTGCCGTAGGAGTGTGTTGATATGTTGAGTTGGTCTCGTCCTGACTCTCTCACCAGAGATCTTGTCCATTTGATCAATGCCCGTCGCCATGACCATGGCGACACCGATGCAGCGATCGATACGCTGCAGGCTTTCTTGGAGCAGGGACGGGAGTACGATCTGTTAACCGTATTGGCGGCGCTGGATGAGGACATGGCGGAATGGCTTTTCGATCTTCTCGCGGAGGCCTCCTGCTCTGTGCTGCTCGATGGGCCGGCCGATGACAAGCTGTCCTATGCCATCATGGCGGCCTTGGAGCTTCCTCTCCAGGCGAACCTGACTCATCCGCTCAAGCTTAAGATCGACCCGGTTGCGACGGCGGATCTGTTGCACCGGCATCTCCGCCTCTCAGCCGGAACGGTGGTGCGTGTGGAGTCGCGCCTGCTGACCGATTCGACCTTGGAGCCGCTCAGTCTCCAGGGCTTGAACGATCATTTGAGTTCGGTTGCGGATTCCCAGCGGACCACGTCAATTGCCGCCCGGCTCTATCCGCCCGTCGAGAGTACGGCGTTTCTCTTCTTTGAGTTGATCGGGGTACCGGATTCGGGGCTGCCAGATGCGCTGGAGGACCGGCATCGTCGAGCACTCCTGGCAGGCCTCGTGGAGCAATGTCCTGAGTTGGCGCTGGCTCCCGATATGCTTGAAGCGCCGGTGTACGCCGCCTACGCGATGTTTGATGCACAAAATGCCGTGCGGCTCCATCGGTTGGCGGATGAGACCGCGGCAGTGTGGCGCGATCTAGACCCCCTCGTTCGCGCCCGTACGATCGTCCACCTCCATACGCAATGCGGGAACGGTGTCTACATGCCGGTCTGGACCGATCTGTTTGACCCCGAACTTCCTGAGGACCACGGTCCCGTATGGACCTCTCCCGATGTGTGGGTCTTTACGGCCGATTTGCCCATAGAATGGCCCGGAGAAATGCTCACCAATCGGCTGCTCGCCGAGGGCTGCACCAGGTTCGAGAATCACATCGTCGAAACACCAGAGAACTGACTGTCGCTCCCCCGTCTCCTTCTCCCCTTATAATGTCCAGCGCGACCGCCCTCCCGAATCATAGTCCGTAAAAACCGGACATTTCATCGATTTTTTTCACGGCTTATCCTATGCTGAGATCGGTCAGATAGGGAGCAATCATGGCACAGCAACAGTCTTCAAGCGGGATCATGGCCGGCGTCATTACATTTCTTGGTCTCGGGCTCGTCTGGGGAGCGGTGGCGGCTAATTTCCCCTCACAAGAAGAGCTGTCTGCAGCTGCAGTACCGGCTGAGACTCGTCCGGCTGCACATCCCTCGTCTCCTGTGACTGTGCCGCCTGAGATAGATCTCAGCATTCCCGGTGCTCCTCCGATGACCTCAGCGGTTGTCAGGCCGAGGCGAGAGGAGGAAAGGTCGTCCGATGCACGAGTTGATGTTCCAGCGGTGACGCGGTTCAACCCTCGTGCCGCGCAGGTGGCGAAGTTGAGGTGCGAATCCGAGATCGAAGAATTGTGTCCCGACTCTCCAGACGGTTCTGCGCGCACGCATTGTCTCGATCAGCGGGCCAAGCAACTGTCTCCGCTTTGCCAAAGCCAGGTGCGCGAACGGTTTGTGAAGTGGAAGGAAGATCGAGGTCGGATGATGGCCGCGTGCGACGAGGATGTGAAACGGTTTTGTCACGACGTCAAACCCGGGGTTGGGCAGATCCTCCAATGTCTCCAATCGAATGCCCCCGACGTGTCAGACCGATGTTACGAGACTCTTCCGAAGGGCACGCTCTACGTTCAATAGTCGTATGCGTTTTAGCGAGCGGCCTGTTTGGATCCGGAGAGCAGATAGAACGTCAGCTGTATGCCTGCCACTTCGATCTGGTCCCCATTCTTCAGAACCTGTTGTCCCACGACGTTTGTGCCGTTGACGAGCAGGGACTTCGTGCCCTGAGAAGGGCTGATGGAGTAGCTGGGGCCTCGTCGGGCGATTTGTGCTGCAGATTTGGGGGCAAACCAGCCGGTCAACTGAATGGTCGATCCGTCTTGTGATCCGATCACATTCACTTGTTTGGTGAGTGGGTACTCCAACCGATCGGTCTTCCCGGTCACAACCAGGACCTTGGCAGTAAGCGTCGGTCCGTCAGGTGTGCGGTCCGTTCCCCTGAGCACCGTGGTTCGATCCAGATCGATAAATGGGGCCGGCGCTGCCGTATTGGCCGCCGCATTCTCTTGGAAGACGAGCCGGTGTTGGCCGATGGTGATCACGTCCGCGTCACGAAGTTGGTGGCGCGTGATCGACTGGCCATTGATGGTAGTGCCGTTCGTGCTTTTCAAGTCTTCGAGGAAAAAGACAGCCTGAATCTTGACGATCCGCGCATGATGTCCCGAGACGACGGGGTCATTGATGGCGAGGGTATTGTCGGCCTTCCGGCCGATCGTTACGGTCTCATGGGTCAGGTCGATCTGCTGTGAGCCCTTCCCGTGAAGTTTGACAAGTAATGTGGCTGGTTGTGTCAGCGCCTCCGGCATAATGTGGCCTCCCGTGTAAGGTTTCTGTGATTGGTCACGCGACAAATCGTTGTTTGAGCCGCTCCCATAGTCCGGTGTGGAGGGGATTTCGCAGGACCACGACGACTACGGTCGTATTGTCGTCGCCACCGGCTTCATTCGCCATGGCGATGAGGCGATCGGACAAGGTGGGGAGGTCTTCTGATCCACTGAGGGACTGAAGAATGTCGGTCGGGTGGACCCCACGGGTGAGTCCGTCCGAGCAGAGCAACAGGATGTCTCCGCTCCTGACCGGAACCTCCGTCAGCTCCACATCGACGCGGCTATCGACTCCGAGGGCTCTCGTCACGATGTTTCTGCGGGGGGAACGTTCCGCCTCTTCTTCCGTCATAATTCCCTTGAGGATTTGTTCAGCGACCCAGGAATGGTCTGTGGTGAGGGCGTGGATGGCCCCGTTTCGAATAAGGTAGAGCCGGCTGTCACCGACATGGGCGATGGCGAGCCTCTCCTCATAGAGCAATGCGGCGACCGCGGTGGTGCCCATTCCGGCATAGTCAGGTCTGCTCCATGATTCGCGATGAATGACATCGTTGGCGGCACGAATCGCGCTGGCGAGTCGATTGGCCGGTGCAGACACCGTAGGATCGCAGGGTCCAATCAGCGGTAGGTCTGGGTTCTTTGCTGCTTCTGTCAGATGTGCGTGAATTGCCTCGACGGCGAGGGCGCTGGCAATCTCGCCGGCATTACTGCCGCCCATGCCGTCACAGACAACATAGAGTCCGAGCGGAGGGTCGACCACAAAGCGATCCTCGTTATGGGGTCGTTTGAGGCCGGTATCGGACTTGGCGCTATGCAATCGTTCGAAGGACAGACGACACCTCCCTCAGGCCGCGAGACTCTGCAGACAGGCACGGAGATCGCGCGCGAATTCGTCCGCGCGCCGATACCGGTGAGGCAACTCTTTGTGTAACGCCCGATCCACGATCTCCTGCACCATCGGGGGAAGATCTGGACGTAAGGTCTGAATGGCGGGATGCGGATGATGGGCGATGCTGAACAGCAGGGCCGATAAATTGTCGGCGGTGAACGGCGGCTGTCCCGTGAGGAGTTCGAACAGCACGACGCCGAGTGAAAAGATGTCCGACCGACCGTCCACCTTCTTGCCTGAGATTTGTTCCGGTGACATGTAGGTTGGCGTGCCCAGCACCATATTCGTCTGTGTTTTGCTGCTCGAGGCGATTTTTGCAATGCCGAAATCCATCACTTTCACGATACGATCTTTTGTGAGCATGATGTTGGCCGGCTTGATGTCGCGATGGACGACGCCTTGCTGATGGGCATAGTCCAGCGCGTCCGCGGCGGTGGCTACAATCAGGAGGACCTCGTTGAGCGGCATCAAGTTGGGTTGCCGGGCCCATTGTTTCAGGGGGGTTCCCTCGATGAGTTCCATCGCGATATACCCCAGGTCGTGTTCCTCTCCTGCATCATAGATCGTCACGATGTTGGGGTGGGAGAGGCGCCCGGTGGATTCTGCCTCGCGGAAGAACCGCGCCTTGATGTCTTGTAGTTTGTCGTCGTTGTCGATCTGGTCGAGTCGCATGGTTTTGATGGCTACGAATCGCTGGATCGTGGGATCTTTCCCCAGATAGACCAGCCCCATCGCTCCCCGCCCCAGTTCTTTCAAGACCCTATAACGCCCGAGCATGCCCGGGGTGGAGGGGGTAGAGGTTATGATCGTTGACGTAGCGGAGGGACTCTTCGGTTCCGACGAATCCTCTGCTGCCTCTTGTTCTTCTTCCTCGTCTTCGGCAAGCGCCTGCGCCCCTTGGCGTCTGGTTTGGCTGGGGGGATCGAAGGCTCCGCGTAGCGAATGCTGGTTCATGAGCCAAGCTGCCGTGAGCCAGAGACCGGAACCGACAAGACCGATGGCATAGCCCGAGGCGAAC
>Ga0209253_10004587_pt1 | contig 12033 bp, 5 predicted proteins | sample FrelakmetBRP12BR_FD_187145 | JGI IMG/M metagenome (GOLD analysis project Ga0209253, IMG submission 187145) | Freshwater lake sediment microbial communities from the University of Notre Dame, USA, for methane emissions studies - BRP12 BR (SPAdes)... | ecosystem: Environmental > Aquatic >...
ATGAGATCCTCCATGTGATGAGACTGCTGGTCCTCTGCCCTTCTACATGTGAATATACGCTCCCTTCCTCCGGAGAGATGCACATTTGGGATGAAGGGCACGCGCGGCGAGACGAGTGTGTCAAAGTGCGGCATGAACTGTCCGTTTGTGCCGGCGTTCTCTCCTCCCTCGCTTCTCCATGTCATGCCACAAAACCCGCAGTCCGTCGCAAACGCATTGTTCCCGCCGTTTCGCCGTCGTACCATCTATCAGCGTTGTAAGCGTGATGCACGTGTTCCGGGAGAACGGCCTCCGTTGGATGATCAACATCCTGGTGAGTGGAGCCGGAGAACCGTTCTCACGGGACCGTTGCTTCTCCGAAGGAGGTGATGGCCGACAGTCTTTGATACGCCTTTCTGTTTTTCCTCATTGCGTCTGATTGTGCTCCCCTCTCTGTGCGTTCGAGGGTACGCCGCCGGAACGGTCTTCGGGCCGTTCACCGGAAGGAAGGGGTGTATTCCATTCACTATTTCATGGGAGAGAGGTATGAATACGCGACGTATGCTCCTTGTCACGCTTCTGCTGCTCGTTCCCGCCGCACTTCTCGCGTCCGGAAAGCTGCGCGGAAGAATCTCCGACAAGGACAGTGGCGAACCACTGGTGGGCGCAAATGTGTCTGTCCAGGGGACCATGCTGGGCGCGACGGCGGACATCAGCGGCGAATACATCGTCCTTAATGTCCCTCCGGGTGTGTATACGATCAAAGCGACGTTCGTCGGCTATTCACCGTTCACAGTCTCGAACGTTCGTGTGAACAACGACCTCACCACGACAATGGATTTTGTGCTTTCGACGGAGGCGGTGGCGTTGCAGGCGGTGGAGATCATTGCACAGCGTCCTCTGGTGAACAAGAGTGCGACGAACGCCGTTCGCATCAGCACGAGCGAAGATCTTGCGACGTTGCCGGTGCGCGGCATCAACAATATTCTGGCTCTCACGCCGGGCGTCGTTGTGCAGGATGGTGCGGTGTTTATTCGCGGAGGGAGGTTGGATGAGGTGGGATACTATCTGGAGGGGATGTCCATCACCAATCCCATGCTGGGCGGGCGTGCCGTGAACCTGGTTCAGGATGCCATCGAAGAGATCCAGGTGCAGGCCGGCGGCTACAACGCGGAGTTTGGCGGCGCCAACTCCGGGATCATTCAGCAATCCCTCAAAACCGGTACGTCCAGCTGGAAGGCCAGCGTGCAATATATCACGGACAACATTGCTGCAAAGAGCAAGAGCAAAGCTTTTGACAGCCAGAAGCAGCTGGGCGCCTACTGGTTCGGATACAATGAATTCACGGCATCGGCGAGCGGGCCTCTGTTCAGCGACAGGTTCAAGTTCTTCGGCCTGTTTAACTACCTGTATATGCGCGACCAGAATCCCCAGCCCTATCCCGGCATCAACCTGGGGTCCATCTCGGGTCCGACAAACGACACCATCAGCATGATATATCCAGCGGGTCCGCTGCGGACGAACCCGCGGCAGGATTTCAACTATACCACCACCGTCACGATGGATTTCAATCCTGTGACGCTGCGTCTGGCCGGAACATACTCCGATATCTCCCAGACGGCTATCTATAACACCAACCGGAATGCGGGGGCGATTTCCAACATACTCAACGAGAGCCGGATCGAGGAGATCAAGAGCCAGAACGGGAGTGCCAGCCTGAAGCTGACGCACCTGCTCAATGCCTCGACGTACTATGAAATTACCGGCGGGTATTTTCGCCAGTCGCAGAAAAACTGGGATCCGTACCTCCAGGACAACTTCATGGCCTACGGCGACAGCGTTGCGAATGCCGCTGCGGGGTTCGTCTGGACCCGCACGGCGGCGGAGGTGAGCAGCGGACAGACGGGCCGCTACATCCGCCAGGCCCGGAAGTCGTTGTTCGATTATGCGTTCAATGCCCCCGGCGACGTCGTTGCCGGCTATGCAAAGTTCAAGCGCGAGGGTATCTCCCTCACGGGTGCACTCGTGACACAACTGGGTTCCGAGCACTCCCTGAAGATCGGCGGTGAATTCTCCCGCTACTCGATGCGCAACTACGCGCTGGGAAATGACAACGTGTTCTCCCTGGCCGGCATCATGGCGACAAACGACGCGCTGCCGGCGGGTGATCCCAACAAGCTCACCCGGGAACAGATCATGATCAACGTCGGAGTCAACAACTTCGGCTATGACATTCTGGGGAACGAGACAAAGGAAAGCGGCATCCTGGGACCCCGGCATCCTGTGTTTGCATCGGGGTATATCCAGGACAAGATCGAATACCGGGACCTCATCGTCAATGTCGGCCTGCGGTTTGACTACATCAACACCGACAACTACAAGATGGTGGACCTCACCAGGCCCGAACTCTCGATGGATTTCTACAGCGGCGCAATCCGTCCGGAGGGGATGGTGAAAACCTCTCCATTCCAGGCGGTCAGTCCGCGCCTGGGACTCTCCTTCCCGGTGACGGAGCGTACGGTGTTCCATACACAGTTCGGCCAGTTCGTCCAGCAATCCCGGCTGCGGGACATCTACCAGGGATACTACGCGACATCGCAGAATGTGCGGGGAGGCTTCTTCATCCATACGCCGGTAGGTTTCGACGTACGGCCGGAGCGGACGACCCAGTATGAGCTCGGCTTCACCCAGCAGATGGGCGAAAACATATCGTTTGACATCACCGCGTTCTACAAGGATATCAAGGACCAGGTGTTGTTCGAGCAGGTAACCACCGCCCCGGGTTCCCCCTTCGGGTCCTACTTCATCTTCACGAACGGAGACTTTGCCACGACCAAAGGGATAGAGCTGACGTTCAACATGCGGCGAATACATCGCATGCAGGCGGGCGCATCCCTCTCGTTCCAGGATGCACGCGGCACGGGCTCCTTCCCGAATTCCAACCGCGGCATCGTGGGTGCTCCGCTGGACGGCGTGACGCAGTTCAAGCCGCAGTACGTGTCGCCGCTGGAATTCAACAACGCGCTGAAGGGGAACATCAACCTGGACTACCGGTTCGGCGTCGACGACGGCGGCCCGATTCTCCAGCAGCTCGGGGCTTCCGCGTTGATCGTCTTCAACAGCGGGCATCCGTTCACGCGCGGCATCGGCGGACTGGATCTCGAGGGCGAGGCCCGCAGCCGGACGCCGGTGGAACCCCTGAGTGCCTCCACAACGCCGTGGACCTTCCAGATCGATCTCCGGATCGACAAGACATTCCGGTTGTTCAACACCCTGAATGCAAACCTGTTTGTGTACATCATCAATCTCCTGGACACGAAGAATGTGCAGAACGTGTTCCTCAGAACGGGTTCAACGGATGACAACGGTGTGTTGAGCGACCCGAACCTGGGCGCGCCACTCATCCAGACCTACGGACCCCGGTATGCCTCTGTGTACAGGGCTATCGACATCGACTACTACCAGAGATATCAGAACAACAACGCGGCGACCACGGTACCGTATTTCTACGGCCCCCCGCGGCAGATCCGGGTCGGCATGCGTCTCGAGTACTAAGAGCCAGGGAGGAAGTCATCATCTATGAATACGAAACGATACATGGCAGCGGTCCTGAGTTTCCTGCTCATCGCGGGGGCTTCCGGATCGGCAAAGGAAAAGACGGCACAGAAGCGTGCGCCCGGCTCCGTGCTGGAAAAGACCACCGGCACGCCTGTGTATACCTATCTGAACATCAACAACATCTCCACCGTCCTGCGTGACAACGGTACCGCGGATATCGATCCCACGCAAAACGCTTCGGGACTCGTCTTCCCGAAGGGGAGCAGAAAGACGGCCATCTACGAAAGCGGACTCCTCTGGGCGGCGAAGGTTCCGGGCGACCCGCAGGTGCGCGTTGGCGGTTCCGCATACTCGTCGGGGCTGCAACCCGGGAAGTTGCTCTCTCCCGGAGTCGCCGAAGACCCCAATCTGGACAAGAACAGGATCTACCGGGTGAGAACGGACTACCGGAGCGGCGATCTGAGTAGTGAAATCAATGACGAGCATGCCACCGCGACCGACATCCGTGCGCAGTATGAACGGGACTGGAACGAATGGCCGTGGCGCGATGGTGCGCCGTACGTGGATGTGGACAGCAACAAGGTGTACGATCCGCGTGTGGATATCCCCGGCGTGAAAGGGGCATCGCAGACGGTCTGGTTCGTGGCGAATGACAACAATGTGACGAATGTCTACAATCTCTACGGCGCGCAGCCTGTCGGCATGGAGTGCCAGTTCACCTACTGGGCGTATGCCCAGGAAGGCGCGCTCGGCAACATGTTCTTCAAGAGTTATATGATGATCAACAAAGGGACGAACCAGCTGGACAGTATGTACGTCTGCCAGTGGTCGGACCCGGATCTGGGGTTTGCCAATGACGATCTCGTGGGCTGCGATACCTCTTTGAGCCTGGGGTACGTGTACAACTCCAATCCGGTGGACGCGACATACACGCCGCTGCCGCCGCCGGCTGCAGGATTCGATTTCTTCCAGGGACCGAAGGTCCCTGCGCCCGGCAGCACCGCGATCTTCCGCGGACACCGGGTGGAGGGATATCGCAACCTGCCCATGACGGCGTTTTTCTACTTCATCAACTCGAACCCGAACCTGGAAGACCCCACGCGTCAGGATCCGTCAGGCTCAACGCAGATGTACAACTACATGCGCGGACGGATCGGCAGATCGGGAGCGTTTTTCGAGGATCCCCAGGGGAATCCGACAACCTTCGTCCTCACGGGGGATCCCGTTGCAGGGACAGGCTGGCTGGACGGCAGGGACTTCCCGGCCGATGACCGCCGCATGGGACTCTCCTCCGGGCCGTTCTCGATGGCTCCCGGCGACACGCAGGAAGTCGTCGTCGCGGAGATCTGCGCCGGCGCCACCCCTTCGGTTGACCGCCTGGCTGCCGTGGACCTTCTGAAATTCTACGACAAGGTGGCGCAGCTGGCCTATGACAACCTCTTCGAGGTTCCGTCCCCGCCGCCCGCTCCCAATGTCGTGGCGACCGAGTTGGACCGGGAGATCCTGCTGAACTGGGGTTCCAATGAAGCCGCCGTCCTGGCAACGGAAACCTCCGAAGTCGGAAGTTTCAAGTTCCAGGGGTACAACGTGTATCAATTGCCGACCGCTTCCGCGTCAATCTCCGAAGGGCGCAGAATCGCCGTCTATGATATCGTCGACGGTGTTACGCGCATCACCGACAAGGTGTTCGATCCGAACATCGGCGTGGTCACGTCCCAGGTTGTACAGCTGGGGACTGACAGCGGTATCAGGAGACATCTCAGTCTCACCACGGACGCGATCAATAGCGGCACTCAGCTGATTAACGGCATTCGCTACTATTTCTCCGTGACCGCCTACAGCTATTCGAGCGATCCGAACGCGATCCCGAACAATCTCGAGACGCCCGTCAAGACGATCACGGTTGTGCCGCATACCGTGGATCCCGGCGTGCGGTACGCGATGGCCGGCGGTGATACGGTTCAACCGGTCAACCATACCGGACCAAGCGACGGTACGGTGACGCCGATCATCGTCGACCCGACAAAAACGACGGGCCATGCGTACAGGGTCTCGTTCGAAGAGGGAGCGGATGGAACCACCTGGAAGCTGGAAGACGTGGATGCGAGAACGACACTCCTCAGCGGGCAGACGAATCAAAGCGGCGACGACGACTACCTGATCCTGGACGGAATTCAGGTGAAAGTCGCCGGCCCTCCTCCCGGCATGCGCGAGTGGAGCATTCCCGCCGGTGCCAGAAGATGGACGTGGGCCAACGGCGCCCCCTTTGAGTTCGAGGGATTCGAAGGCGCCATGGGTTGGGCGGGGGGTGGCCAGGGATGGTACAGCACTTCAAGCGTCACACCCGACCGGCTGAAGAACGTGCTCATCAAGTTCGCAGACATGGATTCGCTGGCGGGGAACCTCGGCAATCCCGGTGATCCCAATGTCTCGTATGCCTACCGGTATCTCCGCCGGGCAAGCCAGGCCCCCGCCAAGCCTGAATTTGCGCCTTTCATCGTGAATCCGGGTGCGGGGTATGCGTACCAGGACTACACGAAGGTGCTCCCGTTTGCAGCCTACAACGCCGAGACAAATCCCCCGACGCGCCTGATGGTGGGATTCTTCGAAAACAATGCCGACGTCGGCATGCTGGATGGCAAATACTTCCCGCCGAGCAACACGACAGGTGACAACGGCTACGGGGGTGCCCGCGAATGGTTCTTCATCTTTGATGTGCCGTACAGCGAGACGCCGGATCCCGTCCTGCAGCAGGCGATAGACAACGACGGCCTGCCCATCATGTGGATCGGCACTCCCTGCCGGAGGAACGACGCGGGATTCCATGCGGGAGACCAATTCCTCATCTCGGCAAACCACATCAATACCCCGGCGGACGTTTTTTCGTTCCAATCTCCTGCCGTGTCGTATGATGGCGCAGTCGCGAAAGAGGATGTGCAAATGATCAATGTCTTCCCCAATCCGTATTACGGGGTCAACACCGAAGAGCTCAACAAGTACAACCGGTTCGTCACCTTCACCCACCTGCCCCGGGAAGCGGTCATCAAAATCTTCAACCTTGGAGGCGTGCAGGTGCGGATGATCCAGAAGAACAGTGACAGCCAGTTCGAACGCTGGGACCTCGCGAACGAATCCGGTCTTCCGGTGGGAAGTGGTCTGTATATTGCCCACATCGACATGCCCGGGATCGGAGCGACAAAGATCCTGAAGGTGGCGGTGGTGCAAGAACAGCAAATCCTCGATCGATACTAACGGCAAGGAGTTGAGAGCATGAAACGAGCACACACATCCATTGCCTTCCTGTTGCTGGCCGTGCTGGCGATGAGCCAGGCGTTCGCCGGTGCCGGGAATCGGGCGGGGACAAATGGAGCGTCCGAACTGCTGATCCCCGTCGGCACACGCGACATTGCTATGGGCGGATCGACCCTTTCAACGGCCAGCGGGGTGGAAGCACTCTTCTGGAATCCGGCAGGGACTGTTCTGATGAAGAACTCCGCCGACCTGTACATTTCTCATATGTCCTACATCGCCGACATCGGCGTGAGCTATGGGGCGGTCTCCGCCAACGTCGAAGGCTTCGGCGTCCTCTCGCTGGGCCTCAAATATCTTGCCGTTGATCCCATACTGGTCACGACAACACGAGACCCCGAGGGGACCGGGCAGACCTTCCAACCGCAATTCTTCACGGTGGGTCTCAGCTATGCACGCCAGCTCAGCGAGCGGATCGCCGTGGGTATCACAGGGAATCTGATCTCTGAACGGCTGGGAGATGTGAGCGCCACGGGCCTTGCCTTTGACGTGGGTGTTCTGTATGACAATCTGGCCAGCATCCGGGGGCTGAGCATCGCGGTCGTGGCCAAGAACATCGGACCTCAAATGAAGTACGAAGGGACCGGTCTCCTCACGCCAGCCACGGTCGCGGACCAGAACCGTCCGGCCACCTTGTACCAGATCCAGGCAGCCTCGTTCGAACTGCCGTCGGCGATCCATTTCGGAGTGGGGTACAAGTATCAACTGTCCGACGAGATGACCGTGCTGGGAAGCACCGCGTTCCAGAGCAGCAATTTCTCCGACGACGAATACAAGTTCGGACTCGAATTGTCGTTTCAGGAGCTCCTGTATCTGCGCTCCGGCTACAGCTTCGCGCAGCGCGAGGACGATGCGCGGGAATTCCTGTTCGGGCCGAGCCTGGGATTCGGTGTGCACACCGCCCTTGGCAATACGGAGATCTCCATCGACTACGCATTCCGTTCCCTGGAGACGTTCGACGGAAACCACGTTTTTTCCGTGAAGATGGGTTTCTGACAGCTGTGATTACGGGCCCGGCACGGGACAATAGCCCCGTGCCGGGTTCGGCAATTTCGTCCTCCCGTTCGAGCTGCCGCAACCGGGTGGCATAGCCCGTTCCTCGAAGGGTCAGGGTGAGACGTTCGGTGATTGGTGGGAGTCGGCGCAGCAGCGTGCCCCTGACAGATGTCCGGATGGCAACTACTGTGCCCGGCGGAAGGAGTTTAGTGGAGGTTATCTGCTGATGTCATGGGTCTCTGGGTGTCGTCCTGGGGCATCCAGTCGTCACCCACGCCGTAGACGTGCCGCAAATGCCAGAGGACGCCCGGCTTGGGGAGACAGGAATCCTGCTCCCACCGTTCGACCGCGATCCAGGAATAGCCGATCTTTCCCGCGGCCTCCCTCAGTGTGAAGCCGGCCGCGATCCGCGCGCCGCGGAGCCGCTCGCCGAACGTCCGCCCCGTACGCCTCACGCTGATCAGTTCGTCGATTGCACGATCCACTTCCGCACAGCGCGTTTCGGACACAGCGGTCTTCCCGTACAGTATCTGCCAGACGTACTGCCTCGACACTGCAAGGTGCATTGCCAGATCGGTGATGGTGATTGCCCACGGGCGCATACGCCGGCGCAACGCGGCGCCACGTCTTTCCCGGGACGAAGGGAGCGGCAGGATAAAAGCCGAGGGTTCCATACGGATGGAATATCGCAAAGGTCCATGAGATCCTCAATGCGGAAGCGACAGGATGCATATCCCGGCGACGAGTGGCATCCCGGCGCGGACGAAATGCCGCGCTCACTCCTTCATGCCGAGGGCCCCGAGCAGACCCTTCATCAACAGGTCACGCGATTCTTGTCCGATCACCGATTCGAATGGAAATCCCAGGACCACCACTCCATACGTTCCGCGGTACACCGTTGCGGCACCGAAGTTATTCTCCGCATAACGCAGGAAGGTTGCACCCTCTTTCACCGGTGACAGCGCATCAGGGGATTCCACTGCGTACATCCGGTCATTCAGTTCAGTACAGAAAGTGATCGACGCACCCGCAGGGAGGAATCCGGCTGCCGCCGGCTGGACGTGTCCGGTGCGGGATGCATGCCCGGTGACCCAGTTGCACTTCAAGATCTGGTGCGCGAAACGAAGACCGGAACTGTCCGAAGGCAGCGTGGCAAAAAGGTCGGAAGCAACATAGCTGCCGGAAACCAGCAGCGCTCCCCCGCCCTGTGTGTACGAAGCAAGTTCCTCGCGCAATCGCACGGGAAAGGCCGCAAAACGTTTCCCGAACAATGAATCGAGTGCCGGCCGGACGCGCGGAGTGGTCTTTTCTTCGCCCAGAATGAGATCCAGGAATGGATACCGCCGTACGTCCACGACCGAGTCCATGACCGCCTCGTCGCTGCAGGAGACGAACCCGTAGCCAAGGCTCCTGAGCGACATGCCGTGCACGTAGGGATAGTCAAAGCTGTTGCCGGCGACCAGCCGTGTCTCATCATCGGCAAAGCTCGCGCCATGACCCGGGCCGTCATTTGTCCGGAAGGGCGAAACGGGGTCAAAGTTGTACTGCATTCCCGTGAAGTTGTAGTCGACCCGGTCGGGCACGCCTGCATCCTCAAGGTTTACAAATCCCGCATAACCGGGTGTTTCGATCGTTGCGGGTCCGGCGACCCTGTCGAATGCATTCACAATCATGACCGTCGGTTTTCCCGAAACCGCCCGGCACACGGCGAGGATCTCTGACGGAAGGCTCTCACCTCCATCGTTGACGGCGGTGATCTTGAAGCTGTACACCGTTCGGGGTGTGATGTTTCCCAGAAGGGCTTCCGGCTCAGTAACGAGCCGTCCATTGTCAAATCCGCCATCGCCGACACGCGTGTAGATGATATAGCGGTCGGGCGCTGCCGTGGGCTCCAGCGGATCTTGTTCCGGCCGCCAGCGGAGGCTCACGTCGCCGCTCGCGGTCAGTTCGGCCGAAAAATGTGAAACCGGGAGAGGTTGTACAACATACCCGGGGTTGGAGGGGATGGAAAGGAAACGGAGCATCGACTTGTACATTGCGCGCGCGACGGCGAACCGGAATTGCGGATCAAGCATGAACTTCATATCGAGGAAATTCTGATGCGAGAGCAGTTCCAGGAGGACTGCCGGGACATTCGGGCGCACGCTCTCACTGTAGTCCGCGTTGCGGAGCTCGCGCCGGCGCCACTGCGGGTCGAACAGGACACGAATATCGTCAACGATCTGTGTCTGCAGAATATCGGCAAAATCCCGGTTTGCCAGACGCGAAACACCATCCGGGAAGGTCAGCGAAGAGTCGGCGCCCTCGACGCTATAGATGGACAACGTCCCGATTGTCGTATCGTTCCTTGTGATTCCGGCATCGGTATGAAACGCAAGGGAAAGATCGATGGGAATCCCCAGGCCCTTCGTCATCCGGTTTTTGTTCGGACCGTATGGAGATCCGATCAGATAGTTGCCATACTCCGCGCGGCTCTGGTAGTCGTCTTTATAGTCGTCCAGATTGTTGTTCAGACTGTACACCAGCGTGTCAGGCATGCCGGCGAACTGCAGGTTATACCGGGCGCCCTCCATGAAGCGGGGTCGACCGCTGACGCTCCCGTTCCGTTCGACAATGCCCATGCCGCCGCCGAAGCGTACCGCATCTGCGGTCAGACGCATACCGGGTTGCGCGCTTTCGTTGGTCAGCACCAGTGCCCCGCTGTCGGGAGACACGCCGGCGCGAAACCTGAAGTGTCCGAGATAATGCCATGTTCCGCCGCCGATTTGCTGGTTGATACGGAATGCCGTCGCGCCCCCTCTATGGTAGAGCGTGTACCGTGCGTCGGCGATATTGCTGTCGGATGCCGCATAGGAGATATACACGGCATACTCTCCTCCTTCCGGAATGTCCGGCACCCAGCGAATCTCGGCTGAAGGGAGACGATCGGTGAGTGTCCATCGTGCTGTGCCTGCGAGAAACGGGTTGACATTTGCGGGATAGGTTCCGGCCTGGACGAAGCCGGGGGAAAGAGCGCTCCACAGAAACGCGGGGGCTGTTGCGCGTTCCACATATGAACGGCCGGGGGAATCGTTGTCCACAACCACTTCATGCGTCTGCGTGTCCCTCTCGCGCGGCAGGTACACACGGGCGCCGGCGTTCTCGAGCATGGGGATAAGATAGGGAAGTGTGAAGGAAAGAGGTCCGAGGTCCTCCACCGATTGAAACAGACGCGGTCGCTGCCACTCCCAACGGCCTTCCCGGTTATTGAAATACCAGCCGTGACTGTGCCAGAGCACGATATTGCGGTTGCGCAGGCCCCTGGATGGAACCGTAGGCCGGCTCACGTTGGTGACGACAGCCGCAGGTCGATCTTCCATGACCAGCGGTATCCGCGATTTGTCATAGAGGGTGGAATCCCGACGGTAGAAATTCGGAATGAGTTCCTCCACCGGAGTCCGCAATGTCCGTACGCTGAATGCGTACTCCCGATATGAATCGCCAAAAACCCTCCTGACGCCCTCGTAGATCCGCTCGACACTGTTCTGACGGAATGGCTCGTAGGCAAATTCCTTGCTCAGTGTTACTTCCACCCTGCGCGTTGAATCGATTATGTGCACCGAATCCACCTTTGTACCCGGAGGTGCCGGGAAGGGGACAGCCTTGTTCAGTATCGCTTCGCTGAGAGCGAGGCGGTACTCTTCATTTGCCGGTCGCGTGGAGACGCATCCGGTATGCACAAAGGCTGCAACGGGCAGGATGCAGATGACGGAGAGAACGAAGCGGGAAGGATGTGTCATGAGTAGAAGTTTCTGTCCCAGCGGTGTTCATTCAGCTCCTCGATCAAAGCCTGAGAAAGCCGCCGGCCGTCGGAGACGGCGCAATTGCGTTCAACGTTGGCCGTTTTGCGCATGCCGGGTATCACTGTGGAAACCGCAGCCGGGTGCAGACAGAACCGCAGAGCGAGTTCAGGGAGCGTGGCCGCTTCCGGACCGAGCAGGGTCTTGAGACGTTCCGTTCGTTCAAAGACCTGCTGCTTTCTTTCCGCTCGAAAATAGTTGTTCCGGAAGTCCCGATGAGGGAACGTGGTGTCCGGCGTAATGGTCCCCAGAAGTCCTCCCTCGTCAAACGGAACGCGGACGATGACTCCCACCTCCTGATTGAGGCAGGCGCCAAATAGCTCATCCCGGGGGGTCTGGTCGAACACGTTGT
>Ga0209253_10004588_pt1 | contig 12033 bp, 9 predicted proteins | sample FrelakmetBRP12BR_FD_187145 | JGI IMG/M metagenome (GOLD analysis project Ga0209253, IMG submission 187145) | Freshwater lake sediment microbial communities from the University of Notre Dame, USA, for methane emissions studies - BRP12 BR (SPAdes)... | ecosystem: Environmental > Aquatic >...
CGATTTGCGGAGCATTAATCGAAATCAAAACGGCACCTTACAGCTACTATGCATTTTTCGTATTAATGACTTACGTTTGAGATATTCTCGTGTCGATGCGAACTCGATCAATCGGCGCGCGCGTCTTCTGCTTTGCGGAGCGTTTCCAAGCGCGCTCTCTCTCAGCTAGGGAATGTTCGGATTGTCAAAGTAGGTTACTATCCACCGGTTCCCGCGTTTCTCGATGTATATAGTCACATTTTTTGGAGTCACAGTTGCCAGTAGCTCGTTCCACTGGTCGGTTGGTACGTCTTTAGGTGTCGCTTCAACAAATGGGTATGTGTCATTGGCTAGGTTCAGTACGAGGTGGCTTGTGCCGTCTTCTACGTAGTTGTATATGTTCAAGACAGTGACGTTCAGCGTCAGGTATGTTGTTGCGCCGAACAGCTTCATGAAGTCCAATCTTGTTTTTCGCACGAGTTGTTCGCTTGTCAAGCCTTCATTGTTCATCGTTAAAACTATCTTGTTGGCGTCGGAGGCGTCTACTATTGCAAACCCGGCCAAGTATATGGTTTCGTCTACCTCGCCGCTCATCTCATACCAGTATACGGGCACGTACCATGAAAGCTCATAGTTGTTTGGCGAAGTCTCAACCGGGTAGAGCAGGGGCATCGTGGCGTAGTAGTTGCCTGTGGCCGGTTTAGGGAGCCTTCCCTCAACCATGTCTTCAGCTGTCATGCCTGATAGGTAGTTGGCTGACTTGTAGTCGTAGAATATCACATCTTCCCGCGTAGCCTTGAACACCCCGGCGAGCGTTCTTTGGTTGCCAATCGGGTTGACGCAGACAAGAGCCACGATATCCTCCGTTTCAGGATCAACAACATAGCGCGTATCTTCGGTCATTTGGAAGCGGTCGCGGCTCGGTGCAACGATCCAGAGGAAACCGCCTGCCCAGTAGTCAAACCCACCGCCTCTTCTGAAGAGTCCCATTTCGTTAATCATGCTTTCTAGCCAGTCCTCATCATAGACCTGCGTTACCCACAGCGGAATCTCAGCCAGCGTCTTCGGTTCGTGGATAATGTTGCCCTGTTCGTCGTACACGATCGGGGTTTCGTATCTTCTCACGAAGTCAAAGTCGGTGTTGTAACGTGTGAGAACGTAGGTGAGGCTGTTGGTGGTCGTATCCCACGTTGCGTATGCTATGCCGTAGTTTCTGCTGATGTCTTGCATGTATTGGCGGAACGGGATGTTGTGGTCCCACCAGAGGCCTTCTCCGACTTGGAACTGAGTGTGCACCGTCGTAGGAATGGCTGTCGGATCCGTGGCGTCTACGACGACGAAGCCTTTGACGTAGTTTTCGGCTATAACGTTGGTTGAGCCGATAACGGCCAGCCAGACCAGTTTGCCTTCGGACGACTTCGTCACGTGACAATCCAGAACCTGTGTGTTGCTGCCAAACTCGGACATATGGCGCCTCGCAATTGACACGGCAAGCTCCTGAGTGACCAAACGAACCATGTTATCGGGCACCGCCCAATTGAACGGCAAGCCTGAACCTGCCTTTATGAAGCTATTGAAGTAGACCGCATTCGTGACCCGCTGAACCTGAGCGAAGACGACAAGCGAGGCAGCGGCAACGACATAGACCAGAAACAGAACTGCGATTATTCTTCCTCCAGCTTTCAGGTCAACCTTCCAGAATGGGCGTCCGACATGTCTTGTCTCCTTCTCTTCACGTGTGAGGCGTCTTAGGCCAAACGAAAAAGCCGATTCCACGAACGCGGAAAGCGCTCTGGAGAATACAAAAACGTAAGTGAAAATGCTGAGAGGCGTGTGAAACAACTGCAACACGAAAAACAGAAACAGGCCGATTACTAGTGAGACCCAACGTGCAACAGACTTCAGCCTGAACCGTTTCGGCGGAATCGGAATGAACCACACTATGACCCAGATTATGAGGAGAAAGAAGAGGTTCAAGAGGTTCACCAATCTCTAACTCTGGACGCCACGTATTTAAGGTGATTGAACTGGGAGGGCTAATGGGTTGCGGCTGTGTCGTAGCGCGCCGTCGTCTGATGCTATGTTCGTAGGCTTTTAAACCGTTATGAATAATACTAGCGGCTGTTCGTGAATATTTGGAATGAGGCTTGCGGATGCCCAAGATAGGCGTTTACGTTTGCCACTGCGGCCTGAATATCGCAGGCGTCGTCGACGTCGAGAAGGCCACAGAATACGCCAAGGGCTTGCCTGACGTCGTAGTAGCGAAGCATTACACCTACATGTGCTCTGGCCCAGGCCAACGCATGATCCAAAAAGACATCAGGGGAAACAAACTCGATCGAATCGTAATCGCCACATGCTCGCCGCGAATGCATGAAGAAACATTCCGCAAAGCAATTGCCGAAGCAGGGCTGAACCCTTATCTTGTCGAAATCGTTAACCTGAGGGAGCACGTTTCGTGGCCTCATGCACACGAGCCTCAGCAAGCCACGGAAAAAGCCAAAGCCCTCATCAGAATGGGTGTGGCCCGCGTGCGGCTTCTAGAGTCACTTGAGAAGCACAGAGTCAGCGTTGAAAGAAGCGTGCTAGTTGTTGGCGGCGGAATCGCAGGGATTCAAGCTTCGCTTGATCTGGCCAACGCAGGTTTCAAAGTCTGTCTTGTTGAGAAGGCACCAAGTATAGGCGGTCGCATGGCACAACTTGACAAGACGTTTCCCACGCTGGACTGTAGTGCCTGCATTTTGACGCCGAAGATGGTTGATGTTGGCAAGCATCCAAACATAACACTGGTGACGAATGGCGAGGTCTTGGACGTTAAGGGGTTTGTAGGCAACTATGAGGTTTCGGTGGCCAAGAGGCCACGGTTCGTGGATGAGACGCGGTGCGTGGGCTGCGAACTGTGCACCCAGGTCTGCCCAGTCAAGGTCCCAGACGGATTCAATGAAGGCATGAGTCAGACTCGCGCGATTTCGATCTACTCTTCTCACGCCGTGCCCAAAGTGGCCATCGTTGATCCTCGGTGCTGTTTGAGGCTGAAGACAAAAAGGAAGGAGGTCTGCGGCAAATGCGCGCAGGTCTGCGAGGCAAAAGCCATAGATTTTGAACAGCAACCCGAAACACTGCAACTCAAAGTCGGTGGCATCATCATAGCCGTAGGCTCAGAAGTGTTCGACGCCTCGCAAATGCCTGAGACGGGCTACAGACGCTTCCCGAACGTGATATCGAGTATCGAGTTTGAGCGGATCTCAGACACAGCAGGCCCCACTGGAGGCAAGATCCTTTCTCCTAAGAGCGGTCAGCCTCCGAAGTCAATCGTTTTCGTTCAATGCGTGGGTTCACGTGATAGACGCTTTCATGAGTACTGTTGCCGCATAGGCTGCATGGTCTCGCTCAAGCAGGCCATTCTGGCGCGCGAGAAAATGGGCCAAGGCGTCAGCATCTACGTCTGCTACAATGATGTGCGGTCTTTCGGCAAAGGCTACGAAGAGTTCTACAGGCGTGCTAGGGATCTGGACATAAACTTCGTGGCAGGCATTCCTTCCGACGTACGCGGCAGCCCTGACGGATCGCTCTATTTCGATGTTTTCGAAAGAGGCACCAATAAGCTGCTTGAAATGCACGCTGGCCTCGTCGTCTTGGCTAATGGCCTCGTGCCTAACAGCGACTTGTCAAGGATCAACGAGCTTTTCCACGCCTCGCGAAGCGCAGACGGCTTCCTGCTGGAGGCACATCCGAAGCTAAGACCGCTCGAAAGCTCTACGGCAGGCATCTTTCTGGCAGGTGCCTGTCAAGGACCGAAGGACATTCCCGACACAGTGGCGCAGGCCAGCGGGGCCGCAGCCAAAGCGATAGACTTGCTCTTAAGCGGCGAAATCGAGCTAGAGCCGCTCAAAGCCATCGTGGACAATGACTTGTGCAGTGGCTGTCGCGTGTGCGAGTCACTGTGTCCATTCGTGGCGATTGAGATGAAAAGGGACGGCGAGGCTTTAAGGGCCGAGGTCATCGAGGTCATGTGCCAAGGCTGCGGCCTGTGCAGTGCGGCATGCCCGACGGGCGCGGTAAGAATTCAGCAGTATGAAAGCAAGCAGGTTCTAGCTCAAGTGCGTACGGCGTGTGTCGGAGCCATGGCGGGAGGAGGCTGAGTTTGAGCATTATTGATTTGATGTCGATGGCTAAGCCGAACCTCGCGTCGCGCGAGAGGATTCTGGCTAAGCTTCGGGGCAGGGACTTGGTGAATTGCTTCCAATGCATCAAGTGCACGAGCGGGTGCACAGCTTTGAAGCTTCTGGAGCTCAAGCCTCACGAGATTGAAAAGCTTGTGAACTTGGGCTTCGTGGATGAGCTGTCCTCTTCGGACATCATCTGGACATGCGTAACGTGCCTCAAGTGCGTGCAACGTTGTCCTCAGAAAGCCTCCCCTTATCATGTGATTATCGCGTTGAGAAACCTAGCGGTCGAGCGCGAGGCCAAGGTGCCCGAGGAGTTCATGAAGGCCGTGTCGCGGGTTCTTGAGACTGGTTTGGCCGAGACTTTTCAGGATGTCGTTTCCCGGAAGATGGAGACTTTCAACCGCAAGAGCTTGAAGCTTCCTATGGTCTATGCTCCTAAGGAGAGTTTTCAGACCGTTTTCCTGAAGGCCCTGGAGGAGAGATAAGAATGAAGGCCGCTATGTTTTGGGGTTGTCGGATACTGACGAGCCAGTATGCTTACGAGATATCGGCACGTGAGGTCCTCGCTCGACTTGGGGTTGAGATCGTTGATTTGAGTGAAGCCATATGTTGTGGCGATCCAGTGAGGAGCGTTAACGATTTTGCAGCCACTTTTCTCGGCACGCGGGTTTTGGCCTTGGCAAACGCCACGGGCTTGTATGATCTCATTGTTCCCTGTAATCGTTGTCACTTCGTGATCTCTGAGGCAAAGAGGCTTGTTGAGAGCGATGCTGACACCAAACAGCAAGTAATCGGCTTGTTGAAGGAGGAAGGCTTAGAGTACAATGCGCGCATCAAGATCTGGCACGTCATTGACCTGCTGCATGATAGCGTTGGTTTGGGCACAATCAAGAAAGCTGTGGCCAAGCCGCTTAAGGGTTTAAGGCTTGCCTCCCACGTAGGCTGCCAGATACTGCGCTACAGTGACCTTGGACGGGTAGACGACGCTGAGAACCCTAAGAAGCTTGATGACCTTATCGCTACACTGGGTGCCGAAAGCATCGATTATAATGAGAAGCTGGATTGTTGCGGGTCACATTTGACATATAGTCATGTGGATTCTGCGCTGTCGCTGGCAGGCAGCAAACTCAAGGCAGTGCAGGCTTTGGGCGTGGACGGGCTTGTGGTTTCGTGCCCTGACTGTGGCATGATGTTTGACACCAAACAGAAGGATGCTGCGGGTACTGTGGGCGCGAGGTTGGGCCTTCCTGTGGTTTACTACACGCAGTTGTTGGGACTAGCCTTGGACGTGGATCAACAGAAGCTCGGACTGCATCTGAACCAGAGTCCCGTCGAGCAGCTTTTGTCGAAGGTCTAGGCCTAGATTCTAAACAACTTTTATATGTTTAGCCTTACGTAGTTCAGGTTTAAAGGTGCAAAATGCCATGGTTGATTTCGGTTTCACTGAAGAGCAGGAGCTTTTCAGAAGTGCCATTCGTGAATGGTGCCAGAAAAATCTGCCGTTAGAGAAGATACGCGACATGGACAGCAAGGGCGAGATTCCCCAGGCTCTTTTGAGGAGCATGGGCGAAATGGGTTTGCTTGTCATGACTTCGCCTCAGGAGCATGGAGGCACAGGCGCAGACTGGGTGACAGCTTGCATCGCTGCCGAGGAGCTCGGCTACGCTGACGTGAGCATTGCTCTGCCAGTGCTGTGGCTTGTTGAAAGCTCGTGGGGTTACGTGGTTGACCGTTACTGCAGCGAGCAAGTGCGCGCCGAGTGCATCAATAAGGCATTCAAGGGCGACGCCTTCATAGGCATAGCCTCCACCGAATCAAGCGGGGGTTCAGACGTTGCTGCCTTCAAATCCACTGCCAAACGAGATGGCAAAGACTGGGTTCTGAATGGCGAGAAGATGTACATCAGCGGCACAGAAGAGGCCAAGAGGCTGGGCGGAGGCTACTTCGTTATCGCGCGGACTTCGCCGGCATCGCCTGAAGCTTCGCACAGGGGCATGACAGGCTTCTACCTGCCCTTCAATGCCAAAGGCGTAGAGATCAACAAGCGGTTCGAAGACATGGGCAGAATGGCCATCAGCACAGGCGGCTTCAAAATGGAAAACGTCCGCATACCCGACGCCTACCGAATCGGCGAAGTTGACAAAGGCTTCTACCTGACGATGGAGGGCTTCGACAACGCACGCATCCTGATCGCAGCGGTGTGCGTAGGCGTGGCAAGACGCGCACTGGACATTGGCATGGAATACATCAAAGAACGCAAGGCCTTCGGTAGACCCATCGGTAAATTTGAAGGCATACAATTCGAACTCGCAGACGACTGGGCACAACTCGAAGCACTCAAAGCGCTAACGTATCGCACGGCTTGGATGAACGACATGAGGTACAAGCAGAGCAAGTTCACGGCTTTAGAAGTCGGTCGGTACATTGCAGCCTGCAAACTCATCGCGCCGCATCTGGCTTTCGACATATACAAGCACGCTATGATCTGGATGGGAGCTTATGGCTATACGAAGGAATGCCCACTTGAAATGGGCTTGCGGGGTATTATGAGCTATTGCGTCGGTGCCGAAGGAGCCAGCAACATCCAACGAACTGTCATCGCACGCGAACTCCTAGGGAAAGAATACGTCCCATACAAATAGACAGCATCCTTCCTTTGCCTCTTCTCTCCTCTTCTAGGCTAATCTAGTTCTGAGGCTTCCTACGAGAAATAGAGGGATGGATGTACCTGTTATGGCACGGCTGACGGCGATGAAGGAACGTTTGACACTTGTATGTTTGACGTATATTTTGGTCGGCGCCTCCTTACTAGGAGGACCGCGGCCACGGCTATTGCAGCTATGATGGCGATTAGAATTATGGCTCCTCCGAGGTTCGGTGGCGTGGCGATTGCGGCTGCGGCTTTGAAGTATACGGTGTACGTTGGGTCGTGTTCTATTCGGTAGCCGCTGTAGGTTGGGTATCCGATTATGTAGAAGTAGTCGGCGTAGGTCATGTCTAGCAAGTGGTCTTTGGCCTGCTCGTACAGCGCCGGATCCATGTTAGCCAGAACCAGCGGAATGTATCGCATCAGTCCAGTGTGAATGTAGAACACTGGGTTGTCTGCCATCCCTCCGACTTTGGCGGTTCTGGCGGTAGTGTTGTAGATGTCGAACTGCGCTTCAGTTGGATCTTTAGTACAGTTGTAGAGGTTGTAGGTTCTCTTTGTGGCGAAGTCTGCGATGAAGATTCTTTCCCCGTCGTCGGCGGTCGCAGTGATGTTTGAGCCGTCCACGGAGGCTTCAGTGTCGTTGACTGTTGCGCCGTCAGATTCGAAGGATACCATATGATCAAGTATGACGGTGCTCTGGAACTGGACGATGCTCATCTTTATGCCTCTGCTCTGTATGAATTGATGGACGTTATGATCATCCCATTGGACTAAGCCCAGTGGCCCGTAGCCTCCAGTGTTGTTGTAATGAAGCTGGAGAAGTCCGAAGAATACCCATAGGTCGGTTATCTTTCCGACAATGTAGTTTGTCCTTAGTGTGGCTGTTCCGTCTGTTGGGTTGAGGATCAGGTCGTACGTGAACGCAAGTTCATCGTATCTCGAGATCGCCACGAACTGATGCCCGAATGGGGGATTCATGCTAGTTCGCCACCAAATGGTAGTCAGGTTTGTGTACGTCATTCCCCAATGCCAGCTCAGGCCATCTGCAGAGGAGGTCAGCGGGATGATTTCGGTTTTGCTGGAGAGCCCCGGCAGGGTTTCGGCGCCGAACTTATTCGTCAGGTCGAAGCCCATGTTGAAAGAAGCATACAGCGTATCGTTGATGTCGGGCGAATCCACGTATTTCGTGGTCCCATTCTCTTCGAAGGCCAACAGCATAATGAATGATCCAGCTGTGACGAGATCTTTGCTGCCGTTATTTGACTTGTAGTGCATCATCCATGATTGAATGGGCAGGGTTACGGTGCGTGTTCCGTCTGTGATGTTGGCTAGGCCGCCGTACATGACTTGTATTCCTCTGGTATTCACGTAGGTAAGGTATAGGTTTGCGTGACTGCTGGCCGGAGGAGGCGCCTTTCCGTGAGAAGCCGCGTACGCACGAGCATAGTCATAGAAATCAATGATCTTCCACCAGCTTTCCTCGTTGAAGTCTGAAGGAATCAATGTGTCAGCGGCCAAAGCGGGCAATAAGCCAACGCTGAATATGGCGGCAATTGAGACAACCACGAGTATCATGTGCTTGTTGTTCTGCATGTTGATGCCTCGTTTTACCCCAGACATTGGCGACACGCTTCTATTAGGTTTACGGGCTATCAATAAGTACCTAGACTAATCAAAACAGAATGGAGACTTGGGTCACATGGAGTGTATGGTGGCCTCGGGCGCGTTGTTTATTGACCGCTGTTGGTGTGGTGGATAGATAGAAAATCTGCACTGGATTGATACTGAGGAGAAGATGACGCCTTCTTGCGCATGTGCGTGGCGTCTATTGTTGTTGTCTTCTGATGGCTTCTTTCAGTGCTGGCAGTATCTCGTACAGGTCGCCGACCACTCCGTAGTCGGCGATCTCGAAGATCGGTGCCTGCTCGTCCTTGTTCACGGCTACAATAACCTTCGAATCCCGTATCCCAGCCACATGCTGGATCACGCCCGAAATGCCGCACGCGATGTAAAGCTTCGGCTTCACCTTGTGGCCAGACAAGCCGACCCACTCCGTGAACCATTTCCTGTCCTCGGCAAGCGGTCTCGAAGAACCCACCTGGCCACCCAGAACCGCCGCAAGCTCGTCTAGCAAACCTCTGTCCTCCTTCTTCTCCAAACCCCGACCGCAACCTACAACAACCTCAGCCTCTTCGATGCGCACACTCGAAATCTCTAAAGGCTTAACACCAACAACCTCTGTCCTAGCCGCATCAACCTTCACGTCAATACTGACCACTTGTCCGCTACGTTCTTTCGGAACAGGCTTGTCAAAAGCTCGTTGCGGTACCGTGACAATCTGTGGCTTCCCGGCAAAGGCAATCTTCGCAACAGCATTTCCACCGTAGGTTATTCTCTCGCACACCAGCCTGCCATTCTCATCAACACCCAGTCTAGTGCAGTCAGGTACACACGCGGCATCAAGACGAGTAGCAAGCCTGGCGGCAAGTGGCCTCCCATTCCTGGTCGAGCCAATCATTATCGTCTCAGGCTTGTGCGCGAGAGCCACACTGTGCAGAACACCCAAGTACGCTTCAGCCTGAAAGCGCTCCAAAGCTGGGCTACTGGCCACGTAAACCTTGTCCACCCCGTACTTCACTAGCTCACTAGCCCTGTCTTCCACGTTTCCGCCAATCAAAACCGCCGCAAGCTCTGTCTGCCGCTTGTCCGCCAGTTCACGACCTTTTCCAAGCATTTCCAGCATCAAGTCAGGTCTTTCTGAAAAAACAAGAATGCCCTTATATTCGCTCATGTCGCGTTCACCCTTTGACGACTCCTTCCTGAATAAGCGCCTTGGCCAGCTTCTCCGCAATCTCCTGAACGCTCTCGCCTGTGATCTTGATCTTCTTGCGCTCTGTCTTGGGCGCCAAAACCTCGACAAGCTCAATCTTCGACGCTAGCTTCTCCTTCTGCACGCCCACATCTGCGAGAGTCCAGTTCACGATCTCCTTCTTCGACGCCTTCATGATCATCATTAACGACGGAATTCTAGGCACGTTAATCTCGCGCGTAACTGAAATCACACATGGCATCTTTGCCTTTACCGTCTCGGTCGAATCCTCCAGACTTCGCTCCGCAACTGCCGTCTCTCCCTCGACCGACAGCTTGCGCACCGAAGACACAAAGGGCAAACCCAACAACTCGGCGACCCTGGCACCCACGAGTCCCGAAAAGCTGTCCAAAGAAGTCTCTCCGCACAGAATCAGGTCATATTCGCCAATCTTCCTAACAGCCTCAACAAGTACGTATGCTGTGCCCAAGGTGTCAACATTCTTCAACTCGGCATCATTGACCATGTATGCTTTGTCTGAGCCCATTGCCAAAGCCTCGCGCAACGTCGTCTTCGCATCCTCCGAAGTCATGGTCAGCGTGCACAGTTCCACGTTGCCCGTCTTCTCCTTAACCTTGACAGCCTCTTCCAGTGCGTTCTTGTCAAAATCGCTGATCTTTCTCGGCGCCGAAGCTGTAATCAGCTGTCTCGTAGCAGAGTCAACCTTCAACTGCGAAACGTCGATCGCCTGCTTCAGGCAGACAACGATTCTCTTCAAGCCATCAGACCCCTAGTGCGCATTTGCGGGTTTATGTCGGCGCAAAGACCATATAAATAGTTTCCCGCGCAAGTCGAGACGTTTAAGCTAAATACCCGATGCCTTTTATCAGCACTGGAAAGGAGAGCCACATGTGAGCTTCCAGATTAGGTGCACAGCATGCGGACAGATTACGCGAAACCTGCTGGCCTACAAGTGCTCCACATGCGGCAAACCGCTTGAAGTCCAACTCAACCAACTATTCCAAACCGAAAAAATCAGACCCTACAACTACACCGTCTGGCGATACGCCAATTACTTCCCCTACGTCAAAGAACAAGACATCACCACACTAGGCGAAGGTTGGACACCATTAGTCAAACTCTCAAACAGCGTCTACTTCAAGCTCGAAAGCCTGAATCCCACGGGCTCCTTCAAAGATCGAGGCTCTTCAGTGCTGATATCCGCAGTGCACGAACAAGTCAAAGAAGTAGACGGATGCATCTCCGAAGACTCATCGGGCAACGCAGGAGCTTCAGTCGCCGCATACGCAGCCCGCGCAAACCTAAAGGCCAAAATCTACGTTCCCGAAACAGTTGCAGGCCCAAAGTTCAGCCAAATCCAGTTCCACGGCGCCGAAGTCACCAAAGTCCAAGGCACAAGAGACAAAGTCGCCGAAGAAGCGCAGAAGCCCGAGAGGAAGAAATACTATGTCGGGCACATTTTGCATCCACTGTTTAGAGATGGCATAAGAAGCCTAGCATACGAGACAGCTGAACAGTTCGGTTGGCGCACACCCGAACGCATCTACCTTCCAGCCTCTGCGGGAACGCTACTCCTCGGCATCATAAATGGCTTCAAACACCTCGTCGAATCCAACGTCATAGAAACCATGCCCAGAATCGTGGCCTGCCAAACCAGCCAAGTATCACCGCTTTACCACAACTTCAAAGGCACGGCCTATCACCCGCCAGAAAGGATAACCTCCGTTGCCGACGCCCTCGTCAGCGTGAACCCTCCACTGTTGGGTCTTATGGTCAAAGCCCTGAAAGAGGCGAAAGGCGACGCAGTGATGGTTGAGGAGTCTGAAATCGCCAAGGCTTTCAAGGAGCTTGCCTGCAAAGGCTTCTTCGTGGAACCAAGCTCGGCAGTTGCCTATGCCGCCTACAAGAAGCAGACGAACGGTGGAAAGACGCCTGAGGAAGGCAACACCGTGATCGTCCTCACAGGCATAGGCCTCAAAACCGCGCTTAAGCCTGCACGCGTGGATTCCCTGACAAGTCCATACAAAAGATTCTAGCTTTTCCCTTGCGTCATCAGAAAGACTTATATTTCTAAGCCATTTTTCATTGTTCCGCACTAGAGGAGGTTAATTTAGGTTTGTCGTCATCCCAACAATCAGCTGGCGGTGTGCCAGTTCTAGTTCTAAAAGAAGGTTCAAACCGATCCCGAGGACAAGAAGCGCAGCACACGAACATATCGGCTGCAAAACTGATCGCTGAAACCGTCAAAAGCAGCTTAGGACCAAAAGGCATGGACAAAATGCTCGTCGACAGCTTCGGCGACGTCACCATAACAAGCGACGGACGTACCATACTTGACGAAATGGACATCCAGCATCCAGCGGCGAAAATGATGGTTGAAGTCGCAAAAACACAGGACAACGAAG
>Ga0209253_10004589_pt1 | contig 12033 bp, 10 predicted proteins | sample FrelakmetBRP12BR_FD_187145 | JGI IMG/M metagenome (GOLD analysis project Ga0209253, IMG submission 187145) | Freshwater lake sediment microbial communities from the University of Notre Dame, USA, for methane emissions studies - BRP12 BR (SPAdes)... | ecosystem: Environmental > Aquatic >...
GACCTTCTTCGAGAACTCTTCATTATTGCTGAACACGCCCACTGTCACATCTCCCAGCGCCACGCGAATGGCACCCGTCAGCGTAGCCACGTCCACCAGCGGAGACAGTCCATTCTTCACCGCATACGAGAGGGCATCGGCCAGAATCAGCCTGCCTTCAGCGTCGGTGCTGATGATCTCGATGGTCTTACCATTCATGGCCTTGACAACATCGCCTGGCTTCAGAGCGCTGCCGCCTGGCAGGTTTTCGGTCGCTGGGACGATGGCCGTGACGTTGATCTTCGACTTCAGTTTGCACACGGCGCGCAACGTAGCCATGACCGCGGCCCCGCCAGCCATATCCCCCTTCATATCACCCATATCATCAGACGGCTTGAGTGAAATGCCTCCAGAGTCGAAGGTGATGCCCTTCCCCACCAAGCCAACGGCCTTCTGGGAACCAGCGTCACCCTTGTAGGAAAGGATAATAAACTTGGGGTCCTGGTGGCTGCCCTGGGAAACACCCAGCAAACCTCCCATCCCCAGCTCTTTCATCTGCGCCCGTTCCAGCACCGTCAACTCCAAACCGCATTCGCCGGCCAGGTTGCGGGCTATGTCCGCCATGATGCTGGGAGTCATGAAGTTGGCCGGCTCATTGATCATGTCGCGGGCAAAGGTGACCGCCTCTGCTATAACCTGGCCGACAGCGCAGCCCTTCTCCAATTCGCCGCGCCTAGCCTCGTCCCTCTCGATGATGAGGAACTCCTGGAGATCACCGTTCTCCGGTTCCTTAGAGATGTGCTTGCGGAACCGGTAGAGGCCCAGGATGGCACCCTCAGTGATGGCCTGCGCCGCCTTCTCCGGCTCGATTCCACCCACACCAGCCCCATGCACAATGGTGGCCACCTTCCTGGCCGCCTTGCTCCGGGCGAAGCGGCAAGCCTCGGCGCTCACGCGCCGGATGGAATCAACGTTGAACTGGGCCTGCTTTCCCAGGCCGGCCACTACGACGCGCTTGGCCGGTATCTTCCCCAGACTATGAACCAGGGCAAGCTCACCGGTCTTCCCCTTGATCTCGCCGGCAGCTATGAGATGCGAAATGGCGCCATCAAGCGCCTTGTCCACCGCCCCCGTCGCCCCACCAGGCTGGGTCACGCCTTCAAACAGGTTCACGATGAGGGCGTCAACTTCCAGTTTGGTGCAATCGCCGATGATTACCTTGACTTCCAGGTCGGGTCTCCTCTCTGTCTCATGGAAGGACTAGCCATTGAATCAACCCCCTGATCCCCAATCTTGGGGGAAGAGAGTAACGCAGAGGGGCTGCGCCCCTCTTCACGCCCCGATTGGTGGCTCGGGAGAAGCGTCCGTTCATTCCCTCTTTGACAAAGAGGGATTCCAGGGAGTTGCGGATGCAGACTCCATCCCCTACCGCGGCCTGTGGCCACCGGGACATGTGGGTGCGTGTCAGCTCGACAACCTGACACGGTCTCTCAGATACGAATACCTTCATGCCCATCCTAATGGTTCACCAGGCGCACGATCTTCTCGATAACTGGAGCGATGTCCTTCGAGCTATCCACTGCAAAGTGATTGCGGCCTATCTTCTCTACCGTTGACTTCATCTTGCTGTATACGTTCCAGTCCGCATCCGAATGGTCTGACTGGCCCTCACCCCTCACCCGCCGCTCCAGGCGCTGCCGCACCACCTCCGGCGGCGCCTCCATCCGCACAATGATCAGCCTCGCTCCTGTCTGATCCGCGATATGGTAGAGCCGCTGCCTATTGTGCTCCTCCAGGTTGGTGGCATCGAGCGCCACGTCGATGCCCCTCTTCAGCAACTCCTCCACCAGCCCGTGGCAGGCCCGGAACAGTTGGGTGCTCTCTTCCTTGCCGTAGGTGGGAGAAGAGAAGAGCTGCTTACGCATGCTGTCGCTCTCGAGGATGACCAGGTCCATCCTCTCAGCCAGCTTGCGGCAGAAATGCGACTTGCCCGTGCCGGGCAGTCCGCTCACGACGATGAGAGCCGGATCGGCTACCGGCTCCGGCAGCCTGGCCAAGCCCTGCTTCAGCACACTGACGTCGTCAGCCAGTCGGCTCGCGTTCATCATGGCCAATTATATGGCATTTCAGCACGTTTTGAAACGAGCGTGCGATGTCATGGGCTATTTGAGAATGCTATGGGGGGGCAAGTTGGCATCGTATCTTCACATCTACTCGAAGAATTGCTTCGGATCATAGTTCGTGACACGATTTGCCAGATCACAAGGAGAGACCCCAATTCTGTTCCTGCCGTGTCTGTCGGCTTCGTATTCCAACAGGAGCCTCACTACCTCTCCACTCCGCTCGACTCCGGCACACGGGACTATAGGAAGACGGGCACGCGTCGTCCAGTCTATTGAAATACGGAGATGACTCAGTAAGCAGTGAATGACAGTAACCAAAGCGCCTGCTAGATAGAACTGCGGTCAAAGAGGAGTCGGTTCACCAGGAGGCTGGGCTTGAGTCCTTCCTTCTTGATGTCGTCCGTCAGCCCAAAGGTCAGCCTCTTAACCACTATCAGCACGAAGAGCGCGATTCCGGCAGCAGTCCTCTCCCACCCCGCATCACAATACCAGCAGCCCACCGGGAACAAGGCAAAGCCGAAGAACATCCCCAGAGGAAGGCTGAGGCTGGGAGGGCCACCCAGTTCCATGCGCTTATCCATCGTCTGCCCCCGCTGAAAGAACCTCGGAACTGTCCGGATCAGAGCGCCAAGCACAATCGGCGCCAGGAGAAACGGGATAGCCTTATAGACCAGCGACGCCGCCATGCCCAAGCCGGTGGTGTTGGCCTTCTCGCCTCTGAACCTGAGAAACACCGGCCACATCTCGCCCAGAATCACCGCCACGCCCACCCCGGCCACCACCCCTGCCTCCAAATGCAGGGCCCGATCGACTATGAGCACAGCGATTGCGCCTTTGATTATGTCCCAGAGAATACCGAAGAATCCCTCGACGCGGCCGACCTTGTGCCACAGGCTGATGTGCATATCCTCTTCCTTTGAGAGATCCACACCCCTCAGCCGGCCGATGAGATAAACCACCGGCACCGCTCCGTACAGGTACGCGCCGATGATCCACAGAATGTTGACTAGCATTCGAATCCCTGATTCGCTCCGCTGCGCGCTTGGCCGCTACTCCTGGGAGGGCTTCTCCAAGGAATCCGCCCACCCGTCTTGCTCTCGAGGACCAATTCGGCGGTCAACGAGCGCCGGGCCGAGGATAACGGCCAAGGCGATAATGACCAGAACCACCAGATTGCCCAGGCTGACACTTCCCCCGCTGGCAGAAGTCATCATGGTGAGAACAACCAGCCCGGCGACAAGCAGCACGCCGACCCTCAACCACCGCTTCTTCAGCCTGGTGAAGATGATAACTATGCCGGCCAGTGCCAGGAAGCTCAAAGCTACCCACGGCTCAAAACCGCGAAGGAGCCCACCGCCCTGCATCAGCCCGCCATTCCACCGGTCTGTCAGGACCCAGCCGATCACGGCCAGGAACGGCAGGACCGACAGTGAGCCCAGCAGCCAATCCCGCCTCCACGTATGCGCCAGTATTATGGTGCATATTGCCGTCACTATCGAGAAGTAGACTATGACGGAAGCCCACAACCACCAGGAGCTGGACAACACCCCCGCACCCAGCGCCTTGTCGAGGAGGAGCAAGCCAACGACCAGAAGCGGAGCCATGGCATAACCCAACCACGTGAAGAACCAGGTCGGCTTGTTGTGATTCCATCCGTACGCCACAGCGCCGAATACGGACATGACGATGATTGACAGCCAGAAGGCATTGGTCCACTGGCGAAAAGCAAAGAGAAGCCCAAAGAGCACGTGAGGCAGGGCGGCCATGACAGCCTGAGGCCAATTGCTGATGCTGTGCACCTCGTACAGTTCTTCAGCCACCTTCTTCGATGGCCCGAACTCCCGGGAGGCTATGGAAGTGGCTTCCTCTTCAGTCAATCCCGTTTCTTGCAGTTCCTCGACCCGATCCTCGAAATGCGCATACAGCTCAGACAGGATCTCCTTCTCGGAAGACGGGTCCAGCTTCAGTTGCAGCCTGACGCCATTGAGGAACCTCTTGACTTCACCCAGCATGTCTCAATGATCCTTCAGCTAGCCGGCTCCATGATGAGCCTAACGGCCGACGAGAAACCCTGCCACTCGACCACTTTTTGTTCGAGAAGTCCCAGACCCTTCTCTGTCAGTTGGTAGTATCGCCTTTCTTTTCCGGACGGAAGCTTCCGCCAACTCCCGCTGACCAGCTTGGCTGCCTCCAGTCGATGCAGTGCCGGATAGAGCGTTCCCTCTCTGAACCTGAAGTAGCCTCCGCTTCTGCTCTCAAGTTCCCTGATGATCTGGTAGCCGTACATCGGCTGATCTTTGAGCAGGGAGAGCAGCAGCGTGTCAGTGCTCCCCTTCAGGAGCTCTTTCCCGTATTCCATTGCACCACCATCCCTTGTCTTCATACTTCAACTCTGAACTGGACTCGTCAAACCAGACCTGAACCTCACCTCGATAACTCCTCGGCAATCCACCTGCCTAGAATCTCATTTCTCAGCATAGAATGCAAGACCCAAAGCCCCCCTCCCAGTGGCATAGCCCATTATCGGGCTGAATTCCGTCAGCCATAATTCGACGCAGTCGAACTCCTTCCCCACCCTCTCCTTCAGCTTCTCTCCCTCCTCCTCTGAGTCAGTGTGGTGAACTGCGACGTGCACCTGCTTTCCGCCTACGCGACTGTGCATCAAGCCTACGATCTGGTCGATCCCCTTATCTTTGCTCCTGGTCATACCTTTGAATCGCGCCGCGCCGTCTCGCCAACCCAGCACCGGTTTCACATCGAGCAGGGAACCCACCTGAGAGGCGAACTTGGGAACTCGGCCCGTTCGGCAGGCATAGCGAACAGTATCCAGCACAAAGAGCAAGTCCACCCGGTCGCGCACACTCTTGGCAGCACCGATGGACTCGGCCAAGTCTTTTCCCTCAGAAGCGGCTCGAGCTGCACCCATAACCACAAACCCCTCCGCACCCGTGCATGTGCGAGAATCCAGGACCTCTATCGCGGTGCTGGACAACTCGTCCTTCACCAACTCCTTGGCGGCAACAGCCGCATCATGGAGAGTGCTGACCTTGGAGGATAGAGTGATGCAGAGCAGGCTTTCGGCAGTCTGGCTGACCTTCCGGTAGACGTCCGCCAGATCGCCCGGAGATGGGGCCGCTGTAGTAAACGCATCCGGGTCCTTCTGCAGCAACCGGTACGCCTGGCTCGCTGTGATGTCCAGCCAGTCACGATAGACGCTGCCGTTCCGGTAGATATTGGGCGCTACTACTTCAATCCCGTAGGCCTCGATCATGTCCCTGGGAATGCAGCTAATGCTGTCCGCGATTATGGCTACTCTTCTCACAGCAGGATCTCTCGTGACGCATACATCGTAATACTATGTATCATACTAATGTTCGACCCAGTTGCTGTCAAAGAACTCAGTTCATCCACGCCTCCGCGCCGGAGGCGACCCCTGGTAGCGGGTGTCCCAACACTCGCTTTCCACCCCCAAACCCCCAGCGGAGCTTATCCCCCTTTGGCAAAGCAGGATGACAGGGGGATTCAGACGTGGGACACAAAAGACGGCAAATAGTTGCTCCTGAAGAGCATGGGCTAGAGGGTAGAGAGATTGTATGCCAGACTGCCCATGCCGAGTTCCTGGGCCACTCTAAGCTGCACCAGGCTGTCCACCTGATGCCACTTCCCCAGCTTGTCCGGGCCTGATATGGTGGTTGGAGCGCCAATCATGCGAGCCCTGTCTATCAGGTCCAGCGAGGCCTTGTCCAGTGCCACCGGATCAGTGGCAGCCAGAACACCGATGTCCGGAAACAACGCCCTGCCGGCTGGCGCAGCACAATCGCAGTGGGGTGTCACGTCCTGGACAAAGTTGATGAACCCGACTTTGTGCTCGAATCCACGCATCACCGCCGCCGCGGCATGGGCCAGATAGACCTGGAAGCGCTCTTTGTTGCTCCGCTCCCATGCCAGGGCCTTACGGGTGCAGGCGAAAAGGCAGGTACTGCAGCATATGCACCTCTCCGAGTCCCGCTGTGGCCTGCCTTCGCCCATCGATAGAGCATCAACCGGGCACGCTTCCAGGCACTCTTCGCATCCATCGCACTTGGCATCATCCAACAGGGCTGGGCATATCCGGTGCTGCTCTCTTTTGGATCGCTTCGTTACACACCCCATGCCCAGGTTCTTCACCGCTCCGCCGAAACCGGTAATCATGTGTCCCTTCACATGAGACAGCACCAGCAGGAAATCGGCCTCATAGATTCTGGCGGCCACCTCTACTTCACCGAGATCGCATCCCTCAACTGCCTTCTCCACGGCCACCGTCCGTCCCTCATCGCCATTGCCGTCAGCAATCGCAATCGGCGCTCCCAGGCTCTCTTTGACGAAGCCGTTGTACGCCGCGGTCGAGAGGTACTTGCTCTCGGTGTCTCTGCCTCCGGGGTACAGAGATACGGTATCCGTGACAAAAGGCTTGGCACCCCGCTTCTTCACCAAATCAACCACCTTCCGCACAAACGCGGGCCGGAGGTAGGTGACATTGCCCAGCTCACCCATGTGGAGTTTCACCGCCACCGAGTCGCCCTTGGATATGGCTTCGAGGATCCCCGACTCGCGGCAGAGGCTCCCGATGCCCGGCAGGACGCCAGTTTCCCGCGAATAGTCCAGGAATAGGACCTTCGACATCATCGCTCCCTGCCGGCGGCGCCAGAGTCTCCCCATGCTCTCTGGACCTCGGAGTAAACCATGCTCAGGGGTACGTTGTGCGCTCTGGCCGCCTTCTTGCAGTCATCATACTCGGGAGTCACGGTGCTGGAGCCATCGCCTCTCAGGGCTACCTTTATCCTGATCTCACCAAATCTAGTGTTGACCACGCCAGCGGACCGCGGCAGGGTAACGCGCCGCGTCTCCGTGATCCTCACTCCCAGGGTAGTGCTCTCCCTTGTCAGGACTCCGACAAGGTTCTTCGCGTCCTCGCTGCGGCTGATCACTGTGAGCAGAACACCGGGGCGGTTCTTCTTCATCTGCACCGGCGTCAGGAATACGTCCAGAGCGCCCGCCTGCAGCAGGCTCTCCATGATGTGGTCGTAGAATTGCGGATTCATGTCATCGATGCTTGTCTCCAGTACCATGACCGCCTCTGTGGCGAAATCTTCGGCGGTGTGGATCCGTTCGCCAGTGAAGACCCGCAGGAAGTTGGGAATCTCCGGGTCCATCTTGCCTGCACCATACCCCACACCCGCCACCTTCATCAGTGGCATGTAGCCGAAACCTGCGGCTACACCGGTGACTACGGCCGCGCCGGTAGGCGTAGTCAACTCGCCTTCCGTTTTGCCGGTATACGCCGGAACTCCTCGAAGAAGCTCCGAGGTGATCGGAGCAGGAACAGGCAACCATCCATGACTGCACCGTACCAAGCCACTGCCGAGATTCAGCGGAGAGCAGCGCACCTCTTCAATGCCGAGCGCCCTCAGTCCTATCAGGCTGCCAAACACATCCACCAGGGTATCAGTGGCGCCTACTTCATGGAGGTGGACTGCTTCCACACTCCGATCGTGCACCCTGGCTTCCGCCTCTGCCATCCGGGCGAATATCCGCTTTCCGGTCTCTTTTACGGCATCATCGAGTCGACTCATCTCGATAAGGCCGAAGATGTCTTCGAGCGTCCGTGCCTGGTCCGGGTGATCCGTGACCACATTCACGTATGTGGCCCTGATCCCTCGTTTGGTCACCTTGCCGGCTTCTATCCCGAACCCGCTCAACGCCAGCTTGCTCAACTCCGCCCGCAGCTGCTCCAGGTCCAGCCCCAGATCCACCAAAGCACCGAGAATCATGTTCCCGCTGACTCCAGAGAAGCAATCGAAATAGGCAATCTTCAACGCTTCACCCCGGTTCTCCGGTTTATCAGGCTGGCCATGTAGCCAGCCCCAAAGCCGTTGTCTATATTGACCACGGCCACTCCCGGGGAACACGTGTTCAGCATGCCCAGGAGCGCTGCCAGTCCCTGGAAGCTGGCGCCGTATCCCACGCTGGTCGGGACCGCGATGACCGGTGAGTCCACCATGCCCGAGACGACGCTGGCCAGGGCCCCCTCCATTCCGGCTACAGCCACGACCACATTGGCCCCCAGCAGCTTGTCCTTGCAGTCCAGCAGGCGGTGCAGGCCCGCCACCCCGACATCATACGCTCTGTCCACCCGGCTCCCCATAGTCTCAGCCGTGACCGCCGCCTCTTCCGCCACCGGTATGTCGCCCGTGCCGGCCGTGACCACCAGGATGTATTCCTCCGCCACTGCCGGAGGGGGGTCTCCGATGACGATCAGGCCGGCCAACTGATGGTACCGGGCACCCGGCGCCACCTGCCGAACCGCATCGAATATCTCAGGGCTGGCCTTGGTGGCCAGTGTGGTTCCCGTGGACGCCGCCATTCGCTTTGCGATCCCCGCCACCTGGTCCGCTGTCTTCCCCTTGCACAGAATGACCTCTGCGAAGCCCCTCCTGAGCGCGCGATGATGATCCAGCTTGGCGAAGCCGATATCCTCGTAGGGCAGGAACTTCAGCTGGTCCAATGCCTCGTTCACGTCAATGTTGCCCGACTTCACTTTCTCCAGCAACTGGCGCAATTGATCAGCATTCACGACAGCACCCCTTCGTTCAGACTCCCGGTTCGGTAGCCGACAAGGTCGAGTGCAACGTGGATATAGCCCAATCCCTTCAAGTGACTGACTATACGCTGCCGGGTGGCTTCACCCGCCAGGCTCTCTATGTCCCCAGGTTCCACCTCTATTCTAGCCGTGTGGCCATAGTGACGAACCCGCACCTGGGCGATCCCCAGGCTGCGGATGAAGGTCTCTGCGGCATCGATCGACGCCAGAGCTTCAAGCGTGATCGGAGTACCGTAGGGGATCCGTGAGGCTAGACAAGCCAGCGACGGCTTGTTCCAGGTTGGCAACCCCATCTCCTTCGAGAGAGACCTGATCTCCGACTTGGTCAGTCCCGCCTCCCTGAGCGGATGCCGGATTCCCAGCTCATCCGCGGCTCGTATGCCGGGCCGGTAGTCTCCCAGGTCATCAACGTTCGATCCCTCGACTACATTCGAGACCCCCTGCGCCGCAGCGATCTCCTTCAGTGTCCGGAAGAGGCCCTTCTTGCAGTGATAGCAGCGGTCAGGGGAGTTGGCTTTGAATCTGGGATTCTGCAACTCCTGGCTCTGAATCACCAGGTGCTTCACATGCAGCAACTCAGCCATCTTCACCGCATCGCCCAACTCGTGAGCGGGGTGTATGGGAGAGTCCACGGTCACGGCCACTACCCTTCGCCCCGGAACATCACAGCACATCCTGAGAAGAAACGTGCTGTCCACGCCACCGGAGAACGCCACCACCACGCTCTCCAGCCCCAGGAGTGACTCCCTTAGTCCCTTGAGTTTCTGATCCAAAGAACTCATTCTGCCGTCCCCGGTCCCCACGACTTCAATGTCAGTCGGAACGCATCTTCTGTCAGAGATTATATGTCAACGCGGAAGAACACACCATGTCTTCGCCCGGTCACGGCCATGAGGGCATCTGAGAAGTCCCGTTTCAACCCCCTTGGCCCCCATTCTTGGGGGAAGAGCAACAAAGTTGGGGGACACCCCCAAACCCTCGGCAAAGGGGCTTCGCCCCTCTGCACACCCGTGAGGGATCGCAGCAGGCAATACCTTCTCCCGTCGAAAGGGAGTGCCCAGGGGAAAGTAAGATAGCGCCAAACCCCCGGCAGGGACAGTTGCTGCACCCTGTTTCTCCTAAATGGTCCTCAGTCCCCCCTTTGGCAAAGGGGGATTCAGGGGGATTTGCCCATACACAACCTCCAAGACTCCGGCCGTGTTCTCCAACACGTCCTGGTTGGAAAACCTCAGGACTTTCAGCCCTTGTGATCGTAGGTAGTCATCCCTGATGGCATCGCTCTCCACTCCCCTTCCCTCATAGTGCTGAGCTCCATCGATTTCAACAACCAGCTTGGCCCGAGGGCAGTAGAAGTCGACTATGAAGTTGCCGATGATCTTCTGCCTGTAGAACTGGGCACCACTCAACTGCTTCCCTCTGACCCTTGACCAGAAGAGCCCTTCCGCCCCGGTCATGTTCTTCCGCAGTTGCCGTGACGCCTCTTGCAGATTCTTGTTGTAGGACAACATGGCGTTACGGGGTACTCCAAATCCCCTTATGTTCCCCTTTCGCAAAGGGGAAGGGCTGCCGCGCCTATTCGGCAAAGAGTACCCAGTCTCCTTACTCTCCCCACCACCATAGTCTTCTCCCCCTTTGGCAAAGGGGGATTCAGGGGGATTTCGAAGGCGGGGGATACTCCCTAGCCGTTGGGGGGAACTTGCCAACTGCCGACGTGCAGTCTCTCAAACGAAGGGGGCTTAGATATCCAGGTTTCTGACGCTCTTGGCGTGAGCCTGGATGAAGGCCTTGCGAGGGGGCACTTCTTCTCCCATCAGCATGCGGAAGACTTCATCGGCCCGGGCGACGTCCTCAATCTTGACCTGAAGCATTGTTCTGCTGGCCGGATTCATGGTGGTATCCCACAGCTGCTGCGGACTCATCTCGCCCAGACCTTTGTATCGCTGCACCTCTACCTTCTTGGCCTTCAACTTGTGCAGCAGGTCGTCCTTCTCTTTGTCCGAGTAGACCCAATGATGCTCCTTCCCTCCCTGGACACGATACAGGGGAGGTTGAGCAATGTAGAGATATCCCTGCCAAATCAGGTCATGCATGTGTCGGAAGAAGAAGGTGAGCAACAGAGTGCGTATGTGGGAACCGTCGACGTCGGCATCGGTCATGATGATAATGCGGTGGTACCTCAGCTTCGTGAGATCGAACTGCTCAGCTATCCCGGCGCCCAGGCTGGTGATAAGGGCCCGGATTTCCTCGTGGGACAGCATCTTCTCATAGGAGGCTTTCTCCACGTTGAGGATCTTGCCCTTCAGCGGCAGTATCGCCTGAAACTTGCGATCCCTGCCCTGCTTGGCCGAGCCACCCGCAGAGTCACCTTCCACTATGAACAGCTCACACTGCGCCGGATCTTTCTCAGCACACTCCGCCAGCTTCCCCGGCAGAGTAAAGCCTTCGAACTGTCCCTTCTTCAGGATCAGATCACGGGCCCGGCGAGCGGCCTCCCTAGCCTTGGCCGAAGTAAGGCACTTCTCAATGATCGCCCTGGCCTCGTTGGGATGCTGTTCGAGGTAGAAGGTCAACTGCTCGGCCACCACCGACTCCACATAGCCTCTGGTCTCGGGGTTGCCCAATCTGCCCTTGGTCTGCCCTTCGAACTGAGGCTCGTTCAGCCTAACGCTGACCACGGCCGTCAATCCACCCCGCACGTCCTCCCCCAGAAGGTTCAGTTCGCTGTTCTTGTCCTGCTTGATCTTGTGTACGAAGTCGTTGAGCACGCGGGTCAGCGCTGACCGGAAGCCCGTCAGGTGGCTGCCACCGTCAATCGTGTTGGCGCAGTTGGCAAAGGAAACAATCAGTTCGTTGTAGCCATCGTTGTATTGCATGGCCACTTCGACACTGGTGCTGTCAACCTGCTGGGACATGTAGATAACGCTGGGGTGGATTTGGACCCTGCTCCTGTTCAAATAGCGGACAAAGCTGGCTATGCCCCCCTCGAAATAGAAAGCCGAGTCCTGGCCGGTCCTGTCGTCGTGTATGGCTATCTGCACATTCGTCTGGAGGTAAGCTAGCTCGCGCAGTCTCTGAGCCACATAATCGAAATCGTATTCCCAATCGCCGAAGATGCTCCTGTCCGGTATAAATTCGGTGATTGTACCGTTGCCTTCCGCGGCGCCATCCGGCTTGACCGGCGCCTTAGGAATACCACACTCGTATTCCTGCACATAGCGCACCCCTTCGCGCTCACTAACCACCTTCATCCAAGAGGAAAGGGCATTCACCACCGATGCACCGACGCCATGC
>Ga0209253_10004590_pt1 | contig 12032 bp, 8 predicted proteins | sample FrelakmetBRP12BR_FD_187145 | JGI IMG/M metagenome (GOLD analysis project Ga0209253, IMG submission 187145) | Freshwater lake sediment microbial communities from the University of Notre Dame, USA, for methane emissions studies - BRP12 BR (SPAdes)... | ecosystem: Environmental > Aquatic >...
AGGACGGGACGGGCCAGGACCACACCATCTTCGTCTATAAAAGATGAACCATCCCGAGCGGACAGAGTGGATGGCAGCCTCTGTCCTGTTTACGCCCCTGCGGATAGGACACGTCTCTGTCCCGAACCGTTTTGTCCGCTCGGCCACTCACGATTTCCTGGCAGATGAAGACGGATCGATCACCGACCGGAACGTCGCGCTCTTCTGCGGGCTGGCCGAAGGAGAGGTGGGGCTCATCATCACCGGCCACGCCTATGTCAACCCCGGCGGGAAGGCCAGTCCTCGCCAGATCGGAGTCTCCGAGGATCGTTTTGTCGAGGGCCTGAGCCGAATCACCCAAGCCGTGCACCATTTCCCGAGCCGCATCTTCCTCCAGATTGCCCACGCCGGCCGGCAAACCAAGGAAAAAATCTGCGGCTGCGTCCCGGTCGCCCCGTCGGCGGTTTATGAGCCCGTCTTTAAGTTGATGCCGCGGGCAATGACCAATGATGAGGTCAAGGCCACTATAACGGACTTCATCCAGGCCGGGCGCAGAGCCAAGGAAGCCGGGTTCGACGGCGTCCAGCTCCATGTCGCCCATGGCTATCTCCTGAGCAGTTTTATTTCGCCCCACACCAACCGGCGGCAGGATGAATACGGCGGCTCCCTTCTTAACCGCCTCCGCATCGTGCGCGAGATCCTGTGCGGCCTCAAGAGTTTCTCCGGTCCCGACTTCCCGGCCATCGCCAAGCTTAATTCCTCGGATTTTCTCGGACAAGGGCTGTCGATCGAGGAAAGCGTCGAAATGGCCCGGGTTCTTGAAACGGACGGCCTGGATGGGCTCGAGGTCAGCGGCGGAATGTCCGAGGCGGGCCTGGGCTCTGTCTGGAAGGGGATCAGGCCGCCGGAGGACGAAGGCTATTTCGTCGACTCCGCCGCCCGCATCAAGGCCGCGCTCAAAATCCCTGTTTTTGGCCTGGGCGGCTTTCGCACATTCGGTATGATGGAAAGGGCGGTCGAACAGGGAAAAGTCGACCTGATCTCCCTTAGCCGTCCGCTGATCCGCGAGCCGGGTCTTGTCAAAAAATTCCGGCTCGGGGAAGCCCAAAAATCCGGCTGCGTTTCCTGCAACAAGTGTTTCAACCCCCGCGGGATCAAGTGCGGCGACCTGGCCATTGCCGGCCGCAAAAACCTGGCCACCAAAGGCCCAACTAAAAAGTAGAATCTGTATGAGCATCACAGTCTGATTGAAAAAGACACTTCATCCCGCTAAAATAGCGTTTCAAATCGCGCTATGATGAAACGGAAAGGAGAAAATATGCGAAAAAAGCAATCTCTTATCCTGATCTCGATTCTCCTGGTTTCCCTGCTGCCCTTCGGCTGCAAGGAAAAACAGCCGTCCCTCGCCTACCCCGTCGCCGAGAAAGGCGATGTGGCGGATGATTATTTCGGGACCAAGGTATCCGATCCCTATCGCTGGTTCGAGGATGATAAGTCCGAGGCGACGGCAAAATGGGTGCAGGCCGAGAATCAAGTGACCTTCGATTACCTGGCCAAGATCCCGGTCCGGGAGAAGATTCGCGCTCGGCTGACCGAGATCTACAATTATCCCCGCTATTCGGCTCCCTTCCGGATCGGCAAATACTATTTCTTCATGAAAAACGACGGTCTCCAGAACCAGAGCGTTATCTATATCCAGGAAGGGCTCGACGGTGAACCCCGAGTCTTTCTAGACCCCAATACCCTATCGCCGGATGGAACCACCAGGGCTTTTCTGAGCGGGTTCTCCAACGACGACCGCTATGCCACCTACTCGCGGTCCGAAGGCGGGTCGGACTGGACCGAAATGAGAGTCATGGAGGTCGAGACCGGCAGGGAGCTCGAGGACCGCATCCAGTGGACCAAGTTCGGCGTCTCCGCCTGGCAGGGCGACGGGTTCTATTATTCCGGGTTTGAGAAACCGGACGAGGGGAAGGAACTTACCGCAGCCAACGAGAACCAGAAAATCTACTTTCACAAGCTCGGGACTCCTCAGACCGAGGACAAGCTGATCTACGAAGACCCCGTCCATCCGCGCCGCTTCCATAACGTGGACATAACGGAAGACGAGCGCTTCGTGTTCTTGTCGAAATCGGAGGGGACGCACGGCAACGAACTCTACACCATGGACCTCAAAGCGAAAAAACCAGAATTCCTCCCCCTGGTACAGGGGTTTGAAAACGACACCTTTGTCGTTAACAACCTCGAGGATAAGCTTGTTATCATGACAAACATGGACGCCCCGAACTACAAGCTGATGCTCGCCGACTCCCAGAAGCCGGCCAAGGAGAATTGGACCGTCCTCATCCCCGAAAAAACCGAGGTTTTGACCAGCGCCAGCATCATCGGGGGCAAGATTTTCACCTCCTACCTGAAGGACGCCAGCACGCACATTTACCAGAACGACTTAGCCGGCAACCTGGAGAAGGAAATCCCGCTCCCGGCGCTCGGGTCGGCCGGGGGGTTCGGCGGCAAGAAGGAGGACACTCTCGCTTTTTACACATTCACATCCTTCACCTATCCGCCCACCATCTATAAATACGATATCCCGACGGGAACATCCGAGGTCTTCCGCAAGACCGAGGTCAAATTCAACCCCGATGACTACGAGGCCAGGCAGGTCTTTTATCCGAGCAAAGACGGAACAAAGATCCCGATGTTCATCGTCCATAAGAAAGACCTCGTCCTCGACGGAAAGCGTCCGACCCTTCTTTACGCTTACGGCGGGTTCAATGCCAGCTCAACTCCCTACTTCAATGTGTCTAACGTGATCCTGCTCGAGAACGACGGCGTCTACGCCATGGCCAATCTGAGAGGAGGAGGCGAATACGGAGAGGCCTGGCACAGGGCCGGCATGCTCGAGAACAAGCAGAATGTCTTTGACGATTTCATAGCCGCCGCCGAATATTTGATCCAGGAAAAATACACCTCCAGCGACAAACTGGCCATTTCCGGGGCCTCCAATGGCGGGCTGCTCGTCGGCGCCTGCATGACCCAGCGGCCCGAGCTCTACAGGGTTGCCTTCCCGGCCGTCGGCGTCATGGACATGCTGCGCTTCCACAAGTTCACTGTCGGCTGGGGCTGGACCGTGGAGTATGGTTCGAGCGATAACCCCGACCAGTTCAAGTATCTCTACGCCTATTCGCCGCTTCACAACATCAAGGACGGCGTCTGCTACCCGGCGACGCTGATCACCACGGCTGATCACGATGACCGCGTGGTGCCCGCTCATTCCTTCAAGTTCACGGCGACGCTGCAGGAGAAGCAGAGATGCCAGAATCCGATCCTTATCCGGATCGACACCAAGTCCGGACACGGCGCCAGCAATATTACCAAGGCCATTGAACAGCTGACGGACATATGGTCCTTCATGTTCTTCAACATGGGCCTGAAGACAAAATATTGATCTCGGCCTAAAGTGGAAGGCGAGTCCCGAGGCCCTTCTCGACGGCCAGCCGGAAGACCAGTGGCGCCGTCGCCATGTCATCCAGGGCGAGCCCAAGGTTGCAGGCGATAGTCTTCTCGGCGGTGGTTTCTCTGCCCGGCTTCCGACCGGTGACCAACTCGCTGAGTTCGGCATAGACGGGGGGGATGTCCCGGAAGTAGCCGATCGTCTTGTAGTATTCAAGCTGGGGGATGTCGTCGGTGCAAAACTTGTCTGCTTCCCTGAGCGCCGCGCGCTGCCAATAGGAGTCATAATCGACGAGTGAAGCAAAAGCTCCTTCCTCCAGCCAGCCGGGTTGGATGGCGGCATGGGGGATCTTGAGGATTGGGCCGGCCGTGACCACAATGTCGCAGCCGGAGACGGCCTCCCGGGGAGTCCCGACCGGGTGGATATTGAGCCCGAACTTGAGGGATATCTCTTGAGCGTAAAGCTCGCTGACTTCGAGGCGCGTGTCGTAAGCCATCACCCGTTCGATCGGGAAAAGAACCTTGAGTGCCTCCAGGTTGCTCCTCCCTTGCACGCCGCAGCCGAGGATGCCGACGATTTTAGAATCGGGGCGGGCCAAGTATTTGGCCGCGACAGCCGTGGCCGCGCCGGTGCGCTTGGCGGTGATCCAGGTGCAGTCCATGACGGCGACCGGGATTCCGTTTTCCGGGTCGTTGAGAACAATCAGGCCGCTGATGTAGGGCAGCCCCTTGCCGACGTTCTCGGGATAGCCGCTCACCCACTTCACCCCGGCCGATTTTAAGCTGGGGATGTAAGCCGGCAAGGCATGGATGAATGAGTCGGGACGCGGATGGATGCCCGGCTTGGGTGGCATCTCCGTGCGGCCCTCCCCTTTCTCGCGGAACATCATCTCAATTGCGGTAATAATCTGATCCATCGGGACGCCGACCGCCACCACATCCGCCCTCGAGAGGTACAAAATCTTCTGCTCCATCTTACGCCTCCAAGCTTCTATCCGGGCTGAGTCTCATCAGGGCAGAATCGCAAAAACACGGGCCGGAAACCCGGAGCCGGACTTTGGCTTTGGCCAGGAACAAACCAGGAGGGCGCCGGCCTCGGGGACTTTGTCAAGATTGGCGAGGAGCTCGACCTGAAAGCGGCTGGTCTTCAAGACATAGCTTTCGCAGGAGAAGAAGCCTTCTTTCTGGGCTACGGCGGCATCGGCATCTATGGGCTCATGGCCGATGGCCGTCACTCCGCGTTGATCAAACAGGAACTTGAGCGCATCGAGGGTCCATCCCGGATAATGGGACTGCCCCTTGGCGTCTTTATTATAAAAGGCGTCGAAGTCGGTAAACCTTTTCGCCCAATCCGATCGCATCGCGACAAATGATCCCTCAGGGATCCGACCATGTTTTTCTTCCCAGGTCTTAACGTCTCCCAGGACCAGTTGATAATCGGCATTGGCAGCGACTTTTTGGCTGCAGTCGATGACAACGAGGGGCAGCATCATCTCCTTGACCGGGATTTCATCGATCATCCGCAGGCCCTTATGAAAATGGCCGGGAGGGTCAACGTGGGTTCCATATTGTCCGACATGCGTGAACAACTCGGCAAAGAACCCATCCTTTTCATACGTATAGATGGTCTTGCGCTCCTCCGCCGGAAAGCCCGGCCATCGCGGGATGGCGGATGAGAAGGCATGGGTCAGGTCAACAAACTGCCGGGGCTTGATCTTGCTCTCATAGATTTCCCATAACGAAAGGTCGTCCGTCCGGACGGGACGATAGGCCGCAGCTAAAATGAGGGCAACAATCACAAGGATTGTAAATCCTAAAAAGACGAGCGCAGCGATTCTTTTTTTCAGCATGATTGTCTTTTCTCCTCTCCCCTTATCCTTTTCGGCTTTGTCATGGGGCCTTCCACGGCCTTAGCCGCTTCCTCGATTTTCATTCTCCTTTAGGGACTAAATCTAGCATATAAAATCTTCTTAAAGCAATCCAAACAAAAGCATTACTCAAATCGATGATAATATGATTTGCCCTGATTTCATGGTAAGATTTTACCGAGAGATCGGGGAAGAGAATACGATTGAAGAAGGAATTGTTTTGGGATCGGCTCGAGCAGAATATTGCTCCGGAGGTAGAGATAGAAAGGGCCATAAACTTCGGCGGGTTCGATTACATCCACACCGTCCGGAAGAAATATGGGAAAGAAAAATTCCTAGCTGTTTTGCTAAGAAACCGCAATCTGGGCAAAAAGGCGGTCAATTACTGGTGCCTTGTGCTTGGGATTGACCGAGAAAAGGCCGCCGCCTTCAAGAATCCTCCTCTTATCTGGTCTCCTTATCGCTAAAATAAGAGTTGACCGCATTCCGCTAATGCGGCACGTTAGCCTGTCCCTAAACATCAAAATGCTCCCATTCATATTTCACCCGCTCTATGAGCTTTTTGAACCGTTCTTCGCTTCGGATGTTAGCGAAAAACGGATTTCGCTCGGCAAACAGGGGATAGTTGATCCAGCCCCTATCTATGGCATGTTCGAGCCAGCGGAGCGCTTCGTCTTTTTCATTCAATAGAGCTAAAAGGCTTGCCCCCCACCAGGGCACCTCCGGATCATTCCAGAAAAATTCCTTCACCTTTTCAGAGAACGTGTCCAGAGCCTTCTCTTTTTCGCCTTGGAGGGCATATTTCAAGGATAGGGCCCATTGGACCATGATGTCGTCGGGCCAGCGCAGGACCGATTCATCAACCAAGCTGAAGGCTTGATCATAATTCTTTTGCCACGCCAGGATATGGGCCGATATGCATGGGCCCCACGAGAGGTCAGGCCCCATTGTTGTCATATATTGGAACGTCAGCAACGCATGGTCCAGCTTGCCGTCCAGCCACTGAATATATCCAGAGATAAAAAGAAAAAGCGGTGTGAGAGGGTCGATCCCTTGCAGCTTTCTCAACAAAGGCTCCGCGAGCTTGGCCTTGCCGACATGGAGGCCAAGGGCGTTGGCCAGAAAAAGCAACGCGCTGCTATGATTGGGATCTATCGCCAATGCACTCTTAAAATATTCGATGGCTCTTATGACCGTGCCACGGAACCTCTCGATCCTTCCGAGGAGATAATAGCCCTCCGCAGAGTTAGGCTTCAGGCTCATGACCTTTTTGGTAAAATCCTCAGCTCGTTCAAGAGTTTCTTCATCCGCCTTAACACCATACTCATAGTGGTGGAGGTAGGCTTCCGCCATGCCCTGGTTCAGAAGGACGTTTTCGCCCAGGATAGCCAGCCCGGCTTCGAGGTCGCGGAGCGCCTGCTTGAGGCCCTCTGCCGTGCCCGCGAAGATCGCCTGCTTCGCTCTGAGGTAGTAGTCGTAGGCCTGAACATTATCAATAGGCCGCTCGGAGATCTTCATGTTTTCTCTTGAGCTCAGCTTGATTTTGAGGGCCTTGACGATATCGCGAGACACTCTCTCCTGGATTTCGAAGATGTCATCGAGGGTACCGGAATACTTTTCAGCCCAAATGTGGGCATCGTTGGTGGCATCAATGAGCTGGGCTGTTATGCGCAGACTATTCCCAGACTTCCGAACACTCCCCTCCAGAACATAACGAACGTTGACCGCGCGAGCGATGTCCGGAATCGTCCTTTTCGTCCCCTTAAAGGTCATCGCCGAGCTGCGCGAGATCACCAGAAGGTCATGCACATGGGAAAGGTCAGTGATGATCTCTTCCGTCATCCCGTCACAGAAATACTCCTGGTCCGGGTCCGGGCTGATGTTTTCGAAGGGCAGGACGATGACGGATTTCTCGGCCTGGGAGGCGCTCAGGCCCGAAGCGCAGGCGGCCTTGAGATCATGGAGGATCTCAGCCATGCTCTGATACCGGCGGGATTTGTCTTTTTCCAAGGCCTTTTTAATGACTCTGTCCAGTGGCTTGGGAATATCCGGGCGAATCCGACTCACCGTCTCCGTCGTGTTATTCAGTATCGAATAGATAAGTGCTTGGTTATGTTTCTGCCCAAATGGCTTCTGCCCGGTCAGCATCTCGTAGAGCGTAGCCCCGAACGACCAGATATCGGTCCCGTGGTCAACCTCTTCCCCCCGGGCTTGCTCGGGCGACATGTAGGCCGCCGTTCCCATAACCGCCATCGTCCTGGTCAGGTCAACCCCTGCCTCCAGCTTCGCCAGGCCAAAATCCATGATCTTGGCTTGACCCTTCTCTGTCAGCATGATATTCGCAGGCTTTATGTCCCGGTGGATGATTCCTCTCTCATGAGCTTCTTTGAGGCCTTCGGCGACCTGACCGGCAATGGCCAGAGCCTCTTCAATTGATAAAGGCCCGGCTGCAATCTTCTCTTTTAAGCTTTGACCTTTAACGTAGGGCATGACGATATAAGTGGCGCCTTCAGCCTCACCAATTTCATGAACGGCACAGATATTGGGATGATCCAAAGCTGCAGCGGCTTGGGCTTCCTGGACAAAGCGGGCCCTAGCCTGGGCGTCTTTCGTCAGGTCGGGCGGCAGAAACTTAAGGGCGACTGTCCGCTTGAGCTTTGCATCCTCGACCTTGTAAACGACGCCCATCCCGCCTTCCCCGATCTTCTCGAGGATCCTGTAATGGGCAACGCTCTTACCGATCATCCAATCGCCTCATGCTCTTCACAAATCAAAGGCATATCCTGCTGTCCGAAACCGCGATCAAACGCCTTTTAGAAATCCTTCCGAGCTAAGGTAAAACAGCTCTTAAGTCCTCTTTCGCCTCGGTTTCCGTTTTTTGGATTTCGTGAGCTCTTGGAGCATCTCCAGGTCGGCTTTATCTTGGAGCCGCAAGGATCGCATTTTGAGAGACACAAGGTCCTCAAGCCCGATAAAATAGACCTGCTCTTTGCCAAATGCCCCGCGTTTCTTATTCTTCCAGATGCGATGAAAAGAGAGCCCTTCGACCGAGGTCAACAGGTCTATTCTCAAAGGCTCATATCCGAGCTGGATAATTTTCTTTTTTTTTCGGAAATCCCGTTCTGCCAAAGGAAGGCTCTCAAACCCAAATGCCTTGAGAGACCGGACCACCCTGATACTGTTCTCCGCGCTGGAATCTATGAGAATGTCGATATCTTTCGTATATCTTGGCTGAGCATAGAAAGCGACGGCGTAGGAGCCGATGATACAATATCTGACGCTATGTTTGTTGAATAATCCGAATAACTCTTCGAAGTCTTTTTCGACCCTCACCCTTTTTCCCCTTTCCCAACTTCGCCGCGCTTTCACGCAAGATTTGGACGGTATCCAGCCGTTCCTTTTGGCTCAGGGAAAGATAATAGTTTCTATCAAAGGCTTGAGCCTCTTCAAAGGAATGGGAAATCCGGACCCATGTCTTTTTGTTCATTTAGGCTATGATACCCTATTTTTTTTACACCTCAAAATGCTCCCATTCGTACTCCACCCGCTCCATGAGCTTCTGGAAGCGTTCGTCGGTCCGGATATTGGCAAGCCAAGGATCAAGCTTAGCCAGGAACGGGTAATTAATTGCTCCAATGTCCAATCCATGCTCAAGCCACTCCAGAGCTTCACTAAAATCGCCATTCATTGCGTGGATCTCCGCCCCTACCCATACGCCTGCTGGGTCAGCTCGCATTCCGGCTCGTATGTCTTCATTCATAAGTGTTTTGGCCAACAGTTGAGAACTTTCGTTCTTTCGGCCCTCAAGAGCGTGAACCCAAGATGTTATCGCGAGCAGGTAAGGATGATCCGGCATCTGACTCTTCCACTGGTCGAGAAGGGCATGGGCTTCATTAGATTGCCGGTTGGCCGCCAGCAATAGCACGCACCAATACCGAGTTAAGACAGCATCGGGATCCAGCCGGAGCGCAACTCGAGCAGAGAGCAGAGCCGTATCGAATCGGCCTTCGTAAAACTCTGGAGCCACCGCAGCCTGATGTGCAACCGGATTCAGTGGGTCGGCTTGCAGAAGGCATTCGACGTATGGGCGACTTGACGATATCCTTCCCACACTAGCAGCTGCCGTAGCAAACCAGATTACCGAGTTGGCATCGTTTGGCTCTAGAGCAACGGCATGCTTCAGGTGAGAAAAAGCGTTTCTCGGATCGCTACCCATATAGGCAATTATGCCGAGCGCAGAATGGGCGGGCGCCAAGTTAGAGTCGAGCTCAAGTGCCCGACAGGCATGCTGCTTGGCTTTTCGCCGCGTCCCCTCGTCTAGCCGAAATCCTCCGCTGACGTAGGCAGCATATACTTGAGCCAAACCTGCCAGAAGGTAGGCACTTTCGCCGGCCATTTCGAGCGCGGACTCAAGATACTTCAGAGCACGGTCCAGCGCGGATTCTGTCCCCCTTGCAATTTCATGCTTTGCTCGAAGGTAGCTATCATGAGCTGAAGCGTTTGCCACCGGGTGCTCGACAATCTTGCGTTCCTCGTTGGGTGCCAGTTTCAACTTGAGGCCAGCGACGATAGCCCGCGAGACTTTCTCCTGAATGTTAAACACATCATCTAGAGTGCCAGTGTATTTTTCGGCCCAGATATGAGCGTCGTTGGCGGCGTCGATGAGCTGAGCCGTTATGCGAAGGCTATTGCCGGCTTTGCGGACGCTGCCCTCGAGAACATAGCGCACGTTGACCGCCCGGGCGATCTCCGGAATTGTTTTTTTCGTCCCTTTGAACGTCATCGCCGAACTCCGAGAGATCACAAGTAGCTTGTGAACATGGGACAGGTCGGTAATGATCTCCTCGGTGAGCCCGTCCGCGAAATATTCGTTATCCTTGCCTGGACTTATGTCTTCAAACGGCAGAACGACGACGGATTTTTCGTCCTTTTGCACAGAAGGCCGAGCGGGTTGAATTGATTTAAGGTCCTTTAATAGCTGCTCTATGTTCTGATACCTGAGGAATCGGTCCTTTTCTAGTGCCTTTTGAATGACTCGGTCCAGGGGCTTTGGGATCTCGGGGCGAATGCGGCTCACAGACTCTGTAGTGTCATTCAGGATCGAATAAATAGGGGCTTGGTCATATCTCTGCCCGAATGGTTTCTGCCCGGTCAACATTTCACAGAGCGTCGCCCCGAACGACCAGATATCGGCCCTCTGGTCAACCTCCTCCCCCCGCGCTTGTTCGGGCGACATGTAGGCCGCCGTTCCCATGACCGCCATTGTCCTGGTCAGCTCTAATCCCGATTCCAGCTTGGCCAACCCAAAGTCCATGATCTTGGCTTGGCCCTTCTCCGTCAGCATTATATTCGCCGGCTTGATATCCCGGTGGATGATGCCTCTCTCATGGGCCTCTTTGAGGCCCTCGGCAACCTGGCCGGCAATGGCCAGGGCCTCATCCATGGATAAAGGCCCCGCTGCGATCCTCTCTTTTAGGCTCTGACCTTTGACGTACGGCATGGCGATATAGGTAGAGCCTTCGGTTTCGCCGATCTCGAAGACGGCACAGATATTGGGATGGTCCAACCCAGCAGCGGCCTGGGCTTCCTGGACAAAGCGTGCCTTGGCTTGCGCGTCTCTCGTCATTTCCGGCGGCAGAAACTTAAGGGCGACTGTCCGCTTGAGCTTTGTATCTTCGGCCTTATAGACGACCCCCATCCCGCCTTCACCGATTTTCTCGAGGATTTTGTAATGGGCGATGGTCTTGCCGATTATATTATCCGCAGCTGCCTTTTCCCCTTGAGATGGGCTCATGTTCTCCCCGACCCAAAGGCCTTTTTTATAGCGCCAAGGGTAGCAACAATCGGCATAAGAGTCAAATTCGGAGCACATCACCGGATGCCCAGGCCAGACTAGCCCAAGGGTGTCCCTTTGGGGAACGTCCCCAAGTCTTTGTCTTGCTATTCAACTGGGTTTTTGATAAGAAATGGATCACCTTTTATGTTTGGCAAATGCCGTGATTTCCAGGCATTACGGAGGGATCTATGAAGGCGAAAATGCTCATAATGCTTCCCCTGATGATCGGTTTCATCAGCCTTTCTGAAGGGGCGGAATTCGGCTATCCGGTTGACGGCGAGCCGTGGTATTTCATCAAGGCCGCATTCAGCGATGCTGCTTCCCTCTCCAAAGGCGCCTGGAGAGTTTCACGGATTACTGTAAACGGTGTGCGAACTAGAGATTTCCTTCTCTACCAAGGAGGTTCGGAGGTCCTGGGAAAGGATATCCAGGGGCGGCAGCCTTTCGAAGTCAAGGCCCGGTTCTCCTGGCAGGCCGGCCAAACCTACGATCTCCATGTCCAACTGGCAAATATAAAAACAAAAAAGACGGCCATTCTCAGCCGGAAGGTTTCCTCGCCCGCCCTCAAAGGCTACTGGGATCCGGCGTGGAAAAACTATCTGGCGCTCGTTATAGCCGAGGAAAACGGCATCGAGCGCCCGAACTATCCGGTCCATGCAACGATCGGGATCTTCGCCAACTACCTCAAGTCCGGCGACGAGATCAGGGTTGTCAAGGCGGAGCGCGCCGGAAACGACGTCGCCTATGCCGAGATTCCTTCCCAGATTTATGACCTCATCACCTGGTCCGACCCAAAAATCCTGGCTGTACAGGAAAAAGACGAAAAGACCGGTCAGCCGATAGTCCGCTATCACCCCACGACCTCGCTCAGCATCGCCTTTCTGGCCAACCTCAAGCCC
>Ga0209253_10004591_pt1 | contig 12031 bp, 9 predicted proteins | sample FrelakmetBRP12BR_FD_187145 | JGI IMG/M metagenome (GOLD analysis project Ga0209253, IMG submission 187145) | Freshwater lake sediment microbial communities from the University of Notre Dame, USA, for methane emissions studies - BRP12 BR (SPAdes)... | ecosystem: Environmental > Aquatic >...
AGCCATGTATACGATTAGAAGAGGGGGGGCTTACGACAGATTCATTATGTTGCTTGAGGCCTTTCTGGAGAGAAATTGCGAGACGCATTGTCTCTCGCTGACACCCATCCCGATCAACCATTCTTATTTTCATAATCATGTCATGTATCTTCCAGTTAAAAAAGTAGAAGGATTTATGGCTAAATTGGCGGTGGTATTTTTATTCCCTTTATGGTCTTTCTGGATCGCCCGGAGGAAGAAGATTGATCTTATCATCGCCTTCGGATCTCTCTATGCCTTTCTCCAAGGTTTTTCTAAGTGGATATTGAAAAGACCGATGGTGACATTCATCAGGGGAAGCTCCTATTTTGGCTTGACAATCCAAAATTCACCCCGATACTTCCTTCATCTCAATAAGATAGTTGAATATCTTGGGTTTCTATTTTCTGACCGGATCATTACCAATAATATAACTGCCAGGGATGAAATTTTAAAGAGCTTAGGGAAGAGGAAGAACATTGATGTTCAGATTCTATATAACAATATCCCACCAATGAGCATTCGTGAACCAGAGGATATTTCCAAGACGAAAGAGAAATATGGTATTCCTGAGAATGCAAAGGTTTTGGTGACAGCTGGTATTCTAAACCGGGGTAAGAATATTGAACCCCTTATAAAATGTTTACCTAAAATTGAAGACAAAAACGTTTATGTCTTAATTGTTGGAGACGGTTCAACAGAAGCTGATATTCTCTACAGGAATTATCTAAAAGAATTGGTGAAGGCGCTGAAAGTGAGCAAACAGGTCCTTTTCACTGGCTGGCTTGAGAAAGAAGAATTGTGGAAGATTTATCTTGCCTCTGATCTTTTTGTATTACCTTCGTTGAGCGAAGGAATGCCCAATGCCATGTTAGAGGCACTGGGAGCTGATTTACCTTGCGTTGGGAGCAATATTGGTGGAGTTAAGGACATTCTTCAATATGATGAGCTGTTATTTGATCCTCTGGATGAGAAAACTCTAACGCAAAAAATTCGCCAGGTTTTTTTCGATAGTCAATTTCTTGCTAGAATAAAAAGATTATGCCAGGAAAGAAAAAAAGTCTTTGAATTCGATTGGAGGGAGAGGATTTTTCAAGTAGTGACAACAGGATTTAGTCACGGTTGCAAGAGGTTATAACCGAAATCCTAGAACGGTAGTGAGAATAAATAATAATAAAATAAATGATTCGAAAATTTTAGTCATCAGTGGGGCAGGTTTTATTGGTTCGCATGTAGTTGATGAGATGACAAATGAGGTTGAATATGAAGATTCCCATTACTAAACCTTTCTTTGGGCCTGAAGAGGTGCGAGCCGTCCAACTGCCACTGGAGACTGGTTGGGTCGTTCAAGGTGCATTTGTAAAGGAGTTTGAAGAGAAGTTTTCAGCCTTTACAGGTGCTCCTTTTTCGATCGCTACCACCTCATGCACCACCGCACTTCATGTTGCAGTAGCAGCTCTGGGTTTGAAGCCCGGTGACGAAGTCATTGTCCCAGCCTTTACCTGGGTTTCCACGGCTAACGTGGTCGAATACATGGGGGGAAAACCGGTTTTCTGTGACATTCAATTAAATACTTTCAATATCAACCCTAAACAAATTGAAACATTGATCACAACAAAAACTGTTGGAATCATTCCAGTTCATTTATTTGGATTATGCTCGGATATGGATCCCATTCTGAAGATTGCAAAGAAGCATCACCTCTGGGTCATAGAAGACGCCGCTTGTGCGTTTGGGGGATGGTATAAGGGTCACCATGCTGGAACATTCGGGGAAATAGGGTGTTTCAGTTTTCATCCTCGCAAATCGATTACCACAGGTGAGGGTGGCATGATCACAACAGCCGAGCCGGAGATAGACCGTTTGAGTCGTATCCTGAGAGACCATGGGGCTTCTCGAACGGATTTTGATCGAGACGTAATAAAATTGGACTTTCTTTTATCAGGTTTCAACCACTTAGGCTACAACTACCGAATGACTGATATCCAGGGAGCACTGGGCTGCGCTCAGATGGAGCGGGCTAAATGGATTCTTTCAGAACGATCTCGGCGGGCCCATCTTTATGATGAAATGTTGCGAAACGTAGATTGGTTAGAGTTACCAGAAGTGCCTAATGGATATATTCACGGATATCAGGCCTATGTGTGCCTGTTCCGGCCTCAAGAACCTACAATCAAGAATGTAGAGCGACTTCACCGACAACGTAATGATTTGATGATGCGGCTTGAGGAACAAGAGATTTCTACGCGGCAGGGTACTCATGCACCAGTAATTCAGGGTTATTATGTTGAAAAATATCACCTTCGGCCTGAGCAGTTTCCGTATGCTTATTTGGCGGACAGATTGAGTCTGACTCTTCCTCTCTATGTACAAATGACAGAGGGAGAACAAGCGATGGTAATTAGCGTATTAAAGCAGACCATTAGGGAATTATAGAGGAAATTTATTACCAAGGACTTATTGTAAAGTATGAATGAGATCCTTTAAAAGGGATGAATACAATGATTAGCAAAAGAAAAATATTTATTTCAGGTGGAACAGGTTTTATAGCGACGCATTTAATTAAACGGCTTATATCAGATAATAAAATTATCATCTATGACAATCTTTCCCGCAATTCGCTTAAAGAATCAAGATATTGGAGCCACCCTAATTTAAAAATCATTCAGGGTGATGTTCTTGACTTTGACCATCTCAAAATGAGTATTCCTCACGATACAGATATTATCCTACATATGGCGGCAATAGCAGGAATTGATACAGTGATTAAAAACTCTATGAAGACAATGGAAGTAAACATAGTCGGCACATATAATATTTTGAAAGCCATGAGTGAACTAATGATTAAGGAAAAAATAAAGCGTTTTGTTAATTTTTCAACAAGTGAGGTTTTTGGCATTAATGCCTTTCGGGTAGATGAAAAGTCCTCTACAAACCTCCAGCCAGTCGGTGAGGCCCGTTGGACCTATTCGGTGAGTAAATTAGCAGGGGAGCATATGGTTTATAGTTATCATAAACAGTTTGGGCTTCGGGCTGTAACTGTGCGCCCTTTCAATGTTTACGGCCCAATGCAAATAGGGGAAGGAGCAATCCATCATTTTGTTGTCCGTGCAATTAAAAATGAGCCACTGATCATTCATGGAGAGGGAGACCAAATAAGATCCTGGTGCTATATAGACGACATGGTGGAAGGTATTCTGTATTGCCTTGAAGAAAAAAAGGCAATAGGAGAAGTGTTTAATGTCGGTAATCCCAAAGGGACTATAACAATTTTGGGATTAGCGGAGAAGGTTATCCAATTGGCAAAATCCAGTTCCCAAATTCGTCACACCCCGAAGAACTATGTGGATGTAGATCTACGCATCCCGTGTATTGAAAAAATGAGGGATTTATTTGGATTCGAACCTAAAGTAGATCTCAATGAGGGTATAAAAAGAACCATCGAATGGTATACGACCAAGTTCGAAGGAAAATGATCAAAAAATAAACTTTTCCAAATCTATAAAAAGTTATTGACCCAATTTTCAAAAAGCACGAATCGTTTTTTAAAAATTAGAATTACCCTACTAAAATGTTTAATAAACATTACGGATTGATATGGTGAAGAAGATGAATTCAAAATTATTGCGAGAGATAAAAGATGGGGGTGGAGGATTTTTAGATCTTCTTATGGCTAAAATAATCCTGCGCCTCATTCGTCTCTTATTAAAATACAAAAAGAGTAGATATGACAGGGTTGTCTCACTCGGCGATTTATTTATAGATAGAGATGAGAAGGCGAAGTTTTTATGTTTTGGGGAGGGTACAACTATTTATGATAATAGTCTAGTCATTGGAGATGTCAAGGTAGGTAGAAATACTTGGATAGGTCCCTTTACGATTTTAGATGGCTCCGGAGGATTAGAAATAGGAGACAATTGCAATATTGCCTCAGGAGCCCAAATATATTCCCATGATACAGTTTTCTGGGTTTTATCTGGGGGGAGGATGGAATATACCAGAGCAAAAACTGCTATCGGGAATTGTTGTTACATCGGGCCCAACACTATTGTTAGTAAGGGAGTTAAAATTGGAAATCATTGCCTCATTGGATCAAATAGTCTTGTTACTGCCGATCTTGATGATTATTTAGTTGCTGCAGGTTCTCCATGTAAAATAATAGGGAAAGTAAAAATCAATGAAAAAGGTGTAGTAGAAATTTTAATCAATAAGAACCTGTAATAAATATAAATACTTCTGAAAATGGTTTTTCAAGATTGGATGAATCGAATAAACAGAAGTCTTGAACATAGAAACAGGTAATAGATGCGATCTTTAAGAACCATAATCTATCTAGCGAGTTTAATTTTGGCCGTTTTCATCTCAGTGGTCTACCGATTGTTTTTTTTCTGGAGTGTTGGGGACCGAGATTTTAAGAGGGTATTGAATTATGGATCGGACCTGTATGCATTGGCTTGTAAAGGAAATTTGAATCATGTTTGGAACCTTGTCAACCCACTACGAGTATTTGATAAGGTCTTCACCGTTTGCTCCGATCCGAGAAGTCTCCAATTAGACCTAAAAGAAAGATGGCTTTTGCCTGTTCTCGTCTCGCGTTTGCCCTGGGTGAAGATTTATCAATTGTTTAATCTATGTCGAAAGGAAAGAATAGGACTTTACCGCTGTCGAGAACCCGGGGAAGCAGCTTTTTATGGCCTTTGTTTAAAAATTGCTTTAGGAATCCCAATGATTTTGTCAACTGGTGGAAATCATAGGCTTAGCAATGATCTGAGAGGTAAATACCCTTTTGGTAATCGAAGACTTGCTTTTTTTTTAGAAGAATTGGCCTATCGGCATGCCGATTTGATTTTTTGCATCAATCAATACACACGTGAATTGATTGAAAATCTAGGTGGGGGGAAACGGAATACCTTGGCGTTAAATCCCATAAGAATTGATGGAGATGTTTTTAATTTCGAGAAGTATGATGGGGTCTCTTTTCGTGTAAAGGAAGGTATAGATAGAGCTACCAAAGTTGTCCTTTACATTGGGAGATTAGAATATGATAAACAGGTGGATATTTTCTTTGACGCTATCCCTATGGTCTTGTCCGAATTCCCCACAGCCGTTTTTTATGTAATAGGGGATGGGCCTCTGAAGCAAAAATTGGAAGAAAAATCAAATCAGGAAGAATTCTCGAATAATGTAATTTTTAAAGGATTTATGTCCAATGAGAAACTGCCCTATTATTATAGCATGGCAGACGTTATGTGCATCCCTATGTCTGGTTTTGTGATTTATGAGGCGGCGGCGATGCAGAGGCCTATTGTTGCCTTTGATGTGGACTGGCATGCTGAGTTTATTGAAAATGGGGTGACAGGAATGTTGATCCCAAATAGGGATGTGAAGAAATTGGTAGAAGGGATCCTCTTGCTCCTGAGAGATGAAAGGCTAGCAATGAAGCTTGCTCAAAATGCTAGGAAGAAATTTATTGAAGGGTATGAGCCACAAATATTGGTCAAAAGAGAAGCAAACATCATTGAGGATTTTTGTCAGAATTTAAAATGCCGAAATGTATAATGTTTTACCTCTCTGCTATGAAAAAGTGGTGAAACATGAAAAATGGAAAAACGATATTGTGTTGCAAAAATTGCGGATCCTTTCTTGTTCAAAAGCCTGATCAATACCTTTGCCATCACTGTTCGCAAGCTTATCCAGTAAAGGAGGGCATTGTTTTAATGGAAGAAAAGGGGGAGACCGATCTTAGAATAGGTGAGCATCTTTTGGACCTTTATGAGTTAAGGAATAAGCGGAAGTATTATGGATCTTATATACGAAGCGATGTGGAGTATGCTGGCCGATTGCATAGTATAAATTTTTCTAATTTCCATGCGGAACTCCTTTCTCCCTATCTTTCAGATTCAATCATCCTCGATTTAGGATGTGGTCAAATCCCCTACATTGAATCTTTTCCAGAAACCGAAGTAAAGGAGTTTTACGGAGTCGATTTAAGCATTGAATCTTTAAGGATTGCGAGACGCAATTTCAAAAGAGTATTCCCCCTTATTTTAGTCAGATATGGGGTGAAGAATATTCCATTTCAAGATGCTTCCGTGGACATGGTCGTGAGTAGCGAAGTTTTAGAACATTTAGATCATCCTTATCATTATTTAAGGGAGATTTACAGGGTGATGAAGAGTGGGGGGTATTTATCGTTATCCACCCCATGTGCTTCCATGTATTGCTATCCCCATAATTTAATTTATATGGCAACCCAGCCAGTGAATTGGGTTCGGAAATTGAACGGCCACAAATATTGGAAAGAGGCTCTCCACTGGCATCCGGGGTTGAGACCGAGGATACTGAGAAAGTGGATGGAAGAAGCCGGTTTTTCGATCTTGCATCATGTGACGCGGCTCTGGTATTACCATACCCCCATAAGAATTATGTGGCGTTTATTCTCTATCGTAGAAAAAATAGGAATTCCGTATGCCGGTAATATCTTTTACAAATATTTAAAAATGATGGACAGATTTTTAGGTTCTAGTATTCCCATCGTCAATAAGGTCGGAATACGACAATTCATTTTATGTAGAAAGTAGGCCATTATTTCTAATAAGTGATTTGGAGATGACAACAGAAGGAAATTCACACAACAACCAGGATATATCTAAAAAATCAGGAGTGAAGACTTCTTTTTGGGACTATTTGAGCCTCCTCTCCGGTAATTTAATTTTGATTCCTCTTGGAATCGCTTCAGTAGCTTTAATGACTCAAATTCTTGGCCCAGAGGGGTATGGTTATATCACGATATTCAATTTAGTGACAACCTTTGTAGTGATGGTAACGACCAATTGGACGGCTGCTTCATTGGTACGTTTTGGACGAGAAGAATATGACCAACAAGGAAAGCTCAACCATACTTTTTGGGCGCGGACGATCATCCTAACGCCATGTCTTTTTTTAGGAGTTGCTATGGTTTATCTCTTCCGAGACTTCATTAACGATTATATGAAGATGCCTTCTTGGGCAGTATGGTTAGTGATTGGATCTGCTTTAATCCTCACTGTACGGACATACCTCGATTATATTTTACAGGCAATTCATCGCATGAAAGCTTATGCGATGACCCAAATTGTCTTCGTAGCTATATCTATTGTTGGTCTGACCTTGATCTTTGTGGGGTTTTTTCCGAAGACCCTCCTTACCGTTATCATCATTGGGCTAATTGCGAATGCAATCACCCTTACCCTTTTAAGTCTTTTCCTAATACCTCCAAGAGTTGTATCACCGGTAAATACCACACGAAGGATGCTGCGAGAGGTTTTTTCATTTTCATATCCTTTGTTGATAGGAAACCTAGCCGCTTATATTGTCAATTGGATAGATGTGATAGTCATCAAACACTTTTTTTCTATGTATGATGTAGGTGGATATCAACTCGCTTATAACATGTTTAATTTATTGGGAGGTCTAGTTAGTTCCGTAACTATATTAATCACACCAATACTCGTCTCCTTTTTGGCGGCCAAACGAGAAGACTTAGTTTTACGCTACAGCACCCGCCTTGTTCCACAAGGTTTCTTGCTTTGGACAACCTTGATCGGGATCGTAATGAGCATCTGCCCCCCAATTTTTCGAATCGTTTTCGGCGAAGGATTCGGTGTATCTGCAATATATTTCCAATTTCTTGCCATTGGATTGGTAATCAGTGGGCTGATTAATTTCTATTCAGGAGAAATAACTGCTTACAAGTTAATGAAGTTAGGGGTAATGGCAAGTGTTGCCAGAGGGGTCGTGAACCTAATAGGGGATATCCTGTTAGTACCCAAAATGGGCCCTCTGGGTGCGGCTCTCTCTACAACAGGAGGCATTATCATAGCTGCTCTATGTTATCTTTTGATATGTCAACGCCAATTACAAGAAAAAATCCTATGGCAGTTCATACTTGTATTACCCGCTTTGTTATCTTTAGGGATAAATCGAATTCTCTCAGGTCCTGAGACACCTGTCCTGGCCATTGTCATTACATTAGTGTCAAGCCTTTACCTTGCAAGAGCTCTTCGTTTATTTCGATCTGATGATCTAGTCCTTTTAGATTATGTACGAATGCCCACTCCAGTGAGAAAGACAATTATTTGGATATATCCTTTTTTAACAAACGAAGCAAAGTAAAGAAGAAATGCAGGTATCTTTTAGAAAATGACTATTAACAAAGAAGTACTTACTTTTATGGTAATTCTTTCTCTCGCTGCCATCGGCTTATTGATTAGGTTCCGTTCTCTATGGATCAATCCAGCACTCGGTGTGGATCACTGGTATTGGCTTCTCTGTGCTGAGGATGTCAAGAGAAGACGCAAACTTCCACCAAGGCTCTCCTACTTTATGCTGGAGATTGAAGAGCAATGGTATCCACCCCTCTTTGCTGGATTATTGGCCCTACTGCCTATGAAATGGCTAAAAGACTATGGGGGGAAAATATCCCAGTTTATTGATCTTTTACATGGATGCATTATCTTCTTAGCTGTTCTTTGGTTCAGTAATAGCTTTGTCATCGCTTTTCTATCGGGTCTATCTTATCTCATCGCTTGGTTCCCATTAACTTATAATACTCAGCTTCAACCCAGGGGATTAGCCAATCTTCTTTTGACCCTCGCCATGGGAGGACTTTGGTTCTATATCGACACAGGCTCCTTCGGCATGTGGGTAGGAGTATTGGTAATCAGTGTTATCCTACTTTTTCTCCATAAGATGACGGTTCAAATGTGGGTAATATATCTTTTCGGTTTTGGAGTCTGGGCATGGGATTGGAAAATTTTATCTTTAATACCCGCTTCAATATTCTTAGCTCTTATTATTTCGAAAGGTTTTTATATTAAGATGCTCAAGGCTCATTGGGATATTATTTCGTTTTGGCATGAGAATATTAAATATTTAGGAAGCCATCAGTACTATGAATCATCCCTTTATCGGAAAAAGGGCTTTGCCTCGACAGCCGCTCATCAACGGGGCTGGCGTCATCAGATCCGAAAACTACTAAGTCTATTTAAGTACAACGCTTTTATTCTGCTTCTTCCAGTTTTAGTGTACCAAACCTTCCATCAACCCCAAGGGAAATTAGAAAATTTCCTGTGGATGTGGCTGGGACTTACTTATCTATGGACCTCATTAACAACCTTTGTTCCTTACTTCTTGGCATTAGGGACGGGTCATTACTATATATACCAAACCTTTTTTCCTCTTTTCTTATTAGTAGACCTCTCCATATACTCCATGGGCGTTTCTATTCAGGGTTGGCTATTTGCTTTTTGGGGAATAGGGCTAGTCTACTCAGTGGTGAAATGGGAAAGATATTGTCGGTCTATTCCCCTTCATAAAACAGCAACCGTAGGGAATGGTCTGAAGGAGGTGCTGGATTATCTTAAAGCGCTACCGAAAGATGGGGTATTTTGTATCCCTTTCCTTCTTCCAGATGAAACAGCTTTCTGGACACGGAAGAAAGTATTTTGGGGAGGTCATAGTTATGGGTTTCACGCTCTGCTTAAACCTTACTTTCCGATCATGCGGGAAGATGTAAAAGAAACTCTCAAAAGCAAGCCCTTAAACTATTTGCTCTTCTGGCGAGGCTATTTAAATTCACTAAAGGATATCGGATTGGAGGGGGGAAAAGATATTTGGTATCTATTTGGGAAAGGGGAATATGAGCTTTATGAGGTCGTTAAATAACATAAAGGAAAAATTTCGAAAGATTTTGCCTTTGAGATTAAAGCTTCAAGTCATGACGTGGCTAAAATTCGCTCAGACTATTTATCGACGGCCAAGAGGGTATCACAATTTCATTTTAAGTACGATCTCACAAATGATAGGGTCATCAAAAGCCTTTGGCCACCCTGTTTCCATTACCATTGAACCTACAAATATCTGTAATTTGCGTTGCCCTGTGTGTGAGACAGGGGCAAATATCCTAGGCCGGAAACCTCAAATGATGACTTACGAAGAGTTCATCAAAATTATTGATAAGGTAGGTCCTGGTGCCAATCATGTAATGTTTTACTTCATGGGGGAAACTTTTCTGAACAAAGAAGTCTATCGTATGATTCGGTATGCGAGAGACATGGGATTGTATGTCATGACCTGTACCAATGGTGATGTGGTAGATCCGCAAGCTCTGTATGAATCGGGGATTAATCTGGTTAGCTTTCAGATTGGGGGAATCACCCAGGAGACTCACAGTATATACCGGATAAACAGCAATCTTTCCAGGGTGATGGGTAATCTTTCCAGATATATTGAAATCATCCGTTTGGGAGGTAGAAAACCGACGGAACATCATGTCGAACTTGGGTTTATTGCTATGCGCCATAATGAAGGAGAAATTGAAGAATTTATGAAAGTGGCTGAGAAGATGGGCGTAGACCGTAAAAACATTATTAACCCCTGTGTTAGAACCCCCCAACAAGGCCGAGATTTTCTGCCTCAGTCTGACGACTATTGGATTTATGAACGAGAGAAGTTTGTGCAAGGAGGTTGCTTATCCCCTAAAAAAAACTATCCTAAAAACTCTTGCCCCTGGCTCTACTATTCCATCACTATCCAAGTGGATGGGAGTGTTGTCCCTTGTTGTCGTGACCCTCATGGACGTTACATTGCGGGTAATTTATTAAAACAGCCTTTAAATGAAATTTGGAACGGGCCGAAACTCAGGGAGTTTAGGAAGGCAGTGTTCAATAACCAAACGGATGTCAATATCTGCCGCCTATGCCCAGGCGAGGGATTGGCACCATTATTTAAAGGTTAAAGAAAGTGCAAGATATAGAAATCAATGAATAATAGCCAAACACACTTCTCTTTTGGCACAAATTGGCAAAGCTTTGTTAATAAAGCACTTACACCCGAGCGCATAAATAACGCAGTCGATTCATTGCGGTCTTTTTTCGGTATGAATGATTTTAAGGGCCAGACCTTTTTGGACATTGGATGCGGGAGCGGTTTGTTCTCTCTCGCTGCGAAAAAATTGGGGGCAAAAGTTCATTCTTTCGATCTTGATCCTTTATCAGTATCATGCACCACAGAACTGAAAAGGCGATATTTTTTGGAGGATGGAAAATGGACCATCGATCAAGGGAACGTGCTGGACATTGACTACCTGAATTCTCTTGGGCAATTCAACCTCGTTTACTCTTGGGGGGTTCTTCACCATACAGGTGCCATGTGGCAGTCATTGGAAAATGTTATTCCAATGGTCGCTGAGGGTGGGAAATTATATATTTCAGTTTATAATGATCAAGGAGATGCAAGCCGCCATTGGACTGCGTTGAAGAAGTTCTATAATCAATCCTCAAAACCTATTAAGATATTCATTGTTTTAATAGTTGGATCTCTTTGGCTAATTCGTTCCTCTTTGGTTCGACTAATGCGATTCCAAAATCCTCTCCCTTTCAAAGAATGGGCTGAAAAGAAAAAAAGCAGGGGGATGTCTGTTTGGCATGACCTTGTCGATTGGGTAGGTGGTTATCCTTTCGAAGTAGCAAAGCCTGAAGAGATATTAAATTTTTATTGGAAAAAAGGGTTTGAGCTTGTAAGACTGCAAACGTGTGGCGGTAGGTCTGGGTGTAATGAGTATGTGTTTATTCGAAAACCAAAAGTTGATAAAAAACGATGAAAGTTCTTATGGTGATTTCGCAATTTTTTCCTATAATTGGTGGAGCTGAAAAACAAGCCCAGCTGCTGGCGAAAAAATTGATCGAAAAAGGGGTTTGCGTGGATTTTATAACAGGATGGTGGAATTTTGGAACCCCCCGTAAAGAAAAAATTGATGGAATAAGAGTGTTTAGGAACTTTTGTGTTTGGGGAATGTTCGGAATAAAGAATAATCGAATGATACGGATGTTCGGAGGGGTAATTTACGTGATTAGCCTTGGTATTTATCTATTGCTTCATGGACGAGAATACGACATCATCCACGTTCATCAATTTCTCTATCCTGCGTTCATTTCCGTTCTCATAGGGAAGAAAGTACTTAATAAACCTGTCC
>Ga0209253_10004592_pt1 | contig 12030 bp, 9 predicted proteins | sample FrelakmetBRP12BR_FD_187145 | JGI IMG/M metagenome (GOLD analysis project Ga0209253, IMG submission 187145) | Freshwater lake sediment microbial communities from the University of Notre Dame, USA, for methane emissions studies - BRP12 BR (SPAdes)... | ecosystem: Environmental > Aquatic >...
GCGGCAAGCCGGTCGCCTACTACAACACCTCGGGAGCGTCCTATGGGCTGCAGGCCGGCGCCCAGAAGTACGGCTACGCGATGTTCTTCATGAAGAAGAAGGCCCTGGACGCGCTCAATTCGGCGGAGGGCTTCGAGGTCGGCGTCGGCCCGAGCGTGGTGGTCGTGGACCAGGGAATGGGCAAGAGCATGACGACCAACACGATGAACGACGACTGCTACGCGTTCATCTTCAGCCAGTCGGGCCTGATGGCCGGCCTCGGCATCCAGGGCAACAAGATCACGAAGCTGAACAAGTAGGCCCCGCAGCGGGCTCGGGGGCCGGCCAATCGCCGCGCAGCGGCTGACCGCGGCGGCCGTTCACTTCCTGAGCGTGTATTCCGCCGAGCAGTAGGGGCACTTGGCCCAGCGGGTCTTCTCCACCGGCAGGAACACGCGCGGGTGCGAATTCCACAGGTGCGTGCCCGGCATCGGGCAGCACAGGGGCAGGTCGTCCTGCGTCACCTCGTAGTGATTGCGGGCGTTCGGCTGGATGAGCTTGTCGCTGCGTTCTGCCGTCACGGCGCGTACCCGCGTTGGATCCTGGACGTGCATTATCGCCGACGCGCCGCGGGACGTCAGCCGCCGTACTTCACGGATCGTCAACCGGTGGGCGTCCGCGGCGCGCCGGCCGCGATGAGTGCGTCGAGTCGCGCCGCGGCGTCGTCCACCGTGATGAGGTCCATCACCCCGGGCCGCTCGATCTTGGTCGTCCAGGGGATCTCGCTGGCGGGCTTGCCCAGGAAGCGCAGTGCCGCGTCCGCGTAGCGGTCAACGCAAGATTGGCGACTGTAGTACGGGCCGCTGCGAGCCGGGTTCGCGGTCGCATAGAGCCCGATCACCGGCGTGCCGACGGTTGTCGCCATGTGCGCCGGCCCGGAGTCGGGGGAGACGAGTACCGTCGCCCGCGACAGGGTCGCGAGGAGTTCCAGCAGCGTGTCCTTGCCCACGAGGTTGACGCAGGGATGACGCATCAATTGCCCGATGCGCGTGCCGTACTGCAATTCCAGCTCGCTGCGGCCGCCACACACGAGCACACGCAGCCCGTGGCGGGCCGCGGCGTGGTCGGCGAGCGCCGCATAGCGCTCCGCGCTCCAGTTGCGCAGCGCGTGGCTCGAGCAGGGACTCAGGACCAGCGTCGGCTGGCCGTCCGGCACGACTCGCTGCGCGTGGTCCATCGCGGCCAGCGGCAGCGGAATGTCCCAGCGCATCGAGCGGCCGCGGATGCCCAGCCGCTCGGTGAACCCGAACAGGCTGTCCAGCACGTGCTCGCGGCTGCGCGCCTCGATTCGATGCGTGGTGAACAGCCACTGTGCTTCCCGCGCCCGCGCACGGTCGAACCCCAGCTTGACGCGGGCCGGGACGACCGCCGCCGCGAGGCTCGCGCGCAGCGCGAGCTGCATGTGCAGCAGGGCATCGTAGCGGCGGCCGGCGAGCCGCCGGCGCAGGTCTCGGTAGCCAGCCATCCCGGCCTTCTTGTCGAACACCACGAATTCGATGCCGGGGATGTGCCCGAGCAGCTTGTTTTCCAGCCCGCCCAGGACCCAGGTGATCCGCGTGCCGGGCCAGGCGTCCTGGATCGTGCGCACGACCGGCAGCACGTGGCAGACGTCGCCCAGCGCCGAGAGCCGGAGCACGCAGAGACTGTCGGGCGGGGAATCGAACAGGGGTGGCTGCATGCGAGGGAATGGTAGGCAGCGGCGATCCGATGGTGAACAATCCACGCCGGACCCGGCAGGAACGAGGCACTCGGTGAGCGCAGGCCCGGAACTCGAACTGCGCATCGCGCGCGCCGCGATGCTATACGATGCGTCGCGCATGGACCAGCCGGGCTTCGACGCCTTCGAGCGCGGCTACTGGCGCGGGCGCGGTGCGCTCGAGGAGGTCGCGGGCGGCCGCGGGACCGTGGCCTTCGTCCACGATGCGGGCCGACGCTGGGTGCTCAGGCATTACCGGCGCGGCGGCCTGGTCGCACGCTTCTTAGACGACACCTACGTCTACACGGGCGAATCGCGCACGCGGGCCCACGCCGAGTTCCGCCTGCTGCGCCGGCTGCGCGAATGGAACCTGCCGGTTCCTGCGCCTGTCGCGGCGAGGTACGTGCGCAGCGGTCTCGTGTACCGGGCCGATCTCATCACCGAGGAACTCCCGACGCGCCTGACGCTCGCGCAGGCGCTCGAGTCGGGGCCGCTAGCACCCGCGACCTGGCGCGCCGTCGGTCGCTGCATCGCGAGCCTGCACGCGCGCGGCGTTCAGCACGCGGACCTGAACGCGCACAATCTCCTGCTCGGCGCGGGCGGGGAGGTCTACGTGCTCGATTTCGACAGCGGGCGCATCCGCGAGCGCGGCGCGTGGGAGGGCAGGGTGCTCGCGCGACTGCGCAGGTCGCTCGCGAAGGTGACGCGCGAACTCCCTGCCGGACGCTGCGGAGACGCGGAGTGGAGCTGGCTGCTCGAAGGCGTGGCAGGAACGCCTGGTAAATAGGGGACATTCCCCTATTTAGGAAACGTAAACGTGAGTCCCTTGCGCATCCTCTACCTGCTGCTCACCCATCTCGTCGCACCGATCGTCATCGCGATCGAGGGCTGGCGCGAGTTGCGCGATCCCACGCAACGCGGGCGCGTCCGGCAGCGCCTCGGTTTCGTCGCGCCCCAGCCGCGGCCGGGCTGCCTATGGGTACATGCCGTGTCGGTGGGCGAGGTGCAGGCCGCGGCAGCGCTCGTCCGCGAACTCAAGGCGCGCGTGCCTGGACTCGAGATCGTGCTCACGACCGTGACCGCGACGGGTGCGCAGCGCGCGCGGACGATCTTCGGCGCGGAGGTGCGTCACTGCTACCTGCCCTACGATCTCCCCGGGCCGGTCGGGCGATTCCTCGATCGCATCCAGCCCAGTGCGGTCGTCGTGCTGGAAACGGAGCTCTGGCCCACGCTCTATCGAGCGCTCGGCCGGCGGGGTATCCCGCTCGCTATTGCGAGCGCGCGGCTCTCGGATCGCTCGGTGAAGCGCTATCGACGCCTGGCCTCGCTCATCCGCGACACGCTGTCGAGCGGCGTCGTGATCGGTGCGCAGAGCGAGGCCGATGCCGCACGATTCGTGGACGTCGGCGCGCCCGCGGACCGGGTCCGCGTCACGGGCAACGTGAAGTTCGACCTCGAGATTCCCGAGACCGTGATCGCGGCGGGACGTGAGTTCCGCAGTCGCTGCGCGGCCGGGCGGCCGGTGTGGATTGCCGGCAGCACGCACGAAGGCGAGGAATCCGCGGCGCTTGCGGCGCACGCCCTGGTTCGCGCGCGGCATCCGTCCGCGCTGCTGCTGCTAGTGCCACGTCATCCGCAGCGCTTCGACGCGGTGCGTGCCTTGCTGGCCAGGGGCGGACACGCGTTCGCGGCGCGCAGCGCGGGCGCGTTGCCGGCGGCGGGCGACGAGGTGCTGCTCGTGGACACGATCGGTGAGTTGCAGACGTTCTACGCGGCGGCGGATGCCGCGTTCGTCGGCGGCAGTCTCGTGCCCGTGGGCGGCCACAGCCTGCTCGAGCCGGCGGTGCTGGGCCTGCCCGTGATCTCGGGCCCCTGGACGCAGAATGCCCCGGAGGTCGCGGACCTGCTGGCGGGGGCGGGAGCGCTCGCGACGGTGCGCGACGGCGAGGGGCTGGCGCGTTGCGTAATCGGGTGTCTCGACGATCCCGCGCGCGCCCGCGCCGACGGCGAAAAGGGCCGCGCAGCCGTTGCCGCGAACCGCGGAGCGGTTCAGCGTGTCGTCGAAATGGCGCTGCCCCTGCTTAAGGCGCAGGCTTCGGCAGCTGCAGCGGAGCCGGGGTCGTCAGGAAGCCATTGATCGAGGCGAGATCGCCAGGCGCCAGCACGCCCGACGCCGACTTCAGGTGCACGACGTTGACGAGGTAGTCGTAGCGGCTGCGCGCGTAGTCGCGCTGCGCCTCGAACAGCCGCCGGCGCGCGTCGAGCACGTCCACCGTGGTGCGCGTGCCGACCTCGAATCCCGCTTCGGTCGCCTCGAGTGCGGTCTGGTTCGACGCCACCGCCTGCTTCAGCGCCGTCACGCGTGCCTTCTCGGCCACGACCCCGAACCAGGCGTCGCGCGTCTCCCGCTCGGCGCCGCGCAGCGCGCCCTCGAGCCTCTCGCGCGAGGCGCGGTGCAGGTAGACCTGCTCGCGCACCCTCGACTGGGTGACGCCGCCGCTGAAGATCGGGACCGTGAGCTGTAGCCCGACGGTGTCCAGGGTCTGGTTGGCGTCGGCTGGTCCGGTGACGGGCGTCCCGCCCGAGAGCTTGTTCGTCTGGGTCGCGTCGGATGAGTACTGCCCGTAATTCGCGAAGAGCTGGACCGTCGGCATGTGGCCCGACTCGGCAATCTTCACGTTCGCCTTGGCGATGTCCACCCCGAAACGCGCGGCGATGACGTTCAGGTTCTGCGTCTCGGCCTTGGTCACCCAGGCGCCCTGGTCGCCCGGTTCGGGCTGGTCGAGCGGCATGTTGTCCGCTGGTTTCACGAGCTCCTGGTAGTCCTCGCCCGTGAGTTCACGCAGGTATTCGTGGGCGGTCGCGAGCGATCGCTTGGCCAGGATGACGCCCGCCGTTGCGTTGTCGTGCGCGGCGCGCGCCTCCTGCACGTCGGTGATCGCGATCAGGCCGACCTCGAAGCGCTTCTCGGCCTGCTCGAGCTGGCGGGCCACTGCCTGCAGCGTCGCATCGGCCGCGTCGAGCGTGTCCTCGGCCGCGAGCACGTCGAAGTAGCGTCCCGCGACACGTACCAGCAGGTCCTGCTCGGCCGCGCGGTAATTGGCCTCCGCCAGCGCGACCTCGGAGTCAGCGCGCTGCAGCGTCTGCCACTGGCTCCAGTCGAAAACGGTCTGGGTGAGCTGGGCCTGGTAGCGCCAGTAATCCGAATCCTTCTGCTGCGAGCTGTTGATGTTGACGATTTCCGGCGGAGTGGCGGGGTTGTTGTCCAGGTCCACCGCCTGGGGGAAGGTCGTGGAGCCGCGCGCGTTGTCCCGCGCCGCCTGCCCGTTCACGTTGACCTGCGGGAACAGCAGGCCCCGCGCCTGGGGCTTGACCTCGAGCGCCGCCATGCGCCGGGCCTGGGCCTCGAGGATCAGCGGGTCGCTCTTCGCGGCCGCCTTGTAGACGTCGAGCAGGTTTTCCGACGAAGCGTTCGCCGAGAGAAGCGCGAGCGCGATTCCACAGGCGAGGATCGAGGTTTTCTTGTGCATGCACTCACCGAATGGCGGCGGGGCCGCCCTGGGTCAACTGGTGTTCTAGTAGACTATATCACTTACCGGGTTGCTGGCTAGCCGGGAGGGGGTCAGAACACGAACCGGGACGGCCGCGTCGCATGGACCAGCGGGTCCATGGCGGTCTCGAACAGGTTCTCCCGCAGCCACTCGTCCGGGCCGATGCGGGTGACGAGCCTGGCCTCCATGACCGGTCCCTCGCCCACGACCACGAACATGCGGCCGCCCACGGCCAGCGCACGCTCGAAGCGGGGATCGTGGACCGGCAGGGACGCTGTCAGGGCGATGACGTCGTACTCGCCATCGGACGCGAGCGTCATCGCGTCCAGCGTCTCGACGCCGACGTTTCCGACCCCGGTGCGCGCGAGGTTGTCACGTGCCGCGTCGGCGAGGTCGGGGAAGATCTCGAGGCTGCGGACCTGCCGGGCCAGCCCGCCCAGGCAGGCCGCGAAATATCCGCTGCCCGTGCCGATCTCGAGCACGCGTTCCTCCGGCTGGATCGCGAGCGACTGCAGGATGCGCCCCTCGAGCATCGGCGCGAGCATCGCCTGCCCGTGGCCCAGCGGGACACACATGTCGGCGAACGCGAGGCCGCGGTACGCGGGCGGCGCGAACTCCTCGCGCGGCACGCGCTCCATGACCGTGAGCACTGCGGCGTCGAGCACGTCCCAGGCGCGGACCTGCTGTTCGATCATCTGGCGGCGGGCTGAGGCTACGTCGAACATGGCTGATTCGTCCGGGATGGCGAAATTCGCGGCGGGAAGCGCAGCGAGGCGCGAAGGTTAAGGACTTGGATCGCGGGCCACAAGCCGATCTTGCCCCGTGATTATGGTGAATCCGACGGGTGTGTGCGACCCGTTCCGCTATGCTTCGGCGAGACTTCAACAAAACTACAATTTTCAGGGGAATTCGCATCGTTTGCGCCCCCGGTCCGGAGGACATGGCCAGTCCCGACAATGCCTTGCTGATCGCCGCGCTCATCGCGCTGGCCTTGCTGGCCGTGCTGTCCGCCGTGCTCCTGTACCGGCGCCAGCGCGAGGCGGGGCACCTGCGCGACATCAGCGAACGCATGGCGGCGGTTGCCGCCACGGGCGACTTTGCCGAGCGGCTCGCCCCGCACGTCACCGGCGGCCGCGCGGGGGACGTCGCCGAAAACGTGGACCTGTTGCTCGCGAGGCTGCAGAAGGAGAGCGCATCGGGCGTGGAACGCGAGCACGTGTACCGCCGCCTGACCGAGGCGATGCACGAAGGCGTGGCCGTGGATCGCGACGGCATCCAGATCGCCAACGCGCGCTTCGCGGAACTCTGCGGCGCGGCGTCCCCGGCGCAGCTCCACGGGCGGCAACTCACCGACCTCGTGCACCCGGACTTCGCGGAGCTGCTGGGCGAGATCCTGCGCCGTCACCGTGCGGGGCAGGCGGCGCCCGAGCGATTCGAGGCCGAGCTGCGCTCTGCAGACGGCCCTGGACCGCGGCTCGAATTCGCATTCCAGCGCGCGAGCTACGAGGGACGGCCCGCGCTGCTGGTGTCCGCCATCGAGATGAGCGCACGCGCCGGGTCCGGCCCCTCGCAGCGCGGGCACGGCACCGCCTGGGAGGCCCTCGACGCGCTGGGCGAGGGCGTTGCCACGACCGACGCCGAGGGCCGGATCGTCTACGTGAACCAGTCCGGCGAGCAGCTCATCGGCAGGCCGGCCGCGGAGGCGCTGGGGCGCAGCCTGCAGGAAGTGATCAACCTGGTCGACGAGGCGGACCGCAAGGCCCTCGGCGACCCGGTGCGCCAGTGCCTGACCACGGGCACGAGGGTGCACATCGGGCGGCGCGGCATGGTGGTGTCCAACGACGGCGGCGGCGAGCGTTCCATCGAGCTCACGGTGTCGCCGCTGCGCGATCCAGGCGGCGAGATCGCGGGCACGGTGATCACGATGCGCGACGTGAGCGACCTGCGCGGCCTCACGCGGCAGATGTCCTACCAGGCGAGCCACGACGCGCTCACGGGGCTCGTCAACCGCCGCGAATTCGAGAACCGGCTGCAGGAGTCGCTCGAGGCGGCGCACGGGGGCGCCGCCCGCCACGTGCTGTGCTACCTCGACCTCGACCGCTTCAAGGCCGTGAACGACGAGTGCGGCCACGTGGCCGGCGACAGCATGCTGCGCGAGGTCGCGGCGCTCATCAAGGACGCGGTCCGCGACTCGGACACCGTCGGGCGCCTGGGCGGCGACGAATTCGGCATCCTGCTCATCGGGTGTCCGCTCGAGAAGGCGCGGCAGATCGCCGACGACGTGGTACGCGCGGTCGCCGACTATCGCTTCGTCTGGAAGGACAAGATCTTCAACAGCGGCGTGAGCGTCGGCCTGGTCGAGGTCTCGCGCGAGAGCGGCTCGCTCGAGGACCTGATCGGCGCCGCGGACTCGGCCTGCTACGTGGCGAAGAAGCAGGGCGGTCGCGTGCACGTCTACTCGGCGCGCGACGAGGCCGCGGCGCGGCAGCGCGGCGAGATCCACTGGCTGCAGCAGCTGCAGTCGGCGCTGAAGGACGGGCGCTTCGAGCTGCACGCGCAGCCCATCGTCGCGGTGGACGCGCAGACGACGATCGGGCCGGGGCTCGAGGTGCTGCTCCGGCTCCGCGACGAGAACGGCGCCACGGTCGCGCCGGGAGAGTTCATGGTGGCCGCGGAGCGCTATCGCCTCATGCCGCACGTGGACCGCTGGGTCGTGCAGACCGCGCTCGCGGCGCTCGGTCGCGGCGCGGTGCGCCTCGCCTCTGGGCGGAGCCTGTGCATCAACCTGTCCGGGCAGACGCTCGGCGACGCCGCGTTCCTCGAGTTCGTGGTGGACTGCCTCGACCGCAGCGGGGTCGCGCCCGAGCGCGTCTGCTTCGAGGTCACCGAGAACTCGGTCATCACCAACATCGAGCACGCGCGCCGCTTCATCGGCGTGCTGCACGGCATGGGCTGCCGCTTCGCCCTCGACGACTTCGGCCGCGGCCTCTCCTCGTTCTCGAACCTGAAGAACCTGTCGCTCGACTACCTCAAGATCGACGGCTATTTCATCCGCAACCTCGCCTCCGACAACGTCAACCAGGCCATGGTCACGGCGATGATCAAGCTCGCCCGCTCGCTCAATTTCCAGGTCGTCGCCGAGCAGGTCGAGGACATGAGCGCGCTCGATTCCGTGCGCCGCATGGGCGTGGACTTCGTGCAGGGCTACCAGGTCGGCCGGCCGCAGCCGCTCGCGCTCGCGGGCTGAGGCCAGGATTCGTGAGCGCCGGCCCGATCTCGGCTATCTTGGCGTCGTGATCGCACTCTCCGGAATCCACAGCTACCCGGTGAAGTCGTGCCGGGGAATCGAGCACGAATCCGCGCTCCTGACCAGCGCCGGGCTCGAGCACGATCGCGAGTGGATGTTCGTGGCACCCGGCGGGCGATTCATCACGCAGCGCGACGAGCCGCGCCTCGCCCAGGTTGACGTCGCGATTCGCGACGGCGCGCTGCGCCTTTCGGCGGACGGTGCGGGCGAGGTGTCAGTGCCGCGAGAGCTAGACGGGCCGCGCGTTCCCGTCACCGTGTGGGGCGACGACTGCCGGGGGATCGACCAGGGCAACGGACCGGCGGCGTGGATCTCCTCGCTGCTCGGGCGCGAGGCGCGCCTCGTTCGCTTCGATCACGCCAGGACGCGGCCGAGCGATCCCGCGTGGGCGGGGGCTATCGAGGCACCGAACCGTTTTTCCGACGGCTTTCCGCTGCTCGTCGTGTCGCGCGCCTCGCTCGACGACCTGAATTCGAAGCTGGGCATCGCCGTGCCGATGGACCGCTTCCGCGCCAACCTCGTGCTCGACGGCCTGCCGCCGTTCGGTGAGGATGCGTTGCACGAGCTCGTGTCCGTGGAACTGCGCCTGCGGATCGTGAAGCCCTGCACGCGCTGCATCGTTACGACCACGGACCAGCGCTCGGGCGAACGCGTGGGCGATGAGCCGCTCTCGACCTTGAAGACCTACCGCTGGAACACGGCATTGCGCGGCGTGGCCTTCGGGCAGAACGCGATCGTCGTCACGGGCGCCGGGCAGACGCTGCGCCGGGGCCAGGCTTTCGCTGCGACGAGTGACTGACCTCCCGGCGCAGGGCTGCGTGACGGCTGCCGGGCGCGGCGCGGTAAGCATCGCGCCACGCGGTCCCGAGTGGCGCCGTCACTGCATGAATCTTCGCGTCGATTCGATGAGCTCGCGCAGCGCCTCGCCATTCCTGCGCAGCACGGCGTCCGGGTCGGGGACCGGCCTCCAGTCGTAGTCGTATACGTCCGGCATGCCCCGGTACGCGTTGAGCGGCAGGACAATGATCGCGTCGGACGTCCACGTCCCGACGACTTCCCACCCGGCCACCACGCGGTTGCGCGTGGGTGCCGGCGAGAACATGTTCTCGCCCACCGTCCACTTGTCGCGCATCGCCGGGTCGGCGCCCAGCATCTCGAGCAGGGTGGGTGCCACGTCCACGTTACTGGTCGGCGCGCGCTCCACGCCCGGCGCCACGCCGGGCCCGCGGATCAACATCGGGACCTTGACCTCGGTGTAGGTGAAGTTGCCGGTGTGGCCCCACATGCGGTGCTCGAAGAATTCCTCGCCGTGGTCGCCGGTGATCACCACGATCGTGTTGTCCAGCTGGCCGGACTGCTCGAGCGCCGTCAGCATCAGGGTCAGGCTGTTGTCCACGTCATAGACGGAATTCTTGTAGCGGTTGAACAGCAGGGGACCGACCGTGGCCGCGTCCTTGCTCGACAGGATGGCCCGGTCGGTATCCTCGATGTAGGGCTTGAACGGCGTGCGTCCCTGGACGACGCGGTAGCGGAAGTGCGGTGCGTCGAGGAACGCAAAGGCGAAGAACGGGCGAACCTGCGGGCGCGTCCCAGCCCAGCGCGTGAAGCGGCGCACCAGCTCGGCGTCGCGGCTGCCGTCGGGCGGCGATTCGAGTCCGTCCTCGACCTGCTTCTGGACCTTGACCCAGGCCGTCGAACGCAGCTCCGGGAACGTCATCTGTGCGGTGCCGTAGACCTTGACCTCGTAGCCCAGGTCGAGGAGCGTGTCGACCAGCACCGGCGAGGCGTGCTCCGCCAGCGCCGGGGCGAAGTACGAGCCGTGCAGCCCGTAGATCAGGGTGAACGTGCCGTAGCGCGTCGCGCTGCCGCCGCTCGCGTGGTCGAGGAAGCGCCTGCCGCCCTTGGCGAATTCCCAGGTGAAGGGCATGACCTCCGGCGACAGCATGTCGGCGCGCAGCGACTCGACCACCAGGACCAGGATGTTCGGCCGCGGCCCGTCCGGGTTGACCTTCGGGCGCTCCAGCGGGTAGTTGAGCAGCAGCTGCTTGTCGCGATCGAGCCTGACGTAGTGGGGCGCCTTCAGCCCGAGCTTCTTGTGCAACAGCTTGTTGACGGTGAAGCGCACGTACAGGGGGACGAGCTGCGCGGTGGCGGTGATCTCGCGGTCGTGGAGGAAGTTGCCCGCCGCATATATCGACTTCTCCGTCACCAGTGGCACGAGGACCAGCGCCACGATGATCCATCCGTACCTGAGCCGCCTCGCGGCCCCTGCCTGCTTCAGCAGCCGGGCGGTGCGCCAGCGCTGGAATACGTACATCGCAACGGCCGTGCCGAGGATGACCGCGCACGCCGTCATCACGAAGCCTTCGCCGAGCTCGATGTTGTCCGCGATGCCGCCCTGCGTCGTGATGACCGTCCACACCCAGCCGTTGAAGTGGTAACGGAACAGGTCATACACGCGGGCGTCGATGAACAGTGCAACCTGGTACACGGTCAGCAGCAGGGCGCTCAATCCCGCGAGCAGCCTGCCGCGCAGGCCGATGCGCGAGAGCGCCCAGCACGCCCCCGTGAGCAGCCCCGATGTCCAGGCGACGGCGGCGAGCAGCGCGACGTTCAGGAAGATGAGCCCCTTGGGGCCGACCCCGTCCGGCACGTGCGCGCGGTAGACCTGGGCCTGGATGAGCCCCAGCACGATGTTTGCCAGCCAGAGCTCGAAAAGGGCGCGGCGTTCGAGGCCACGCTCGTGCATTGACTGGTTCATTGTGCCGTCCGCAGATCCTCGATGAGCGTGGCGTCCTGCATCGCCTCCACTTCGTGCTCCTCGTCGCGCCACGGCTCGGCGAGAGCCGCTTCGTACCATTCGCGCATCGACGCAAGCCCGAGCAGGCGGCGCGCATACGCCGCGGAACCCTCGGACAGCTGGAGCCCGTAGGTGCGCACGCGGAACGCCACCGGCGCGTAGAACGCGTCCACCGCGGTGAACGCCGGACCCGCGAGGAACGGCCCGCGGAACCGGCGCAGCCCCTCGGACCACAGTTCGTCGACGCGAGCGAGGTCTCGCTCAAGAACCGGCGGAATTCCGCCCAGCTTCACGCGCAGACCGCAGTTCATCGAGCAGCGCTGGCGCAGCGCCCCGAATCCGGAATGCATTTCCGCGGCGGCGCAGCGCGCCCAGGCTCGTGCGACCGGATCCTGCGGCCAGGCTCCCGGGTGGCGCTCGGCGAGGTACTCGGCGATGCCTATCGAGTCCCAGACCACGGTCGTGCCGTCGACCAGGCACGGGACCTTGCCGCTCGGGGAGAACGCGCGGAACTTCGTCCAGCTCGTGCCCGGATCGAACGGCACCACGTGTTCGACGAAGGGAATCGCGAGTTCGCGCATCAGCACCCAGGGGCGCAGCGACCACGAGGAGTAGTTCTTGTTTCCGATGTAGAGTT
>Ga0209253_10004593_pt1 | contig 12030 bp, 7 predicted proteins | sample FrelakmetBRP12BR_FD_187145 | JGI IMG/M metagenome (GOLD analysis project Ga0209253, IMG submission 187145) | Freshwater lake sediment microbial communities from the University of Notre Dame, USA, for methane emissions studies - BRP12 BR (SPAdes)... | ecosystem: Environmental > Aquatic >...
CCCCGGCATCGACATCTACCTCCTGGACGGCCGCTCCAATGCCCGGACTTTCGAACCCATCCTTGATCTCATTCGGGCGGCCCGCGAGGACATTTTTATCGAGAGCACTTACTTCGCGCTGCCGTTCTTCGACTATCTCCGAGAGATCGGGCCGGGCCGCCCCCCGACCGTTCTCCTGACCTCCAAGGTCAACAACTGGCCGCAGATGCGTGACTATATTCCCTGGGAAACCCGTCGCTCGGGAGTCGACCTCCGCCTTTACCCGGACCGGTTGACCCACCTCAAGGCCATCCTTGTGGACGGCCGGGAGCTGGTCATGGGTTCGGCCAATTTCGACTTCTTCAGCTATTCCATCTACCAGGAGATCGTGGCCGTAGTCCGCGAGCCGGTGGTCATTTCCGAATTCAAGGACAGAGTTGTCGCTCCTGACTTAAAAAAATCGGTGTCCTTTACGGGATTTGTACGTCCTCTCCGCGGCCGGATGCGGGCCCTCTCTTTCCGGGCGTTGGTCCAGCTGAACCGCGTGATGACCGGGACGCTGCCCTAGATCCATTTCGGGCAGCCGGTCAGTCCGGCCCCCTCTTTATATTTTAGGGAAAAGTCATCGTTTCCGGTCCGTGAAACCCGGTCAATCCCCGGCGCACTCTTTTTGCTCGTAGCCGCAGGCCGTGTAGAATATCGCCCGGTCAAAAAACAGGGAAACACGGTTGTTGAGCTCGATGGCCTGGTAGAGGTCATAGGTGGAGTCCAGAAGCCCTTCCTCCATTATCTTGCGCCAGAGGTTCCGCCGGATGAGGATGAGCGCCTGGATGACTTCTGAGAGGGCGAACCCTTCCCGGCGGCGCTCTTCTCCCAGAGCTCTGTAATCCCTGGCCACCTCATCTTTGGAGGTCTCATGAGAGATCCATTTCCCGAGCTGGCTGTAGACGCGGAAGGCCCTCTCATAGACCGCCTTCGGGCTAAAATGGCGATAGGTGAGCGTGTTGGGATCCTTGCCGATATCGGCCAGCCAGGAGTTGGTGAGCTCGGCGGCGTTGCGCTCGATCAGGTTGACAAGCTTCTGGGAGACCAGGGTAAGATGAATCGAATCTTTTTTCCCCTCAGTGCTCATGTCCCTCCTCCTCGAGCCAAGACTTAGCACAGCCCCCCATTAAAGTCAATCTGACCGCAGGCCTGATGAGGGGGGCTTTCTTTACGGGCAGACGATGGCCCGGATAACATCGTCGCGGTAGCCGGCCGCGAGCTCGAAGGCCAGACGGGCGTCCTCAAGGGCGAACCGGTGCGTGGCCATGAAGCGCACGTCCGCCTGCCCGTTCTTAATGAGGTCGAGGGCTTCGGGAACACAGAATCTCTGCCGGCGGACATTATGGAGAGAGAGCTCTTTGCGGCGGAGGGCATGGATATCAAAAGAAACCCGGTCCCCCGGGGGAATCCCGAAGATAACAAGGCGTCCGCCGGGGGTCAAAAGGTCAACGGCCTGGTACAAAGCGGACTGGTCACCGCAGCATTCGTAAACGGCGTCGAGCCCCTCCGGAGCGAGGCTTCTGATCCGGGCAACAATGTCCTCCTTGTCCGGGTTCCCCGCCCAGGACGCCCCGGCCTTCCGGGCGGCCTCCACTCGGCCCTCGATTTTATCGGTCATATAGACATGACGGATGCCCGCCGCCCGGGCGGCCAGCAGGACGCTCAGCCCGACCGGGCCGGCGCCGAGCACGGCAACCCTATTGGGCACCGGCTTGCCCAAAACCCTGAGTCCATGGATGGCGATGGTCAGGGGCTCGACGAGGACGCCCTCCTCCAGGGTCAGTTCAGCAGGCAGCACGAAGCAGTTCCTCTCCGGCATGACGATACGCTCGCAGAGAGCGCCGGAAAGCTGGTTGGGAGTCCCGAGATAGAGGAGGCGGCGGCAGGTGTTCGGCCGGCCGGACAGGCACTGGTCGCAGGCCCCGCAGACGACCGCGGGGTCCAAGGCGACTCGATCACCCGGCTTCAATCGCCGGACCGAGGGGCCGACCTTCTCTACAGTTCCGGCTGACTCGTGGCCGACGACAAAGGGATAGCTCACGATTTGATCGCCGATCCGCCCCTCTGAATAGTAGTGGATATCCGAGCCGCAGACCCCGACCGCTCCGACGCGGACGAGCACGTCGAAGTCATCGGTGAGTTCGGGCTCAGGGACCTCCCGGAGTTCGATCTGTCTTATGCCGGTGAGAAGCGCCGCTCTCATCGCCCCTTTTTTTTGTTTCCGTATATCAGAAGGGATTTTCGGTCGCGTAGAGAAAACCCGCCGGGCGGTTGGAATAGACCTCCTCAACTCCCAGCATCCGTACAGCCCCGAACAGCGGCCTCCCGGCGTGCTTGAAGGCGACGGCCGTGTGGTGAGGGAAACGCTTCTCAATCAGGACATGGCGGTAGAACCTCCCCATCTCCTTGATCGCAAACACACCGATGCTGCCGAATGACTGGGGGTTGATGTCGAGCACTTCCCCTTCGGCCGCATAGGCACGCAGCACCGTGTCGGCCGTGGACTGGAGCCGGAAAATGGTGATTCCGCCGGGCTTGATGCGGCCTTCCATGGTGCCGCGGGTGATGTCGGGCTCCTTGTCGCCCTCCATCAGCCGATGCATGATCAGCTGGTATTTCAGCGTGCCCCCGATCATACAAACAGAGGGCGTATTGCCGCAGTGAAAACCCATGAAGAGGTCCGTCGGCTTATAGGGCCCGACCCGCTTCCGGGACGCGTCAACCATGTCCCGGGGAACGGAGTTATTGATGTCGAGGAGGGTGGCGGGGAGCTCGGTCGCGCAGGTCGCCATGTACTCGCTCAGAGCGCCGTATATGTCCACTTCGCAGGAGACCGGAATTCCCCGGCCGGCCAGGCGTGAGTTGATATAGCAGGGAACGAACCCGAAGTACTTTTCAAAGGCCGGCCAGCACTTGTTGGCGAAAACGCCGAACTCCGACGCCCCCAGATTCGCCTCTAAAAACTTCATCAAGGCGACCTCGTACTGGGCCAGCTTTTCGAGAAGGTCGGGGTAAGACGACCCCTGGCCGAGCTCTTTGGCCATGTCCCGCACGACGGCCCTGATCTTGGAGCTGCCCTTGGCTCCGAGAAAGATATCGTAAAGGTCGAGTTCGCTGTTCTCCATGACCTCGACACCGATGTCGTAGAGGGGCTTGATCGGGGCGTTGCAGGCGAGGAAGTCCTGCGGCCGCGGCCCGAAGGCGAAGATTTTGAGCCTCCGGAGCCCAAGGATGATGCGGGCGACCGGGAGGAAACCCGCGATCATCTCGGCCACTTCCGCGGCGTTCCCGACGGGGTATTCAGGGATGTGGGGACGGAGGTGCCGCAACCCGAGGTTGTAGCTGGCGTTGAGCATCCCGCAGAGGGCGTCTCCGCGGCCGCCGATCAGATCGCTGCCTGTTTCTTCAGCCGCGGCGGCAAACATGACCGGCCCGTCAAATTTCTGGGCCAGCAGTGTCGTCGGCCCCTCCGGGCCGAAATTTCCGAGAAAGATGACCAGTGCATTGATCCCCTTATCACGGAGCTCCTGCTCGGCGGCCAGCAAATGGGCTTCATTCTCAATCACTGTCTGGAGCTCGACGACAGGGATCTTCTTCGCCCGGCACTCCTTGACCACCTGAATCCGTCTCTTCCGCGACAGCTCTATCGGAAAGCAGTCGCGGCTCACGGCGATGATCCCCAGTTTCAGCTTCGGAACGTTCTTCATCTTTTCACTCCTTTTTTCTGACCGTAGTAAGCTCCGGGTCCATGCTTCCTCTGGAAGTGCTTGTCCAGGAGATAGCGCGGGAAGAGGGGACCCGAGGGGTTTAAAAACAAAGTCCCCAAGGCAATCTTGGCGATTCTCTCCAGGGACAGACAGTTCTCGACCGCCTCCCTGGGCGTCCTTCCCCAGGCGAAGGGACCGTGCCCGGCCACCAGGACGCCCGGCCTCTCCAGCGGGTCGATCCCGGCAAATGTTTCTCTGATCACCTTGCCCGTGTTGAGCTCATAGTCGTTCTCTACCTCCTCGCGCCTGAGGGGCCGCGTTACCGGCACCGGCCCGTTGAAGAAGTCGGCGTGGGTTGTCCCCAGGCAGGGAATTTCCCTGGAGGCTTGGGCATACATAGTCGCGTATTCGCTGTGGGCATGGGCGATGCCTCCGACTGCCCGGAGGCCGCGGTAGAGCTCGAGATGCGTCGGAGTGTCCGAGGAAGGGCTGAGCCGGCCTTCGACCCGGCGCCCCGCGAGGTCCACGAGGACGATGTCCGATGGCTTTATCTCCTCATAAGAGACGCCGCTGGGCTTGATGGCCATGATCCCTTTTTTCCTGTCCAGCCCGCTCACGTTGCCGAACGTGAGCGTGACCAGGCCGAACCGCACCAGCTCCAGGTTCGCCCGCCAGACTTGCTCTTTGAGATCGCTGAGCATCAGCGGGCCCTTCTCTGGCGGTCCCGGATGGCCAGGAGGTCTTTCATCACGTTGTGCAGCGCTCCCGGACCTGCTTTAGTGCCGAAGGCGTCATGGACCTGGGAATACAGCTTGTGCAATTCTCCGTATATTCCATGATTGACCCGGTTTGGCCGGAACGTCTGGGGTTTGATGCCGCACATGGCCGCTTGAGCGGTCTCGAAATTATCATACCCTCCCCTGCCCTTCCCGGCAACCACGGCGCCGGCGATAGCCGAGCCAAGGGCGCAGGTCTGGCCGGAGCGGGCGATCTTCATCTCCCGGCCGGTCACGTCGGCATAGATCTGCATGAGCAGGGCGTTTCTCTCGGCGATGCCGCCGCAGTTGATGACCTCAGAAATTTTGACGCCGTACTCTTCAAACCGGTTGATGATGGTCAGGGCGCCGAAGGCCGTGGCCTCAATCAACGCCCGGTATATTTCCCCCGGCGTCGTGTGCAGGGTCTGCCCCAGAAGAAGACCCGTCAGCCGCTGGTCCACCAGGATGGTCCGGTTTCCGTTGTTCCAATCGAGGCCGAGGAGACCCGACTCGCCGGGCCGGAGGCGGGACGCCGCGGCGGTGAGCGCCTTATGGGATCCTTTGGCCGCGCCGCCGGGCCGGATTGTGCCGACGAACCAGTTAAAAATGTCGCCCACGGCCGACTGCCCCGCCTCGAGCCCAAGAAATCCCGGGAGGACCGAGCCGTCAACGATGCCGCACAGACCGGGGATATCGGCAAGCGGCCGACTGTTCGGCCAGACGGCGATGTCGCACGTGCTCGTCCCGATAATCTTGATCAGCCGGCCGGGCCGGACGCCTGACCCAACGGCCCCGAGATGGGCGTCAAACGCGCCGACGGCGACCGGTATTCCTGCCGGAAGCCGCAGCCGGCCGGCCCACTGGGAAGTGAGCTTTCCGGCCACTTGATCCGAGGCAGAGGACTTGCTGTAAAGACGCCGTCGCAATCCGCCCAGCTTGGGATGGAGCTTGGCCAAAAATTTCTCGTCCGGCAGTCCCCCCCAAGCATCATTGAACATGGCCTTGTGCCCGGCGGCGCAACGGCTGCGCTTGATGACCAGGGGGTCGGTGCTGCCGGTCAGAAGCCCGGGGATGAAGTCGCAGCACTCCACCCAGCTCGAGGCGGCATCGAAAACCGACGGGTCGACGCGGAGGCAGTGAAAAATCTTGCTGAAGAACCACTCCGACGAATAGGTGCCGCCGCACTTGGCCAGGTATTCGGGATGCTCCCTGGCCGCGAGATCCGTGATCAGGGCCGCCTCGGCATGGCCGGTATGGTCCTTCCACAGCCAGGCCTGGGCATTCGGGTTTCTCTTGAATCTCTTCTGGAAGCTGAGAGGCGTCCCGGTATTGTCCACGGGAATCGGGGTTGAACCCGTCGTGTCGATGCCGATGCCGATGATTTGGGATGGATCGAACGACCGGTCGGCTTTCCTGGCTGCCGCCAGGAGCGACCGGACCACGGCTTCAATCCCGAGGATATAGTCGGCCGGGTTCTGCCTCGCCAGGTTGGGCTCGGCGGGGGCGAGAATGATCCCTTCCTTTCCTGTTTTGTAACCGTGGACCGCCGTGGCCAACTCATCTCCATTCCCCACGTCCACGAGAAGCGCCCGGACCGAATTGGTCCCAAAATCCAATCCTAAGGTGAATACCCGTTTCTTCATCCCTTTTCTCCACGAAGCCCTGTTTTCTCATTCCACTTTCAATTCATGGATGCCGGCCGACCAGTCCTTCTGGCACTGGACCTCCAGGCGCAGGAACTTGGTTTGGACTGGGCGGAATCTCACCCGGTTAAACCTGTCCTTTTCAACCCCGTAGGCGTCGAGGGGCCTGACCGGGACCCAGGCTTCTCCCTGGCGATAGAAAAACTGCCAGGAGGCCGGCAGCCGGCACTCTCCCTGTCCGGTGTCATCAAACCAATAGACTTCGACCGCGGAAACACCAGCCGGCCGTTCGAATTCGTACTGGACCCATTCCAGTGTCCCTTTGTTCGGCCACCAGTGGACGTAAGGGTGGGCGTGGTCGTTGGAGCTGGCGGGGTCCCATTGGTCGTTGACCGCACCCGCCGGCTTTCCTCCCGAAGCGCTGACCGTGCCCGTCGAGGCGACCGTCGGACGGGGCACTGGCCTGGCCAGTGACTCATTTCGGGGCAGCCAAACGGTCATCTCCCCTTCCCCGCGATGGGCCCAAGCGTAGTACGGAATGGCGACAAGCTCCTGTTTTCTGCGCTCGACCTGCCCGGCCCGCTGGCCGGCAAAAAGCGCGGTCGCCTCTCCCTTAATGACCGTAACTCCGTTGAGAAGGTCCTCGCGTCGCTCGGCCGCGAGCAGACTTTCGTCGGGCAGAACAAGGTGAGTGACCTGGCCGCCGTTGTCTGGCCATTCGGCGCAGTAGACAATCGGCCCGCGCTCCAGGGCCACTTTGCCGTCATCATCCCTGACCGCGGCGTTGGCCGTAGTCCGCCGGACGGGCATGGGGAAATTGACCTCAACGGAATCGCCGGCCTCCCAGGTCCGGCGGAGGCGCGCATAACCCTGAACGACCTCCGGCGTGACCGCTGAGCCGTTGACGTAGATCGTCACCGCGCTGCTCTGGCTCTCCAGGTATTGATAGAGGTCGCCGGGCACGGGCCGCTCGACCGCCCAGCCGGGAATGCGAACGTTGAGTCCGAACTCGGCGGCCGACTCCGGTTGGACGGCAATCCTGATGGTCCCGTCCCAAGGATAACGGGTCTGCTGCTCGATCCGGACCTTCCGGGCGCCTACTGTCAGGCTGGCTTCACTGCCGACAAACAAGTTCACATAGACCGAGTCGCCCTGTGTCGCGTAAACAAAGCCGGGGATTTCAGGGACGAAACGGACGATGTTGCTCGGACAGCAGGCGCAGTTGAACCAGGGGCTGCGGTGGTACTGACCGAAGGATTCGAGAGGATTTGGGTAGAAGAAGCGGTCGCCGCTCATCCCTACGCCCGCGAGGAAGCCGTTGTAAAGGGTGCGCTCCAGGATGTCGAAATACCTGGAGTCGCCCTTGAGGAGGAACATCCGCCAGTTCCAGAGCACATACCCGATCGAAGCGCAGGTCTCACAATAGGCGGAAGCGTTGGGAAGCTCGTAGGCCGGGCCAAAGCCTTCGATCCCGCCCGCCGCCCCGATCCCGCCCGTGACATACGTCTTCTTGTTGGCAACGTCATCCCAGATCTTGTCGAGAGCCTGGACGTAGGCCGCGTCTCCGGTCAGGGCGGCCACATCGGCCATTCCGGAATACATGTACGTCGCCCGGACAGCATGGCCGACGGCTGTGTCCTGCTCGATAACGGGCTTGTGGTCCTGGGAGTATTCGCCGTAGAGCTTTCGGTCCTTGGAGTTGCCTCGCTCATCCAGGAAGTACTTGGCCAGGTTGAGATACTTTTTCTTGCCCGTCAACCGGTAGAGCTTGACCAGGCCGATCTCGACCTCCTGGTGGCCCGGTGTGCCGGGTGTTTTCCCCGGGCCAAAGACGCCGGTGATGAGGTCGGCGCTCTTCAGGGCGATGGCCAGGAGGTTTCTTTTGCCCGTGGCTTTGTTATAGGCGACGGCGGCTTCATAGAGATGCCCGAGGTTGTAGAGCTCATGGCTCATGAAGAGGTTCGACCAGCGCTCCTTGCCCACCCAATCGACGGGTGGGTTGGCCGGGTCGATGGTCCGGGCCGTGTAAAGATAGCCGTCCTTTTCCTGGGCGGCGGCGATCTTGGCGATGAGCCCGTCGATTTTCGCTTCGAGCTGGGGGTCCGGATGGACCATCAGGGAATAGGCGGCGCCCTCGATCACTTTGTAGACGTCGGAGTCATCGAAGGGGTACGTTGTGCAAAAAGAACCCTGGGCGGCGCCGCCGGCGATCTCGAAGTTCTTGATCCGGCCGGTGGACTCGCACTGCTCCAGGGCAAATGGGACCGTGACCGTCCGGTTGGCTTCGAGCCGGGGAGCCCAGAATGCGTCGGTGAGCTTGACCGCCGTCAGAGGCGCAGCGGTGTAAGGGTAGTCCAGACCGCCGCTTCTATTGCAGGACACTTGCGGCCAAGCCAGCAAGACACCGATCGCTAATAGCTTCAGCCGAGTTGATCTTGACATGCGCTTCGTCTCCTTGTCGACCCGTCTAAAGGAACCTATCTTATCACCTTTCTCTGAGCATGACCAAGCCATACAGACCGCCGGCAACACCCTCGGATGGGGCTTGGTACTTGACCGTTACCTTGACTTTTCCCCGGGTCAGCCCCGGAGGAATCTTATATTCCACATCGAAGAAATCCCCGGGAAAATTGACGTTGACCGTCTGGGTAGCGATCTTCGTCCCCTCGACCAGGATGTCAAATGTCCGGCCGGTCTCGCTTCCCCAATACCTACCGACGAGCACCATCGGCCTGTCGGGCAGAACCTTGAGGTCATAGCTGAACCAGCCGCCGGTGAAGGCCTGCCGCCAGCGCTCTCCCCCGAGTTCGCCGGATTCGCTTTTATCCGTCTGGAGGTTATGTTCTTTCTCGGATTCGTCCTCCCCAACCGCCACTCTGTCAACCAGTCGCTTTTCGACGTCTTTCTTCCGGGCGGTTTCTTCAGCGGCCCGGGCTTTACGCTTGGCATCGACCTCGGCCCATTCCTTCTCGGCATAGAGCCGCCAGTAGAGCGCGTAGCGCTTGCCGAAAAGCTCGTAAAAGGGCAGGAGAGTGACATCGCCCGGGCGCCCCGCCCCGACGGTTTGGAAGGTCAGCGTCCGGCCGGCGACCGGCTTGATCCAATCCTCAAGGACTTCACCGGAGGGGATCAGGTCGGGCGCGGAGGCCGGCTTCCCGTCCGCATGATAAGGGCCGTAAATCCTTTCCTTGGACAGGTCTTCGGTCGGCAATTCCCCTGCCAAAACCACGGGGCCAAAAAGAACGGCCGCCAGGTTAGGGTCGTCCGGCATCCGCCAAAGGTGGAGCGTCATCGGCATCTCGAGGGATACCGTGTCGCCGCTTCTCCAGGTGCGGCCGAGCGAAAGATAGCTTCCGGGCTGCGCCTCAACTTCCTGGGCTTCGCCGTTGATTTTGACAGAGACGCCCTTTGCGGCCCAGTAGGGCACCCGGATGCGGAGTTCGAGGTCGACGTCGCTTGAAGAATTGAGGACGAGGGTCGTCCCCTGCTCCTTGGGGAAGGCCGTATCCTGACGCAAGGTCAACCCCTTCTCCGGCCAGCTGAGTTCGCTGGCGATAAAGAGGTTGACGGTGAGGGTTTCGCCGTCGTGGAAATAGATGCTGTCGCCGTACTTGGCATGGTTCTCGACACCTGTTCCGGTGCAGCACCAGAGGGAATCATCGGGCGTGCAAAAGGTCTTATACCAACCTGATTCCATCGGCACATAGTACATCACCATCGCCGTCGACGGATCCTGGGTTGGGAGAATTCCGTTGAGGAGGGCCCTTTCATAGTAGTCGGCAAGCTGCGGGCCAGGGCGCCAGGTGAAGAGCTGACGGGTGAGCTTGAGCATATTGTAAGTCACGCAGGTCTCGTGGCTGGCGTTGCTCAATTCAGCGGCCAGGACATCCGGGTCGGTCCGCCAGCCCTCGTAGTTGCTGGTGCCGCCCGTCACATAGGAGCGATGGTTGACGACTTCATCCCAGAAGTAGGTCGCGATGTCACTGTAGTATTTTTCACCAGTCAGCTCGTATTCCCGGGCGGCCCCGATCACTTTGGGCACTTGGGTATTGACATGGAGGCCCTTGAGCTCGTCGCGCCGTCCCGCCAACGGGTCAAGGAAGGCCTTGTGGTCGAACCTCCGGGCCAGGGCGAGATCGTTGGCATCCCCCGTCACGGCGTATAAGTTGGCAAGGACTTCGGTCATTCCGCCGTGTTCCGCCCTCAGCATCCGCTGCATCGCGTCATCATCCAGCCGGTCGGTCCGAAGCTTCGTCCAGGCGGCCATGCCCTTGACGACGCCCAGGGCCTGCTTATTTCCGCAATGGACATACATATCGAGCAGGCCGGCCATGATCTTGTGGAGTGTATACCAGGGCGCCCAAACCCGTTTACCCTCGATCACCCGGTCGATGAACTCCTCGGGAAAGGCGCTGAGGTATCCGGTCTCGCCCAGGGCCTTCTGGCACTTGGCCAGCTCGGCGACGAGCGCATCCGCTTTTTGGCGGAGCACCTCATCTCCGGAGGCCGCATAGGTGAGCGCACAGGCCGTAAGGAAGTGGCCGACGAAATGGCCGCGGAGCTCGACCTTGGGCTCCTCCCAGCCGCCGAGCGGCCGGGCCGAACTGGGGAGGCCCGCCGTGAGGCGGAAGTTATGCAGCAGGCGGTCGGAGTCGAGGTCATGGAGGTATCGGGTGTTACGGTCCATGGCCAGTTTGAACGGCCCGTCAAGAAGCCGGACGTTCCGTAGTGGAAACGGCCGGACCGCAGGGGGGACCACCGGCTGGATTTTATCGGAGCCGGCCGGCTTTCCGGTCTGGCAGCCGGTGAATGAAAATACGAACCAGAAGATGCAGAGCCCGATCAGTGAAAACGACAATTTTTTAACCACGGAAACTTCCTCCCGGAGAGAATATGGCCATTTTATATCTCAGAAATCAGGAGATGTCAAAAATTTGAAAATATGGCGATGATCAAGTAGGATGAAGGAAACAAACAAGAAAACCAGCTCAGGACTGGAGGAACGAGTGAAAGCAAGGATTAAAGGAATCGCCGTCAGTTCGCTTGGCGTGCTGGCGCTCATAGGCTTCTTTGCCTGTAAGGGCAATAAAGCGGACCTGCCGGAACCGCCGGCGATCACGGAATCTGCGGAAGGAGGGACTGACTTGGACGTTCAAAAAGAGCCTTTCGGCCGGGTGGCGGACGGAACGGCCGTTGAGATCTACACCTTAACCAACGGAAAGGGCCTCAAGGCGCGGGTCATGACCTACGGGGCAACGCTCGTGTCACTCGAAACCCCGGACCGGACCGGGAAACCGGACGATATCGTGCTGGGGTATGACGCGTTAGACGGCTATATCAAGAACAGCCCCTATTTCGGGTCGGTCGTCGGCCGGTACGGAAATCGCATCGCCAAGGGGCAGTTTGTCCTGGATGGTGTCACCTACCGGCTGGCCGCGAACAACGGCGAGAACCATCTCCACGGAGGGATCAAAGGATTCGACAAAGTGGTCTGGACGGCCGAGCCGGTTCAAGAGCCAGGCGGCGTCGGCGTCAAATTCAACTACCTGAGCAAGGACGGCGAAGAAGGCTATCCGGGAAACCTGACCATCACAGTCGTCTATACGCTCACGAACGAGAATGAACTTAAAATCTCCTATGAGGCCGCGACGGACAAGGCCACACCGGTCAACCTGACTCACCACAGCTATTTCAATTTGGCCGGCGAAGGCGATGTCCTCGGCCACGAATTGACGATCAACGCCGAAGCCTACACGCCCGTCGATGCCGGCCTGATTCCTACGGGCGAGATCCGGCCGGTCAAAGGCTCGCCTTTTAACTTCACAACGCCGCACACCATCGGGGAACGGATCGCCCAGGTCAAAGGCGGATACGACCACAACTTCGTGCTGCGGAGCG
>Ga0209253_10004594_pt1 | contig 12030 bp, 11 predicted proteins | sample FrelakmetBRP12BR_FD_187145 | JGI IMG/M metagenome (GOLD analysis project Ga0209253, IMG submission 187145) | Freshwater lake sediment microbial communities from the University of Notre Dame, USA, for methane emissions studies - BRP12 BR (SPAdes)... | ecosystem: Environmental > Aquatic >...
AACCTGGACGCCCGTCGCCTTGGCCGCCCGAGCACAGAAACGAAGAGGCCGACCCCGCGAACGGAACCGGCCTGTTGACGGGTCAAACCATATCAGTTCAGCGCCGACGGCACCGCCAGCGCGAACGGCGCGATCTCCGCCTGGAAGCTCGTGCCGTCGTCGCGCAGCATGGTGTAGGTGCCCCGCATCTGTCCGAGCGGCGTCCTGAGCACGCAGAAGCTCATGTACTCGAAGGAGGCCCCCGGCAGGAGGTGCGGCTGCTGCCCCACCACCCCCTCGCCCACGACCTCCTCCTTCTCTCCCTGGGCGTCGGTGATGATCCAGTGGCGGGAGAGGAGCTTCGCCGGCGCGCGGCCCTCGTTGGCGACGCGGACGGTGTAGGTGAAGAGGTAGCGGGACTGCGCCGGTGCGGAGCGGTCGGGGCGGAAGTCGCTGTGGACCGACACGCGGATGCCTTGGGTCACGGCCTCGGACACGCCCTGTCGTTAGCACGCAGGCGGTGACGGCGCCAGGCGGCCCGATATCGCCCGCCCCCGGCGCCGTGCGAGAATGGCCGCATGGCACTGGAACCGAGGCTCGGCGCGATCCTCGACGAGGTTCGCAGGAAGAAGGGGCGGGTGGTCGCGCTCACCGGTGCCGGCATCTCCGCCGAGAGCGGCATTCCCACCTTCCGCGGCAAGGAGGGCTACTGGGTGGTGGGCTCGCGGAACCACATGCCGCAGGAGATGGCCACCCACGCGATGTTCCTGGTCCAGCCCGAGGAGGTCTGGCGCTGGTACCTCTACCGCTTCGGTGTGGTACGCCACGCCGAGCCCAACGCCGGCCACCGGGCGCTGGTGGACCTGGAGAAGGCGCTTGCCGATCGCTTCACGCTTGTGACCCAGAACATCGACGGGCTCCACCGGCGCGCCGGGGCGTCCGAGGCCCGGACCTACTGCATCCACGGTGACGCCGCATGGGTGCGCTGCGCCGGCGACTGCGGCGTGGGTCGCCTGCCGTTGCCGGACCTCGGGGTCCGGGACGCGACGACGCCCCTCTCGGCGGCGGACCGCCACCGGCTCACCTGCCCGAGGTGCGGCGGCTGGCTGCGGCCGCACGTGCTCTGGTTCGACGAGTACTACGACGAGGCGAACTACCGCTTCGAGTCCACCGTGAAGGCGGCGGGCGAGGCCGACCTGCTGCTCGTCGTCGGGACCAGCGGCGCCACGAACCTGCCGATGCGGGTGGGCCAGATCTGCTTCAGCGGCGGCGCGGCGCTGGTCGACGTGAATCCCGAGGAGAACCCGTTCTCCGAGCTCGCGGAGCGGAGCCCGCGCGGCTTCTTCGCGCGCGGGTCGGCGACGGCGCGGCTGCCGGAGATCGTGAAGGCCCTCGCCGGCTGACGGCGGACCCTGGCGCCCTCACCGCCGCAGCGACTCCAGGTGCGCCACCCACTCCGGCGAGAGGCCGGCGGCGCGCGCACCGCGGCGGACGGCACCGGGCTGGCGACCGCGCCGCCCCAGAAGGTGCTCGCCGCGTCGAAGGCCAGCCGGTGGCCCCGGAGGCGCGCCGGCCGCGCCCGCGCGAAGTCGGGAACCGGCTAGCCGTGCTGGGTCGCACGGTGCACGAAGGCCTCGCGGTCCATCGAGGAGCCGTACACGAACCAGACGAAGTCGCCGCCGCCCGGCGCCTGGTGGGCCTTGCCGACGACGTTGAGGGGCGAGGCCATGCTGCCTTCACTCCTGGTCAGGTGAGGACGATGTGGGAAATCTCCGGCGGGCTGCCGAGCCGCATGGGCGGCCCCCAGTAGCCGGTGCCGCGCGACACGAAGACCTGGCCCGCCGCGCCCGGACCCACGCCGCGGTAGAGGCCCCGGAGGTACGGGTAGGCGATGCCGGCCACGAAGTTGAACGGGAAGATCTGGCCGCCGTGGGTGTGGCCGGAGATCTGGAGCTCGACGCCGCCGCCCACCGCCTCGTCCACGCCCTTGGGCTGGTGGGCGAGCAGCACCAGCGAGCGCTCGGGGTCGCGTCCATCGAGCGCGCGGGCGAGGTTGGGGCCGTGGCCCGGGGCGAGGCCGGACGAGCGCCAGTCGTCGATACCGGCCAGGTCGAGGGAAGCGCCGCGGTCGCCGATCTCCACCCGCTCGTTGCGGAGCACGCGGATGCCGAGCCTCCGCAGGTGCGCGACCCACTCGCTGGCGCCCGAGTAGTACTCGTGGTTGCCGGTGACGAAGAAGACGCCGTGGCGCGCCTGCAGACGGGCGAGCGAGGCGATGGCCGGGCCCAGCGCGGCGACGCTCCCGTCCACCAGGTCGCCGGTGATGGCGATGACGTCGGGCCGGAGCGCGTTCGTGACCTCGACGACGCGGCGGACATCCCTCTCGCCGATGGTGGGCCCGACGTGGAGGTCGGTGATCTGGGCGATGGAGAGGCCGGAGAGCGCCCCGGGGAGCCGCGCCAGCTTCACCGGCACCTCGTGGACCTCCGGCTCGGAGAGCGCGCTCCGAAGCGCCACCGCCGTGGCGCCGCCCACCGCGACGGCCGCCCCCCCCGCGACCGCGCGGGCCAGGAAGCGGCGACGCTCCGGATCGGCCGGCGGGTCGGGCACGCGCCGCAGCCACTCCCAGAGCGTGGTGGCGCCGGTTCCGGTCCAGCGGAGGGCGTCGAGGGCCAGGAGTGCGGAGAAGAGCAGGAAGGCGACGCCCATCCAGAGCATGGCGCCGAACACGAAGCCGTCGACGAGCCGCGTCTGGCGGGCGCGGAGCAGGAAGAAGGAGGCCGGGATCGCCACGGCGCCGGCGGCGAGCAGGACGGTGAGCACGCGTCGCCACGGCTCGCCGAAGGCCGGGTCCTTGACGAGCCGGGCCCACAGGTAGAAGTGCATGCCGCCGACGATGGCGATCATGAGCAGGAAGAACACCGCGAACTGCCAGAGGCGGGACACGTCGTCGGGAATAACCACGAGACGGAGCGGATGCCACTCGAGGATCGAAGACGACGGCGGACGGCGCGGTACCCAGGGAAGCGCCGGGGCGCAGCGCGTCAGGCCTGGGGCGGCGGGGCCTGCGGCAGCGCGTCGATCTTCGCCGCCAGGATGAAGTCGTTCTCGGTGAGGCCGCCGGCGGCGTGGGTCCACAGCGTCACCGCCACGTTGTTCCACCCGTACACCTCGAAGTCCGGGTGGTGCCCCTCCGCCTCGGCGACCTCGGCCATCCCGTTCACGAAGGCCATCGCCGCCCTGAAGTCGCGGAAGCGGTAGTTGCGGCGGATCTTGTCCCCGCGCCGGTCCCAGCCCGGCACGCTGCCGAGCAACCCCTCGAGCGCGGCGCCCTCGAGCCTGGGGATGCCGCCCTCGCACGGGACGCACTTCCGATGGATGAGGTCCATGCTCGGCGCTTAACCGGCGGAGCCCGCTCGCGCGAGCACCGATTGGGAGCGGCGCGAGCGCAGCCGTGGCGCTAGGCTTGCTCGATGGACCGACTCTTCCACGCGATGGGCGCGGTGTCGGCGCTGGTGGCGGTGGCGGCCGGCGCCTTCGGCGCCCACGGGCTCAAGGCGCGCCTCTCCCCGGAGATGCTCGCCGTCTTCGAGACCGGCGCACGCTACCAGATGTACCACGCCCTGGCGCTCCTCGCGGCCGCGTGGGCCGTTGCCCGCTGGCCCGGCGCCGCTGCCGAGTGGGCCGGCTGGCTCTTCCTCGCCGGGACGGTCCTCTTCTCCGGCAGCCTCTACGCGCTGGCCTTCACCGGCGTCCGGTGGCTCGGCGCGGTGACGCCGCTCGGCGGGGTCGCGTTCCTGGCGGGCTGGGCGGCTCTGGCCTGGGCGGCGGCCCGGGGGTAGGCGTCGGTCGGTCGCGGTGGGACGGCACACCGGCGAAGGTCCGCGCCCCGCGCGCCTCAACTCCGCTCGACCGGGAAGCCGGCCTGGGCCCAGCCGTCGAGGCCGCCGTCGAGGCTGAAGACCTTCTGGTAGCCCTCGTGGGTGGCCACCGCGGCGGCGGTCAGGCTGCGCACGCCGTGGGCGCAGACGAAGATCACCCGATCGCGCTTCAGGTGGCGCTTGGGCTCGCGCATGAGCCGTCCCAGCGGCACGTGGCGCGCACCGGGGATGTGACCCTGCGCCCATTCCTGGGGCTCGCGCACGTCCACCAGGTCGACGTCGTCCTCGGCAAGCAGGTGGCTGGCTTCGTCGGGGGTGAGGCGGACCACGGGCATGGTCCGTCTCCTAACGCGCGCGCGCCGGTTCGCCACGCCCCGTGCACCGCGCCGTCACGAAACTGTGGCCGCGGGGGCTGACCGGCTAGACTCGCCGCCGCCCATGTCCAGCCCGGAGACGGCCCGCTTCCCCCCGCAGATCAAGTTCCTCGCCTGGAACGAGGGGTGCGAGCGGTTCTCGTTCTACGGGATGAGCTCGATCCTCACCTTCTACATGGTGAGCCACCTGGGCCTGAAGGAGAGCGACGCCGAGGCGAACTACCACCTCTTCGTCTTCGCGGTGTACCTGACGCCGCTCGTCGGAGCCTGGCTCGCCGACCGCTTCTTCGGCCGCTACCGGATCATCCTCTGGCTCTCCCTCGGCTACGTGGCCGGACACGCCGCCATCGCGTTCTGGGAAGGGCCCACCGGCCTCCTGCTCGGCCTGGCGCTCATCGCCGCCGGTGCCGGCGGCATCAAGCCCTGCGCCGCGGCCTACGTCGGCGACCAGTTCACCGGCGAGGGCCGGAGCCTGCTGCAGAAGGTCTACGACCTCTACTACTGGATGATCAACCTGGGCTCGTTCACCGCCACGCTGCTCATTCCCGACTTCCTGGAGCGCTTCGGGCCGCGGGTGGCCTTCGGGGTCCCCGGGGTGCTGATGGCGCTGGCGCTGCTCATCTTCTGGTGGGGGCGCGGACGGTACGTGAACCTGCCGCCCACCGGGCCCAACCCGAATGGCTTCTTCCGGGTGGTGGCCTACGCCGTCGAGAAGATCGGCACCGGCCGTGCCGGCGAGCACTGGCTCGACGTGGCCCGGGCCAGGTTCCCGGCTGATGCGGTGAACGGCGCCAAGGCGGTCTTCCGCATCGTCGGCGTCTTCGCGCCCATCGCCGCCTTCTGGTCGCTCTTCTTCCAGTACGGCTCCTCCTGGGTGCTGCAGGCCGACCGGATGAACCGGGAGCTCCTCGGCTACGAGGTGAAGGCCTCGCAGATGTCGTCCCTGAACGCGATCTTCGTGCTGCTGACCATCCCGGTGTTCGCCGGGTGGCTCTACCCGTTCCTGAGGCGGCGCGGCCTCGACGTCTCGGCGCTGGCGAAGATGCGGGCCGGGATGTTCGTCACCGTCTTCTCCTTCGCCTGGGTGATGGGGCTGCAGTTCGCGCTCGACGCGGGCTTGAGGCCGCACGTCGCCTGGCAGGTACCCGCATACCTCTTGCTCTCCGTCGGGGAGGTGCTGGTGTCGGTGACGGCCCTGGAGTTCGCCTACACCCAGGCTCCGCCGGCGATGAAGAGCGTCATCATGAGCCTCTGGTACGTGACCATCGCCGCCGGCAGCCTGCTCACCGCCGCGGTCGCCAAGGTGAACCGCTTCCACGGCGCCGCCTACTTCGCCTTCTTCGCGGTGCTGATGCTGCTCGGGGCGCTCGCCTTCAGCGGGGTGGCCAGGCGCTACCGGCCGGTCCCGTCCCCGGTACCCGGGCGCACCGAGTAGGCTCCCGCCCCCATGCCCAGTGACCCGAAGCCCGGCCGCCTTGAGCCCTACCCGCCGCAGATCCCGTTCATCATGGCCAGCGAGGGGGCGGAGCGCTTCTCCTTCTATGGGATGCGCTCCATCCTCACCGTCTACATGGCGCAATACCTGCTGCTCGCCCAGCACCAGGCGGAGGCGAACTACCACTACTTCGTCATGGCGAACTACCTCATGCCGCTCGCGGGCGGGTGGCTCGCCGACCGCTTCTTCGGCCGCTACCACGTCATCCTCTGGCTGTCGTTCGGATACGTGGCCGGCCACGCGGTGATCGCCCTGGTGGAGACTCGCACCGGCCTCTACTGGGGGCTCGCGCTCATCGCCGTCGGCGCCGGCGGCATCAAGCCCTGCGTCTCGGCGCTTGTCGGCGACCAGTTCCGGCCCGGTCAGACGAGGCTGCTCGAGCGCGTCTACGGCCTCTTCTACTGGATGGTGAACCTCGGGAGCTTCACCTCCACCCTCCTCATCCCCGAGCTGCTCCACCGATACGGGCCGCGGGCGGCCTTTGCCGTCCCCGGTGTCCTCATGGCCGTGGCGCTCGCCATCTTCGTGGCCGGCCGACGGCGCTACGTGAACGTTCCACCGACCGGCGCGAACCCCGACTCCTTCCTCCGAGTCGTCGGGAGCGCGCTGCAGCGCCGCCGGAAGGCGCCGAGGGGACCGAGCTGGCTCGACGCCGCGCTCGACGCGCACCCGCCCGTGGCCGTGGACGGCGCTAGGGCCGTCTTCCGCATCATGGGGGTCTTCGCCGCCATCACCGGCTTCTGGGCGCTCTTCGACCAGCACGGCGCCTCCTGGGTGCTCCAGGCCAGCCGGATGGACCTGCGGGTGGGCGGCTTCGAGCTCCGCCCCTCGCAGCTTTCCGCCCTGAACCCGATCATGGTGCTCGCGATCATCCCCCTCTTCCAGCGCTGGCTCTACCCGTCGCTGGAGCGGCGCGGCCTGCGGCTCACGCCGCTCCGGAAGATGGGCACCGGCATGTTCGTCGCCACGCTCTCCTTCGTCGCCATGGCGGTGCTGCAGGCGATGATCGACGCCGGCGGGAAGCCGCACGCGCTCTGGCAGGTCGTGCCGTACCTCTTCCTCACCGTCGGCGAGGTGATGGTGTCGGTGACCGGCCTCGAGTTCGCCTACACCCAGGCTCCGAAGACCATGAAGAGCACCATCATGAGCATCTGGCTGCTCACCTTCGCGCTCGGAAACCTCATCACCGCGGTCGTGAGCCAGCTGAACCGCTTCCGGGGCGCGGCCTACTTCGCCTTCTTCGCGGGGCTGATGCTGGTCGCGGCGGTGGCATTCGCCGTCATCGCCCGGCGCTACCGGCCTGTCCAGTCGGCGGTGACGGCGGAGCCGACCTAGGGGCCGAGCCGCCGCCGGAGACCGCCGGCGCTCCCGCCTGGCATCGCCACCGCGGGCCCCGGGACGCCGTCCACGAAGGCGATGCGGGCGCCGAGCGTGGCCGGCACGCGCGGGCCGGGGGTGAGGATGCCCACGAGGTTCAGCGGGTCGGCGGCGGAGATCTCCAACCGCTCGCCCTCCTTCGGCGCGCGCCGGACGGCGCGCAGCGCCTCCACCGCCTCGGGCAGCGCGAACTGCTCCCCGGAGAACCCGCCGACGAAGCGACCCCCGCGAAGCTCGCCGCGCGCCTCGAGCGCGCGGTAGATCGGCAGGAGCTCGCGCCACGGGGGCGCCGCGGTCTCGCGGGCCAGCAGGTCGCGCATCACCACGCCCCAGCGGCCGAGGAGCTGGCGGGCCGCCAGCTCGAGCATCGAGGGCCCGGTGGGCGCCGCCGGGCGGGGGCCCGGGGCGGTGCCGGCCGGGGCCGGGGCCGGAAGCCGGCCGGGTGCCGCGAGGGCGCCGGCCGGCCTCGCGCCCGGCGGCGGCTCGACGAGCGGGCCCGGCCGGAGCAGCGCCCAGCGCCCGCCGCCGTGGCCTGGACGGCTCGGCCGCTGGTGCGGCGGCGGCGGCTCCACCAGGGCCCGCAAGCCCGCGAACCCGTCGCAGGTGACGAGCCCCGCGGAGACGAGCTCCCAGAGCGCCGACTCCACCTCGCCGGGCAGGCGACCGGTCATCGCGGCGAGGTCGGGGAGGAAGCAGGCGCCGCAGCGGCCCAGGAGCTCCACCAGCCGCCGGGCGGACGCGCCCAGAGCCGGGGGCTCGCCGGCCGTGGCGGCGAGCAGCCAGGGCAGGTCCTGGCGGAGTGCCAGGGTGATGGGCGCGTGGCGGGTGGGCGCGGCGCGGCGGCGCGGCGCCTCGCCGGGCTCGGCGGTGACGGCCAGCCGCCCCCAGGCCACCTCGCCCGAGAGGCAGAGCGAGTCGAGGAGCCCCGGCTCGTAGCCGGCGATGCGCGCCGGGAGGACCTCGCGCTCCCAGGCGCCGGCGGCGGCCTGGAAGCCTTGCAGCTGCCCGACCACCGCGGCCACCCCGCGCAGGCCGTGGAGCCGGCGCCCGGGCGCGGCGTGCTGCCAGTGGCCGAGGAAGCGCACGAAGTCGGCGGTGGCGACGGGCTCGATCTCGCGGCGCAGCCGCCCCAGCGTCATGCGGTGAATGCGAGCCAGCGCGGCGCGGTCGCACCAGTGGGGCGCGCCGGGCGAGTAGGGCTCGCCGCGCAGGAAGGCGCCGCGCAGGAGGAGCCCCTCCGACTCGAGCTGGTGGAGCGCGATGTTCAGGTCGGCCACGGGCAGTGCGAGGCGGGCGGCGAGCCCACCGAGCGTCACCGGTCCGAGGTGGGGCATCCAGCCGCGCAGCGTGCGGGCCACCGCGTCGCCGGGCGACGGCGGGACGTCCTCGGACGGGAGGGGCGCGAGGTCCGGCTCGAGGGACGTGGCCTCGGTGCCGAGGCCGGCGGAGAGCGCCCGCCAGAGCCCGGCCCGCTCGGCGGCGACCCACACCTCGCGTCCGCCGAGGCGCGCACGCGACGCGCGACCGGCCGCGGAGAGCTGGGAGAAGAGCGGTCTCCAGGGGCCCGCCCCCCGGCCGGGCGAGCCGGCCGGGTCCCCAAACTCCTCGGCGCGCTGCGCCCCGTCCGACGCGAAGACCCCGGCAGGCAGGAACCCGAGGTCGAGGAGCAGGTCGTGCAGCTCGTCGGCGTCGCGGGCCTCGGGGGCCACCTGCGCCGTCACCTCCCGTACCGCCGCCTCATCGAGCGCTCCATCGCCGAAGGCCTCCGCCGCCGGAAGCGCGCGGCGAAGCTGAACGGCGCGGGCGCGCCGCTCCTCCAGCGGCGCGTCGTCGAGGAAGGCCCAGGGCTTCGCGCCCAGGATCTCGTGGGCCAGCGGTGACGGCTCGGCGACGTCGCGGGCCACGAGCCGCACCTCGCCCCTCGAGATCCGGGCGAGCAACGCCTCCAGCCGCTCGAGGTCCATGGCCTCGTGGAGGCAGTCGTGCAACGCCTCCTTCACGAGCGGGTGATCGGGCGGAACGATCGGCCCGGTGTGGAGGTCGGCGTTGTCCTGGCAGCCCACCGCCAGCGGGAAGACCGCGGCCAGCAGGTCCTCGGCGCGCATCCGCGCGATGTTCGGTGGAACCCTGCGGCCCCCGAGCACCCGCGGGAGCGCCAGGGCCCGCGTCGCGTCCCAGCGCCAGCGCACCGGGAACATCGGCGACTGCAGCGCCGCCTGGGTGAGGACTTCCTCGACGCGCTCCTCGGAGAGGAACTCGAAGATCGACTCGAGGGGGAAGCTGTGCTGCGACCCGAGCGAGAGGAGCACGCCGTCGTCGTTCGCGGCGGCCTGCAGCTCGAAGTCGAAGGTCCGGCAGAAGCGCTTGCGGAGCGCGAGCCCCATGGCACGGTTGGTGCGGGCGCCGAAGGGGGCGTGCAGCACGAGCTGCATCCCGCCCGATTCGTCGAAGAAGCGCTCGGCGACGAGCGTGTCCTGGGTCGGCAAGGCGCCCAGCACGGCGCGGCCGGCCGCGAGGTAGTCCACCGCCTGGCGCGCGCCGGCCGCGGGCATGGCCCCCTCGGCCGCGAGCCAGACGATGGCGCCGTCCCGGTCGGCCAGGAGCGGCTCGAGGTCGGCGCGGAGGCGCCCCACCTCCGCCGAGAGCTCGGCGCTCCGCCCCGGCGCCTCGCCGTTCCAGAAAGGCACGCCCGGCGCGGCGCCGCCCGCGTCCTCGACCCGCACGACCCCGGCCTCGATGCGCCGGATGCGCCAGGAGGTGTTGCCGAGCAGGAAGACGTCGCCGGCGAGGCTCTCGACGGCGAAGTCCTCGTCGAGCATTCCCACCACCGCCCCCTCCGGCTCCGCGACCACCTTGTACTGGGCGTTGTCGGGGATGGTGCCGCCGCCGGTGAGCGCCGCGATGCGCGCGCCGCGCCGCCCGCGGACGCGCCCGTGAACGGCGTCCCGGTGCAGGAGGGCCCCGGAGCGGCCGCGCCGCGTGGCGGTGCCCTCCGACAGCATCGCCACCACCGCGTCGAAGTCCTCCCGGGGAAGCTCCCGGTAGGGCCAGGCGCGGCGGAAGAGCCGGAAGAGGTCGTCCTCGGCGCGCCCCTCACCGGCCGCCTCGGCGACGATCTGCTGCGCCAGCACGTCGAGCGGGTGGCGCGGCACCGCCATCCGCTCGAGCCGCCCGACGCGCAGCCCACGCACCAGCGCGGCGCACTCGACGAGCTCGTCGCGGCTCACGGGGAAGAGGCGGGCCTTGGGCGTGGCCCCGCGCCAGTGGCCGGAGCGACCGGCCCGCTGGAGCGCCACGTGGAAGGCGCCGGGGCTGCCGAGCTGGACGACGAGGTCCACCGCGCCCACGTCGATGCCCAGCTCGAGCGAGGCGGTGGCCACCACCACCCTGAGATCCCCGCGCTTCAGCCGCTCCTCGGCGTCGAGCCGGTGGGAGCGCGACAGGCTGCCGTGGTGGGCCGCCACCTCGCTCTCGCCGAGCCGCTCGGCGAGGGCGTGGGCGGCCCGCTCGGCGAGCCGCCGCGTGTTGACGAAGACCAGCGTGGTCCGGTGCTCGCGCGCCAGCTCCGCGACCCGGTCGTAGGTCTCGCCCCACTGCTCCTTCGACGCCACCGACGACAGCTCGTCGCGCGGGATCTCGATGCCGAGGTCCAGGTCGCGCCGCCGGCCCACCTCGACGGTGGCGCAGTCGGGCGACCCGTCGGGCCGCACGCGCGCCGCCCCGACCAGGAAGCGGGCCATCTCCTCGACGGGGCTCACCGTCGCCGAGAGGCCGATGCGCTGGGGGCGACGCCGGGAGCCCGGAGGCGGCGCCCCGCAGGCGGGCGGGGCGGCGGCGGCTTCCGGCGACGAGGCCGTGCACAGCGCATCGAGCCGCTCCAGGGACAATGCCAGGTGCGCCCCTCGCTTGTCGCGGGCAAGCGCATGGATCTCGTCCACGATCACCGTGCGCACCGGCGCCAGCAGCTTCCGGCCCTTCTCCGAGGTGAGGAGCAGGTAGAGCGACTCGGGCGTGGTGACGAGCAGGTGGGGCGGCTTCCGGAGCATCGCCTGCCGGCGCGAGGGCGGGGTGTCGCCGGTGCGGACCGCGGCGCGGATGGCGGGCGGCCGCAGCCCGGCCTGGAGGGCGGCCTCCTTCAGCGCCGCCAGCGGCTCGCGCAGGTTCTTCTCGATGTCGTTCGAGAGGGCCTTCAGCGGCGAGACGTAGAGGACGCGAGTCTCGTCCGGCAGCTCGCCCTCCACCCCCTCGCGAAAGAGAGCGTCCAGGCCGTAGAGGAAGGCGGCGAAGGTCTTGCCCGACCCGGTCGGTGCCGACACCAGCACGTCGCGCCCGGCCTGGATCTCCGGCCAGCCCTGGCTCTGCGGCTCGGTGGCGGTGCCGAAGCGCCGCTCGAACCAGCGCGAGACGAGGGGGTGGAAGCCGGCCAGCACGGGCCATCCATAGCCCGGAGCTCCTACGCGACGCCAGCTCTCCGGTTGGCGACCGGGGCCACGCCCACTAGACTGCCCGGATGCAACCGAGACGACACCTCCTCGCGGCGGTGGCCGGTGCGTCCAGGCATCGGGCGCGGGCCGCCCTGGCCGTCGCCGCCCTGGCGCTCGGCGCCGGGCCGGCGCCGGCCCGGGCGGCCGGGCCGGGCTGGATCTCCGACGACTACCCGAGGGCCCTCGCCGAGGCTCGGGCCCGCCAGGTGCCGATCTTCGTCGACGCCTGGGCGCCCTGGTGAAAGACGTGCAGCTTCATGCGCGCCACGGTCCTCAACGATCCCGCGCTCGTGAAGATGGCCGGGCGGTTCGTCTGGCTCGAGATCGACACGGAGAAGGAAGGCAGCGCGGCGTTCCTCGAGAAGTTCCCCGTCGAGGTGTGGCCCACCTTCCTGGTGGTGGATCCGACGACGGAGAAGCCGGTCCTGAAGTGGCTCCCC
>Ga0209253_10004595_pt1 | contig 12028 bp, 12 predicted proteins | sample FrelakmetBRP12BR_FD_187145 | JGI IMG/M metagenome (GOLD analysis project Ga0209253, IMG submission 187145) | Freshwater lake sediment microbial communities from the University of Notre Dame, USA, for methane emissions studies - BRP12 BR (SPAdes)... | ecosystem: Environmental > Aquatic >...
GATCTTGAAAGCGAATCTATATATCTTCATCTTCTTTCCCGAATCCACGGATCAGGGTTGACTCATAATAAAAGTTACCGAAAGTGAGGTAGTTGCGTCAAAATTAGTGTTACCGAAGGAGGTAGAGGTGACACGACGGGTCGCCCGTTACTATGTGCTGGATTAGTGCTTGGGGATTGATAGTGTCTTAAAAAACTTGCTTTTGAAGGAAACATGGAGCAACATTGGAATGCTATGCTGCTCATGCTGCACTTTCTGGCTGATTGTTACCCGAGGGTGCTAATAGCTGGGAATGAGGCAACGAAAACTACTGGCTTCTTTGTTTGAAGGCTTCGTACATTACCAGCGCCGCAGCAATAGAGGCATTAAGTGAGGTGATTTTCCCTCGCATCGGGATAGACGCCACAGAATCGCACCTTTTTTTGACCAAATCCGATAGTCCTTTGCCCTCGCCACCTATGACAATCGCTGTTGCCAGTCTGAAATCCACTTGGCTATAGTCGATTTTGCCGGTGGGGTCTATGCCAACAACCCAGACGTCACTCCTTTTCAGGGTCACCACGGCCTGGGAGATGTTGGATACCCGCGCCACCGGCACGTACTCCACAGCACCAGCAGATGCCTTAGCCACAGCAGCGGTGAGCCCCACAGCCCTTCTTGAGCGGATTATTACACCGTGAATACCGCTCGCCTCGGCGGTCCTTAGAATTGCCCCCAGATTCTGCGGGTCTTCAATACCATCAAGGATACAATAAAGGGGCGGTTCATTCCTTTCCTTAGAGATAATGAGCAAATTCTCTAAGGCGACATATTCCTTAACTGCGGCGTAAGCAATGATCCCTTGGTGAGCAGAAGTTGTGCTCGACTCATCGATAACACGTCTTGCTACGTATTGAACGGGTATACCCCTGGCCTGAGAAAGGTGTAATACTTCGGCAATTGCGCCATGCCGTCCGATATCACGGGCAAGCAATATTCGATTTATGGGACGGCCGGACTTCAGCGTCTCAAGTACCGGGTTTCTACCCTCAATAATGTCTGCCATAGTTTACCTTCGCATTATCAGGTGGTAGCACAGATCAGTAATATAACTTTAGGTAGCCGAGTCCCCTTTGTCAAGCTCACTCAAAATGCGAGGTCATGCTCTTTTTGAGGTGTACCCCGTTTTAGGGTTTTCCTCTTTGCCTTTTTCTCCCATCTAGAGGGCTATCCTTCCCAACGGTTTATGCTCGTGAATACTGAGGCAACATTTTGACGAATTGTGCAATAGGCAAGACCCGAACTGCTCTGGGGATTTTCCGAAACGGGATCTTTTCATAACACCCGCTCATTCTTCTCTCTGTAAAGCTATTCATAAGGCCACATTCCTGTAGCAACATTGCAATCTATCTCGCCTTCATGTATCATTTTAGGGAATTTGGTGAGAACTAAACAGGTCATGAATCTTATCCAGCATCTGGATTATCTCTTCAAACCCCGTTCGGTGGCAGTCATCGGAGCATCTAACATCCCCGGCAAGTGGGGCTGCGACATCCTCAAGCTGCTCCTGACCCGAGGCGAACGGAATGTCTATCCCATAAACAAGAACAGAGCCGATGTGCTCGGGGTTAAAGCCTATCCCGGTCTGGCTGATGTTCCGGGACATGTGGACTTCGCCGTGATAACCGTCGCCTCCGAAGCCCTTCCCGCTGCCATGGAGGACTGCGTCCGTAAGGGTGTCAAAACCGCCCTCATCATCTCCGGTGGGTTCGCAGAGACTGGCGGCGAGGGGGCGAAGTCGGAGCAGAAGGTTGTGGAGATAGCCCGTCGCGGCGGGATACGCTTCATCGGACCCAACTGCGCCGGACACTTCAATACTCATTCCGACCTCTTCACTGCAACCTATTGCCCGCCTTTGAAACAGGGGCCCGTATCATTTGTTACGCAGAGCGGTAATTTAGGGCTCACCGTTCTAGCTATGGGAGGCGAAATGGGGCTGGGCTTCAGCAAGTACATTAGCAGCGGCAACGAGGCTGATTTGCATTTCGAGGACTATCTGGAGTATCTGGGGCAGGATGAGGAGACGAAGGTTATATTGGGATATTTAGAGGGTCTCAGGGAGGGCAGGCGTTTCCTGAGGCTGGCGAAGGAGATTTCGAAAAAGAAGCCCATCGTAATCATGAAGGTGGGGCGCACGGAAGGCGGTGCAAAGGCAGCCAGGTCGCACACCGCAGCCCTCTCGGGGGACGACACAATCTCGGACGCAGCGTTCAAGCAAGCTGGGGTGATACGCGTGGAGGAGGTCGGCGAGATGGTGGAAACAGCCCTGGTTCTGCTGGGTCAGCCCTTGCCTAGGGGCAGGGGGGTGGCGGTTTTGACGGTGGGGGGTGGGCTGGGAGTTGTCGTCGCTGACGCCCTGAAAAAGCACGGACTGGAAGTGCCGCCTCTCTCTGGAAAAACCCTGAAAAAGCTGGGCTCTGTTCTTTCGGAAAGATGGTCACGCGGGAACCCGGTCGACGCCAGTGGGGACCTCAGCTATCCCTGTCTTCTGCCGCTTATGGAGGATGAGAACATAGACGCAGTAGTGATTGCATGTGCCGTTTGGTCAGCCGCAGGCTTCTCTGCTTTCATGAGCACACCTCCCTGGGAGCGGAATAACCTGACCAGCTTGGAGCAGTTGCTAAAAGCCATCGAGGAGGAATCCCTGAGAAATCTGGACGTTACCATAGAACTAATGAAGCGATATCAGAAGCCGGTTATCCTCTCGGCTTGGGTAAACAGCGAGGTTAAGGACAGCGAGCTCTACAAGAAGCTCTTGGGTAGTTATCTAACGCCGTATCCCATGCCGGACAGGGCAGCCAAGGCGCTGGCTCGCCTGGCGGAGTATAGCGAATCCCTCGGAGTTTCTAAATAGATTCTAAACTCAAAATCCTTAAAGGTTATTCGTCTGTCAGTCAAGTTGAGTAGACTGAAGGCTGATAGCCTCCGGATTGTTTAGAATTTAGAAATTGGGATTTAGGATTTCTTTGGGGGGGTTGATTGATCAGGGCAGGTTGGAGCAGATACTCCAACCTGCCCTTAAGAATTGAGATTCGAGCTATGGACCTTAACAATAACCTCGACCTGCTGTTCAATCCGGGGTCGGTGGCTGTGATAGGGGCATCCAATACTCCGGGCAAGTGGGGTTTCGGCATCCTCAGCCACCTGCTGGCAAAGGGAAGCAGGGAGGTCTATGCTGTGAGCAAAAACGGGGGCGAGGTGGTGGGGATAAAGGCTTTCAGGAGCCTTAGGGATGTGCCCCGACCTGTGGACGTCGTCGTGATAGTTACCCCTGTTCCTGATGTACCCGCGGCGATGGAGGATTGTGTATACAAGGGGGTCAAGTTCGCCATCATCATCACTGGTGGCTTCGCCGAGTCCAGCGGGGAAGGAGCAAGGATAGAGCGCGAGGTTACTGAAATAGCCCGGAGGGGCGGCATCCGCATCGTAGGTCCTAACTGCATGGGTCACTTCGATACTGCGACTGACCTCTTTACACTCCCCTTCGCCATGCCGGTGAGAAAGGGGGCTGTGACCATACTCTCGCAAAGCGGCAACTCGGGACTCTCCATGCTCAACATGGGCTGGACGATGGGCCTGGGCTACGGTAAGTACATAAACAGCGGGAACGAAGCCGATTTGCACTACGAGGACTTCCTGGAGTATCTGGCGGATGACGATAAAACCAGGGTAATCCTGGGTTACATAGAAGGTCTCAGGGAAGGCAAGCGTTTCTTGAAGCTGGCATCCGAGGTTACCCAAAAGAAGCCGTTCGTCGTCTTGAAGGCAGGGCGCACCGGGGACGGGGCCAGGGCAGCCCGCTCGCACACCGCAGCGCTTGCAGGGTCGGAGGTTATCTCCGATGCCGCGTTCAAGCAGGCTGGCGTGATAAGGGTGGGCGAGATTGGCGAACTGGTGGATACCGGCGTGGCCTTACTGGGGCAGCCCTTGCCCCGGGGCAGGAGGGTGGGGGTGTTGACCATGGGTGGGGGGCTGGGGGTTATCGCCACAGACGCCCTGGTGGAGCAGGGGCTGGAACTGGCGAGGCTGACGCCTGCTACCCTGGAGAAGCTGGACTCCTTTCTTGCGAGCAGGTGGTCTCACGGCAACCCGGTCGACCCCGGCGGCACCCACATTGTCTATCCCTGCATCTGGGCGCTCCTGGACGATGCGAATGTGGACGCGCTCCTGGTCATCGATGGCGTCGGCATGGTGGGCGGCTTGACTGGACTGATGAACATCCTGCCGGTGGTGAAGGATAAATGTGCCCGCCATCTGGACGCCTCCCGAAGGGAAGAACTGGTGGACATAAAGCGGATGCTTGAGCTTATGAAGGAACGCCAGAAGCCTGTAGTCCTGGCTAACATGGTCAGCCCTCCCATAAAGGATAGCGTGGTCTGGGGGAAGCTTCGCGAGAGTTACATTCTTCCCTATCCCACGCTGGAGAGGGCAACTAAAGCCCTGGCTCGCCTGACGGAGTACAGCGGATACCGAGGTGTTGCCAGACGATGATAAAATAGTACAGAGATTGATTGTTGACCTGTAGGGGCACAGCGTACTGTGCCCGATTCCCGTAGCAGCACTCAGAGACAGAGAGGTTTATTATGGTGAAAATAGTGACCGACAGTACGTGCGATGTCCCGCCCCATCTGATGAAGGAGCTTGACATCACCGTAGTCCCGGTATACACAGTGTTCGGAGATAAATCTTATCGCGATAGAGTGGATATTAACGATGATGAGTTCTACTACAAGCTGACTCATGACTCGATTCACCCCACGACCTCGGTGCCTACCCCCAAGGACTTCGCAGATGTCTACAACAGGCTGGCTGAGCAAACAGACGAGATAGTCTCGATACACCTTACCTCTAAGGAGAGCGGCACCTATAATTCGGCTATACTTGGCAAGGAGCTTGTCACCAGGAAATGCCGCGTTGAGGTGATTGACTCCCTATCGCTATCTCTGGGTTGCGGGCTCCTGGTTCTTGAAGCTGCGCGTGAGGCTAAAGCCGGGGCAAGTCTGGAGCGGGTCTCCGAACTGGTACGTCGGGCTGTTCCCAAAGTTCATCTCCTGATTATGGTTGACACGCTTAAATACGTGGTCAGGGGCGGGCGGCTGAGCAAGGCTCACGGGATAATAGGGGCAGTTATCAAAGTCAAGCCGATGCTCACATTAAAAGAAGGCGACCTCTCGCTGGTGGGTGTGGCTCGTACCAAGGCGAAGGCTGTGGAGCGCCTCTATGAATTCGCCAAAAGCTTCTCCAAGGTCAAGGAGGTAGCGGTAGCGTACACAACCACCCCCGAAGAGGCGAAGGCGCTCGCCGACCGCGTGAAGGCTCTTTTGCCTGATGCGCCTCTATTTATAACCAGAGTAGGCTCCGCGCTGGGCACCCACGCAGGTCCCGGCACTATGGGCATTGCGGTGCGTGAGGCGTAATTTAGCCCCCAATAAGAGCTGTTACAAATTTCTTGCATTTTTACCCTTTAAGCTCCGCTCTCCCTTGACAAATTCTTGTGGGATGATAGACTGCCACTACAAGGCCAATCAGAGCTTCGTAAAAGGTGTTTAATCTGTAGTTGCCCGATTCATCGGGCTGTTTAGCGCGCCCCGCCTGAGGCGGAGGCAACTACCTAAATTAGGGAAGGGGGTGAGGGCTATGCGAGTGGAATTGAGGGAGAAGGAAGCCAGGCTCTTCCAGGATCTGAAGAAGGCTCTGGCGGAGAGCAAGAAACTGGCTGTAAACTGCCTCGCCTGAAAGTCCTGAAAGGGTAAGTAGATTGCCGGTTCGGCAATCAAGCGGATGTAATGAAGGGCACGCCCTACGATTTCTTCGTCCAGTGGCACTTAACCGAGAGATGCAATCTGAGGTGCCGGCACTGCTACCAGTACCAGTCCGGTAGGGTGTCGGAGTTGGGCTATGAGGAAATCCGCAGGGCAATCGATAACGTAAGCAACGCCATTAGAGGCTGGGTGACAGAGTACGATATGCAGATGTCGCCCAGCCTTCATTTTACCGGCGGCGAGCCGCTCCTGCGCCAAGACATCTTTGAGATACTAGACTGCGCCCGCAACTGCGGCTTCTCCAGTTCCCTGATGAGCAACGGCACGCTCATAGATGGCGATATGGCTGAGAGGATAAAGGAGGCGCAGGTAAGCGATGTTCAGGTCAGCCTCGATGGACTCGAAGCCACCCACAACAGCCTCAGGGGAGAAGGCTCTTACCAGCGCACGCTGAAGGGCATCAGAAACCTGGTGGCTCGGGGCGTGGAGACCAACATCAACCTCACCGTCTCCAGACTCAACATGGGCGATACCGGCGGGCTTGTCCGTCTTGCCGAAGAACTGGGCGTGAGCGCCATAGCCTTCTCGCGCCTGGTTCCCACAGGCAGGGGCAGCAAACTCAGCAACCAGACGTTGAGCCGCGTAGAGGTGTCTGATTTCTATAGGAAATTGCGCGAGTACAGAGGCAAGAGCAGGATTGTAGTAACCTCACGCGACCCTCTGGCTGCCATCGCCGAAATGGAAGGTGAGATTCCACAGTCGGAGATGCCCATAGGCGGCTGTGCCGCGGGCATCTCCGGCGTCACCATCGCCGCCGATGGTACTATAATGCCCTGCCGGCGCATGGACTTGCCCATCGGCAATATAGGAGAGGTGTCTTTCCGCGAGCTCTGGGCGGGCTCGCCGGTGCTGTGGTCGTTGAGGAGGCGAGAGAGCTATCACGACGGCTGCAACTCATGCCGCTACTGGTCGGTGTGTCGGGGCTGCAGGGCTATTGCGCTCGCCTTCGCCCGCGCCGAGGGTAAGGAGGACTACCTAGGTGCCGACCCACAGTGTCCCTACAGGAGTAAATCCTGAACTGAGGTGCCCCCATAACCTTATTACCCATCACGATTCGAGTTGCGCAACCGCAACCCTTCTCCTCAGCCTAATTTGCTGACCTCTGGCTGCTAATAGCTGACTGCTTCATATTTGCAAATCCCCTTTTTTTCTGCTATATTGCGTTTGGTGGTTAAAGTACAGGTTACAAGTGTCCTTTAGAGGATCCTTTTAGCGACCCCCAGGCCTTGGATGACCGAGCTCTAACCAACTAGTATAAAAAAGAGGAGGTCCTCCGTGGCCTTTACAGACAAGTCGCTGCAATGCGCTGATTGCAGCAAGCCCTTCACCTTCAGCGCCGACGAGCAGGAGTTCTTCTCTAAGAAAGGCTATACCAACGAGCCCAAGCGGTGCCCCACCTGTCGTGAAGCCAGAAGGGGACAGCGCTCCGGCGGACCCAGAGGGGGCGGCGGCAGCAGCCGTCAGATGTACTCTGCGGTATGCGCCGAGTGTGGCACTGAGACCCAGGTGCCCTTCGAGCCCCGTGAAGGCAGACCGGTTTACTGCAGCCGCTGCTACGACAAGAATCGACCTAGCAGAGAGCGGTAAAGGTAACCACCCAGCCTTTTAGTAAGAACTAACAGCTAGCAGATTACCTCCACATGGTGGAAGGCTTCAGCCAACCCGAAGCTTTCTCCTTGTGCCAGAGCCTCAGCATGCTGCCTGAGCCCGTTCTCCAAATCTGGTGAGGGCAGGTGTCCTACCTGGCTTTTGTGGCAGCGAAGGGCTGCTATCTTGAGGTCGAAGGTTTCTGTGATATCTGAGCGGTAATTTATATCCTCTGCGCCCCAGAACAGCATCTCCTTTACCTTGTGGGGCTGCAAGCCGTCCAGCATCAGGTCGGGATAGGAGAGGAAATCCCTGGCATAGGGGAACACTGCATCCATGACAACCTGTCCCGCCATGCGGTGGTCGCGATGCCATAAGTAGCGTAGATAGGGGTCGGTGGTCGCCACAATTTCGGGACGGTACATTCTTATCAGGCGCACGAGTTGCTTTCTGAACTCGTAGGTATCCTCAAGCCCCTGGTCGGGGTGGCGCAGGAAGACGACCTCCCTCACCCCCAGCACTCTGGCTGCGTCGAGTTGCTCTTGCTCCCGGATGCCCACCAGCTTCCCCGGATTCATGTTCATATCGCTGGTGCCTTTATCGCCGTTGGTGCACACCACGTAAACGACGTCCTTACCCTCTTTCGCCCAGCGCGCCACCGTGCCAGCGATGCCGAACTCTGCATCGTCGGGGTGTGGTGTCACCACCAGGGCATAAACTGGATTCACTGGCACTAAGGATACCCTCCGACTTTTATGCTATCAATGACCTGTATTCCGGTATCATCGCGTCGGTGATATTTGACCAGCTAAACTCATTTACCGAAACCCGAATCGATTCAGTGGACTTGTTGTTGTCGGAAAGAAGTGCAGCTATGACATCAGCGAGTCGGACAGGCGCGTTGTCCTCCACTATGTACCCGTTCTGCCCCTGGCGCACTACGCTCTCGATGCACCCCACCCGCGTCGCCACTATGGGCGTCCCGCACGCCAGCGATTCCAGCGCCACCAGACCGAAGCTCTCGTAGTGCGACGGCATCACGCAGACATCGGCAGCGCTGTAGTAGAGCGGTAACTCCCTCTGGTCCACGATGCCCGCGAAGGTAACCGAGCCCTGGATACGCAAATTACGGGATAGCCGCTGCAGCCTCTCCACCTCAAGCTGGCTATCCTCGTCTCCCCCTATAACCAGCAGCTTAACGTTGTCCTGGGTGTCGAGTCGGGGCATAGCCTTCAACAGCTTGTCTATCCCTTTGAGCGGGTCTATCCGCCCCACGAAAAGGATGATTTTGTGCCCGTTGAACCCCAGTTCCCGGCGCGCCGTCTCTTTATCAATATGGCGGAACAGCTCCAGATTCACCCCGCAGGGTATTACACTGATTTTCTCGGGCAAAGCGCCGTAGTAGCTTATCAGCTCCTCCTTGCCCTGAGCAGTGGCAGCGATGATGCGCTGGCAGTCGCCCACCAGTTCCCGTTCAGCCAAGATGCGCAGCGCAGGCTCGTTCTCCCCCACGCCGATGGCGTTCTTGATAGCGCCTAGGGTATGGAACATTATGATGTGGGGCACGTTCCACCAGCGCTGCACCCTTCGGCCCACCCAGCCCGAAAGCCAGTAGTGGCTGTGTATCAAATCGTATTTAAGCCCGTTGCTCTCCCTGAACTCCTCCAGGGAGCAGGCGAAATCCTCGAGATGCGAATAGACCTTCAGCTTATCTATGGGCTCCACCTCTCCTGCCTGCAGGTGGATAACCCTGGCGTTTTCGCCCAGTTCCACAATCTGAGGCTCAGCGGGGTCGTGGGCGCGGGTATAAACATCCACTAGGTGCCCGCGCCTGCCCAGTTCGCGCGCCAGCTCCCTGATATAAACGCTCATCCCGCCGGTATCCCTGCTCCCCAGTTTGCCCACTGGACAGCTATGGACACTGAGCATAGCTACGCTCAATCTCTCAAGCGTCATCCACTGTCCTCTCTATATTTGCGAAATGCCCCTACACTTTTCATTTTCCAATTTGAACTTTGCAATTAAATATCCCTATCTCCCTGCCCTTGAGGCGGTACTTATATTCCTCGGCACCCTTCAGGAAATCGTAGCACTTCCTGCCCCTCTCGATGCTGTCCTTGATGGAGAGGAGCTTGGAGAGCAGCCCCACGCTGAGGATGCTGTATTCCGGGTCGTAGCCGCTGTTGAAAAGGTACACCTTACCATTGTAGTCGAAGCACATCACGGCGGCAACAGGTTTTTGCGAGATTCCCAGAATGCCGAACCTGAGCATCCCAGCCTCCGCCATAGTTTGCGCCAGCGCTCTGAAGAACGACTCCATCTTGGGCGTCATGAACTCCGCCTTGTCCTCCCGGCTCGCGCGCATCAGCTTGAAGAAGATATCCAGGACCTCTGGGTCTGCGGTTTCGACGGTGCGGTACGTTATGTCACCCTCTTCCTCGAGTCGCCTGAAGCGGCGTCCTGTCTCCCGCCGCTGCTTCGGCGTCAGTATCTTGAGATACGCTTCCCAGGTTGAGGGCAAATCCAGGTCCAGGGAGACATTCTCCTTGGTAACGCTTACCTCATATCCCTTGCCTTTCGCTAAGTCAACCAGATGCGTCATCGCGGCGGAATCGTTCCTCAACGACTCCAGATGCAGCTCTTTTATTCCGTCCTTGTTTAGCTTGTCCAGCAGTGCGGTGAAGAAAGCGCGCTCTTTCCCGGGGGCGACGGCGAAGTCCATATAATCGCAGACATCTGCATCCCCGATAAAAGAAGCCCTGCCCTCTTTTACCATCAGAGGTGCGATGCCGATAACGTTCTTATTCTCCCTGACATCAAACAAATACAGTCTGGAGCCCTGTCCGAACGCCTGCCACCACACCCTGAGCCATCTCGGCAGCACGAACACAGAACTCCAATTCAGCTTATGTCGCAGTTCATTCCACGATGATTCGAGGCCCTCTAAACTCTGCGGGGCAAAGGTGTAATTCATAATTGAGGTTAGTGTATCAGCTTAGCGTAGGTGAATCAATTTGGGTCCGTCGCACAGTTTGAGGACTTTTTCGCAGCTTTGGGGATAGTTACGGACTCATTCATGTTTCGAACTGAATGCACTGCTCCAATCTATTCTGTGTAGTGGAACAGCATCACACAATTGCTCGAGCAATTGTGTGACATCTTCAACGATTTGTCTGCAATATCTTGTCTCGAGGACAAGCATGTCATCTTCTCGGTACAAAGGCTGAAGTTCGCTCTTAGAGTAAATGTCACTTATTTGTATTCCAATGCCTTGTTTTGCTGCGTTTCTAAGGTCTTTCTCGTGTTTGAGCCTGTAACTTTGCCCGATGAGTGAACAATGCAGTTTCTCACTTTAGTCAAAGTATTTATCGTCTCCCAGAATGATTCTGGCACTGACAATCCTTCTTGGCGAAGGTATTTTTTGTACTCTGCCAAAATAGCCTGTTGTGCATTGGGCACCTTTCTCGAACTTCCCTTGACATCCTGCACAGCATAGCAGAGGTTACGTAAACTATTTTCTATAAAAAGGACAAGGAGAACAACGAACGAGTACCGAAAGAAATTTCTGAATAGCATGTCATATTTAGCGGTATGCTCATCTATAGCTAGGTCCCACTCTGCCATTTTTTGTTCTTCATCCAGCACTAGATTCTTAATGTGGGAAAGGATTTTGTTGCGGTCTTCGGCTTTCAGAGTCTCCAGTTGGGATTCCATTATTTGGTAGTATTCACCTAGAGCGTCAATAGCAGCTATTGTGATGTCGCGAAAAAATGCTGTGTTGACTTTCACCCTCACTTTCCAACTCCTACTTCACATCTTACGTTGAAATACTTTGTCCTTCCTCATCCAACTCCACCAGCACCCCGTGCGTGGCCTTGGGGTGGATGAACGCCATGCGCGCGCCCATGTCCTCGCCGATTTTGCCGTATTCGCCTGTGTCCACGATAGTGAAACCTTTCTTTTTGAGGCGCACGATTTCCTCGTCCAGGTTGTCCACCCAGAGTCCGAGTCGGGACACGCCCTCACCGTACTTTTCCAGCCGACGCGCTAGGTCGCCGCCTACAGGCGCATCCGGGCCCACGGTGGGCTGCAATAGCTCTATGGCGCAGCCGCCGAGAGGGAACATCACGGCTTTGACTCCGGGCATCTCCACAATGCCCAGGTCCCAGGGCTTGAGGCCAAACACCCTGATGAAATGAGCCTGCGCTTCCTCGATATCCCTCACCAGTATGCCTATGAAGCTGACCTTGGTAACCATCTTAATCCCCAGCTACTATACAACCTCTCTCTGAAACCGACAACAACATTGTTTCGCCTGCCGCAACGGCTCTGTGCTATAATCGCTGCACTGGTTTGCGGTGGTGATGGGGAGGGCAAAGGGCGAGGATAAGCTGAGATATTCAGGAGGGACGATGGGTAAGCTGCTGGGTTGTCTTCAGAATTTCGGATGGGGGGCGACAGAGGCGGAAACCAAACGCCCCATGCCCGGCGACGATGAGGTCAAGCGACCTGTGAGTGTTTCCACCAACGCCGTTTCCATCGGAGCCAGAGCTGCCGATATCTGGCCCTGGCTAGTTCAG
>Ga0209253_10004596_pt1 | contig 12026 bp, 9 predicted proteins | sample FrelakmetBRP12BR_FD_187145 | JGI IMG/M metagenome (GOLD analysis project Ga0209253, IMG submission 187145) | Freshwater lake sediment microbial communities from the University of Notre Dame, USA, for methane emissions studies - BRP12 BR (SPAdes)... | ecosystem: Environmental > Aquatic >...
CGCCGCCGAGTACCCGGACGTCGCCCTCGAGGACCGCCTCGTGGACGCCTGCGCGATGCAGATCGTCCGGTCCCCGGCGACCTTCGACGTCCTCGTCACCGAGAACCTCTTCGGCGACATCCTCTCCGACGAGGCGTCGGTGCTGGCCGGGTCGCTGGGCATGCTCCCCTCGGCCTCCGTCGGGGAGCGACGGACGGCCCACGGCCTGCACGGCCTCTACGAGCCGATCCACGGCTCCGCCCCGGACATCGCCGGGCAGGACCTGGCGAACCCGATCGGGACGATCCTCTCCGCGGCGATGCTCCTGCGCTGGTCGCTGGGCCGGGCCGACGCCGCCGCCGCCGTGGAGGCCGCGGTCTCCCGCGCGCTCGACGACGGCTTCCGGACGGTCGACCTCTGGCCGCGCGAGAGCGCCGCCGCCGAGCGCTGCACCCGTGTCGGGACGGTCGGGATGGCCGACGCGATCGTCGCCCGCATCGGGATCCCCGGGGGGATTACCGGGGCGGCCGCCTGACGGCGCGCCGCCGCAAGCCCGCCCACCGCACGAACCGCCCCGCCACCCCGACCCGACGCACTGCCGAAGGACCAGACCCGTGACAGCACCCGAGACGACGCCGAACCCGACTCCCTCGCCGGGGGCTCCCGCCCCGAGCGCCCCCGTCGTCCTCTACGACACCACCCTCCGCGACGGGACCCAGGGCGAGAACATCATCCTGTCCCTCGCCGACAAGCTCCGGGTTGCCCGGATGCTCGACGAGTACGGCATGCCCTACATCGAGGGTGGCTGGCCCGGCTCCAACCCCAAGGACGTGGACTTCTTCGCCGCCGCCAGGTCGATCCGCTGGGAGCGGGCGAAGCTGGCCGCCTTCGGCTCGACCCGCCACCGGGCGAACCGGCCCGAGGACGACCCGAACCTCCGCGAGCTCGTGGCCGCCGAGACGCCGGTCGTCACGATCTTCGGCAAGAGCTGGCTCCTCCACGTCATCGAGGTCCTGGGGGCCACCCCCGCCGAGAACCTCGACATGATCTCGGAGTCGATCGCCTTCCTCGTCGACCGGGGCCGCGAGGCCGTCTACGACGCCGAGCACTACTTCGACGGCTACAAGGCCGACCGGGGCTACGCCCTCGCCACGCTGCAGGCGGCACGCCAGGCCGGTGCCCGGAGCCTCGTCCTGTGCGACACGAACGGCGGCACGCTCACCGACGAGCTGCTCGCGATCGTGGGGGACACCCGGGCCGCGCTGGAGGCGGACGCCGGCGCGCCGGCGGTGACCTGGGGGATCCACACCCACAACGACGCCGAGCTCGCGGTCGCCAACTCGATCGCCGCCGTGCAGGCCGGGATCCGCCACGTCCAGGCCACGATCAACGGCTACGGCGAGCGCTGCGGCAACGCCAACATGGTCAGCGTCCTCGCCAACCTGGCCCTCAAGACGGATCTCCGCCTCCTGCCCGCCGGCGGCGGTGAGATCGCGGAGCTCACCACCCTCTCCCGCGCCGTCGCCGAGATCGCCAACGTCGCCCCCAACGACTACCAGCCGTTCGTCGGCCGCAGCGCCTTCGCCCACAAGGGCGGCGTCCATGGCGCAGCCGTCGCGAAGGTGGAGCGGAGCTACCAGCACGTCGATCCGACGCTCATCGGCAACCAGGGCCGGCTGGTCGTCAGCGAGCTGGGTGGGCGGGCGAACACGGCGATCCGCGCCGGGCAGCTGGGCCACCAGCTCGAGGGCGTCGACCCGCGCGAGCTCAGCAAGGTCATCAAGCAGATGGAGGCCGACGGCCTCGCCTTCGAGGGCGCCGAGGCGTCCTTCGAGCTCCTCATCCGGCGCCGGACCGCCGGCTACGCCGCCCCCTTCCGGATCGTCGACTTCACCGTCCTCGTCGAGCAGCGCGAGGGGCGCGAGCTCCTCGCCGAGGCCACCGTCAAGGTCGAGGTGGAGGGCGAGGTCCTCCACACCGCCGCCGACGGCAACGGCCCGGTGAACGCCCTCGACGCCGCCCTGCGGAAGGCCCTGCGGGCGTTCTACCCGCAGCTCGACGCGGTGCACCTCGTCGACTACAAGGTCCGCATCCTCGACGGGAACGCGGCGACGGCGGCCCGGACGCGGGTCGTCATCGACTCGGGCGACGGCGAGCGGACGTGGAGCTCGATGGGCTCCGACACGAACATCATCGCGGCCTCCGCGGCGGCGCTCGCCGACTCGCTGGAGTACGCGATCTGGAAGTCGGGCGCAGCGCTGCGGCGCCGCGACGAGCGCCACTTCACCGAGCCGGCGCCGTCCGGAGGGGGGAAGCGATGAGCGACGACGGCCCGGGCCCGCGCCCCGATGCCCTCACCGGCGCCGGCTCCTCCGACGGCCCGGGCCCGCGCCCCGACGCAGCCCTTCGCCTCCTCCGCTGGACGATGACGACCGGCTCGTCGGGGACCGCCCGGGCGGCTGTGGTCCTCGCGGCCGGCGACCACGAGTGGGATGCGACCTCCGAGAGCGCCGGAGCGATCGGCGCCCTCTACGACGCGGTCGACGCCGCGCTGGAGGAGGTCCTCGGCGGCCGGGTGCGACTCGTCGCCTTCGCCGTCCAGGCGATCGGCGAGACCGCGGGCGCCGACGCGCTCGTGGAGCTGGCCGTGGAGCCGCCGGCAACGGCAACCGGGGTGCGCGCGGACGGCCGGTACCCGGGCAACGCGCGCCACGTCAACCTCGTGGCGGCCTGCGCCGAGGCGTACCTGGCAGCGATCCGGGCGCTCCTCGCCGACGAGGCGTGGGCCGGTGCGACCGAGGCGGCCGGCAACGCCCGCCTGGCGGAGCTTCGGGCTCGCGCCCAGCGGGCCGGCGGCCGGGCCGAGCTCGACGAATCGCAGGCCGACGACCTCGGCGGGAGCTGGTTCGACCGGTAGGGCGCTGTGGACGGCCCGGCGACGCTACTCGGGCGCCGGCATCCGGGCAGGTTCGACGCCGACGCCCTGCCCTGCTCGCCGCGGGCGGCCTCGCTATGCTGCGGACGTGGACACGTCGCTCCCGGCATCGGCGCACGCGCCCGCGCGATCCCTGGTTGCGTACTCTGGCGAGCCGGGGGCGTTCGCCGAGGACGCCGCACGCGCGTACTTCGGGGAGACCGCGCCGACGCTCCCGATCGCCAGCTTCCGGGGTGTCTTCGAGGCTGTGACCGACGCGCGAGCGGCCGCCGGTGTCGTGCCGATCGAGAACCTGGTCAACGGGACGGTCCGCGAGAACTACGACCTGCTCCTGGAGTTCCCTCTCGAGATCCGGAGCGACGTCGTCGTCCCCGTGCGGCTCTGCCTGGCCGCGCTGCCCGGGGAGACGATCGACGGGATCGAGCGCGTCTACTCGCACATCCAGGCGCTCGGCCAGGCCGACGCGTTCCTGAGGACCCGGCCCTGGACGCTCCTGACCACCTACAACACCGCCGGGGCGGGCAAGGCCATCGTCGATCGCGGTGAGCGGGGCGCCGCCGCAGTCCTCTCGCCGCGGGCGGCGGCGCTCTTCGGCCTGGAGGTGCTGACGGACGGCATCCAGGGCGACCCGGACAACCGGACCCGCTTCCTCGTCGTGGCCCAGCCGGGCGCCGCTCTGCCCCCGGCGCCTCCCGCCGTGGTGCAGGCGTCGGGAGCCGCGCGGACGACGCTGGTCATGGGGATCCGCAACGAGCCCGGCGCGCTCGTCCGGGCGCTGGCGGTCTTCGCCGACCACGGCCTCAACATGTCGAAGCTGGAGTCGCGACCCGCCCACGACCGGCCCTGGGAGTACGTCTTCTGGGTCGATCTCGACGCCGACGCGACTGCGGCCCCGACACGCCAGGCGCTCGACGCCCTGGCCGGCGTCGCGTCGTCGCTCCGGGTGCTCGGGAGCTACCCGCGCGGGGCCGGTGGATAGTCGGGTCCGCGCGGTCTCCCCGGCCACCGCGTGGCGCCTGGCGGACAGGCGCGGGCCGGCGCATCGACCGCGGAGATCGCCGGCGGCGCTCACCCGGTCGGGGTGATGGCGGCCCGGGCGCCCGCTGTCACGATCCCGTCCGGCGGCCTCGCGCCGCCCTGCCCGCTGTGTCCAATGCCGTACAAGGAGATGTGCTCATGAGCCGTCGCCATCGCCTCGCCACCCTCGTCGCCGCCGGAGCGATCGCCCTCGTCGTCGGGGCCTGTGGCGCCGCGGCCACGCCGACGCCCCAGGGCGACGCGGAAGCCGCGGTCTGCTCGTCGCTCCAGACGTGGAGCGACGAGATGAAGACGTTCGTCGGCCTCGAAGCCGGCACCGCCAGCGCCGAGGACGTCGCCGCTCAGCGCGACGCAGTGACCCAGGCCTGGGCCGACGTCAAGACCGCCCTCGGCGGCGTCGAATCCGCCGACAAGGCGGCCGTCGAGGCCGGCTGGGCGTCCCTCGAGGCCGCGCTGAAGGACATCCCGACGGACGTTCCCATTGCCGACGCCATCGCCGGCGTCAAGGCGGCTGCCGACCCGCTCAGAACCGCCTACAAGGAGATGGCGGACGGCCTCGGCTGCACGATCGCCACCCCGTACTGAGGTTCTCTGTCTTCGATCGGGCCCGGGGCGCCTGGGGTGCCCCGGGCCCGATCTCGTGCTGCCGTCCCCGTGCAGGCTGTCGGGCGCCGGCGCACGGAGATCCCCGTCGACCCGTGGCGGCGGTATTCTGGCGCCGAATCGAGCGCCAGATGCCGTCGTCCTTCATGAGGTGCCGCTGATGTCCATTCGAAAGCGCCTGGTCCCGTTCGTGGCCGCCGCGGCGATCCTGGTCTCGGTGGCGGCCTGCTCGGGTGGCTCCACCGCCTCCGCCGGGCCGACCCTGCCCCCCAACGAGGCTGCCGCCTGCTCCGCCATGAGCGCCTTCGCCACGGCCGTCCAGCAGTTCGAGGGCGTCGACGTCCAGGCGATCGGCGTCGCCAACCTCGCGCCCCAGGTCAACCGCCTTCGCGGCACCTTCACCGCGGTTGCCACCTCCCTCGACTTCGTCGACGTCCCGAGCGAGCAGGCCCTGCGCGACGCCTGGGCGACGTTCGACGCGGCCCTCACCGCCGTCGACCCGGAGAACCCGACACCCGAGTCGATCGAGGCGGCGCAGGCGGCCGCGCCGGCCGTGAAGACGGAGTTCGCCAAGGTGCAGAGCGAGCTCGGCTGCTCGACGCAGTAGGGCCCGCGGAGCTCCGGCGCCGCGGCGCGCGCCGCAACGGCTCGGCCGGTCGCGGCGGCCGGCGGAACCGCCGCCTGGCGCCCGACGACGGCAAGGGAGGCACGATCTATGGCCCAGACGTTCCGCGAGGCGATGGAGGCCGGGTACGCCCTGACAGAGCCGGCCCTCCACCTCGGCGCCCCCCTCGAGGGAGCCGAGGCCCTGACCGGCGTGAAGGTCCAGGTGGCCTTCTCCATGCTGAACCGCCATGGGCTCGTCGCCGGCGCCACCGGGACCGGCAAGACGAAGACCCTCCAGGGGATCGCGGGCCAGCTCTCGCGCGCCGGGGTTCCCACCTTCATCGCCGACGTCAAGGGCGACCTGACCGGGATGGCCCTCCCCGGTGACGGGACCAACCCCAAGGTCCTCGAGCGCGCCGCGCAGATCGGCATCGACTTCGAGCCGTACGGCCATCCCGTCGAGCTCCTCTCGCTCTCGGGGAAGCTGGGGGCCCAGGTTCGGGCCACCGTCTCCTCGTTCGGGCCGCTCCTCCTCGCCCGGATCCTCGACCTGAACGCGACCCAGACCAGCGTCCTCTCCCTCGTGTTCAAGTACTGCGACGACCATGACCTGCCCCTCCTCGACCTGGCCGACCTGCGGACCACCCTCAAGTTCCTGGGCTCCGACGAGGGCAAGGCCGTCCTGGAGGACTACGGCGGGATCGGGCCGGCAACTCTGGGGGTGATCCTGCGCTCCCTGGTCACCCTGGAGCAGCAGGGAGCCGACGCGTTCTTCGGCGAGCCGGCCTTCGAGGTCGAGGACCTCCTGCGCACCGGGCCCGACGGCCAGGGCGTCGTGCACCTCCTCGAGATCAGCGACGTCATGGACCGCCCGAAGCTCTTCTCGACCTTCATGCTGTGGATGCTGGCCCAGCTCTACCAGGCGCTCCCCGAGGCCGGCGACCTGCCGAAGCCGAAGCTCGTCTTCTTCTTCGATGAGGCCCACCTCCTCTTCGACGACGCCAGCAAGGCGCTCCTCGACCAGGTCGAGCAGACCGTCCGGCTGATCCGCTCGAAGGGCGTCGGCGTCTTCTTCGTCACGCAGACGCCCACGGACGTCCCGTCGTCGGTCCTCGCCCAGCTGGGCAACCGCGTCCAGCACGCCCTCCGCGTCTTCACGCCGGAGGACGCCGACAGCCTGAAGAAGACGGTCCGCACGTTCCCCATGACCGACTTCTTCGACACGGGGACGACCCTCACCTCGCTGGGGATCGGCGAGGCCCTGGTGACCGTCCTGTCGCCCCGTGGCGTGCCCACGCCCCTCGCCCCGACCCGGCTCATCCCGCCCGACTCCCTCATGGCGCCGCTACCGCCCGACCAGCTCCAGGCCCGGATCAGCGCCGGTGCGCTCTACGCCGAGTACGCCGAGGCCATCGACCGGCAGAGCGCCCACGAGATCCTCTCGGCCCGGATCGCCGCAGCGAAGGCGGCCGTGGCGGGGGCGACGGCGGCCCCGGGGACGGCCGCGAAGACGCCGGCCCAGGAGCGCCGGGAGATCGAGGCCCGGGCCCGCGAGCTGGAGCGGATCCGCCGCGAGGCGGAGCGCGAGGCGAAGGCCGCCGAGCGGCGCCGGGCGACGGACGAAGCGGCCGCCAGGCGCGAGGCGGAGCGGGCGGCGAAGCGCCAGCAGGACATGATCGAGGACATCGGCGGCGGCCTGATCCGCGGCGTCTTCGGGACCCTCTTCGGCAGCTCCGGGCGCCGGCGCCGCTGACGCGCCGGCGCCGCTGGCGCGATCCGGCCCGGCCGCATCGCCTGGAGGGGATGATGCCGTCTCGCCCGTTCGCCGTGACGAAGGCACGCGCGGGGAAGGCACGCGCGACGAAGGCACGCGCGGGGAGGCACGCGCGGGGAAGGCACGCGCGGGGAAGGCCCGTCGCGGTAGCCCCGCGCGCTAGGATCGCGCAGACACGGGTCGCCCCTGTACCGAGTGGGGCCGCGTCACCGCAAGGAGGGCCACCGATGGCCGATCAGCCCGGGCCCAGCCAGGTGCCCGCCACCGCCTGGCACGCCCTGTCTGTCGAGGAGACCCTCGCGCAGCAGGGCGTCGACCCGTCCAGCGGTCTCTCCACCGCCGAGGTCACGGCCCGCCGCGCCCAGCACGGGCCGAACAGGTTCGCGGAGCAGAAGCCCGAGCCGCGCCTCCAGGCCTTCCTGCGCCAGTACGCCGACGCGATGCAGATCGTCCTGCTCGCCGCCGGCGTCCTCAGCATCTACCCCGTCGGGCAGGTCTCGACCGGCGTGATGCTGATCCTGCTGACCGTGCTGAACGCCTACCTCGGCCTGAGCCAGGAGGGCAAGGCGGCGGCGGCCGTGGCGGCGCTCCAGAAGATGATGGTCGTCAAGGCGCGGGTGCGCCGCGACGGCGAGCTCGTGGAGATCCCGGCCGAGGAGCTGGTCCCCGGCGACGTCGTCGCCTTCGAGGCCGGCGACCTGGTCACCGCGGACGGCCGGATCATCGCCGCCGCCACCCTGGAGATCGACGAGGCGGCCCTGACGGGCGAGAGCCTCCCCGTGTCCAAGAGCGTCGATCCGGTCGCCGCCGACGCGCCGCTCGGCGACCGCCACGGCATGGCCTTCATGAACACGAACGTGACCCGGGGCTCCGGGCAGTTCGTCGTGACCGCGACCGGGATGAACACCGAGGTCGGCCACATCTCCGGGATGCTGCAGGTGGACAAGGGGCAGGAGACGCCCCTCACCCGCCAGATCAACGCGCTGACCCAGCAGCTGCTGATCATCGCGGGCGTCGCGCTCCTGCTGTCGATCGCCATCGGCTACTTCCGCTACGACCAGCCCTTCGACGTGCTGTTCGTGACCGCGATCGCCTTCGCGGTGTCGGCCATCCCGACGGGCCTGCCGGCCGTCATCACCACGATCCTCTCGTACGGCACGCAGACGCTGGCCAAGGCCGGCGCCATCGTCAAGCAGCTCCGCTCGGTCGAGACGCTGGGCTCGACGTCGGCGATCAACTCCGACAAGACCGGCACCCTCACCCTCAACCAGATGACGGCCACCGAGATGGCGATCCCGGGCCGCCGCTACACCGTGGCCGGCACCGGCTACGGGATCGAGGGCAAGATCGAGCGCGTCGCCGGCGACACCGACGTCCCGCTCGACGCGTTCCTGATGCCCTGCGTCCTCGCCTCCGACGCGGTCGTCAAGGACGGTGCGCTCATCGGCGACCCGACGGAGGGCGCCCTCGTCGTCCTCGGCGAGAAGGGCGGCGTCAGTGCCGTCGCCACGCGGGAGGCGTACCCGCGGGTCGCGACCCTCCCCTTCGATGCCGCCTACAAGATGATGGCGACGTTCCACCGCCTGAAGGACGAAGCGGGGAAGGACGTCATCCGCTGCTTCGTCAAGGGGGCCCCCGACCAGCTGCTGGCCCGCGGGACCTTCGCGATCACGCCCGACCTGGCCGGCGTCCGCGCCGTCGACGACGACATGCGAAAGGCCTTCCTGGACGAGAACGAGCGCCTGGGCTCCAAGGGCCTGCGGGTGATGGCCACCGGGCGCAAGGACTTCGACCCCGCCACCTTCGACCCCGACGCGGACCTGCTGCCGCTCCTCGACGGGATGACCCTCCTCGCGCTCGTCGGCATCGTCGATCCGCCGCGGCCTGCGGCCAAGAAGTCGATCGAGCTGGCCCATGGAGCCGGGATCCAGGTCCGGATGATCACCGGCGACCACGCGGTGACGGCGGAGGCGATCGCCCGTGAGCTCGGGATCCAGGGCCGCGCCATCACCGGTGCCGAGTTCCGGGCGATGAGCGACGAGCAGGCGGTCAAGGAGATCGACGGGATCGGCGTCATCGCCCGCGTCACCCCGGAGGACAAGGTCCACCTGGTGGACATCCTTCGCAAGAGGGGCCACATCGTCGCCATGACCGGCGACGGCGTGAACGACGCCCCTGCCCTCAAGAAGGCCGACATCGGCGTGGCCATGGGCATCACCGGCACGGAGGTCTCGAAGGAGGCCGCCGTCATGATCCTGACCGACGACGACTTCGCCACGATCGTCAAGGCGGTCGAGCAGGGCCGCGGTCTCTACGACAACCTCAAGAAGTACATCCGCTTCCAGGTCGGGCTCCTGCTCGGCTACATCGTCACCTTCCTGGGCTCCAGCATCCTGAACGTGCTCGGCGGCGTCCCGTTCGTCCCGATCCAGACGCTGTTCATGAACTTCACCGTCCAGGTCTTCCAGGCGGTCGGCCTCGGCTACGGCAAGCCCTCCGCGGGGCTGATGGAGCGAAAGCCGCGTCCGGCGAACGAGCCGCTCCTCGGCCGCCCGCTCCTCGTCTGGCTCGCCGTCGCGGGCCTCGTGATGGGCGGCGGCGCCCTGGCCGTCATCACCTGGGGTGGGAACACCTACGACGAGACCGTCGCCCGCACCATGGGGCTGATCACCTTCTCGGTCTCGAACCTCGCCTTCTCGTTCGCCACGAAGGACGAGCGACGCTCCGTCTTCAGCCTCGACGTCCTCGGTGACCGGCCGTTCCTCTACGCGACGGCGGCCTCCATCGTGACGATCCTCCTCATGACGGAGTTCGGCTTCTTCCGCCGGATCCTCGACACGACCAACCTCGACCTGGACCAGTGGGTCATCTGCATCCTCGTGGGCCTGCTGATCATCCCCGTCTCGGAGATCCGCAAGCTCCTCCTGAAGACGCCCCTCGACGAGGTCCCGGCGGAGGCGGTGCCGGCCGCGCCGGCTGCGGCCTGAGCCGGGCGGCCAGACCCGCCCCCAAGGAGCGACCGACATGCCCGACGATCGCGCTACCTTCCTTCGGAAGCTGATCGAGCCGCTGCGGGTCGAACCCGGGCGGAGAGTCCGGCTGCCGAAGGACTTCGACCCCGACTACCACGCCGACTTCGTGAAGAAGGAGGACGCGAAGGAGACCCTCCAGCGAGGCGTGGACCTCCTCGCGGAGTACCAGGCCCGACTGGCGGCCCAGGACACCTACGGCCTCCTCGTGATCTTCCAGGCGATGGACGCGGCCGGGAAGGACGGCACGATCAAGCACGTCATGAGCGGGGTCAACCCGCAGGGCGTCGAGGTGACGAGCTTCAAGGTCCCGTCGTCCGAGGAGATGGATCACGACTATCTCTGGCGGGCTGCGAAGCGCCTGCCTGCCCGGGGCACGATCGGGGTCTTCAACCGGAGCTACTACGAGGAGGTCCTCGTCGTCCGGGTCCACCCGGCCATCCTCGCCGGCCAGAAGCTGCCGCCCTCGGCCAAGGGCAAAGACGTCTGGGAGCGGCGCTTCCGCGAGATCAACGACTGGGAGCGCTACCTCGTCGACAACGGGATCAGGATCGTGAAGCTCTTCCTCAACGTCTCGAAGGAGGAGCAGCGGCAGCGGTTCCTGGCGCGCATCGACGAGCCCGAGAAGAACTGGAAGTTCGCGGCCGGCGACGCTCGCGAGCGGCGCTACTGGGACGACTACCAGCGGGCGTTCGAGGACGTCCTCTCGAAGACGAGCACCGAGCACGCCCCGTGGTACGTCATCCCGGCCGACCGCAAGTGGTTCATGCGGATCGCGGCCGGGGCGGTGATCCTCAACGCCCTCATGCAGATCGACCCCAAGTTCCCCGTCGTGAGCGACGAGGCGAAGGCCGACATGGCGACGGCGAAGGCGGAGCTCCTCGCCGAGGGCTGAGAGACGGTTGGGCCCATTCCGGGGCTCATCCCCGGGGCGGGGCTCGTCTCCGGGCGGGCGCGCTCCCGTCAGTCGCCAAGGGTGGCGACCATCACCGCCTTGATCGTGTGCATCCGGTTCTCGGCCTGGTCCCAGACGATCGAGCGCTCAGATTCGAAGACGTCGTTCGTGACCTCCATCCCGTCGAGCCCGAAGCGCTGGTAGATCTCCTCGCCGACCTTCGTCTCGCGGTCGTGGAAGGCGGGCAGGCAGTGCATGAACTTCACGGCCGGGTTGCCGGTGCGCTCGACGAGGGCGGCGTTCACCTGGTACGGCAGGAGCAGCTTCACCCGCTCCTCCCAGACCGACGGGTCCTCGCCCATCGAGACCCAGACGTCGGTGTGGAGGAAGTCGACGCCCACGACCCCCTCCGCGGGATCCTCCGTGAGGGTGATCCGGGCGCCCGTCTCCGCCGCGATCCCGCGGCACGTCGCGACGAGGTCGTCGTTCGGCCAGAGCGCTCGGGGCGCGCAGAGCCGGACGTCCATCCCCAGCTTGCTCCCGCCGACCAGCAGCGAGTTGCCCATGTTGTTGCGGGCGTCCCCGAGGTAGCAGTAGGCGATCTGCGCCAGCGGCCTGGCGTTGTGCTCCGACATCGTCATGACGTCGGCGAGGACCTGGGTCGGGTGAAACTCGTCGGTGAGGCCGTTCCAGACCGGGACGCCGGCGTACGCGGCGAGCTCCTCGACGATCGCCTGCCCGAAGCCGCGGTACTCGATGCCGTCGTACATTCGGCCGAGGACCCGGGCCGTGTCCTTCATGGATTCCTTGTGCCCGATCTGCGAGCCGGTCGGGCCGAGGTACGTGACGTGGGCGCCCTGGTCGAACGCGGCCACCTCGAAGGCGACCCGGGTCCGGGTGGAGGACTTCTCGAAGATCAGGGCGATGTTCTTGCCGCGCAGGCGCGGCTGCTCGTAGCCGCCGTACTTCGCGGCCTTGAGGTCACCCGCCAGCCTCAGGAGGAAGCGAATCTCGTCCGGGCTGAAGTCGAGCAGCTTCGTCAGGCTGCGGTTCCGCAGGTTGTAGCCCATCTTGAACCTCCGAGCGGCGCACGCGCGCCTCGAGCGTCAGCAGGGGCGCCCAGCCAGGCGGACACGTCGTCGGCGGGCCGCTGGTCGCACCAGCTCA
>Ga0209253_10004597_pt1 | contig 12023 bp, 11 predicted proteins | sample FrelakmetBRP12BR_FD_187145 | JGI IMG/M metagenome (GOLD analysis project Ga0209253, IMG submission 187145) | Freshwater lake sediment microbial communities from the University of Notre Dame, USA, for methane emissions studies - BRP12 BR (SPAdes)... | ecosystem: Environmental > Aquatic >...
GCACGACGGAAACGCCATTTCTTCTTTCCTTGGTGTCCCTTTGTGGCCTTCGTGGTGAGGTTTTATTCTCTCATTCTGAAATGTAACAATGTCGAGGTAAGTAGACCATATAAAAGGGCTGTCCACTTTTGGTCAGTCCTTTTATTACTCCCGTTCTCCTTACCTCTTCCTAGGCATGCCCCACAGATAAATGGGCACCACCAAGAATTACATCAATGCAACAGAAGTCTTTCATACCCAGGCCCAGATCAGCCACAGACCGATCATGACCATCCCAATGATAAACCGGATCACAAATGCCCAGCCCCAGCCGATCATCATTCCTTTTATGGAAGCCAGGGCCTTGCGCCAGTCCTTTCGTCGTAGCCACTCGATCCCGAACAGGGTCAGCAGCGCCGCCAGGATCCCGCCCAGAATGGGGACAGGGATGAGAAAACTCCCCAGGATGGCAGCCAACAAGGCCAGCAGGATCACCCACCAGGGCGCCCCTTCCTTGTGCGCGGATGTGCCCATCAGGATATTATCGACCACTGAACCGACCAGCATGAGCAGCGTGATCAAGGCAAACATGACCCAGCCAAGCACGCCAAAGCCAGCCGCCAGCCCGTAACCCAGCGCCGCCACCCAGATGATGACCAGCCCCGGCAGGATGGGGATCACCAACAGGCCAATCAGCATGCCTGTCAAAGTGATGCCCTTGATGATCACGTCAACATTGATGAAATAGGGACCGATTGGCATGCACCTCTCCCATGCGGATCAGGAACGGATCACTTCCAAGCCACCCATCCATGGACGCAGGACTTCCGGCACCATGATGGATCCATCAGCCTGCTGATAATTTTCGAGCACGGCGATCAACGTGCGCGGCATGCCCAATCCCGAACCGTTTAGCGTATGGACGAAACGCGTCCTGCCTCCGTCGACGGGACGGTATTTGATATTGGCCCGGCGTGCCTGGAAGTCGGTATCATTTGACACCGAGGAGACCTCCAACCATTCCTGCAGACCAGGCGCCCAGACTTCGATATCGTAGGTCATCGCTGCGCCAAAACTAATGTCGCCGGTGCATAAGCGCTTGACGCGGTAGGTCAAGCCCAGGCCGGTGCAGGTGGCCTCGGCATCCGCGCGCATCTTTTCAAGCATGGCATCCGACTCTTCCGGTTTACAGAAGATGTACATCTCGACCTTGTCGAACTGGTGACCGCGCTTGATACCACGCACATCCCGCCCGGCGCTCATCTTCTCACGCCGGAAACAGGGCGTGTAGGCGGTGTAGCGCAGCGGCAGGCTGGCCTCATCGAGGATCTCATCCATCAGCAGGCCGGTAAGAGGCACTTCGGCAGTTGGAACCAGCCAAAGGTCTTCTTCCGCGTCATGGTAAAGGTTGTCGGCGAACTTCGGCAGTTGTCCCGCCGCGAAAAGCGTGGCTGACTTGACCATAAAAGGCGTGTACTGTTCAGTGTAGCCCTGGCGGATATGCAGGTCGAGCATATAGGCGATCAAAGCCCGCTGGAGGCGCGCCCCGGGACCGCTGAGCACATAGAAACGCGATCCGGTGATCTTGACGCCGCGCTCGAAGTCGATGATACCGAGCGCTGGTCCCAGGTCCCAGTGCGCTTTCGGCTGAAAGTCGTATTCGGGGAGTGCTCCAACCGTCTGAAGTACCACGTTCTCGCTATCATCCCTGCCAACCGGCGTACGTTCATCCGGGATATTGGGGATGGCTGCCGCCAAATCTCGCAATTCCTGTTCAACCTCGGACACTTGCTTGTCCAACGCGGCAATCCTGTCGCCCACCGAGCGCATAGCCTCGATCTTCGCCTGGCGGGAGGCCGCATCCTTCATTTGGCTGATTTCCCTGGAAACCGTATTGCGTTCGGCTTTGAGAGCCTCCACTTCAGTCAGCATGCCCCGCCGGCGTTCATCCAAATTCAAAATGGCTTCCACCGGCGATGGGTCCATCTGGCGGTCACGTAAATTCTTGCGGACCAGGTCAGGCTGTTCGCGAATGAGATTCATGTCCAACATAGAGCACCTCCATAAAAAAGACTACGCCCCGGTCCGTTTGCAGGACGAGGGGGCGTCTCGTGGTGCCACCTGCTTTTATTATTACCGCTCGCCCAACGGGAGCGGGCTGGGGTGAGGGCAATAATCTCGGTTGCGCGCTAACGGGCGGACCCGGCTCCCTTACGGTCGTGCCTTGTTCTGGCACACCCCTGCGAGAGCGACTGTCTTTATTCAAGACACCGGAGTGGATTTCCCCGCCTGGCTGCCTGCCTCGCACCGACCGGCAGGTCTCTGAACAGCTTAACGGGTACTAGTCTCCGGGCATGTCTGTGATTATGGCTGATTATATGCACCATTCAATGGGTGTCAAGGCGAAACTGTTGCATAAAACAATGCCGACAAACTTGGTATAATTCAGCCCCTCCGAAGTTCTGAGTTTAGTAGCTTGCAGACTGGTGAATTGAAGAAGGAACAGGTTGAAAAAGTATTCCATTTGGACCGAAGGCTGTCAGATGAATGTGGCCGATTCCCAGCGCGTCGGATCAGCCTTGGAACGCCTCGGCTATAATTTTACTGGTATGCTCGAAGATGCAGATGTGATCGTGCTGAACACCTGTGTGGTACGCCAGTCTGCCGAAGATAAGGCTTATGGCCGTCTCAGCTCGCTTAAACCACTCAAGGCGAAGAATCCCGGGCTGGTCATCAACCTGATGGGCTGCCTGGTTGGGATCCGGGATAGCGAGAATCTGCGCAAACGCTTCCCCTATGTGGATGTGTTCTCCCCGCCTTCGGACCCAGGTCCACTGGTGGCGTTTTTAACTCAGGATGAGGCACGTGCCATGGAACTATTCGAGACCGGGAACCGCTTTGCCGTCATGGACAGCGATCCTGCGACCTTGCTGCCAGGCCGGAATTTCAGGGAAGGCTTTATCTTGCCGGAGTACGAAGGTGGTGCACTGGTCTCTGCGTTTGTACCGGTGGTGCTGGGCTGCTCGCATGCCTGCACATTTTGCATCATTCCCTCCCGGCGCGGTTCCGAGCGTTCGCGCCCGGCTGCGGAAGTGATTACCGAAGTACGCAGCCTGGTGGCGCAGGGCGTCAAGGAGGTGACCCTGCTCGGCCAGATCGTCGACCGGTATGGGAAGGACCAGCCATCAGGTCCAAACCTGGCTGGACTGCTGCGGGAACTTCACCAGGTTGAGGGCTTGGAGCGCATCCGTTTCCTCACCTCGCACCCAAATTATTTCAGCGAAGATATTTTGGAAGCGGTGGCCGAACTCCCCAAGGTTATGCCGCATATTGAAATCCCGATCCAGGCAGCCAATGATGAAGTGCTGAAAAATATGCGGCGCGGCTACACCCAGGCCGAATACTGGGATATCGTTCAGAAAATACGGGAATACCTTCCCGGATGTTCCATCGCCACCGATGTGATCGTAGGCTTTCCCGGAGAGAACGAGTCACAATTCCTGGAAACCTTCCAGCTTCTCGAGGATTTGCGTATGGATGTGGCGCACCTGGCGCGTTACTCACCCCGCCCGGGCACGGTCGCCGAGCGCCGATTTCCCGATGATGTGCCGGCGGAAGAAAAAATGCGCCGTTTCCGGCTGCTGGAAGGGCTGCAGGAGAAAATCGCCAGCGAAATAAACAGCCGATACCTTGGCAACCAGGTGGACGTGTTATTTGAAGAGAAGGTTAAAGGTCGCTGGCGCGGCCGCACGCCTACCAATAAACTGGTCTTTGTAGAGGCAGCGGACGACTTGCGCGGTAAAGTCGTCCCCGTAACCGTTACATGGACCGGGCCGTGGTCTATGCAAGCCATGCTTTGACAGTATATCTCAGGTTTTCCCCATCAAAGTGAAAACGCACGTGGAAAAAGTACGCCAAATTGCCATCTGTCTCTGCCGGGATAATGATCGCATTCTGGTAAGCGAATTTCGCGAACAAGGCCGTCTATATTACCGTCCGCTTGGCGGGACGATTGAATTCGGCGAACATGGAGAGGAAACCATCCAGCGCGAATTTCGGGAGGAAATCGCGGCAGACCTGACTGAGCTGCGCTACCTGGGCATGCTGGAGAATATTTACACGCATGAGGGATTGCGTGGCCATGAGATTGTATTGGTTTACGATGGCCGTCTTACGGATATCAGCCTCTATAAAAAGGAAGTCATCCAGGGGAATGAGCTGGGCAAGCCTTTCAAGGCAGTCTGGAAACGGCTGGATGAGTTTGGTCCGGAAAAGCCGCCTGTCTACCCGGATGGGCTGCTCGCATTGCTCAACCGCGCAGGTACCCTCCCGTCTTCTCCGGTCAGTGCCTTGGCATAAGCGCAAATTTCCTGCAGTGGACAGCGCCCGCAGGCAGGCCGGCGGGCTATGCAAATCTCACGGCCAAGCCGGATGATGTTCAGATGGGCGGCATAGTAGGTCCCGGGGGGAAACAACTTCTCCAGGTGGGTGTGTGCTTCTTCAACCGTCATCTTTTCAGGACGCAGGCCAAGGCGGCCTGTGACCCGGTAGATATGTGTGTCCACTGGAAAGGCCGGTCGGCCCAGCGAAAAGAGCAGGACAATCGCGGCCGTTTTCGGACCAACGCCCTTGTATTTCATCAACCAGGCGCGTGCCTCTTCCAGCGGAATGTCTTTGAGGAAATCCAGGTCGAGCGAACCGCGTTCGGTGGTGATCTCCTGCAGGACCCGCTGGATGCGCGGCCCTTTCTGGTTGGCCAATCCGGCCAGGCGGATGGCAGCCACAACCGCCTGCGGTTCGGCATCCCGGACCGCCTCCCAGGTTGGAAAACGCCGGCGGAGTGACTCAAAAGCCCGGTCACGGTTGATATCATTGGTATTCTGGGAAAGGATCGTTGAGACAAGCTCGTCCACCGCAGGCAGGGGGTTACGCCAGGTGGGCTGCCCGTAGAAATCCTGCAGACGGCGAAGTACCTCTCCGGCGAGTAGGGAGCTTTCCATCAATACCCTGCCTTTGCGATCATTTCCACCGCCCGGTTTATGACCGCGGCATCTTCGGGCAGGAGAATATTCTGCAGAAGCCTGGCAGTCTCACAGTACAAACGCAAGCCGGCAGCTCCATACGCCAGAAAAGGCAGTTGCTCCGGTGGATGCGGGTCAAGACCTTCTGCCAGCCGGAATTGGCGGGTCCAATCTGATTCCTGGCCGGCAGTCGCCTGGGCGAGGTCAATATTGTCATTTTCAGTCTGGATAAGAACTCCACACTGAACAAGCAGGGTAATTTTTAATCCATGTGTCAAACCCCGGGTGGCGTTAAGCGTCTTTGACTCATCCTGCTGCGCCAGGCCTCCAAGGATCTTGTAGACCTCTTCAGTAAAACCGCACAGATTCCAGGAAGCATATGCATCGGCAGTCGTCTGGATTGACTCCCAGGTGAATTCTTCCGCAGATTTTTTGAGAGCCGCGATCGAACCGTCTTTATCCAATAGGATGCAGCTTTGGCGTAGACCCGGCACCGCCCAGATGGCTTTCTGTGGGCTGCGCAGACTGGCATATTCATTTTCCAGCGTGGTCAGGTAGATGCTCACCAAGTAGCCATCTTGGTATCGCATGATGTACACTTCGGATTCATTCACAGGCACCTGCCGGACATAGCACCTGATATCCACGTCGCTGAATGGCCCGTCTTCTCCACGCGCATAGCTGCCTGTCAATACCACCCCAATGGTATTCTCGTTGTCCAGCTGGTTCACCAGGGAGTGCAAAAACGCATCAGTCAGTGTACTCATGGGAAACACAAGGAAAAAATGCTTGTCCAACCCTGCTCGGATTATTCTCGTTGGAGTGTAAATACCGGACGGGATTCCCCCACCACGATCTTGCGAGCGTTGGTGACCGGCCTGACTGGTCCGAACTCAGCCAGCGCATCCAATTCAATTTCAGAAATGAAACCGAGTTGTTTCAAAATCTCCAAAGCCACTGCCGGTCGGACACGGTTGCGGGAAATTCCGTCCGGGCCGCGAACGGACAGATCACCATCCGAGACCTTGAACACGACCCCGATTCCAGGCGATTCCGCACCCAATGCTCCAGCCAGAATACCCATGGCCATGTATCCTTCCGCACCGCCCTTCACCACGATACGCTTGGAGCAAACTTCCATTACGCGCGTATCAAACCGCCCCACCCCACTGACCATGACCGGATTTGCCATCATTGCCGAAGTGATCCGGCGGCACGCCGCCGCGCGTTCCAGCAACAGGTTGCGCGGGTCGCACAGGCGTGCAAATCCCAGGGCGGCATTGAAAAGTGGAACGGCGAAATTGGGAGCAGAACATCCATCTATGCCGATCTCCACGCCTGCTGATTCCATTCCACACATCTCAGAAAAAGTCTCCAAAATGGTTTTTTGAACAGGATGCTCGGGATTGATATAGTCCGCGATCGACAGGCTGTGCATGCGGGCATGTGCCAACATGCCGGTGTGTTTGCCGGAACAGTTGTTCCGGTTCGGGGTCAGTGTCTCGCCACGCCCTCTCATCGCCTCGACGGTGGGAAGATGAGACAGCAGGTGTGTCCCACACAATAGATCACCCTCCTGCACCCCGATTTTGGCCTGAATACCCTTGATCACTTCGACGTGCTCGTCGGTGCCTTCATGCGAAGCACACAGGATGGCAATTTCCTTGGAAGTCAGATGAAAGGCCTGGTCACCACCGGTTTCGATAAATGACACTGCCTGGAGTGGCTTGGCACTGGACCTCATGAAGGTCACTGCCTGTGGGTCTCCATGCCAGGCAAGCAAGTGCCCGCTCGAATCGACCACTGCCACTGCACCATAGTGGGTGGATTCGACGACAGCTCCCCGGGTGAGTTCAAAGATGGGTTGGAATTCGCCGGCCATGAAAAACTCACTCCTCCCTGGGAGTATTACTGTCGGGATGGTAATGCCGGCCGTAATAATGATACAAACCATACCGGAGACGTTGTGTATATTTCTGGTGCCGGTTGGCTGGGATCTTGAATGGATTTAATAGATGCACAATCAGGTTTTCCAGCGATTCCGGCAGGCTTTTCTTCTGGGCCAGTTTTTCAAGCTTGCTTAAAACCTGGTCCAGATAATCCCTTTGCGCCCGAATGACCTCCACACTCACCAATCCACCTCGCCCGCTGACCACCAGCCAGCCGCGATAGGCAGGTGAAAGCAAAAGCTTTAGGGTCTCCAGCCAGACTGGAATATCTGCCCCGTCCAGAAAAGGAGGTTGGTTGCGCAGAACTGCATCGCCGACGAAGATGATTTTTTCAGACGGCATGATAACCCAGGTAGCCCCCGTGGAAGGCCCGGGGTGGTGCTCCAGCAAAACAGGAGCATTATCATCCCAATGAATATTCATTTGGTGGCTGAAAGTGATTTCCGGTAATATCCAGCGGATATTTCCCAAGCCCGGGATACTTTCCCAGTCCGCGCCGGTGTCTTCACCCTGGGCCTTGAACGTGTTGGGGCGGCTCCGGAAAATTTGTGCCGTCTTCTCGTGGGCAATGACCGTGCACTCCATTGCACGCGCACCCAACGTGCGATCCGGATGCGAATCGAGGTTAACCAGCAACCGCTCAGAGCCACCGCCCAGGCTGAGCAGAGCCGCACGCCAGGTGCGCGCATCCTCCGGGGAGGGCGGCGCGTCAATCTGCAGCAGCCCGTGGGCAAGGGAAATAACCCCCAGCGTCACTCCCAGGTATTCATCCTCAATATATACATCCTTGGCAATGGACTGCATATTTTCTCCTGATAAGAATAATCAGTCTCCCCAAATCTGCGGACAAGGTATTCCAGACCAACGAGAGCAATGGGGATCTTCCCGGATAGTATAGCACAATTGAATATGGAACCGCCGCGTTCCAACGAGAGACCGGATTATTAGTATAATTGACATGTGATTGACCCTTCCCGCCTCCTTTTCATCCACGGCTCGCATAGCAACAGCCGGACTTATAAAGCCACCCTGCTGCGCGGCATCTTTCCCGGCATGCTAACGCCCGATTTTAACGGGGATTTGCCAGAGCGGATGAAACAACTGGAAGTGATCCTGGGGATTGAAACTGGCTGGAGGCTGATCGGCTCCAGCCTGGGCGGGCTGATGGCTGCCCTCTTTGCAACACAACACCCGGGCCAGTTACGTAAATTGGTTTTACTGGCCCCGGCACTGACGCTACCCGGATTCACAAAAACACTTCCATCCCAAATCCCCATCCCGACAATTATCATCCAGGGCACACATGATGATTTCATCCCGCTCGAGCCCACCCGAAGATTGGCTGTAAAAGTTTTCACGAACCTGACCTACATTGTTGTGGATGACGATCACCGCCTGCACAAAACAGCGAGGGAAGTGGATTGGAAGGAACTTCTTGCGTGATAGGAGAAGGTTCGGCGTATTACAGGCCTAAGAACCCCTAACAAGGCCTCGCTCCCGGCGGCTAGAGCAGTTTTGTCAGGTCTCTCATATTTTCAACCGCCTCCCAGGTGCACCAAGGCGTTTGGCACCCAGAATCCCCCATAGCCGAGGAAAAGTAACGTTAAGGAAGCAACCAAAAGCAGTACGCCGAATGCGATCAGGATCTTGTCACGGGTCTGGTAATGCAGTTCCTCCAACCAGGTGCGCGGACCAATGCCAAAGGCGCGTAGATCCATGGCATCAATGATATCCTCGCTGCCCATGATGGCGTGGATGGTAACCGGCACGAAGATCGGCCCAAGTTTGCGCACCTGCGCGAACAACCCGCCCCGGATCTTTTCGAGTTCGTAGCCACGCGCCCGCTGGGCATCCATGGTAAGTTGGAAATCCCGCCCGAAGGTGGGAATGAATCGCATGGTCAGGTCCATGGCATAGGCGATCTTATCCGGGAACCCCAGGCCGCGGAACGTGATCCCATACAAAGATGGATTGAGCGTATAAGGGATCAGGATGGTCATGATGGCTATGCTGAAGACGCGCGCCAGTTGGCTGAGTGCAAAGAAGGAACGTTCCACACTGATGTTCAATGTGGGACGCCATCCAAAGATAAGAAAGGGGGCCTTCAGGCTGCGTATGATATGTTCCTGTTTATATGCCTCAACCCCGCCCCGTCCGGTCAGGAAAGTCAGAATCGCATAGATAATGACAAAGCCAATAATGAAGATAAATGCCCGGCGCATTTCCTTCCAGGTCACGCCGGAGGTGAAAAGAACGATAAGAGAGATGGCAAAGAATGGGAAAAGGAAGCGTACATCCCAGAAGAATAACGTACAGACCATGAAACAGGCGTAGAAAATGATCCACGCCCGTGGATTGAACCATTGGATGATGGACTTGCGTTTGCGGTAGCGCCAGGTGACGAGCATGGTAGCGGTTAGCCTTTAGCTATTAGCAGTTAGCGAAAAATAATTGGCTGGGAGGAAAGCTGTTAGCAGACAGGGAGCTGCCTGCTAACAGCTAAACGCCAAATGCTAAAAGCTTCTTTATCTCCCCGATTGCTTCTGGACGGCCATGTAGGCGACCACCAGCAGCGGGACCAGGATGGCAGCAAAGATCAGGTTCGGTCCGGCTGCCGGCAGGAACTCACCGACAATGGCAAGCACCGGAGAGTAGCCATTGATCCAGATGTCGGAGATGGCAGCAAAGCCAATACCGAGTATGTTGCCAAGCATGCTCCAGGTCACGGCTGCGGCGATATCGATGTTCTTGCGGAAGACAAAACGAACGATCACCACCAGCACGAAACCAATCAGGAGTGAAATACCGGCAAACAAGGTGATGGGCGCATCCCCAAAGATGTTGTTCTCCACATCATAGAACAGCGTGTTCGGCAGGCTTCGGTTCAAGAAGTACAAAAAGACTGCAACCGCTGTCAGCACACCACCGGCAATCAGGACGGTATCCAGGCTCTTTTTCTTATCCTTGAAGAGCATGGGCAGACCGGCGATGAAACCAACCAGGCCATTGCCTATGCTCCACTGCGGGTACAGGCCAAAGCCGGTCAGGGCATCCCCGAACATGTTGCCGACCGCGCCGGTGAAGAAACCAACGATCGGGCCAAAGGCATAGCCAAAGAACATTGGGATGGCGATGGCCGGGCGCAGGGCCACCTGGCTGACCGATGGGATGAAAAATACCGACCCGTTGAACAGCCAGGAAAGGACCGCATACAGGGCTGCCCCGATCGCCATCCAGACCACCTGGCGGGTGCCGACTTCCCAGGCTTTATTCTGACTCGTGGCCAGGTAGATGGCCAGCGTGATCAGCAAGCCAACAATGACGAACACAAAGCGCAGCACCGGGTTCTCGCCGGTCTTGAAACGCTCCACCCCCAGCACGTCACCGACCAGCCAGACAAGCAGCAGGAAGATTACCAGGATGACGACGAGGGCGACTGCAACACCAAGCAATTTCTTGTTCATGCATTCTCTCCTTTTTTGAATAAGCTTCCTCGCCTTTCCCATCTCCCAATGGGAGGCGGATTGAGCGAGGCGTTATAGATGCGCCAGGGCTTCGGCACGCAGGAATCGTCCGGTGCGCGGCCAGTATTCCAGGTTCACCCGCAGCAGGCTGGTCGGGACGAGGCGGCAGTTCTGCAACCGTTTCACATCGCCCAGCACTTCATGCGGGGGACCGTCCGCAACAATTCGGCCATCCGCCACCATCAGGATGCGGTTGGCGTAAATGACTGCCAGGTCGACATCATGGGTGATAAACAAAATGGCTTCAAAACCGGGCAGCTGCAGGATGGCATCCATGAAGGTCATGTAGTTGTGGTAATCCTGGCCGGCGGTTGGCTCGTCCATCACCAGGATGCGCGAGCGCATGGCCAGGATGGCGGCGATGCTGACACGTTTCTGCTGACCGAAGGACAGCGCCAGGGGTGGATCATTTTCCATTTCCGAAAGGTTGACGATCTGTAGGGCCTCTTTCACCTCCTTTTCAATCTGGTCCTTGGGATGTCCCAGATTTTTTGGCCCGAAGGCCAGCTCCTCCCGCACGGTGGGTGCGAAAAGCATGTGGCTGGGGCTCTGGAACACGTAACCGAGCGTGCTGGCGATTTGCGCGACACTGGCTTCGCGCGTATTTCGCCCGTTCACCAGCACATTCCCGGACTTGGGTTTTAACAAACCGATGGCATGCTTGACGAAGGTGGTCTTACCGGCGCCATTCGGCCCAAGCACAGCAATCACATCGCCGCGCTTGATTTCCAGGTTGATGCCATGCAAGACTTCCGTCCCAGCCTCATACCCAAAAGCGACGTTTTCAAAACGGACCAGTGACTCCTCTTCGGGCGCGTGGCCAGTTACGCCCGGAAGAACTTTCAGGGAGGCCGGAGGCGGATCCTTGGCCGCCCGTTCGATGATGGCCGGTGCCGGAAGCTTGACATCGTGATAATCGACCACTTTCTCGAGGCCTGCCAACAGCCCCAAGTACCTGATCTCCCCATCGGACATGAACATGATCCGTTCCGGCCGGATCCGCAGCACGTCCTCGACCCGGTGCTCGATCATCAGGACGGTCATGCCCTCATCCGCAAGGCGGCGGACCATATCGAGGGTTTCGTAAGCCGAGGCGGGATCCAGGCTGGCAAGCGGTTCATCCAACAGGAGTATGGAAGGGCGCATCGCCAGCACCCCTGCCAGGGCTACCTTCTGCTTCTCTCCACCCGACAGGTTGAAAGTCTCCCGATTTCGCAGGTAGGAAATATTGAGATATTGAAGAGACTCATCCACACGGGTAATGATCTCCGGCCGCGGCATGGCCAGATTTTCCAGCCCAAAGGCCACCTCGTGCAGGACCTTTGTCCCCAAAATCTGCCGCTCCGGGTCCTGTAACACCGTCCCGACCATCTGGGATATTTTAGCCAGCGGCCAGCTGACCGTTTCCTGTCCGTGCAACAAAATACGGCCTGTCAGCTCGCCCTTGTAAGAGCGGGGGATCAGGCCATTGATGCAGCGGATCAGGGTGGTTTTGCCACAGCCGCTGGCGCCGGCGATCAGCAAGATCTCGCCGGGGTTGGCGGTGAAGG
>Ga0209253_10004598_pt1 | contig 12021 bp, 12 predicted proteins | sample FrelakmetBRP12BR_FD_187145 | JGI IMG/M metagenome (GOLD analysis project Ga0209253, IMG submission 187145) | Freshwater lake sediment microbial communities from the University of Notre Dame, USA, for methane emissions studies - BRP12 BR (SPAdes)... | ecosystem: Environmental > Aquatic >...
ATCAGGTTATCCCCACAGTAGGAAAAATCATATCGGGTGAGGCGGATGCATACCATTATCTACCTGATACTACAGAAAGATTTCTGGAACCCGAGCAAATGAAAAAGAAATTAATCGCAGCGGGATTTCGAGAGATTAGTTATCAACGATTGATGGTAAAGACTGTGGCAATTTATTGGGGTATAAAAACCTGAGATCTTAGTGGTAAATGGTCAGAGCCTATGACAGATAATAAACATCGATTAGTGGTTGGGATAAGTGGAGCATCTGGCGTCATTCTGGGTATTCGACTGCTCGAGACTCTACATTCAACAGAGATTGAAACCCATCTGGTGATTTCTTCTTCAGCATGTGCAACGATTGTTGCTGAGACAAATTGGAAAAGCGAAGATGTGTTGGCATTAGCAGATGTAACCTACCAGAATACCGATCTTGGCGCTTCGATTGCTTCAGGCTCATTTGCAGCGATAGGCATGGTGATTATCCCTTGTTCCATAAAGACTCTCTCTGCTGTGGCGAATGCCTATTCTTCTGACTTGTTATCTCGCGCCGCTGACGTAAACTTGAAGGAGGGGCGTCCAGTCGTCATTGTTGTGCGCGAAACACCTTTGCATTACGGTCACATCCGGTTAATGGGATTAGCGGCTCGCTCAGGGGCAACTATTTTCCCCCCGGTGCCAGCTTTCTATGCCAGACCCAAAAGCATCGATGACCTGATTGACCAGACAGTTGGACGTGTCTTACAGCGCTTAGGCATTGCGAATGATCTTTATCAGGAGTGGGAGAAATAGTCGCTAATTTATTGAAGGTGTCAGCAATGACTCTGGCTAAGGGTAGCGAAGATGGTCAATCGCATGGAGCTATGGTTTATTTCGCCTCACAACCGGTCGAAAAAATCGACCGAAAAAAAAAGAGGCGGATATATTTCTACTCTGATCTGGGCAGTCAACACTTTCAAGATATTTCTTATGACCCACGTGCTGCTGAAGCGATTTATCCAGAAGTAAATCACTGTTTTTTTATCTTCTGTCCAGGTTGGATGCGCCTAGTTGACAGCCGAAATTATTTTGGGTTCAAGCACGAGTGGTTCAATGAGGAGAACTGCATTGGCTCCCACTGAGGTCAATCGGCAAGAAGAACCAATTCCTTCTAATCGACAGTTGGATAAAGCAGCCCGCTGTGGAGAGCCTTCTTATGTCTGGAGAGCAGGACAACAGCGCCGCCTGCAAATGATCTTGGAAGCTGCAGGAGAGCGATTGCCTGGGATGGTTCTAGAAAACGGGTGTGGAATAGGGATGTATGTGGAACGTCTGGCAGAATATTCTGGCTTTATCATTGGACTTGAGTATGATGAAGAGCGTGCAAATCTAGCCGCTTCAAGGTTATCAAATCATACTAATGCAGCAGTGGTTTGTGCAACCGGAGAATACTTACCGTTCAACCAGGAGAATTTTGACCTGATCTTGAGCCATGAGGTACTTGAACATGTTGAGAATGATGTCCAGTCTGCCAGTGAGATGATAAGAACTCTTAAACCTGGCGGAAGGGCAATTCTTTTTGTTCCCAACAAAGGTTATCCATTTGAAACCCATGGAATCTTTTGGAATGGGAGCTATCACTTTGGGAATATCCCCCTGGTGAATTATCTTCCTCGCTTTATGCGGGATAGATTGGCGCCTCATGTTCGCATCTACACACGGGAGGACCTGGAAAACCTTTTCCGTGGGCTTCCTATCCGGTTTGTTATACAAACAGTGATATTTGGCGCTTACGACAATATCATCTATCGCTGGCCCAGGGTTGGGAGAATATTACGCTCTATCCTATATACTCTGGAAAAGACACCGTTGAAAAATTTCGGATTATCCCATTTCTGGGTCCTGGAAAAGAACCTTTGATAACCTCGATATGCTTACTGATCTCGTCGGAAATCGTAGATCCCATCCCGAATAATCCATCGATGCTCACAACAAGGGCAATCCAGGAATTCGGGATTTTCTGTGAGCGGGCTATATTCACATTCAGGGCAACAAAAGAATCCACCTGGAGGGGCAATTGGTGAGCTACCTATGGCAATGGAGCGTGTGAAAACGCTTGGGGAGAGCTGCCAAAAATTCCCTGTTAATTGCACCAACGAATCCAAATGGACTAACCAACTTACAGGAAAGGTCTTTTTCAACTGCCCGAGGCGGAAATGAGAGACCGTTAACTGGCGCTCGATCTGAAATCCATTTTCCACCAACCATGTACGCATGGACTTAGGATGAAAATCAAAGTTGAGATTGATGAACTCTATAGGTTCGGGGGAAAACGGGCTCCATTTCTGGCGACGAAGTATAAAGCGTAAAATTGCTTTTAAGTTGTGTTTATTGGCATATTCTAAAATAAAAACTGCTCCTGGTATGAGTGTGCGCCTGATCTGACTCAATGCCAGGGGTACATTAGCAAAATGATGAATTGTGCGGATCATGGTGGCAGTATCAAATAGCCCATCGATAAATGGTAAACGGTATATATCAGCAGCTACATAAGTATAGTGACCTGAGGCTCCCAGTTTACTCCTTGCCCGTTGTAATTGAGTGAAGGAATAATCCAACAAGACAATACGTCGAAATCCGTGATATCGTGAGGTATTCCTGCCGGCTCCTGCACCTAATTCAAGAAAAATATTTCCCCCAGTTGGAAGCAACCTTTTCAGGGCGATAGCTTCAACCTGGTCTTCATACTCTCTGTCTCCCTGTTCCCAAAAGACATCCTGGTAGTCAGAACCCTCATAGTCACATATCGGAGGAGGTCTGTTTTCCATTTTTTTAGCCAAGTAAAAAACTTCCGGAGGAAATTAGTTCAAAGCCCTCAGGTGTTATATTCAGAAAGTATAAATTCAGCCAAGCTTTCTTGAATTGAGCTTTGTGCCATTATAACCTCGACCCAAGCCGCGGTAATGAAAACCCAGACGTGCCATTACTTCGGGATCGTATATGTTCCTTCCATCGAAAATATAAGGTTGATGAAGGCTGTTTCGTACCCGCTCCAGGTCGAGGTTTTTAAACTCATTCCATTCTGTGATGACCATTATCGCGTCACATCCTTCAACCATCGAATATGGATCAGGAAAAAGCTGGACTTGAGGCAAAAGGGGACGAGCAACTTCCATAGCGACTGGGTCATACGCCCTGACGCACGCTCCGGCTTTAAGCAGAGAATTGGCAATATCGATAGAAGGAGCATCGCGCATGTCGTCGGTATTCGGTTTGAAAGAAAGCCCAAGAAGGCCAATGGTTTTATTAGTCAATTCGCCCAACATTTCTCGCACACGGTTTACTGCCATAGGGCGGCGATCGTTATTTATATCCATCACCGCATATAACAATTGAGGGTGGCGACCTTTTTCTGTCGCCATAAATGATAGGGCTTTTACATCTTTGGGAAAACAAGAGCCGCCATATCCGAGACCGGCGTCTAAAAAGAAAGGTCCAATTCGCTTATCATATCCCATTCCTACTGCAACTTCTTTGACATCCGCTCCAAGCTCTTCACATATATTTGCGATTTCATTAATGAATGAAATTTTGGTAGCCAAGAAGGCATTTGAAGCATATTTAATCATTTCAGCCGTGCGCAAGTCGGTGATCATTATGGGTGCTCGAAGGGGTAGGTGAAGCTGGGCAACTTTTTCTGCAGCCACCGGGTCCATCGATCCCAAGACTGTGCGATGTGGTTGCATAAAGTCGCTGATCGCCGATCCTTCACGCAGGAACTCAGGACAAGAAACTACTGAAAATTGGATTGGTTTAGGTTGATGCCGGCGTACGATATCAGCTACCCAGTCACCGGTGCCAACAGGAACGGTAGATTTATTGATGATAATAAGAGGATTCCGCATTTTTTTTGCAATGGACTCCGCTGATGTGGCTACATAGCGGAGATCCGCTTCGCCATCGACACCAGAGGGTGTGCCAACTGCGATAAACACAAATTCGGCATTTTCCAGGCTTTCCTGGTACGAAGTAGTAAACGCCAGGCGGCCAGCATTCAAATTGCGCTCAACCAGTTCTTTTAAACCCGGTTCATAAATTGGCATTTCCCCACGTTTCAAGCCTTCAATTTTTTGTTCAACAATATCAAGGGCAATTACTTCATTCCCCAGGTCAGCAAAACAGGCTGCGGTTACTAGACCGACATAACCAACGCCAACCACACATATTTTTTTCATGGATTTTCTCCTGGATTTCCAGATTATCACAACAGATAATCCGGAAATTTACCTGGCAATATTACCACAAACATTTCGAAAGGAAATACGATCGGATTCTAGTATATATAACAGGGACTCATATCGTCTATTAAAGATGACAGTCATCCAATTGTAGTGATCTCTGTCACTTGTGAATTGGCTAAAAACAGTCTAAAATAATGAAAATAAATCTTATCTGATAGATCAATTTACTAGGAGAAGTGAGTATGCAAATCACTAGACAAGCCGATTATGCCGTTAGAGCCGTATTATATCTAGCTCAAATGGGACCCGAGCGTCGATCTGCCACCAGCCAGATCGCCGGCGACCAACAAATCCCGCCTTCCTTCCTTGCCAAGATCGTTTCCCAACTTTCAGTGGCTGGTCTTCTTCAAACATCACGTGGAGCGCGGGGTGGAGTATCTCTCGCCCGTTCTCCAGAGAACATCTCTCTGCTCGAAGTTGTTGAAGCAATCGATGGACCCATACTGCTCAATGAATGCGTATCGCCGCACAGCACCTGTTATTTTGGAGACACTTGCCCAATGCGTCCAGTCTGGAGTGATGCTCAAACAGAGCTGGTGACTCGGTTGCGAAACACAACATTTGATAAGTTTCTGGGTAATGGAAAATAGTCCTTCGCACCTGTAATCACAGTTGCGAGTTGATATACTTGGATTTAGGATAAGACACATATCTGCTTGAGGCAGAGCAGAAAAGTCGGTGGTTCTACGGCGGAGACCTGGACAATTTGAGGTTTCTGCCTGTTTGTTTTTTTGGGGAAATACTCTTTATTGCATCGTTCTTAGCGTATAATCACAATCGGTGGGAGATTAGAGATTATGTGTTTGAGGAGATCATTATGCCAGAAACACGGATTGTGCGTGCCCCGCGAGGGACCATACTAAGCTGTAAATCCTGGTTAACCGAAGCCCCGTATCGAATGATTCAAAATAATCTTGACCCTGAAGTGGCAGAAAGTCCACAGGATCTTGTCGTATACGGTGGAAGAGGCAAAGCAGCCAGAAACTGGCAAGCTTTCGATGCAATATTATCTTCCTTGCGGGAATTAGAAGATGACGAAACGTTGCTCATCCAATCTGGAAAACCTGTGGCAATCTTTAAAACCCACGTGGATGCACCACGTGTCTTGATCGCCAATTCGAATCTTGTGCCTCATTGGGCAACTCAGAAGAAATTTGATGAATTGGCTGCAAAAGGCTTGATTATGTTTGGGCAGATGACTGCAGGATCCTGGATATACATCGGCACCCAGGGTATCTTGCAAGGCACTTATGAAACCCTCGGTTCCCTCGCACATCAGCGCGGCTGGCGTTCGTTGAGTGGGAAATTTGTATTAACTGCGGGTTTAGGTGGTATGGGTGGCGCGCAGCCGTTGGCTATCACAATGAATGAGGGGGTCGGTCTTATCGTGGAGGTGGACCCTCAACACGCCCGCCGCCGCCAGGAGATGGGTTATATCGACTTGGTTGTAGATACACTCGAAGAAGCTATGACACTAGTGGAAGAAAATGTTGAGAAAAAGATACCCAAGTCAATCGGGTTGATTGGAAACGCGGCCGATATTTATCCAGAACTGGTGATCAGGGGTGTGATTCCTGATGTGGTCACCGACCAGACACCTGCCCATGATGTGTTAATGTATGTTCCATCCGGCTTGAGCCTCACCGCAGCTGAAGAGTTACGCCATAACGAGCCTGCCGAATATGAACAACGCTCCATGCAGTCTATGGCGCGTCATGTAGAGGCGATGTTGGCATTTAAACGCGCCGGGGCTGAGGTTTTTGACTATGGCAACAATTTGCGGCAACGAGCTTATGATTTCGGTATTCAGGATGCCTTTGAGTTCCCTGGCTTCGTCCCGGCTTATATAAGACCCTTATTCTGCCAGGGGAAAGGCCCATTCAGATGGGTTGCGTTATCCGGCGATCCAGAGGATATATACCGCACCGATAAGGCGGTAATGCAACTTTTTCCAAATGACGAACACTTGCATCGTTGGTTGCGCTTGGCACGCGAAAAAATTCCCTTCCAGGGTTTACCTGCCCGGATTTGCTGGTTAGGTTATGGTGAACGTGCTTATGCTGGATTAAAATTCAATGAAATGGTAGCAAATAACGAACTAAAGGCGCCGATTGTGATTGGACGCGACCATCTAGATTCAGGCTCTGTGGCTTCACCCAATCGGGAAACCGAAGGCATGCGCGATGGATCCGACGCAATCAGCGATTGGGCAATTTTGAATGCATTGATTAATGCTGTAGGTGGTGCTACTTGGGTTTCGTTCCATCACGGTGGTGGGGTTGGCATCGGATTCAGCCAGCATGCTGGGCAAGTTATCGTCGCAGATGGGACTCCGGCGGCAGCTCGCCGATTGGAGAGAGTCTTGACTACAGATCCGGGAATGGGCGTCGTCCGGCATGTCGATGCTGGTTACGAAGAAGCGATTGAAACAGCGCGTAGATATGGGATTAAGATCCCTATGTTAGATTGATCATGGCAGCACCTGACCGGTTAGGACAATACCGGATTGAAACGCATTTAGGCGGGGGTCAGTTTACGGATACTTACCGAGCGTATGATGCTGTCCGCATGCGTTCGGTGGCGATTAAGTTGATAAATCCTGCTGTATTGCAAAATCAAAAATCCTGGCAACATTTCTCAACAGGAGCTGCACAGGCTGCTGACCTAGTCCATCCGCATATTACCTGGCTGTGGGAAACAGGCGAATCGCAAGGAAATTTCTTTTTAGTTGAGCGTTTTGTAAACGGAGTAACGCTCACAAAGCGGCTCTCAGAATCAATCCTGGATTGGGAAAATTCCTATATGATAACCAACCAGCTTGCCCGAGCATTGGATTTTGCTCATAATCATGGGCATGTGTATGGCGTCCTGAATACGAGGAACGTGTTGGTTAGTAAAGATATGGGGGCGGTAATAACAGATTTTGGACTTCAGTTAGGTTTACAAGCGCTTCAACTTGATGATGAATCCATTGAGCGGAAGAAAAGCCCTTATATCGAATATAGAGTTGGAGGCAGGACACCAGCCACTGATCAATATAGTCTTGCAACAATCCTTTTTGAAATGTTATCGGGACAGCCTGTTCCTTACAGCGCAGATGTAAGAACCAATGACACAGATGTGGTTTCCCAGCCAGTAGATATCGAATGGCCAACCACGATACCTAGTGGAGTTCAGGAAGTCTTGCGACGAGCGATGGAACCTGATCCAAACCTACGTTTTACTAGCGTTGGTGAATTTGCATACGCTCTTGAGATTGTCCAACCAAGCATCCCAAGCCCAACTGAAGTAGATGCTTGGCGTGAAGAATCAGATCGGAAACGCCAGGTAATGGAAGAAGAAAAGCGGAGTCAGGCTGAAGAGGCTGCTCGGCTTGTTGCATTGGAGCAGGCGCGACGCGAAATCGAAGAGCAGGTAAAAAAATGGAGTGGAAAGCCAGCACAATCAAACCTGCTTGGTATAGTTCAGCCCGAGGTGCCAGCTAGTTCGATGCCTGAAAAATCTCTGACACGACGAGAAGCTAGTTCAAAAAAAAGGCGCCCCCTTTCTTCGTTTCTGGTAACGATTATTTTTGTCTTCTTAATCGTCTTGATCGCGGCAGGAGGATTGTGGCTTGATAGTTCCCTCCCGCAAGGTTGGTTGTTCCCTGCAAAATCTTCTCCGACTGTGGTAACTCCCACCTGGCCATTAACTTTGACATCAACCATTACACTCACGCCTACTCTAACCTCAACGGTCACAGAGACACCAACACTTACTCTGACCCCAACGCGATATTATTCCGCTACACCCTCTTTGACAGCTACTCCTACATTGTCACCCACAGTTACTCGTCGACCTACTGCGACTCCCGAACGTCTTAATTCCCAGCGTCCATAAACTTCAACGATATAGAACCGGCCTTTTAGTCCAGGTAATTTTCCAGGGTACAATTCATGGCTATGACTGTCAAGCTGGATAAGCGAAATGGATATTTTGCTCGATCTCCATTATTCTGGTTTGTACTGATTCTTTTTACAATTGTGTTGTTTGCGGCGCTTAGCCCACAAGAACGAATTCTTGGGGAGAATGCCCGGATTGTTTATCTTCATGGGGCTTGGGTATGGGCTTCCCTTGCAACTTTCTTGGCTGCTGGATTGGTTGGATTGGCGGGACTGGTCAGCGGGCGAAAGTCAGTGCATAGCTGGTCGCGGGCACTCGGCAGGACAGGATTATTCTTCTGGATTACATATCTGCCTGTTTCGATATGGGCAATGCAAACCAGTTGGAACGGATTATATCTAGCTGAACCTCGCTTCCGGATAGCTGTGATATTTTCCATTAGTGGTCTTCTACTGCAAGTCGGCTTAACCTTGCTGGAAAATCCTGCATGGGCGTCTGCCGGGAACCTGGCTTTTGTAATTGCACTGATTTTCACCTTGGCTAATACTCAAAACGTGATGCATCCTACTTCACCCATGTTTGATTCCAATGCTCCACGCATCCAATGGAGTTTTTCTATACTCTTCATACTAGCTCTATTAGCAGCATGGCAGGTGACCAGATTCTGGTTTAGCCAAGAAATTCAGGAAACTGCAAATTCGCGCTAATATTCATCGAAAAACAGGCTTTTGTTTCAAGTAACGGCTTTTATTGTGGTCAGGGTGGTGCTGGGCACTATTATTAGCATGGTTTATCCGTTCCTGTCTGTCTTTGCACTTGGCATGGGGTGAGCATCCCACTCCTTTCACTGGCGGTAACACTCCGGTCTGCTTCGGGGAGTTTCGGTCCTTTCTTGGCCACAATTGGTGATAGTCGAGGAAGGAGATCGGGGATGCTTTTTGGGGTTAAGCTTATTATTTGTGGTGTTGGTTTAACAGGGCTGTAGCCTTCTTATATCACCTTCGTCTTGGCGCTAATCCTTGATATGACCTGTAACCAGGTATTTAATCCGTCGATGCAGGTATGCATGGCTGATAGAGTACCTTATGAGCGTCGAGGGTCGGTCCTCGATTTAGTCGAATTCGGTTGGTTGCTCAGCTTCATCATTGCGGTTCCATTAGCAGGCTTTCTGATTGCCCGCTTTGGTTGGCAAGCTCTGTTTCCCTGGTTGGCTATTCTTGGGTTGATGGCTTTTGCTGTCCTTTTATTAATGCTGCCGAAGGATACCAAGCGAGACATCCACCAATCTGGAATGATGAAATTATTACCTTGTCATTATCACCTATCCACCAACTCTTGCAGTGATCTTGCTCGGGATGACGATTAGGGGTCGAATGAACTTGTAAACTTTATATTTGGGGTGTGGATCGAAGATGCGTTCAGTGTCAAGATAGCCGCCCTTGTAGCTGCTCTGGTAGTCATAGATTTATCAGAATTGAGTGGGGAGTTATTGGCAAGTGGTTTCGTAGATCGGATTGGAAAGCATCGTTTGGTTGGAGGCGGCTTTGTTTTGAATAGCCTTGCTGCCTTGAGAGCAGTCCGCATCTAAAAGTCCAGCGAAGTTAATATTCCGATCGCAATTTATCAGATATATACATCGCAATTGAGGTTGGGTGGATACACGTGGTATCCGTTTGATCTCCGGTATAATCTAAAATATGTTAAATAGATCCTGGACGAAAAAGTCAGCATTCTGCTGCCTCTTGGTTTTAACTCTGGTTTGCTTGGGCATCCTTAATTTTGAAGGAAGAAATCAATATTCCCGAGCTTTAGCTGCCCCAAAAATCCAGATACCTATCTATACGCCTACACCTGGACCAGACGGTCGAATTATTTATATCGTCAAGCCAAACGACACTTTATTGGGCATTTCCCTGATCACAGGTGTCTCGCTTGAACAGCTTCACGCTCTTAACAATCTAACAGGTGACACCATCTTCGAAGGTCAGGAACTATTACTCGGCTTGGCTGGTCCAGTGGAAGTAACTCCAACCGCCGGACCTTCACCAACGCCAACAAAAGCTATACCGACACCCTCGCCCAGACCAGGACAGGCTACGTTATGTATTATTTTATTTGAAGATCTGAATGGCGATTCGATCCGCCAGGAGAATGAACCATCCATCCCGGATGGGGCAATCAGCTTTGGTAACCGCTCCGGTTCGGTTTCTCAATCCGTGAATACCATTGCAGGTTCAGAACACCAGTGTTTTGAAGAGTTGCCTGAAGGGATCTACACCGTCAGTGTTGCATCTCCTGAAGGATACAACCCAACTACTGAAAATAGCTATGAGCTGACTTTAAAAGCGGGTGATGAGACGTACATCAATTTTGGCGCTCAGGCGAACTCACAGACTTTAGCGGAAGCCCCAGTCTTACCTGTGCCAGAAGGCAAGCCTTCCCCATTGTTAGGCATTATTGGGATTCTTTTTTTAGTTGCGGGCGGGGTAGTGGCAATTCTAGCTCTACGCACGATTCGCTCTCGTTAGATAATAAACCCTTCAAGAAAAATGAATAGGTAACCATGGCAGATCTTTGGATTGAATGAATTCATGGAGATTGGCATGCCTGGAGAGAATGTAGATGTGGGGAGGTGTTATGAATTATGGTTATCATCGGAGATCATTTATATAGAGCTTACTTGGCAGGGTAATTACTGAAAAGAGCCGGGCTGCTGCCAATTAAATGGATGAGTTTTGCCCCTTGTTCATGTGCCAAGCCAGGCAAATCCACCACTGCTGTGAATCCAGATGGTGAGTGAGTAGTGTTAGCAGGTGCAAAGTTGCCGGACTATTTGGCTGGTAAGCCAAAGACCAGCCGTCATAAAAAACAATCGACATTATTTTATGGCTTTATTTTCTAGCTTGTGTAGAAAACGACTGGCATCAATCACCACCCTGGAATGGCGACCTTCGGCTATTTTCCCCCAGATATCCCAGGCTTCGAACTTAAATTGGATTTTACGGTCATTAATTTTCTCCACCTGGCAGATTACTCGAACGATAGAGCCAGCGGGTGATGGGGCAAGGTGGTGCATCTCGACAAACGAACCAACGTTGGAGGCGCCATTCGGCAAGCTTTCTTGGAGCATATTATAAGCAACTCTCTCCACGAAAGCCACCAGGCTTGGAGTGGCAAGTACATACATACTACCGCTGCCAACGTAACCAGCTGTGTATTGTTCCTCTACCAAGAATTCCTGTTCTGCGTTCATTCCAATGACAATATTTTCAAGTTCCATTTTTTCTCCATTCGCAGTGAATTTTATTAGGCTGTAGCCCACCAATCCTGCTCTTCAAGTAAGCCAATATCGTGCAAATGCTGGCGGATCAGACCTCGCGCACCGCGCGCACCAACGGCTGTCAATAATGCCGGGTTTGTTTGCTTTTCCCATACTTTCATCAACACATCTGGAGGTAATATCGGTAATCCTCGGCGTTTGCGACCGATTTTCCGTGGATCAATATCGATAAAGGCAAATATCGGGACATTGAGACGGAGCAGGTGTTTACTCAACCGGCGCCCCATCATTCCAGCGCCCCAGATAATTATTGCAGACCGATCTTTAAGCGGTCCATGCGCCAGGTAGAAAGCTTTGGCGCGTAAGAAATTCTCCACTGAATATCTTGCATCCGTCCGTGTCAGACGAGCAGGGTGATCGCGCCAATCTAGAAGAATATCAGGTAATTTCGCAAAACGAACTCTTGCCTGGTAAAGCCGCAGCCACATGTCATAGTCTTCCGGCCAACCATGTTCCTGGTAAGCACCATAATCCTCGATAATGCGCTTGCGGAACATCACGCTTGGGTTAGGGATTGGGC
>Ga0209253_10004599_pt1 | contig 12021 bp, 11 predicted proteins | sample FrelakmetBRP12BR_FD_187145 | JGI IMG/M metagenome (GOLD analysis project Ga0209253, IMG submission 187145) | Freshwater lake sediment microbial communities from the University of Notre Dame, USA, for methane emissions studies - BRP12 BR (SPAdes)... | ecosystem: Environmental > Aquatic >...
CGAACTGGGCCTGCCAGATGCCTACCCCCGCCGGCTGGAGAAAGTCGACGTTCAGCTGCAGCTCGCCCCGCCTCTCGAAGAACGAGATGCGGCCGTGAGCCACCACCTGCGCCCCGTTCTCCAGGGCGATACCCCCGCCAGACTGGCGGCGGAACATGACGCAGCGCATCTGGGCGAACTCGTCCTTAAGGGTGAAGTAGGTGTGGCCAGCGGTGGAGCGCGACAGGTTGGAGATCTCGCCCTCCACCCAGAGGTCAGCCAGATGGAGGTCTGTCTCCAGGAGCTCGCGCAAGTAGGTGGCGAGCTGGCTGACGGAATAGACCTCTCTCATCTGATCGAACGCCGTTAGATCCAGTCCAACAGGCCGAAGATGACCATGGCCGGGAGAAGGACGCCGTAAATGGTGGCCACCGTCGCGATCTTGCTCGATATCTTCTCCATGTCGTACACCCAGAATGACACGACCATGAAGGGAAGATAGCCGACGAGAAAGATGAGCCAAACATTGGGGAAGTTCCACCAGGGGTATTCCCAGACGAGGAGATCGGCCTTGTTCAGCAGCACTTCGACAAATACACAGAACGCCGCATTGACGGCGGCGAAGAGCCAGCGGTTGGGTATCCCCATGATCCGCATCGTCTTGTCTGGAGGGAGCATCTTTGTGAAGATAATGCCCGAGATGGCGAACATGAAGGTTATCTCGATGGTCAGGCCCACGAGGATCAGATAGGCGGTATGGCCGGGGGTGGTCCACACGGCAGACCGGTCGCTGAAGTGCAGGACCAGGGCATTCCAGGTCTCGTTGAAGAGGTCCATCCCATAGAAGGCGAGCCCGGCGAAGATGGCGCTCCAGTTCTTGTGCTCGACCTCGACAGCATAGACGTACACCACAAGGGCAAACAACGGGATCACGTACCACTGAACCAGGCTCGAATCTCGGAGGATGCTGAGGGCCTGCTCGGAAGCTTCGGTCACTTCCTCACCTGCTCGATCTCTGCAGGATGAACCCCGCAGGGAAACTCACTTGATTCCTTCGGGTATGAACCGGGCTTGACTCACGCCTTCCCCAGGTACTCGCCGCTGCGAGTGTCCACCTTCAACCGGTCGCCGGTGTTGATGAACAGAGGCACGTGGACGATGAGGCCCGTCTCCAGCGTGGCTGGCTTGGTGCCCCCCTGGGCCGTATCGCCGCGAACACCGGGATCCGTCTGCGCCACCACCAGCTCCACCGCCGCCGACAGCTCGATGCCGATAGGCTGGTCCTCGTAGGTCAGCAGGTCGCAGGTAGCGTTCCCCGTGAGGTAGTTGATGGCGTCGCCGAGCTGCGACGTATTCAGGGCGATCTGGTCGTACGTTTCCGTGTTCATGAAGTAGTGCAGGTCGCCGTCGGCGTAGAGGTACTGGGCCGTCTGGCGCTCCACGCGCGCCCGCGCGAACTTCGAGCCCGCCTGCACCGTACGGTCGATGATGTGACCGCCGCGCACGTCTTTCAGCTTCATGCGTACCTGCGCGCTGCCGCGGCCCATCTTCAGGTGATTGAACTCCAGCACCTGATAGAGGACGCCCTCGATCTCGATGGTAATTCCCCGGCGCAGGTCGCCCGTGTCGATCATGTTCCCTCACTCCTGAAGTCTATATTAGCTCGCTCCCCAGGATGCCCAGCGCCAGCAGCCCGCCGTATAGCAAGACGATCTGAGCGGTCTGCTGGGGCAGGAACGCCAGCGCGCCCCTCAGTTCGGCGCCGCTGACGTTGATCGAGCGGGCCAGGCGCAGAGCCAGGGGGATGCTGGCGATGGGCAGTAGCACCCAGGGCGAGACCACGGCCGCGAAGCCGATGACGAAGGCGTAGGGGCTCAGCAGCAGCAGCCAGTAGGCGTAGCGCGAGCCCTGCTGCCCCAGGAACTGGGCCAGCGTGCGGCCGCCGACACGGCGGTCCGCCTCGGCGTCGCGGAAGTTGTTGCCGTGGAGGATAGCGTCCACCTGCAGGCCGAGGGGGATCGAGAAGACGAACGGCAGCCAGCGCAGTTCCTGCGTCTGCACGAAATAGGCGCCCAGCACCAACAGCGGCCCGAAGGCGAAGAAGATGCCCAGATCTCCCAGCGCCACGTACTTGAACCCCAGAGGCTCCGCCGTGTAGAAGACGCCCAGCGCCAGCCCGGCAGCTCCGAGGGCCAGGATCTCCCAGCCGCTCTCCCAGGCCAGATAGCCGCCGATGCCGCCACCGACGAGGAACAGGATTACGGCGGAGGCCAGGACCTGGCGCGGCTCGAGGATGCTGTCCACAAGCGTTCGGTCGTCCGCGTCACGGGCGCTATCGAGGCCGCGCTGAAAGTCGAAGTAGGTGTTCACCAGGTTGGCGCCAGAGTGGAAGCAGAGGCCACCCAGAAGGGTCAGCAGGAAGAGGGGCAGGTCGAAGAACTCGTCGCGGTAGGCGAGGGCGACGCCCACCACCATGGGCACGATGGAGGCGGGGAATGAGTAGGGGCGCAGGCCGAAGAGCCAGGCCCGCCACCCGCGCAGCGCAGGCGCCTCGCCGGTCAGAAGCCAGTCGTCGCCACGTCGGGCGAGCGTCGCGCGCGGAAAAATGCCGGCCGGCACGTCGGAGAGGGCAAGCCGCTCGTTCACGATGCGGACGATGACCAGCCCCGGCACCTTCGTCACGAACTCGCGAAGCTGGGGCTGCTTGCTGCACATGAAGTCGAACAGCGCCGGGTTCTCTGCCGGCGGGCCGATGACGTAGGCCGTGCCAGAGGCCTGGAGGAAGCGGTCCGGCGTCTGGCGGTTGATGGTGACGGCCACTCGATGGTTGTGCTTGAGGTTGGCCATGGTGCGGCCGCCGCTCTCGACCAGACAGAGCAGATCGAAACCCTCTTCCACGAAATACAAGGTGTTGCACCAGGGTCCCTCGTCGCCCTGGGTGGCCATGTTCATGGCCGTGTTCTCTTGCAGGACCTCAGTCACCTTCTCCTGGATCGCTGTCTTGTCCTGGAGCATGCCTTCTCTCCCGGCGCTAGAGTACGCTGACCTTGGGCGCTCGGCTCAGCACCCGCAGCCGCCCGTTCTCCATGACCGCCATGTCTTCGATGCGCACACCGCCCCAGCCACTAACGTAGATGCCCGGCTCCACGGTGAACACCATGCCTTCGGCGAGGACGTCCTTGGACGTCTTGGCCAGACGCGGCGCCTCGTGCACCTGGAGGCCGACGCCGTGGCCCAGGCCGTGGCCAAAGTTCTCGCTGTAGCCTGCCTCGGCGATGACGTTGTGCGCCGTCATGTGCGCCTCCTCGCCGGACATGCCGGCGCGGATGAGCGCCTCCGCCGCCTCCTGAGCCGTCAGAACGATATCATAGATCTTGTCGAACTGGCCGTTGGTCTTCCCCAAGACGAACGTGCGGGTCAGGTCGGAGCAGTACCCATCGACCCGCCCGCCCATATCGATGACAATGGGCTCGCCTACTTCGATGCGCTTGTCGGCGCGCGGGTAGGCGTGAGCCTGGGCCGACCAGGGCCCCGACGCCACAATCGTCTCGAACGACACGCCGCCGCCACGCTCCCGCACGTGCTTCTCGATCTCCCAGGCCACTTGGGTCTCCGTCCAGCCCGGCTCGACGCGCCGGGCGACCGCGTCGAAGGCCTCATCGGCCAGGTCCACCGCCCGCTGCAGGGCGGCCACCTCGTCGGGATCCTTGATCGCCCGCATCTGCTCCACCAGCGGCGGCGCCGCCAGCAGCTTGGGTCGGTCGGCGGCGGACATGGCCTTCACGGCCTTCGTCATGGCCTGGTAGGTGGCCACCGTGAGATCGCCGGGCTGGAAGCCCACCTTCTTCCCTGTCAGGCCCGCCGTGCCCACCAGCGATGGGAACCAGTCACCCAACGGGCCCACAACGGGGAAGAGCGCGAAGTCGGGAGCCTCCCTCTGGGCCTGCTCGTAGTAACGGAAGTCCACGGCGATGAACGCCGCCTCCGCCGTGACGAGAAGCGTGCCCAGGGAGCCGGTGAACCCCGACAGGTAGCGCCGGTTGGCGCCGACGTTCTTAAACGTGTCTTCGACGGGGGCGCTGACCAGCAGGCCGTCCAGACTCACCTCCGCCATTTTCGCCCGCAGCTTCGTCAGCCGCTCGTTCACGATCCCTCTCCCATCAGCGCCGCCAGAGCCTCGAGGGCGAGGATGTAGCCCCGCCAGCCCTGGCCGGCGATCTGCCCCTGCGCGATGTCGGCCATGACCGAGCGGCGGCGGAAGGGCTCGCGGGCGTGGATGTTGGAGAGATGCACCTCGATGAAGGGCAAGCCGCATCCCTCCAGCGCGTCGCGCAGCGAGAGGCCGTAGTGGGTCAGCGCACCCGGGTTGATGACGATGGCCTTGGCTTCCTCAGCCTCCGCCTGGATGTAGTCGATGATTGCACCCTCGTGGTTGGACTGAAACGGTCGCACCTCGATGCCCAGCTCAGCGCCCCGCTGGGCGACCCGCTCCTCGATCTCGCGCAGCGTCAGCGAGCCGTATATCTCCGGGCGCCGCTTGCCCAGCGTGTTTAGGTTAGGCCCGTTGATGAGAAGGAACCTCACGATCCCGAACCTTCTTCTCTCCCCTTGCGCCGCAGCCGCTGGACGTTTTCGCTGGCCTCCCGGTAGCGCCGCCGCCTCTCTTCGTCGCTCACGTGGGTATAGATCTGGGTGCTGGTGGCCCTGGCGTGACCGAGAAGTTCCTGCACCACGCGCAGATCGGCTCCGCCGTCCAGCATATGGGTGGCAAAAGTATGGCGCAACAGGTGGGGGAAGACCCGCTCGTCCAGGCCCGCCTTGAGGGCGCAACGCCGCAGCAACAACTGCACCGCCCGCGCCGAAAGCCGTCCGCCCAGCTTGTTCAGAAAGAGGGCCCGCTCGTGAGGCCTCCGCACCAGGGCCGGCCGCCCCTGCTTCAGGTAGCGCTCGAGCGCCGCCGCCGCCGAGCGCCCCATCAAGGCGATGCGCTCCTTGCTCCCCTTGCCCAGCACCCGCGCCTGTCTCTCGCCGAGGCTCACGTCGCCGGTGTCCAGTCCCACCAATTCGCTCAGGCGCAGGCCGGCGGCGTAGAACAGCTCGAGTATGGCCCTGTCGCGCAGGTCCTTGGGTTCGTCGCCCTGCACCGCCCCCAGGATCCCCAGCACCTGTCCGCTGGTAAGGAAGCTGGGCAACCGCCGCCCCTTCTTGGGCCCGCGCACACCGACCAGCGGATCGATCTTTATCCGGCCCTCGCGAGCCAGAAAGCGGTAGAACGAGCGTATCGCGCTCACCTTGCGCACGATGCTCGCCGTCGCCATCCCTCGAGTTCGCAGCTCTGCCAGATAGCGTCGCAGCACCAGACGGTCGACGGCGGTTATGGCGCTCCCGTCCCGCTCCTCCAGGTAGCGGAAGAAGGCGCGCAGGTCGCTCTCATAGTTGCGCAGGGTGTAAGGCGAGAGGTTGCGCTCGGCCTGGAGCCACCGGACGTAGGCTGCCAGCAGGTCCTCAGCCATTCGGCCTATGCCCTCGCGCCCGCCGGCGTTTCCTCGGGCAGGTCGCCCCGCCACGAGCACTGGAGGCAGCGGGCCTTGTCGCGTCCGCTCGCGGCCATCAACCCGCCGCACTGGGGGCAGGGGGTGGTCAGCGGCCGGCTCCAAGTGACGAATCGACAGCGGGGATACTTGTCGCAACCGTAGAACACGCGCCCCTTGCGGCTGCGCTTCTCAGCCAGGTCACCGCCGCACTGCGGGCAGCGAGCGCCGGTCCTGATGACGAGGGGCCGACTGCCCTTGCACTGCGGATAGCGTGAACAGGCCTGGAACAGCCCGAAGCGCCCCTGTTTGGTCACCATCGCCGAGCCACACTCCGGGCAGGGCTCATCGCTTACGGGCAGCGGCTCTCCTTCGCCCTCCAGCGGGCGGGTACGGCGGCACTCCGGATAGCCGGAGCAGGCCAGGAAGCGACCGCGCCGGCCCCAGCGAATGACCATCGGCTGTCCGCAGACGTCGCAGGTCTCGGACGTCTCCTGGCGGACGGCGGGGGCATCGGCGGCGGCGGCCAGGGCGCGCGTCAACGGAACGTAGAACTCCTCGATCACCGGTTGCCAGGGCCGCTCCCCACGCGCGATCTCGTCGAGTTGCTCCTCCATCTCGGCCGTGAAGTTCACGTCGACAATATCCGGAAAGTACGTGGTGAGCAGATCGTTCACCACCATTCCCAGTTCCTCGGGCCGCAGGCGGCCGCCGGTCTTCTCCACATAGCCCCGCTGCTGCACGGTGGCCAGGATGGGGGCATACGTGCTCGGCCGCCCGATCCCCTTCTCCTCTAGCGCCCGTATGAGCGAAGCCTCGGTGTAGCGCGGCGGCGGCTCGGTGAAGTGCTGCTCTGGGAAGAGGCCCAGCAGCCGCAGGGCGTCGTCCACCGCCAGCGCCGGAAGGGGGTTCTTGCCCACGTCCTCCTCCTCGCCCTCATCGCGCGACTCGACATAAAGCTGCCGGTAGCCTGGAAAAGCCACCTGCGTGTTAGTGGCGCGCAGGAGGTAGACGTCGCGGCCTGAGGCGGGCTTGGCCTCGATATCCACGGTTGTGACATCGTAGCGAGCGTCCTGCATCTGGCTAGCCACCATCCGTTGCCAGATCAGGCTGTACAGCCGCTGCTGATCGCGTGACAGGAAGCGATGGACGGCCTCCGGCTCGCGGTACGTGGAGGTGGGGCGAATTGCCTCGTGCGCCTCCTGGGCCCCCTTCACCTTCTTCTTGTACACACGAGCCGACGGTGGCAGGAAGTCGGCGCCGAACTTCTCACGGATGTAGCGGCGTGTCTCCTCGAGGGCCGACTGCGCCACCTGCGTGGAGTCGGTGCGCATATAGGTGATGAGACCCACCTCGCCCTCGCCGCCCAGGGGCAGGCCCTCGTAGAGCTGCTGAGCGATGCTCATGGTGCGCTGGGCGGAGAAGCCCAGCCGCCGCGACGCTTCCTGCTGGAGGGTGCTGGTGATGAACGGCGGCGGCGGGCGACGCATCTGCTGCTTCTTCTGGACCGAGGTCACCCGATAGGCGGCCTTCTCCAGCGCCGCGACGATCCGATCGGCCTCGGCCTGGCCCCCGACCTCCAGCTTCCCCCGCTTGCCAGCGAGGCCGACCAGACGGGCGCGGAAGCTCGGGGGCCGCGCGTCTGCCTCCAGTTCTGCCTCGATGGTCCAGTATTCCTGGCGGACGAAGCCCTGGATCTCCCGCTCGCGCTCCACCACCAGTCGCAGGGCGACCGACTGCACCCGTCCCGCAGACAGGCCGCCGCGTATCTTCTTCCACAAGAGAGGACTCAGCTTGTAGCCCACCAGCCGGTCCAAAACGCGACGGGCCTGCTGGGCGTCCACAAGCTGCATGTCAATGTCTCGCGGATGGCGAAAGGCGTCTTTCACAGCCTGCGAGGTGATCTCGTGGAAGACGACGCGCCGCAGCGACGATCCGTCCAGCTCCGCCGCCTGCACCAGGTGCCAGGCGATGGCCTCGCCCTCGCGGTCGGGGTCGGTGGCCAGAAAGACGGCGTCGGCGCCCCGGGCGGCATCCTGGATGTCCTTCACCACCTGCCGCTTCTCCTTGGGCACGAGGTAATAGGGCTCGAAGCCGTGCCTAACATCGACTCCCAGGGCGGACTTGGGCAGGTCGCGCACGTGGCCGACGGAGGCCTTGACCTCGTAGCTCTTCCCCAGGATGTTGGCTATCGTCCTGGCCTTGGCCGGCGACTCCACCACCACCAGGCTGCGCCCACCAGGGCTACTGGCTCCTGCCCGTCGGGCGGGCAAGTTACGCTTGGCCACAGCGGTCATGCTCCGTAGACGGCCCCCGCCTCTCGGGCCCGCACGTAGCTCATGGAGCCCATCTGGCGCACCAGTCCCTTCAGCTCCAGCATGGCCAGGGCGCTGCTCACCGTGGCGATGGGCAGGCCGCTGCGCCGCCGCACCTCGTCGATGTGGATGGGCTCTGTGGAAATATGGCGCAGGAGCTTCTGCTCCGTGTCGTCGGCGGGGATGAGGGTCTTCATCTCGAGCTGTTGGGGTACCATGGTCAGGTTCAGTTCTTCCAGCACGTCCTGGGCGTTCTGGACCAGCTTTGCGCCCTCCTGGATGAGCTGATGCGTGCCGCGGCTCTGGGGCGAGAAGACGCTGCCCGGTACTGCGAATACCTCTCGGTTCTGCTCCAGAGCCAGGCCGGCGGTGATCAGCGCCCCGCTCTTCACGTCGCCCTCCACCACCAGCACGCCCAGGCTCAGGCCGGACATGACGCGATTGCGTCGAGGGAAGTACTCGCCGCGGGGCTGGGTGCCCAGCGGGTAGTCGCTCACCAGCGCGCCGGCTTCGCGCACCTCCTGGGCCAGCTTCAGGTGCTCGGGCGGATAGACGATGTCCAGCCCGCAGGCCATGACGGCGACGGTGCGGCCGCCCCGCTCGAGGGCCGCGCGGTGGGCGATGGCGTCGATGCCGCGGGCCAGGCCGCTGACGATGGTGATGCCCTGAACCGCCAGGTCCGAGGCCAGTTGCTCGGCAACCTGGCGGCCGTAGGGTGTCGGCCGGCGCGTGCCCACGACAGCCACCGACCACTCGTCGGCGTCCGTCAATTCGCCGCGAACGTACAGGACGGGGGGCAGGTCGAAGATCTCCTTCAGGTGCGGCGGGTAGGCGTCGTCGTTCCAAGTGAAGGCGTGCACGCCCTGACGCGCCAAGCGCTCCATCTCCGCCTCAGGTGAGATGTCGGAGCGCTGAGCGACGATGGCCGCCGTCGCGCGCTCGTCCAGGCCGGCCGCCCGCAGCTCGCCGGCGGTGGCCCGCCAGGCGTTCTCCAGACGACCGAAGTGCTTCTCCAACAGCTGGTAGCGCGCGCGCCCGACGCCCGGTATGCGGTTGAGGGCAACCCAGTACTGGGTGTCGCTGGCTTGACCCGTCATAGTCAGACAATTCTAGCACGGGCCCGAAAGGAGGACAAAGGCGGAAAGCGAACGGACTCTAAGGCGGGGCTACTCGGGACTGGAGGGCTCGGCCGTGATGTCGGCTTCGTCGGAGTAGCCTCTACTCTCCCAGACGCCGGTGAAGTCGTAGTCGACCAGTTCGATATGCGCCACGCCGCTTATCCACTTGTAGCCCCATTTGCCGGGCAACACCAAGCGCAGGTTCTCATCCAGCGGCACGCCATCCCTCTCGTAGGCCAGAATAACGTCTTCTTGCATCGCCGTAGCGATCGTCAGGTCGGTGGAATAGCCGTAGTCATCATAGAAGGCAACCTTCACCGCCTGCGGGGAGACGCCGGCCTGTTCCAGCAGGAGCCCCAGTCGCACGCCGGTCCACTCACCCTTCTCGACGGGGACCGTGGGGTAATCGACGCAATACAGCTCCACATACTCCGTGGTCTTAGGCATTGCAGACAGGTCTTCGGGGGTCAGGTTCAGAGGAGATTCAACGAGCCCGTCTAGGACAAGGCCCCACTGGGAACCCGCGGTCGCGGATTCCGTGGGGGTGTCAGTGAAGTCAGCCTCTTCTTCGCCGCCGCCGCACGCCGCGCCAAGCCCCACGACTAAAGCCAGCGCCGCGAGGGCCATCGCCATCCGGAAACGCAAGCGCCGCACCCCCGCCCTCATTTGGCTCCAGGGCCCATGGTAGGCGCGAGCTCGCCGGCGCGTCAAACAAGGTGGGGACGGGGTTGGCCAACGGACGGTGCGTCAACGCAACTGAGAGGCGAGGGCGTCGCGCGTGCTGAGCCCCGGGCCGCCTATGTGCTGCGGCCGTTTCCGCCGTTGCCTGGCAGCGGCGTCTCTTCTTTGATCACCCGGACGCGCTTGATGCGGCGGCCGCTCACCGCCAGGATGCGCACGACCAGACCATCAACGCGCACTTCCTCGCCAGCGGTGGGCATCTTGCCCAGGTGGCTGAGGATGAACCCGCCCACGCTGTCGAAGTCGCCCTCCTCCACCTTCACCCCGAACAACTCCTCGAGCTCGTCGATGCCCACGCGGGCGTCCAGGATCGCCTCGTTGTCGCTGATGCGGTGGATGCTCTCTTCGTCGCGATCGAACTCGTCGACGATCTCGCCGACGATCTCCTCCAGCATGTCCTCCACCGTCACCAGGCCAGCGGTGCCACCGTACTCGTCCACCACGATGGCTATCGACAGCTTGTTGCGGCGCATCTCGGCGAGCAACTCGTCTACCCGCTTGCTTTCGGGCACGAAGTAGGCCGGGCGGGCCAGCGACTTGACGTCGACCGGCTTCGCGCGGTTGGCCAGCGCGCCGAGCACCTCGCGGGCGTGGACCACGCCGATCACGTTGTCGATGGTGTTCTCGTAGACGGGAATCCGGCTGTACCCCTGCTCGACGATGAGTCGGGCCAGTTCGTCGAAGGAGGCGTCGCTCGCCACAGCCACGATGTCGGTGCGGGGCACCATGATCTCGCGGGCGGTGGTCTCTTCCAGGGCCATGATCCCCCGGATCATTTCGCGCTCCTCAGCATCCATGGTGCCGGCGCCGTTCTTCATCTCCGCCAGGCCCAACAACTCCTCCGCATCGTCGGTCGCCTGCCCGCCGCCCCGTCGCGGGCCCCTGAGCAAAAGGCGCGCCGGCAGGTCGAGGAGCGTCGCCAGTGGACGCAAAAGAATCCTAACCACAGCCACAAATGGCCACAGGTAGGCCGCCCAGCGCTGGGGATCAGCCGACACCACGAGTCGCAGCACCGCCTGGATTAGGGCGAGCCCCGCCAGCGTAACGAGGACGGTCACCGAGAGCGTCGCCCAGTTCAGCCCGGCCTCCCGCAACACGAGGTAGACGACAATAGCCGTGCTGCCGATGAGGGCCAGACTTCGAGCGAGAGCCAGGGTCGAGTAGACTTCACGGTTCTCGCGCAGATACCCGGCCAGTCCTTCTCCGAAAGACGAGTGGAAGGCGCCCTTGTCAGCCAGCAGGCGCGCCCGCGCCCGATGGCTGGAGACCACCGCCACCTCCGCGGCTGTCACCAGGACTAGGAGAGCCAGCGCCACCACCAGGAGCAGCAGTCCTGGCCAGTCGTCGCTATCCACGCTTCGTTCGCTTCCCCCCGGGTTTCCGCTGGGGACGGGCTCGCGCGGGCATGCCCACCGCCACCGCGCCCGGCGGCACGTCGCGGGTGACCACCGCCCCGGCGCCGGTAGCGGCGCCGTCGCCTACCTTCACCGGCGCCACCAGCATCGTAGCGCTGCCGATGAACGCCCCTTTGCCGATGACGGTGCGATGCTTGCTCACGCCGTCGTAATTGCAGGTGACGGTGCCGGCGCCGATGTTCACGTCCTCGCCCACCTCGGCGTCGCCCAGATAGGCGAAGTGGCCCATCTTGGTGCCCCGCCCGAGGCGGGCCTTCTTGATTTCGGCGAAGTTTCCCACGTGCACGCCGCGGGCCAGGTGCGTCCCCTCCCGCAGGTGGGCGAAGGGCCCCACGGTCACCTCGTCCTCCAGATCCGCGCCCTCGACTACCGAGGCCACGATGCGGCAGCCGTCGGCGATGCGCGAGTCGCGGATGATGGTGTTCGGCCCGATGACGCAGTCGCGGCCAATAGCCGTGTTCCCGGAGATGCCGCTGTTGGGCTGGACGACCGTGCCCGCGCCCACCACGACGCTGTCCTCGACATAGGTAGTGGTGGGATCAACCAGCGTGACGCCCGCCAAGAGGAGGCGCTGGCACACCCGTTGGCGGGCGAAGGCCTGCGCCTTCGGCCTCGCCAGGACCTCGAGCGCCAGCTCGCGAGCGCCCTCGTAGCCCGCTTCCGATATCGACCGGCGGAGCGACGCTCGCAGATCGGGGGTCAGCTCCAACCCCAGCTCAGCGGCCAGCCGCAGCACCTCCGCCTGCCGAACGGCCTCGCTCGTCCTCTTCGGAAGGACCTTCGCAGCCTTGGTCCTGGCCATGATCTCTATTGAGCGAAAGGCCTCGGCAGGCTTGGAGATAGGCAGACAGGATCGACACCGCTGGAGGTGGGCAAGGGTGATGCGAGGATGCCGGAGGCCCGTCGCCCCCGCCGGGGACGG
>Ga0209253_10004600_pt1 | contig 12020 bp, 7 predicted proteins | sample FrelakmetBRP12BR_FD_187145 | JGI IMG/M metagenome (GOLD analysis project Ga0209253, IMG submission 187145) | Freshwater lake sediment microbial communities from the University of Notre Dame, USA, for methane emissions studies - BRP12 BR (SPAdes)... | ecosystem: Environmental > Aquatic >...
CCCCGGGAGGCGTGGCGGGCAACGTTGCCCGGAACCTGGGCCGCCTCGGCCTGCCGGCGAGCCTCTTCTCGATCATCGGCGACGACGCCGAGGGCCGGACCTTGCTGGGCGAGCTCCATGCCGCTTCGGTGGACACCGCGGGTGTGCTGCGCTCTGCGGGGCCCCCTACCGCCTCCTACATGGCGGTGCTCGATCGTGACGGCCGCTTGATCGTCGCCGCCGCCGACATGGAGATCTACGAGGCGCTCGATCCGTCGTGGGCCGACCGGGTGGGCCGGGCACTCGGCGGGTTCGACGCTTGGGTGGTGGATGCCAACCTGCCCGGGCCGACGCTGTCCCGGCTGATGCCCCATGCCGGCAGGGCATTGGTGGTGGCGGACCCGGTGTCCGTTCCCAAGGCGGGCCGCCTGGACGCGGTCCTGGGCCGCCTCGATGCCGTGTTCCCCGACCGGGCCGAAGCCATGGTGCTCGCCGGCCTTGCTCCCGGGGCGGAGACCTCAGTGGCCGCTGCTGCGGCCGCCATCCGCCGCCGCGGGACACAAGCAGTGATCGTCTCCCTCGGTTCCCGCGGCGCCTATCTGGACGAGGCCGCCGGGACGCGGCAGATCCCGCCGCTGACCGCCCGGGCCGTAGTGGACGTGACCGGAGCCGGCGACGCCCAGATCGCCGGGTACGTCTACGGGCTCTCCCGGCCGGGCGGGAACCGCCACCCCATGGAGTGGGGGATGGCGGCCGCCAGCCTGACGTTGGAGACCATCGACTCGGTGCGGGCCGACCTGACTCCCACCTTGCTGCGCGATCGCCTGGAGGGACGGGCCTAGCCACCCCCGACGCGAAACCGCCGCCCTGAGGCGGCGGGTTTCGCCGGCGCTGCCACTTGGCCTGCTGGGTCAGCGCCCTAGGTTGTCGACGCCCCGGCGTCGTGACGGTCCTCCGGGGATGGGCAACAGCAGTAGACCACAACACACCTAAACCTGGCATAAACCCTGCCCCGGCCGGGGGGGATTGCGCCAGGCTCTCCGGAGGGGTGGCAGTGGGGCATTGCTACCGTGGGGCCATGAAGCGATACCCCCATCTCCGGGCCGCCCTCTTGTTGGCCCTCGCCCTGGTCGTCGTCCTCGGCGCCGCCGTCTCGGCGCAGGAACCGGCGGCTGCGCCTGCAGTCGATGAAGCGACCGATCCCCGGATCGTCGGGGGGGTCGAGGTGAGCCCTCCGGGGAAGTACCCCTTCATCGCTGCCGTCGTCTTCTCCTCGGAAGAGAACACCTGGTGGGGCCAGTTCTGCGGGGGCACGCTGATCGACGAGTGGTGGGTGCTCACCGCCGGCCACTGCGTTGCCTTCACTGAGGCCAACCAACCCTGGGAGGTCGATGTGGTGGTGGGACGCCACGACCTGCGCTTCGGCACGGACGGGGAGCGCATCGGAGTCGCCGACATCTTCCGCCATCCCGGCTACGACAACGCCACGCTGGCCAACGACATCGCCCTGCTGCGCCTGGAGCGACCCGCCACTGCCGGCACCCCGATCGCTCTGGCCTCCAATGCCAACGCCTCGCTCTTCGAGCCGGGGGACCTGGCCACGACGATCGGCTGGGGAGCGACCCGAGAAGCCCCGCCGGCACCCACCTATCCCGACACCCTCCGTGAGGTGGATGTGCCGATCGTCTCCGACGCCGATTGCACCGCGGCCTACGGCAGCGATTTCATCCTGCCCGACCAGATCTGCGCCGGGGACCTGGTCAACGGGGGCATCGACTCCTGCTACGGAGACAGCGGCGGCCCGCTCTTCGTCGACAGCGTCGGAGGCACGTACCTTCAGGTGGGAATCGTCTCCACGGGGAACGACTGCGCCCTGGCGGGCTTCCCGGGCATCTACACCCGCGCCGCTACCTACTACGACTGGGTGAGCGGCATCATGGCGGACAACCCGCTGCCGGCCTGCAGCGGCCGGGAGCCCACCCTGCTGGGCACCGCCCACGACGACATCCTCCGGGGCACCGAGGGCGACGATGTGATCGTGGCCCGGTCGGGCGCCGACACCATCTACGGCCTCGGCGGCGCCGACCTCATCTGCGCCGGCCCGGGGGACGACTGGGTCGATGCCGGCGCCGGGTCCGACACGGTGTCCGGCGGCGACGGCAACGACTCCATCCTGGGCGGCCTGGGCAACGACATCCTGGGTGGCGACTCGGGGAGGGACCGTCTCTTCGGCGGCGACGGCAACGACCTGCTGTTCGGCTACACCGGAGACGACGTGGCCGCCGGCGACGCCGGCAACGATCTCATCTACGGCGGTGACGGCGCCGACCGGCTCTACGGGGGAGACGGCGCGGACACGATCGCCGGCTTCTCCGGGGACGACACCCTCGGCGGCGGCCCGGGCGACGACAAGCTGGTGGGCGCCGAAGGCACCGACCTGCTGCGCGGCGGCCTGGGCGTGGACACTTGCTTCAGCGGCGAGGACGTCGTGTGCGAGGTCCTGAGGCTGGACGTGAAGCTGCCGCTGTGACGGGGCCATGATCATCGCCAAGGGGCTGGCCGTCGAAGCGGGCGGCCGGGCCCTGGTCCAGGAGGCCGACCTGGCCCTCTACCCGGGGGATAAGGTCGGCCTCGTCGGCCGCAACGGTGCGGGCAAGACGACGCTGCTGCGCACCCTGGCCGGGTTGCGCCCCCCGGCGGCCGGCACCGTCGCCGCCTCCGGGGTGATCGGCTACCTCTCGCAGGAGGCCGCCCTCCCCGAGTTGGAGCACCCGCGGGCAACCGCCCTGGAGCGCATCCTCTCGGTGCGCCGCATCGGGCTGCTGCAGCGCCAGATGGAGGAGACCCGGCGGCGCATGGGGGTCACCACCGGCGCCGAGCGGGATCGGGCCATCCGCCGCTTCGCCCGCCTCGAGGCGGAGTTCGAGGTCGCCGGCGGCTACCGGGCCGAGGCCGAGGCGCGCCGCTTCGCCGCCTCCGTGGGCATCGGGGAGGCCGAGATGGCCCAGCCCGTGGCCACGATGTCGGGCGGCCAGCGGCGGCGGGTGGAACTGGCCCGGGTGCTCTTCGCCGAGACCGACGCCCTGCTCCTCGACGAGCCGACCAACCACCTGGACCTCGACGCCAAGGCCTGGCTGGTCGACTACCTGGGCGGCTACGGCGGCGCCTTGGTGGTGGTGAGCCACGACCTGCCTCTGCTCGACGCGGCCATCACCTCGGTGCTGGCCTTCGAGGAGGGGAGCCTGGAGCACTACCGGGGCACCTACTCCCACTACCTGGAGGAAGGGGAGCGCCGCCGGGAGCAGCGCCGCCGCCAGCGGCGCCATCAGGAGGAGCAGCTGGCCCACATGGAGGCCACCATCCGGCGCTTCAAGGGGAAGACCGAGAAGATGGCGCGCAAGGCCACCACCATGGAGACCCGGGCGGAGCGCCTGCGCTCCGGCATGGTGGAGGTGGGCCGCGCCCGGCGCGGGGTGGCAGTGCGGTTCCCCCAGCCGGAGCCCTCGGGCCGGGTGCCGCTGGAGGGCGCCGGGCTGGCCAAGGCCTACGGCGACACGGTGGTCTTCGTCGACGTCAACGTACACCTGGAGCGGGGGGAGCGTCTTCTCATCCTCGGCCTGAACGGGGCGGGGAAGACCACCCTTCTGCGCCTCCTGGCCGGGGTGGAGGCTCCCGACCTGGGCGCGGTGACCCGGGGCCACAAGGCCTCCGTGGGCTACTACGCCCAGGAGCACGAAGGCATCGTGCCCGATGCCCCGGTGCTGGCCCACCTCCAGGCGGTGTCGGCCGAGCCGGAGCGGGTGCTGCGCGGGGTGCTGGGGCACTTCCTGCTGGCGGACCGCATCGACCAGCCGGCCGGGACCCTGTCGGGCGGGGAAAAGACCAAGCTGGCGCTGGCCCAATTGGTGGTCGGCCGGCACAACGTGCTCCTGCTCGACGAGCCCACCAACAACCTCGACCCGCAGGCCAAGGAGGCGCTGCTGGCCGCCCTTCGGGCCTACCGGGGCACGGTGGTGTTGGTGAGCCACGACTCGGACTTCGTGGCGGCCCTCGCCCCCGACCGGGCCATCCTCATGCCGGAGGGGGAGATGGCCTACTTCGACGAGTCTCTGCTGGACCTGGTGTCCCTGGCGTGAGGGGGCACCCCCTACACGAAGTAGTTGACCAGCATGGCCACCCCGGCGGCGAACACCAGCAGCGAGATGAAGCGGATGATGAAGTTGGTGGCCACCAGGTTGCCCACCTCGGCGCCGTGGATGGGATGCGGCCAGAGTCGGGCGGCGAAGTGCACGAAGGGCTGGGCGCCCAGCACCCCGTAGGTGCCGGCGAGGATCAGGACGATGCCGACGATCAACTCGACCACGGCCAGCCTCCACGGTGCACAGTAGTCGTCGCGGACGCTCCCTGCCGGGCCGCTGCGCCGACCTGGCAGAATGGGCCCCGGCCCAAGATCAGGAGTCCCGGTGGCCGCCTACCCAAGTGATTACGACTTCCACGTGGTGCTGCGCGATGGGGGCCTGGCCCACATCCGACCGATCAAGCCGGAGGATGCCGAAGGCCTGCACGGCATGTTCCACCGCCTCGGCCGCGAGAGCGTGTACCACCGCTTCTTCCGCGCCAAGCAGGACCTCACGAAGGAGGAACTGCTCTACTTCACCAACCTCGACTACCAGGACCGGATGGCCTTCATAGTCGAGCTCGGGGGCAAGATGGTCGCCGTCGGCCGTTACGACCGGATGGAGGATGACCCCTCCGTCGCCGAGGTCGCCTTTGTGGTCGAGGACGGCCACCAGGGCCGCGGCATCGGCACTCAGCTGCTCACCCACCTCACCAACTACGCCCGCAACAACGGGGTGACCGCCTTCCGGGCTTTCGTCCTCCCCGACAACTACCCGATGATGCGGGTGTTCCGCAGCTCCGGGTTCCAGCTCCGCCGGGAGATGGGCCAGGGCATCTACACCGTGGAGTTCCCCGTCGAGCTCACCGACGAGGCCAAGCGGGCGGCCTGGCAGCACGAGCAGCAGGCGGTGGCGGCCTCGCTGCTGCCGATGTTCTACCCCCGCAGCGTGGCCATCGTGGGGGCGAGTCGCGAGGAGCGCTCGATCGGCGCCCGGGTGATGCGCAACACCCTGCGCGCCCGGTTCTCCGGGGTGGTCTACCCGGTCAACCCCAACGCCCTGGCGGTGGGGTCGGTCAAGGCCTACAAGTCGGTGCTCGACATCCCCGACTCCGTGGACATGGCGGTGATCGTGGTGCCCGCCCGGTTCGTGATGCCGGTGGTGCAGGAGTGCGCCGACAAGGGGGTCAAGGCCCTGGTCGTCATCAGCGCCGGCTTCTCGGAGATAGGCGAGGAGGGCGTCAAGCTCGAGACGGAGTTGCTCGAACTGGTGCGCTCCGCCGGGATGCGCATGGTCGGCCCCAACTGCATGGGCATGCTGAACACGGACCCGGCGGTCAACCTCGACGTCACCTTTGCCCCCAACTACCCCCCGCGGGGCAACGTCGCCATGTCGAGCCAGAGCGGCGCACTGGGCATCGCCATCCTCGACTACGCCCGCCAGCTCGACATCGGCATCTCGGGTTTTGTGTCCATGGGCAACAAGGCCGATGTGTCGGCCAACGACCTCCTCCTCTACTGGGAGGGCGACCCCTCGACCGATGTGATCCTGCTCTACCTGGAGTCCTTCGGCCATCCCCGGCGCTTTGCCCGCATCTCGCGCCGGGTGAACCGCAAGAAGCCCATCGTCGTGGTCAAGTCCGGCCGCAGCCAGGCCGGGGCCCGGGCGGCCAGCAGCCACACCGGCTCCATGGCCAGCGGTGAGGTGGCGGTCGAGGCCCTGTTCCGCCAGACCGGGATGATCCGCACCGACACTCTGGAGGAGCTGTTCGAGGTGGCCACCCTCATGGCCAACCAGCCCCTGCCCGCCGGGAGGCGGGTGGGTGTGCTCACCAATGCCGGCGGGCCCGGCATCCTGGCCGCCGACGCCCTGTCGGCCGACGGCCTCGACCTGCCGCTCTTCTCGCCGGCCATGCAGGAGAAGCTCCGGGTGGGGCTTGCTGCCGAGGCCTCCGCCGGCAACCCGGTCGACATGATCGCTTCGGCCAGCCCGGACCAGTACAAGGCCTGCCTCCGGGAGCTGCTGGCTTCCGACGAGATCGACTCGGTGATGGTCATCTACATCCCCACCGCGCCCCGGGCCTCCCGGGACGTGGAGCAGGCGGTGGCCGATGTGGTGGCCGAGGGTACCAAGGGCAAGACGGTGCTGGCTGTGTTCATGCAGGCCGACGACGGCGACCTGGGCCCCATCGATCGGGGCGAGATCCGCATCCCCTCCTATGCCTTCCCGGAGCCGGCGGCCCGGGCCCTGGCCCAGGCGGCGCGCTACGCCGAATGGCGGGCCCGCCCCGAAGGGGTTATCGCCACCTTCGAGGACACCAACTCCGACACCGCCCAGGACGTCATCTGGGGGGCGTTGGGGCGGCTGGGCATGGAGGGTGGCTGGCTGCTGCCTCACGAGGCCGATGCCGTGCTCGACGCCTACGGCATCCCGCACCCCAAGTCCCGGCTGGTCCACTCCCGCGAGGAGGCGGTGCAGACCGCGGCGGAGTTCGGCGGGCCGGTGGCCCTCAAAGTGGTCGCCCCCAGCGCCCTGCACAAGAGCGATGTCGGCGGGCTGGCTCTGGACGTGACGGGCGAAGCTGCGGTGGCCGAGGCCTACGACAAGGTCTACGCCGTGGCCGACGACGTCCAGGGAGTCTTCGTGCAGGAGTTCGTCAAGGGCGGCCACGAGGTCATCGTCGGCATGGCCGAAGACCCCTCGTTCGGGCCCCTCATCGCCTTCGGTCTCGGCGGGGTGTTCGTAGAGCTCATCAAGGACATCTCCTTCCGCATGAACCCCATCACCGACCTCGACGTCGACGAGATGATCGGCGAGGTCAAGGCGGCCAAGATGCTCCAGGGCTACCGCGGGGCGCCCCCGGGCGACATCCCCGCCCTGAAGGAGGTCATGCAGCGCCTCTCGGCCCTGGTCGAGGAGGTGCCGGAGATCGTCGAGCTCGACCTCAACCCGGTGAAGGTCATGGAGCCGGGCAAGGGAGCCATCGTGGTTGACACCCGCATGCGGGTTCGCTCGGTGCCCCAGCGCTGGCTGCCGAGCCGCAAGGACATTCCCGCCGCCGAGCGGCGCCTGCGTTAGCAGATCCGGTCAGAGGCGCCCGGGCCGGGTGGCGGCCGACAGGCCGCCGCCCGAGGCCCGTCCGGTGATCCGCTCCGGGGTGATCGCCACCACCGGCCGCTCCTCCGGGTAGACCGCCGGCGCCGAGAAGCCCAGCGCCGACTCGGTGTGGTACTTGGCGAGCAGCGCCGCCACCGCCTCGGCCTCGAGGCGAGGGTCGTCGACCAGGCGGGCCTGCCCCCACACGAGCACGCTCTCCCACCCGGCGTCCTCGCGCGGCCGGCTCACCTCCACGCAGACCCGGGGGTCGCTTCGCAGAGCGGCCAGCCTCCGCCCGGCGCCGGTGCGGAAGACGAGGTCGCCGCCGAGCACGACGAAGGACATCGGGGTCACGTAGGGCTCGCCCCCGTCGACCTGGGCGATGTGGGCGACCCGTCCAGCTTCCAGGACGGCCCGGCACTCGTCGGGGGTCAGCTCGATCATGGCTCCGCCTCGCCTCGGGGTGGCCCCAGTATGCCTCACCCCCGGCGGCCGGTGAGTACACCATCGCGGGGGGCCTACCATGCGGCCCGCTCAAACGAACCAGGGAGTCAGTTTTCCATGGCCGAAACCAAGTGGGTCTACGGGTTCGACGAGGTCGCCGATGCCGAGAAGCACACCGGCGGGGACTGGGACGGGGTGCGGGCCCTGCTCGGTGGCAAGGGGGCCAACCTCGGCGACATGACGCGCCTGGGGGTTCCGGTGCCCCCCGGGTACACCGTTACCACCGAGGCCTGCCTGGCCTACCTGGCCGGCGGCGAGGAGTTCCCCCCGGGCTGCTGGGATCAGATCGAGACCGCCCTCGGGCGGGTGGAGAAGGCGACGGGCAAGCGCTTCGGCGACCCCCGTGAGCCCCTGCTGGTCTCCTGCCGTTCCGGCGCCAAGTTCTCGATGCCGGGGATGATGGACACCGTCCTGAACATCGGCCTCAACGACGAAGTAGCCGAGGGCATGGTGCGCCTCACCGGGGATGAGCGCTTCGTGTACGACTCGTACCGCCGCCTGGTGCAGATGTTCGGCGGGGTCGTGCTCGGCCAGCCCGACGAGGCTTTCGAGGAGGTGCTCGAGCGTCATCGCCATGAGGCCGGCGTGGCCATCGACTCGGAACTCTCGGCCGATCGCCTGAAGGCCATCGTGGCCGAGTTCCGCGCCCTGGCCCCCGGGTTCCCCATCGACCCCCGGCAGCAGCTGCGCCTGGCCACCGAGGCCGTGTTCAAGTCGTGGAACGGCAAGCGGGCCATCGACTACCGCAACGCCGCCGGCATCGCCCACGATCTCGGCACCGCGGTCAACATCCAGACGATGGTCTTCGGCAATATGGGCGAAGGCTCGGCCACCGGCGTCGCCATGTCGCGCAACGCCACCACCGGCGAGGCCAAGATCGAAGGCGATTACCTGATCAACGCCCAGGGTGAGGATGTCGTCGCCGGCATCCGGGCCACCAAGCCCCTGGAGCAACTCGCCGACGACCTGCCCGAGATGTACGACCAGTTCGCCGCCATCGCCGCCCGCCTCGAGCGCCACTACCGCGAGATGCAGGACATGGAATTCACCGTGGAGCGGGGCAAGCTCTGGATCCTGCAGACCCGTGCCGGCAAGCGCACCGCCCAGGCGGCGGTGCGCATCGCCGCCGACCTGGCCGACGAGGGCCTGATCAGCCGGGAAGAGGCGGTGATGCGAGTGAAGCCCGACCAGGTCGACTTCTTCCTCCATCCCCAGTTCTCCGCCGAGTCGCTGCGGGGGGCGGTGAAGCTGGCCAAGGGCCTCAACGTCTCGCCGGGGGCGGCGGTGGGTATCGCCGCCTTCGACGCCGACCTGGCCGAGCGCTGGGCCAAGGTCGACGGCAAGCCGACGATCATGGTCCGGCCCGAGACCAAGCCCGATGATGTGCACGGCATGCTCGCCGCCGAGGGCATCCTCACCAGCCGGGGCGGCCGCACCAGCCACGCCGCGCTGGTGGCCCGCCAGTTCGGCAAGCCGGCCGTGGTGGGGGTGGCGGAGCTGGAGATCGACATGGCGGCCCGCACCCTGACGGTGGCCGGGCGGACCATCACCGAGGGCGACTGGATCTCGATCGACGGCACCAGCGGAGCGGTCTACCTGGGCCGCCTGGAGACGGTGGTGCCCGACATCTCCGATCCCTGGCTCATGAAGCTGCTGTCGTGGGCCGACGAGCTGCGCACCCTGCGGGTGCGGGCCAACGCGGACTACCCGGTGGACGCGGAGCGGGCCCGCCGCTACGGGGCCGAGGGCATCGGCCTCACCCGCACCGAGCACATGTTCTTCGAGACGGAGCGCCTGCCGCTCGTCCAGAAGATGATCATGACCACCGACCCGGCGGAGCGGGCCGAGGCCCTGGCCGGGCTGCTGCCCTACCAGCGAGGCGACTTCGAGGGCCTGTTCCGGGCCATGGACGGCCTGCCGGTCATCATCCGGCTCATCGACCCGCCGCTCCACGAGTTCCTGCCCTCGTCCCACGACCTGACTAAGCGCCTCATCGACCTGAAGGTCGAAGAGGCCCGGGGCGCCGCCGTGGCCGGGGACATCGCCGAGGTCGAAGGGCTGCTCGCCCGGGTCGAGGCACTCCACGAGGCCAACCCGATGCTGGGCACCCGCGGCGTGCGGCTGGGGATCATGATCCCCGAACTGACCCGGATGCAGGTGCGGGCCGTGTTCGAGGCTGCCTGCAACGTGACCCGCGACGGGGTGAAGGTTCACCCCGAGGTGATGATCCCCCTGGTTAGCCACGTCAATGAGTTGAAGCGCCAGCGGGAAGTCCTAGAGGCCGAGGCCCGCCAGGTCATGGCGGAGCAGGGCCTCGAGATCGAGTACCTGTTCGGCACGATGATCGAGATCCCTCGCGCCGCGCTGACGGCCGAGGAGATCGCCCAATACGCCGAGTTCTTCTCGTTCGGGACCAACGATCTCACCCAGACCACTTTCGGCATCAGCCGCGACGACGCCGAATCCGGGTTCCTGATGCGCTACCTGAGCGAGGGCATCCTGGCGGAGAACCCCTTCGCCACCCTCGACCGCAACGGGGTCGGCAAGATCATGCGTCTCGCCGTCGAGGGCGGCCGGGCCACCCGGCCCAACCTCGAAGTGGGCATCTGCGGCGAGCACGGCGGCGACCCCAAGAGCATCGCCCTCTGCCACGAACTGGGCCTCGACTACGTGTCCTGCTCGCCGTTCCGGGTGCCCATCGCCCGGCTGGCGGCGGCCCAGGCCGCGGTCGAGATGCCGCGGTAGTCACAGGGGCAGCGAGGCCCGCACCACCGTCCCCTTGCCCGGGGCGGTCTCGAGGTGGAACGACCCGCCGGCGGCTTCGACGCGCCCGGCCATGTTGGCCAGGCCCATGCCGCGGCGGACGTGAGCCGGGTCGAAGCCCTTCCCGTCGTCGGTGACCGTGACCATGAGCCGCTCGGGGCTGCCGTCGACCCGCACGTCGATGACGGCGGCGCCGGAGTGGCGCAGGGCGTTGCTCAATGCCTCCTTCACCAGCGCCAGCAGCTCGTCGGCCACCTGGGGGTCCGGCAGGTCGGGGGGGCCGGAGATGTCGACGGTGACCTGAGCCTGGTAGGGGCCGGAGAGCCGCCCCACCAGGTCGGCGAGTTGCTGGCGCAGGCTGGGCCGGGCCCACACCGGCGGGCGCAGGTCGAAGATGAAGCGGCGCAAGGCGGTGATGGTGTCGTCCAGCTTCCCCACGGCGTCGTCGAGGCGGCGGCGGAGCTCCTCGTGGAGCGGGTCGATCTGGTTGGCCTGGGCCTGGATGCTGAGCCCCACGGCGAACAGGTCCTGGATGATGGAGTCGTGGAGGTCCCGGGCGATTCGCTCCCGCTCCTCGAGCAGGGCGGCGCGGCGCAGCCGCTCCTGCAGGCGCAGGGTGGAGACGGCGGACCCGGCGGTCAGGGCGAGGAACTCGACCAGGGTCTCGTCCTCCTCGGTGAAGCCGCCGTCCTTCTCGGTCAGGTAGAGATTGCCGAACACCCGGTCGCCCACCCGCACCGGGACGCCGAGGAAGGTGCGCATCTGCGGGTGACCCGGCGGGAAGCCGGCGGCGTCGGGATGGGTGGTGACGTCGTCGAGGCGGATGATGTGGCCGGCCCGGGTGATGGAGCCCAGCACCCCCCGTCCCTCCGGAAGGTGGGGGATAGCGGTGGCCTCCGCCTCGGCCATGCCGGAGTGGAGGAAGTGGATCAGGCCACCGTGCTCCCCGAGCACCCCCAGCGCCCCGTAGCGGGCGCCGGTCAGTTCCATGGCGATTTCCACGGTGGAGCGCAGCAGGCCGGAAAGCTCCACCTGCCCGGCGACGCTGGCGGCACCCTCGACCAGCCCGGCGATGCGCTCGGGCGACAATCTGCGGCTCACCAGGCACAGGATAGATGGGACCTTCGGCCGGGGGCGGGGGACGATGGGCCGGGGCGTGCCTTCCGGAACCGCCGTACTGTTCTGCCATGGCGGGGGTGCTGCGCGTCGAACTGGTCGACGACCACGAGGTCGTTCGGCAGGGCCTCAAGGCCCTGCTCAATTCCGCCGGTGATCTCGAGGTGGTCGGCGAGGCGGGAACCGTCGCCGAGGCGGTCCGCCGGGTGGGCTACGACAGCCCCGATGTGGTGGTCCTCGACGTCCGACTGCCCGACGGCAGCGGCATCGAGGCCTGCCGCGAGATCCGGGCGCGCTGGCCCCACGTGCGGGTGCTGATGCTGACCTCTTTCGCCGACGACGAGGCCCTCTTCTCCTCGATCATGGCCGGCGCCTCCGGGTACGTCCTGAAGCAGATAAAGGGGACCGACCTGGTCGACAGCGTGCGCCGGGTGGGGCGGGGGG
>Ga0209253_10004601_pt1 | contig 12019 bp, 11 predicted proteins | sample FrelakmetBRP12BR_FD_187145 | JGI IMG/M metagenome (GOLD analysis project Ga0209253, IMG submission 187145) | Freshwater lake sediment microbial communities from the University of Notre Dame, USA, for methane emissions studies - BRP12 BR (SPAdes)... | ecosystem: Environmental > Aquatic >...
TAAATTCGCTCACGAATTTATTCCCTCAGGACTTAGTGCTGAGTGAGCGCTGAATCGGTTAATGATACGTGCCCGTACTTGCGAATCGAAGCACTAAGGCTACGAAGGCTGGAACGGAGGAGGGCTTGCCGCCTCGGGCGGGTATAAGGTGGGGGTGACCTGATCCCGGCATGACGAGACGATCAGAAGCCGCCACCACCGATGACATGTTCGCTGCGGGGTACCTGGTTCGAGCCGGATCATGTTGTCAATGAACCTCTGGGACAAGATACTGGAGGCCTTTTGACGGAATTCAACATTGTGTGGTAACGTTGATCCGCGCGGACTGGGCTGCGGACGCCATCTGAATCTTCCTCCTGACCTCGTTGGCATGTGGCTACCTGGTCTCAGTGAGGCCAAGGCGAGTTGGCCGACTACCAGCCACGACACTGCGGTCGGTTCTGTGACGCTGCACGAGATCGCTCAACCCACCTGACGAATACCGCCAGTCTACGAGATCACGGATCGTCGAGAACAAGAAGGGAGGTAGAATATGGGACGAGTTCCCCAGGTGGAGATCGCCTCCTTGCCCCGCCTGACCAAGGTAGGGATCAACGGGCTTGGCCGAATCGGAAAACTGAGCCTTTGGCACCAGGTGGAGCGCCGCTGCTTTGCTGAGGTGGTAGTGAACATCGGGCGAGATTCCGGAGGCTCGCTGGAGGATATCGCCCTTTTCATCGAGAGGGACTCCACCTACGGAAGACTCCACAACTACCTGCACGGCTGCCGGGCTGAGCGGGTGATCCAGGAACTGGATGAAAAGCGGGGGCGCATGGTGGTCAATGGCGTGCCGGTTACCGTCCTGCGGCGTTACCGGAATCCCCGTGACATCGGGTGGCGCGATCACGGGGTAGAGCTGGTGCTGGATGCCACCGGTCAGTTCCTGGATCCGAGGCTTCCGGCCGACCACGACCGGGGCTCGCTCCGGGGACATCTTGCGGCCGGGGCCAGAAAGGTCGTGGTGTCGGCGCCCTTCAAGATTGCCGACAAACGGGCAGGGCTCCCGCCGGATGCGGTGACCACCATTATGGGTATCAACGAGAACGATTTCGACCCGGCGCAGCACGCGATCGTTTCCCATGCCTCCTGCACCACCACCTGCCTGGCCTACATGCTGAAGCCCCTTCTGGAGAGCCTCGGGCCGCAGCGCATCCTGTCTTTCTCCATGGCCACCGTTCACGCCGCCACCGCTTCACAGCCGGTGCTCGATCATCTGCCCAAAGCCGGGGCGAAGGATCTCCGGAGAAACAGGAGCATCTTCAACAACATCATTCTCACTACGACCGGCGCGGCGGAGGCCTTGGTTCACGTCCTGCCGGCGATGAAGCAGATCCCGTTCCTCGCCGAGTCGGTGCGAATTCCCGTGAATACGGGCTCCCTCATCATCCTCGTTGTGAGTTTCCAGGAGGTTCCGGACCGGCCCCATGTGGACCGCGCACTGATCAACAAGATCTACCGGGAGTATGCGGCCCGGGACAGAGGCGGCCGCCTGCGCTACTCCGACGAACAGAATGTATCCTCGGACATCATCGGCCTCTACCGTGTGGCAGCGAGCATTGAAGGCCACGAAACCTTCACGAGAACGGCCTCGGTTTCCTTCGATTTGTCGCTCCTTCTTCCCGCGGACGTGCTGGAGAGACTGCCCGAGACCCGGCTCGAGGTCGCTATCACCAAGGCGGTAATCTACGGCTGGTACGACAACGAGCTCGGGTCCTATAGCAACATGGTGGGCGACCGACTGGTAAGTATGGCAGAATTTATGTGATCGGAACGTAGATTACATTACAATATTCATTTAGAATGTTAAATAACGTCCTGATGTTGGAGAAAAGATGCGGAGATTGAACTATTGTATCTTGACATGACAAAAACTGCGCATCGACTCTAATGATACTTCCGAGCAAGGCAAAGATTAACCCAATCATATTACTATAACTATTTTGAAAGTAAAAGAATTATTGGCCCTATAGTGACATTCGACCGGCACGAATAGCATCGTTGTCCGGCACATCTTTCGAGCTGGGAGCGGGCGTGGGTAGAAGCCGGAATAAACCTGTAACCTACTGAGAATTGGGAGCAAAGTTTCTGGGCAGATCCCTTGAAAATGCTTCAGCGAGCGCATTCCCCGTCCCGCCTTCGGGCGGGACTGCGGGGTTAGCGAGCGAACCACGATAAGATGAGATTCCTTCCTTGCATTTCGAAGATTCCCTGCAGCTAGCTGCAGGGAGCTTCAATTAGTTCAAGCTTACCCTTCAGCCCGATCCGGTCCGAGACGGAGGCAATCTTTGAGGAAGAAGCCATGATTGAGCTAGGCAACCCGTACAGAGAGATGGCCACCACCTGCACGACGAGACGCACCGCGGGGAAAAAGGTGATCTGGAAGAAGTTCGAATCGGAGCCCTTTGAAGACGGGAGGTTCCAGGTGAAGGTTCTCTCCCGAAGGCTCATTGATTCTGCAGCGCTGGTTTTTCGGAGGGCTTACCCGGAGGTCTACGGTTCCCCGCACGAGTTCGTGCTCATGCCGGAACGATACGAGGAACTCATGGCCCTCGACGAGACTTGGGATGAAGATAGCCGGAGGAAGGTTCACTGCATGCCCGTGGTGGTGGAACTCGAGACTGACCAGGTAGTCGCCGCAACCATGCTTACGAAGATCGAGAGGAACCTCCAGGTTGAGTTTACCTTCGCAGCCACTCGTCCCAGGTATCGACTCAAGAACGTCATGCGGAACTTGAGGGCGGTCACCTGGAAGACAGCCCTCGCCTCAGGGGCGGAGTACTTCACCACTTTCCTGGAGACCTGGCACGACATCACCCAGAAGTGGTGCATCAAGGACGGCTGGCGGGTCGGAGGGATTTTCCCGGGAAATTTCGTGCGCTGGAAGAAACCGGACCGGGAGTACCGGGGCTGCATTGTTCACTGCTATCGCTTTGTCCATCACGGGGAGGACTACGCCACCAGGCCGGAGGAATGGAGCCTCGCCCCGGAGTTTAGGGAACTCTGGGAAATTCTGGAGCGGATAAACAACCAGATCGGGCAGAAAGGGGACATTCCTGCGTGGCTGGCGGAGATGGAACCATCGCTCCTGAAAGACTCGTAGGTCGGCATGCAGTGGACATGGTGGGAAAGTCAAGAGCCAGTACAAGGACCCTATGCACCTCGATCTCTTCGAGCCGCGTCATTTCGGCTATCAATACAAGGTGATCGTCACCAACCGGCATCCCATATGAGTTGGAAACTGCACCAAGAGATAATGCATGAAAGGGGATGGAAGGCGATCGGTGGTGTCAATGAAGCGGTGACTGCCCTGGCAAGAGAGAGGATATCAGAGTGGTGCAGAAGGCGCACGGAAAGGGCCAAATGAAGCAGCGGCAGGCGAGAAGCCACGACCAAACGAGCGAGAGAACGCCGTTTAGGGCTGCGGGACAGGAGCTACGCAGTGGCGACCACGAAACTGTAAAACAAGAGAAAAGCGACTATGAGGAGCAGTTGTTCGAACATAGCCACCTCCGCTAAAGTCGCTCTGTACTCTAGCAGAAACTGTGCCAATAGCAAGAGATGATTTATACGCATGGGCGAAGCATCCGGAGCGGGAGAGGGTGTCCCTGATCGCCGAGAACCCGAAGCGATACCTTGAAGGTGAAAAAGGAAGAGGCGGTCGCCGCACCGACCGCCCCTCACGTCGCCAAGGCGACTGTCACAAACCTGTCACAACCACCTATCTCTGTCACAGTCCCGCTTGGCTAACTAGTCGACCTGACTGGTGGAGCTGAGCGGGATCGAACCGCCGACCTCTTGAATGCCATTCAAGCGCTCTCCCAAGCTGAGCTACAGCCCCACACGCACTCAATCAACCTAGAATATATAGCAGGAAGCGACCCGAGTGTCAACGGATTTTTATTGACGATCCGTTGAGATGTCTGCTAGAAAAGACTTTAACCCCCCGAGTCCCGCCCCGAGATCGTACCCCGGTCGAGACCAGGGCTCCGGGGCGTCTCTCCGCCGAGGTTCGCCTTCCTTATGCGCAAGTTGCGAGTCTTCCTCGTTGACGATCACACCATTTTTGTCGACTGCCTCCAGGTGTTGCTGGAGACAAGATCCGAGTACGAGGTGGTGGGGAAGGCCGGAGATTGCACGTCGGCCGTCGAGGCTGTGAAGACGTGCCGCCCCGACGTGGTCCTCATGGACCTATCCATGCCCGATATGAGCGGGATCGAGGCCACTCGCCAAATCCTTGCCGCGCTGCCACGGACGAGAGTCGTGGCCCTCACCATGCACAAAGAGGAGGCCTTCGTGGCCGGCTTGTTCCAGGCGGGCGGTTCAGCCTATCTTGTGAAAGACACCGCCGCCAAGTGTCTCTTCGTCGCCCTCGCCGCCGCGAGCCGCGGCGAGCGCTATCTCAGCCCGTCCCTGACGGGTAGACACCTGAGTGACCACCTCGAGGGTAACCCGGACCGACGGTCGCAGAGGCTCTTCGCCCGCGAACTGGCGGTGCTGAGACTGATCGCCGCGGGTAGGGGAAGAAAAGAGATCGGCAAGCTGCTCAACATCATCGTCCGAACCCTCGATACCCATCGCACCAACATCACGATCAAGCTGGGCTGTAAGAGCATCGCGGAACTGGTGCATCAAGCACTCCGCGCCAACCTAGTCAAGATTCGACCAGTATGATCCCGGAGAGCGAGCCCGTGCCTGAGTCAGCGGCGGATCTGGAACGAGAGCGCGAGCATTACCAGGAAATGCTCTACGACTACGACCGCTCCCTCCGGGACAAACTTCCCCGCGGCGGGAAGCCGTCCCTCGAGCAGCGACGGGAAAGGAGCCGCATTGTTCGCCAGCTCAATCGGATCCGCCGGGAGCTTAGTCGCTTCAGAAGAGGGGTCGTCCGGGACCCCCGGCGACGGATCACCCTTCAGGTGAGTGCATCGGAATATGACCGCCTCCAGGCCCTGGCCGAAGAAGAGGGCCTGAATCTGCCCGCCTACATCCGCGCCAAGCTCTTTCCTGGAGACTAGCGGCTTCTCAGTTTCCATCCAACACTCGCGGGAGTGAGCGAATTCAAACACCAGGGAATCAGGATAGTCGGCCTGCCGGTCACGAGCCGATAAGTCCTTCGATTCATAAACTCGGTGACGAATTTGTTCCCTCAGGACTTAATGCCGCCCTCGGCCATGAGCTCGGGCCGAATGGAGTGAGCAATTTCCTGTGTCGCCCGACGCCAATAGGTCACCATACTTGCGAATCGAAGCACGAAGGCGAGAAGACGAAGAACCTTCCCATGCCGAGGATGGAAGCCACTCCTCGTCGGGCAGGACAGCAGAGGAGGAGGCCGTCAGGAAGTGGGTGAGAGCCTGCAGGAGGCCGGGGCACAGGGGGCGGAAGCAGGTACACCAGTCCACTCAGAGGCGGGACGATACTCTCCGGTCCGGCGGCAGAACGACTGGACGGAGGGCTCGGCTTCCCTCAGGGAGGGGACGGCATCTACATCCGGTCTGAGTACCCCATCCGGTCTGTGTACCCCTCCATGTGACCCAGGGGACGGACGAAGGTGAATCTGGCGGGGTCCACCACGAGTTTCTCAGCCGCCTCGCCCACATTGCCGCCCAGGGCGCTGAAGGGGAGAGAGAGGACGAAGGCAACGGTGCCGCCAATGGTCGCCAGCAGTCCCACCGGCCTGAGAAAGACGAGATCAAAAATCATAACATCGCCGGAAGCCTCATCGATAACTAAATCACCTGCAGCAGCCAGAGCCGGCGGCGCCATGAAGGTTACCGCCACGGCAACTACCGTGAGAATCGCAAGGACTTTTCTCATTGTACGCACCATTGCAAGGCCCTCCTCTTTGACCGGGCAGACTGCTGTTCACCCCTCCAGGGGTTCGCGGAAGCGACCACTTAATCTGTTACTTTGTAATACATTTCCCTCCGTTATGCAAATCCTATTCCTCCCGGCGCAACGGGTGAGGCGGAAACTCTCAAAATACAGGGCTTCCTCGAATGGGGACCCCGGGAATTATGCGCAGAAATTCCCCCTGCCAGCGTACCAAGGCGGCTCTGTTTCCTTCCTGGACATTTGTCGCGGCAGAGGCTACACTTTATCTAACCCGCCCCGAGTTTTTGACCTTACCCCTATCGAGAACCACGTTGACAGACCAAGGAGGAGAACTGCCATGCCGACAACACCCACGCACTGTCCCGGATGGGAATCCTTCAAGAACTTGAAATCCTTCACCTGCAAGTGTGGCAACTGTGGCGCCGAGAACGAGATCTTCTCGGACGAGTTCAACAAGAGCCACCTTTGCGCGAAGTGCGGCGCCTCTATCGACTTCGCCACCTGCTCCTACGAGGCAGGGGGCGGCGCGCCATCGCCCCGATGATCGAGTCGCTACTCGGGCGGGCAAGTCCTCCATTGCCCGCGGGGTAACAGACTCTCGTGACGAGAGAGCCTCTCTCTGCTCCTGCTATCTCCTCCGGTCTTGTTTGCTTGGGGAGCCCGGCGCAAGGGCTCATCCCTCCTTTACTCATTCTCGCCCGCCCGCTGACCTGAGATCTTCTCGTCACTCCCACCGCTTGGAGGCGCACCTCAGCCACGGCCCGGCTCGATGCTGCCCTTCCCGGCAGGCAGGGCAGACGGGGCTCTGACGGCGGAGCGCCGAACAGTGCGCAGCGACCCGGCCACGAGACGCTCAGTATCATAGCCGGCGTGGAAGATGTTGATGTCGGGTGCACCGACGCGGCCGATAGCATAGGTGATCCACTCCAGGGCGAGAACGAGATCGAGAGCCTGCTGGATCGGACCGCCCGGAGCGGGGAGTCGCACCACCTCCAGGCGTTCGCCGGAGCCTTCGACAGCGAGGTCGCGGCCGACGGATTCCGGTTGGACCCAGATCACCCGCGTCGCGAAAAGGTCCCGGAGAACCGGGACGATTTCCATCGCCCTGGACGCGGTTTCTTCCTCATCCACCAGGAAAACGACGGTGTCGCCCGTGCGGGTGATGAAATAGTGGGTGTGACAATACTCCTCGATTTCAGAGGAGTGTGCGACCCGATTGAACTCATACATCTTGTAAGCGGCGAATCGGGCGACGATCTCCGCCCAGCCTGCGGCAAGAAAGAACGTCTGCCTGCTGGTCGCCCAGTGCTCGGCCCTGGCAAGCAATGGCTCGTAGAACGGGCGCGAGAGCAGCCTGCGCGTGTGGTCCAGGAGGAGGGCAGCGTCCATCTCGGCGCGAGCTGCCCTGACGAGAGTAAGGAGCACGGCCCAGAAGGTCTTGGTCTGCGCCACGTCGTGGTGGTAGCCAACGTACTGCTTCGCCTCCTCATCGCGGTAGCTGGTGTCGAACAGCTCTGCGGCAGGCGAGGCGTAGATGGGCCAAACGGCGGTGGCCATCTTGGCCAAGGGGCTCTGCAGATTGTCGGTGATGGCGATCACCTGAGCCCCAGAATGAAGGGCCCGAGTCGCGGCCTCCAACACCCGAGCCGTACGCCCTGAAACGCTGATGCCGATGAGGGTATCGCCGCGCCCAAACTCACGGGCTGCCCGGCTTGCATCCATGGCCGGCAGTGCCGAGACCTTGCCCCGGTTCGCCATGAGCCAGCCTCCGAAGAGGGCCGCGCAGTAAGAGTCCCCTGATCCGGTGATGATGAGCCGCTCGGTCGTGCCGGGCCACTCAGGCGCCGGTAAGCTCCAGTGAAGTTGGGCGATTCTCTCCTGTTCCATCATCTCCTGGAAGATATACTCACCGCTCAGCATAAGATTCCCGGCAGGTTGTTTGAGGAGCCCTTGCGTCGATCTCTGTTCGAACAAGTAGCCCTTGTTGCGAGTCGAACCCCTATGCAGATTTGCCGCATAGATCAACCCGCCTTGGCCGATTACACTTATGTAATCCTATCAAGAATCGCCGGCCCATGTCGAGAACGGCTTTGACCGTCGTCAGATTTGTGCTACAACCTTGCGGCTGATCCACCCTGTTACCGAGAGTCCCATGGAAAACCGCCGCAGGCTGATCAAAGAGGGATTTTCTACCGGCATCCGCAAAGGGTGGGCCGGCTTCATCTGGATGATGAAAATCCTTGTCCCTATCTCCCTGTTTACCGCGCTCCTCGCCTGGAGCGGCCTGATCGAACGGAGCAATTTCCTCATTCAACCCCTCTTGAGCTGGCTGAGGTTGCCGGCCATGGCGGCCCTTCCCCTTCTGATCGGGATGCTCACCGGCATCTACGGCGGGATTGCCTCTATGGCAGTGCTCCCTCTCACCCGGGAGCAGATGACCCTGATCGCGATCTTCCTCCTCACCGCCCATAATCTTATCCAGGAGGGGGTCATTCAAGGCAAGTCAGGCCTCCATCCCCTGAAGGCCACGCTGTTCCGGCTGCTGGCTGCGGTGGTCACCGTGATGGTTTCGGGGCGCCTGCTGGAGGTCTCGCCCGATGCGTCCGCAGCGGGGGCGGCCGGTCTCGTGAGGGGCTCGCAAACCTTTACCGCCATGCTCTTTGCCTGGTTGCGCACCACGACCATTCTCAGTGCCGAGATCTTCGCCATCATCATGAGTCTGCTGACCCTTCTCCAGATCTTCAAGGCCTTGGGCTGGATCGACCGTGTTGTCCGGGCGTTGCGGCCCCTCCTCCGGGCCTTCGGGCTGAGCGACAAGGCAGGAATCCTCTGGATGACCGCAGCTGTCTTCGGTCTCGCCTACGGTGCTGCGGTCATCGTCGAAGAAGCCAAGGAGGGGTATCTCAGCAAGGACGAGCTTGAAGTTCTCCACCTCTCCATTGGAATCAACCATTCCCTCATTGAAGATCCCGCCTTATTTCTCCCTTTCGGACTGAGCGCATTCTGGCTCTGGGTGCCGCGCATCATTACCGCCGTTATCGCAGTCCGTCTCTTCACCTGGTGGCAAGCGGCACTGAAAGCTCGCCTGTCGGCGAGGCCACGACGGGGAGATGAGAAAACCTCTGCCCGCCGAAGTGACAGAACCATCCCGTAGATGCTTGAGCCGCCGGAGGCGGATTAATCCCCGCCCGAGCCGGCCTGACCTGCCGTGAGTTGCCGTCGACCACCGGCACACCACTTGCATCCCGCCCTAGCAGGTTGCTGAAAAATCGTCGACTGGGGCTCATCATGTGCAGGTATGCACGGGAGACCTGAGCCGGGCCGGTCGGTTCGGCAAGGGTGCATAGTGGTTCGACTCGCATGTGGGGCCACTTACTCGAACCGAGTGACGCGGTCAAATTTCTCGCTCACCACTATGTCCTGAGGGAATACCTTCGTTAGCGAAGGTACGAATCGAAGGACATAGTCGCATCATGAATCAGGTTGTGGTGTTCCGGCCCGCGTGCAGAGCCGTGGTGCAAGGTTCGGCGGGCCTTCCGGCAGCCCAGAGAGGTAAGCGGAGGCTCCAGATGCACCTTGCCTCACCGACCAGCCCGGCTCACGTGGCAGTCTTCTCCGACATTATGAAAAAGAGTTTTTCAGCAAACTGCCAGATGCGGTTCGACTTTGCGTGCTGTCGAAGGGGGTAAGGCTCGATGGGTGTAGCGTTTCTGCGGTCCTTGGTCTCGTCTTTCGCACCGGGTGGACTCCTCCTCGTGGGAACGGTGGTTCTCCTTCAGCAGGGTCTCCTGGTGAAGTCTCTCGGCCCACTCATCCATGTCTACCCATATGCGGTGGCGGCTGCGGGGGTCTTCTTCGGATGGCGCTTCAAGCGGGGCCGCCTCATTTTTGCCATCCTCATTCTGGCCATCGCCGAGCGGTCGTTGTTGCAGTTTGCTTCAGGGGCCTCCGCGGTCAAGGGCGTCGGCCTAATCGTGCACGACGCCGTCTCGCTCCTCCTTCCTCTGAATCTCGCCATGCTCTCCATGCTCAGCGAGCGGGGCGTCTTAACCATCCGCGGCCTCTGGCGGCTGAACGTCATTCTCGCCCAGGTGGCGGCAGTGATTCTGCTCTGCCGTTACCGACACCTGGGCTTTGCCGAGTGGCTGGACTACACCTTTCTCCCCCCGGCGCTTCTTCCTTCCATTCGTCTCGGTCAACCCGCTCTTTTTGTCTTCGCCGGGGCTTTCCTTATGGTTTTCGCCCGCTCCTTTCGCTGCCGGACCGCCTTGGAGAGCGGTTTTCTTTGGGCTCTCGTCTCCATCTTCCTCGGACTGGCCGTGGCCAGGACCGATACTGAGTTTCGAGTCTTCTTCGCCACAGCCGGGCTCGTGCTTGTTGCCTCAGTGATCGAGACCTCGTACAGAATGGCCTTCGGCGACGAGCTCACCGGACTACCAGGTAGGCGGGCTCTCAATGAGGCATTGCTGCGGCTCGGTAACCGATACACGGTAGCCATGATCGACATCGACTTCTTCAAGAAGTTCAATGACCAATTCGGCCATGACACGGGAGATCAGGCTCTCAAGATGGTGGCGTCGAAGCTCAGGGAAGTAGGGGGTGGAGGCAAGGCCTTTCGGTATGGCGGGGAGGAGTTCACCGTCATCTTTTCAAGAAAGTCTCTCGATCAGGCCCTACCCTACCTGGAGAAGGTGAGGAAGACCGTGGAGGGGGCAGGGTTCACAATGCGAGGTCGGGGCCGCCTCCGGAAGAAGACCGAGAGACCTGACGAACCGCGGGGCTCCCGACACCGAGTAATCATAACGGTGAGCATCGGCGTGGCTGAGCCCGATGGTCGCAACGCCACTCCGGAACAGGTGATCCAGGCAGCCGACAAGGCCCTCTATCGAGCCAAGCAGGGCGGCAGAAACCGGGTCAGCACGTGATCCCTTGTCAATCGCCTTTCTGCGGGGCCCTATCTTGTCGTGGCGAGCGTCAAGATCTTGCCGGCCCGTAACACCTTGATCTCGATCCGGCCGCCCGGGGGGAGATCCAGCAGCGTCTGACGAAGGTCGCAGGTCTGTTCAATGTCCTTGGAGACGGGGATGTCCTGAATCGCCAGAATGATGTCCCCGCCGATGAGAAAATCCTCTCCGCCGATGCGCACCGGGATCTTTCCGGGCTGAAGACCCATGACATATCCCGGCGAGGCATCAGCAACCCGTTGGACCAAGAGCGCTGCGTCCTGAGGAATATTAAAGGCTCGGGCGAGCTCATCGGTAACGTACTGGAACTCCAGGCCGCTCCAAAAGTATTTCCTCTTGAGCAGGAGCTCCTTGGCGGTGTTGATGCTGGTCGCGAACCCCACCCCTTCGGAGCCCCCCGACTGGCTGAGGATGTGGCTCACGATGCCGACGATCTTGCCGTCCAGGCTGCACAAGGGGCCGCCCGAGTTTCCCCGGTTGATGGCCGCATCTGTTTGGAGGAACTCGATGGGTTGCAGGGGGTCGCATGCCTCCCTCGGTTTTCTCCGGCCGCTGAGATACCCAACGGTCAAGGTGTGATCCACGCCGTACGGCGCCCCTATGACGAAGACCTGATCTCCTGGGCCCACCGAGTCGGAATCCCCGAGCTCGGCCACGACGAGGTTGCCGGGCACCGGATCGATCCTGAGAAGGGCCACATCGGCCGTAACCGACGAGCTCACGACCCGGGCCACCGCCTGGCGACCGTCCAGGAAGCGGACGGTCACCTCGTCGGCAACCTGGACCACATGGGCTGCCGTCATGATCAGACCCTCGCGGGAGACTACCACGCCGGACGCCAGACCCCGGGCCGCGACCACCTCGCCCCTTCTCCCCTGGAGGAGACCCTGCTCCTTGGTCTCGATCACGACCACGGCGGGGTTGACCTTCTGGAACACCTTGCGCAGGGACTCAGCCTGGGCAGCATCCACGGTGGTGACGGCGGCAAGAAGCGCCACTACACAAAAAAGTCTGCCACGCATACAAATCCTTTCCCTAAAGCTATCAAAAAGTAGACTTCACCCTGAGATTCACGAATGTGCTCGGTCACATTATACGCGGGGCCAACCGTCTTTTTGAGCTCCGTTTTTGTCAGAGGCCGACGTCATTGTAGGCACGCGGTTTGCAACGATTTCAGCCGGGTA
>Ga0209253_10004602_pt1 | contig 12018 bp, 10 predicted proteins | sample FrelakmetBRP12BR_FD_187145 | JGI IMG/M metagenome (GOLD analysis project Ga0209253, IMG submission 187145) | Freshwater lake sediment microbial communities from the University of Notre Dame, USA, for methane emissions studies - BRP12 BR (SPAdes)... | ecosystem: Environmental > Aquatic >...
CGGTGAATACGGGTCTTCCCAGATCCGCCCGACCAGTCCGGGAAGGTGACGTAGATGTTGCTGGGCGACACGTAGATGGTACTGGCGCCGCCGAGCAGGAGAGTCTCATGAATAGGCTCTTCATCATCATTAACGACGTTGACCGACATTATGGTGGTGAACCCGTACCCGGCGTCGGGAGTCGCCGAATGCCAGATCTCTGCAGGCTGTATCTCAACGGTGCCGTTGTCACCATAGATCCTGGGAAGGCCGGTATTTTCCTCGCCCATCCATGCCGATCCCGATGCGACCAGGTAGACATATTCGCCGATCATTCTGGATGAGACATAGTAGCCATCAATAGACAGCTCTCTTTGTAGAACAGGGCTCTCCCGGTCGGTGACATCGTAAACTCTGACGGAGGTTGTCGGTCCATTGCCGCGAGTCTGGATGTCTTCACGCCAAATGCCGTATGTGGGCCCATCGCTTTCCAGGACGGCCAGCCTGTCCCCGTTGACAAACAGTCCGTTAATGCTCCCCTCCAGCTCAATTTTGCACAGTATGCGCGCCTTTTGGGGAGGATAGGCTCTAGCGATGACCAGCCTGTTATCGGTGGCCAGGTAGATGTACTCCCCATCGCTCTTAACGATGTCCGCCTCGTCAACCCCTTCAACCTGGATGTTCGTTCTGGAGTAGTCGCTGTCTCCCGCTTCCGCAGATGCTTTGGCGTCCCCTATGAAAAGAACGTCGCCACGTCCACCGTTCAAGTACCAGTAGCCCGGATAAGACGGAGCAGTCTTCAGAAAGTCCTTCAAATCCTGATATGATTCGAATCGCTGCAATCCTCCGCTGAGCAAGGGCTCTGGCTTCCAGTCCACAGGGATGCCCACTTCATCCTTGTTCGGGCTTCCAGGACCTGCCGTCCACGACCCGGACGCAGCAAAGCAGCCAACCGCAATTGCGGCGATCACCGCCAAGACCATCCCCAGGCCCAATACAGTCCTCATTCGTCTGTCTTTCATCCTCTCAGCCCTCCTTCAAGTGCGGCTGGGTTTCCTCTTCCTGCTTATTATGACGAAGTCTGGAGAGAAAAGGTTCCATGCCTGCGGCAGTGATAGGCCATGCAACCTGCGATGCATCCTGCTACGGTTGTCGGTGGAGTGCCCGAGACTCTTCGGCCAAGGCACATCCCGCCCGTCTCGAATTTCTTGGTGGTGTGGACAAAGTCTTGTCACCGCTGGTATTATGTTGCATAATGCCTCTCTGATCCCCGCGATCGTGCGCGTCAAGCGGGCCTGCCAATGAAGGAGCAACAATTGAATATACTCTTCGTATACCCACGCTACCCAGACACATTCTGGAGCTTCAGGCACGCTCTCAAGTTCGTCGGTAAGAAAGCATCTCATCCTCCCCTGGGATTGTTGACTGTGGCTTCACTTCTGCCACGGGAGTGGGAGAAGAAGCTCGTCGATTTGAATGCCAGTAACCTCGATGAGGAGGATATCGCCTGGGCCGACTATGTATTCATTAGCGCCATGGATGTGCAGCGGCAATCAGCCCATGAGGTCGTCAAGCGGTGTCGTCAGCTGGGTACGAAAATGGTCGCCGGCGGGCCCCTATTCACCACAGGCCATGAGGATTTCCCGGAGGTGGACCACTTCGTTCTGGGCGAGGCTGAGACGCTGATGTCTCGTCTGGTGACAGACATGGAGAATGGAAAGGTAGAGCGTTTCTACCAGTCGGAAGAGAGGCCGGACATCCGGAAGAGCCCGATCCCAGCTTGGGATCTTCTTGACACCAAGAAATACGCTACCCTCAGCCTCCAGTACTCGCGAGGCTGCCCCTTTGACTGCGAGTTCTGCGACATCGTCTTGTTGAATGGTCGCGTTCCGAGGACCAAAGATGTAAGGCAGCTTATCGAGGAACTCGAGGCCATCCATCGCCTGGGGTGCTGCAGTACCGTCTTCATTGTCGATGACAACTTCATTGGGAACAAGAAGAAGCTGAAGGCCGAGGTTCTTCCCGCTATCATAGACTGGATGAAAGAGAAGGGGTACCCTTTCACCCTCTTTACCCAGGCTTCCATAGGCCTTGCCGATGATGAGGAACTGATGACGATGATGACCGACGCCGGCTTTGACCGGGTGTTCATCGGCATAGAGACCCCAAATGAGGAGAGCTTGGGTGAATGTGGCAAGCACCAGAACACCAATCGCGATCTGGTGGCGTCTGTAAGAACGCTGCAGAATCACGGGCTAGAGGTGCAAGGAGGATTCATTGTTGGATTTGACAGTGATCCCTCCAATATCTTTGAGAGACAGATCAGCTTCATTCAGCAGAGCGGCATTGTAACCGCTATGGTCGGCATACTCAACGCACCGCGAGGGACGAGGCTCTACAAGCGCCTGAAGAAAGAAGATCGCCTTCTTAATCAGGCGTCGGGTGACAACACCGATTTCTCCCTCAACTTTGTTCCCAAGATGAGCCGTGAGTCCCTGGTCGGAGGCTATAAGAACGTTCTGACATCGATATACTCGCCGCGCAACTACTACGCGCGCATCGGTACGTTTCTCAGGGAGCATCGCCCTGTGGTGCACAAGCGTCGCAGTCATGGTAAGGTCAGACTCGGAGCCTTGCTGAAGTCGATGTGGTACCTGGGAATAAGGGAGAAGGGCCAGATGTACTACTGGCGTTTTGTTACTTCCACGCTGGTACTGAGACCCCGCGCATTTCCCTTGGCCATCACTCTCGCCGTATACGGATACCACTACCGCAAGCTGCTGGAGGGATACGCCAGGGAACTGGCTGGGGCTGATGCCCGCCGAGGCGGCGCCTAGCGGAGCATCTGTCGGAGTCCGGTGACGTCGGGAATAGGCGCTAGTCGGGCCTCCATGGCCTTGGCAGGCAGCTTCAAGCCAGTCTCCACAGTATCCCCTGAATCTCACCGGAACAGCCGCTTCTTGCCTCTCCGTTTGCTCATTGATACAATCTCCTTGGCAGCATCTCTACTTGGTCGTCCAGTTGCCGGGAAGTGAGGGCACCGTGAAATCATGTGAAGGGCAGTTGGGCCGGGTTTTCGTGATACGTTTGGAGCATGGTGACAAGCTGCCTCACTGCATCGAACGCTTTGCCGAAGAGAAAGGCATATCGGTGGGGCATGTGATCCTGGTTGGCGGTATCGGGGATGGTGAAGTGGTGGTTGGCCCGCGCCGATCGGACGAACGTCCTCCGGAGCCGATGCTGCTGCCAATTGACGGGGCCCATGAGGTAGCCGGGGTGGGGGTGATAGCTCCGGGCGAGGACGGGAAGCCCCGCCTCCACATACATGCTGCTTTGGGGCGATCCGGCAAGACGATCACCGGCTGTCTGCGACCGGGCGTGAGCACATGGCTGGTGGGTGAGGCCATAGTCTACGAAATCACCGGCGCCAGAGTGGCTCGGGTCAAGGATGCTGAGACCGGGTTCAGCCTCCTGCAACCCGGGGTTTAGAGGAAGCCGCCCTATCCATTCCATGATGTCGTCCGTTCCCAGGTGCAGTGGCTCGTGCAGTCTGTGCTATAATCCCTTCGCCGAGTTGTAACCATGAGAGCACTGATCCTGGCTCCGTTCGCCCAGTCAGTCCTGGATAGACTGAAGCTGGAAATGGATGTCGTCTACGAAAGCTGGATGGACACCAAGAGACTGCTGTCTTCTCAGGAGTTTGTCCAGCGCATACAGGAGCAGGACATTCCCATCCTGGTGGTTGAAGCCGATTTCGTGCAGAGCGAGGTCTTTGAGAGGGCCCCGAAGCTGAAGTTCCTGGGGGTCTGCCGGGCGGATGTCATTCATGTCGATGTGGCTGCTGCTACCGAGCGCGGTGTTCCGGTCGTGAACACCCCGGCCAGAAATGCCGTGGCCGTGGCGGAGTTGACGCTGGGGCTGATGCTCTCGCTTCTGCGCAAGATCCCTGCGGCCCACAACATGGTGTCATCCGGCAAGTGGGTTGATCCGACTGATGCCTATTTTCACATGCGCGGCAGCGAACTGTGGCGGAAGACCGTTGGCATCGTCGGGTTCGGGGCCATCGGGCAGCAGGTGGCCAGGAGGCTCGGGGCCTTTGATTCCACGGTTCTGGCATACGATCCTTATATCGGTTCAGAAAAAATGAAAGAACGGGGTGTCGCCAAGGTGGACTTGGACGAGCTGATGAAGCAGTCGGACATCGTCACGGTCCATTGTGCGACGACTCCCGAGACGGTAGGACTGATCAGCGGCCAAAGGCTGTCTTTGATGAAGGCGACGGCATACTTCGTGAATGCTGCCAGCGCTTATGTGGTTGATGAGGAGGCACTGGTGAGAGCCCTCAGGGAGAGACGTATCACGGCGGCGGCCTTTGATGTATACCGGACATGGCCGGTGAAGCCGGACGATCCCATTCTGAAGTTGGACAACGTAGTTCTCACGCCCCACATCGGTGGAGCGACAGACGAGTCGGTGCTGCGCCATTCCCGGATGATGGCTGACGACATCGAGAGATTTCTCAAAGGGGAGCGCCCCAAGAACCTGGTCAATCCCCAAGTGTGGAAGTAAGGTGGTGGCGCGCAAGTACGTCCTCGCCATAGACGCCGGGTCGAGCAGCTGTCGAGTCCTGGTTTTCGACGCAGGCGGCTCCCCTGTCTCCTCCGCTTGCCGCAAGTGGAAATGTGATGCGCCTCCTGAAGTTGCTCCTCTGGGCAGGGAGTTCAACCCCGCCGTTTTCTGGGATACCATTTGTCAGGTGAGTCGGGAGAGCATTGGCAAGGCAGGCGTCAGGCCATCTGACATCGTGGCCGTCAGCACCGCCAGCCAGAGACAGGGCGTGGTCTTTCTGGACAAGGATGGTGCCGAGCTCTACGGTGGTCCGAATACCGATCTGAGAGCCCTGGTGGAGGGCTTTGCCATCGACGCCGAGCATGGCGGCGAGCTTCGCCGCATAACCGGCCATTCGCCGGCATTTCTCTTCGCACCGGCCAAACTACGGTGGTTTAAGTCCAACCGTCCGGCCGTATATGAGCGAATAGCGACCATTTTGTCCATCAGCAGCTGGATACTCTACCGGTTGTCCGGACGGCGCGTCGCCGAGCCGTCCGGCGACAGTGACACCGGGCTGGTGGACATCGGCGGCTCGTGCTGGTCCCCCGATCTTCAGAGGACTTTTGACTTGGCTCAAGGTGTCTGCCCCGAGATGACTGCGGCTGGGACATGCATAGGGTCAGTCAGTAAGAAGGCGGCCGAGCAGACTGGCGTCGTGCCCGGCACATTGGTTGTGGTGGGAGGGGCTGACACCCAGTGCGGCCTGCTGGGCATGGGCGTTAGAGATGAAGGGCAGGTGGGGGTTGTAGCCGGCTGGAGCGCGGCTATTCAGATGGTCACGGATAAGCCGATCATTGATCCCAGCGGCAAGATCTGGTCGAGCTGTCACATCCTGCCCAGAAAGTGGGTCTTGGAAAGCAATGCTGCGGAAGCGGGCGGCGCCTACGCCTGGCTGAGTCAGCTTCTATTTGAAGGCGCAAATTCGAAGGAGGATACCTACATACTAATGGACAGGATGGCCGGGGAAGCGCCGGCAGGTTCAGGTGGCGCTCTGACATTCATCGGGCCCAGGGCCATGGATATGACTCGCCTGAAGCCCCTGGTCGGGGGAGTCCTCTTCCCCATCACTCCGAGCGTGACGGAAGTCGAGAGGAAACACATCATCAGGGCTGCATTGGAAAACCTTAGTTTTGCTTTCAAGGCAAACTGCCTGCAACTGGAGAAGACGTCGCATCTCAGGATGAAGTCGGTGAGTATCGGCGGAGGGCTAGCGCGAAGTCGGACCTTGGGGCAGATTCTGGCCGACGTACTCGCGATGCCGGTGGACTACTACGAAATGGCTGAGGTCACGTCGTACGGAGCCGCCATGTGTGCTGCCGTTGGGGCCGGAGTGTACGCCGATCTGGTCGAGGCCGCGGACGCCATGGGTGCAAAACCAAGGGTGGTCAGCCCGGACACGGGTGGCGTCCAAGAATACGCCTGGTATTACGAGAAGTGGCTGAAAGCCGCCAAATGGTTGGATAGTCTGGGCGAGGAGATGATGTGAACATGTGGGAAGTACAGAAGGCGGAGGTGCTTGAAATTGCCCGGCAGATGGGTGAGAAGGGTTTGGTGGTGGGCACCTCAGGCAATGTGAGCCAGCGTTTCAGAGAACCGGCCGGACGTGAACTGGTGGCCATTACACCGAGCGGACGCCCCTATGACACCATGAGAGTTGAGGACATTGTGCTGGTGGATTTAGAGGGGCAGCGTGTGGAAGGGGAACTGGCTCCTTCAATAGAGACCATGCTGCACGTGGGCATCTACAAGGCCAGGAAGAAGATATGCGCCGTCGTCCATACGCACGCGGTTTTTGGGAGTATCATTGCCGTGACCGGAAAGGATATCCCGCCCATTCTCGACGATCAAGTCATTTATCTTGGCGGTGAGATCAAGGTGGCCAGCTACGCGCTTCCCGGCAGCCCGGAGCTGGTCAGGAACGCCGTTGCTGCTTTGGGGCCGAGGAATGCGGTCGTACTGGCAAATCATGGTACGCTCACTGTTGGCAGGAATCTGAGGGAGGCCTTCAACAACTGCGAGTTACTGGAGAAGACGGCGAGAGTCTGCGTCCTGGCCAGGAGTCTGGGGACACTGACGCCGCTGCCGGCTGACATGGCGGAAGTGGAGAAGGCGTTCTTCGCAGCGATGTTCGGTGAGGGTTAGCGGTAGGACAATTTCGTCGGCGCCAGGTCCCGATGTCGTTGTTTAGTCACGATCCCGCGTTCTGATTTCAGCCGGTGGAGTTCAGTGCCAGGGTCTTCAGCGCATGCAGGATTGAGGGCTGTCTTCCGAGACCAATCTTGAGTTGGTAGATGGTGAGTGAACGTACATGCAAGCTATCAGCCGATCAGCGAGATCCTGGCAGTCATTCTCGTGCCGGCAAGCGCGGCATTCATTGTTCGACTCACTGCAAGCTCTAGCCCAACGCTGAATGATCAGGTCGTCGTACCTCTTCGGGTACCACTTAGAGCCCCTTTGCTGCGACCTTAGGTCTTCCTTCGTGGACTGAATAATGACTCACCCCTCCGACTTCTAGGACTATGGCGCTATCAGGGGTTGCCAGCATGTCTTGCCATTCCTGTTTGCTGAGCCATTCCTGGTACCTGTCTGCGTCCGGGCCAGCTATGCAGTCTGACAGGTAGTTTGGGAACTGCTTTCGAGCTCCGCACAACTTGCAGGTGCCCCTGCTGACCTGGGCGGTGGCCCTGTCTATGTCCCAGTAATGCTTGCAGCCATGCTGCACCGTGTGAGTTGCTGCTGGCCCCTCGACCTTTGCGTCCTCGCAGATGGTCGCCGCTCTGTGACGAAGAGTTGGCGCTTTCATGGTCATTCCTCCCCCAGTACTATTGGTCCACCCTTCTTGTTGAAGAGGTGGCCGAAAACACCGTGATTCCGAAGTCGCAATCCATTATGTATCTCGAACAGGTTAGCTCTCTGTTCTCTTCATCTTCAAGACCGGCAGGGTGCATAGCAGAGGTGGGTAGTCACTTCCTAGCATGGCCAAGGGGGGGGGTGAGGCCGTGGGTTAGAAAGCCCCACCTCTGCTGTTTGCATAACCTCCTCAAGTATCGCGGCATATAACTATTCATCGTATCCAATCCGCAGTACTCGAAACCTTTGACCATTCGATGTGCAAGCCTCTCATTGTCGGACGGATGCACCTGGATGGCCCCCATTTTTTGAATTGTCCTTGCGGCCCTAACCTTTCGATCAACTCTAAAAATATACTACGTTCTGACCCGGTGTCCATCAGTAAGTCCACGTAATTCTAGGTGGGAAGATACGTAGTTCCCCTGAGCCCGAGGGTGAAAATGAGGCGCGCGGCGAGGGAAGTCGGGCGCCTCAGGTCTCCAGTGGCAGAATGCCGCGACGTATGGCGAAGCGAATGAGGTCAGTCTGGCTGTGCAGGCCCAGCTTGCGCATGAGGTTGGTGCGGTGGGTCTCAGCAGTGCGCGGGCTGATGGACAGTCTCGAGGCGATGTCGGCATTTGTACACCCTTCAGCTGCAAGCTGCAAGACCTCACGTTCCCTGGTGGTGAGCGTTTCATAGGGATCCATGGCAGTGCCTTCGGCCTTTCGGGAGTATGCTTCTATGGCCCGCTCGGATAGTGGGGGGCTGAGATAGCGGCCTCCGGAAGCGGCTTGGCGGATAGCTCTGATAAGTTCATCGGAGGTGGCCGACTTCAGGACGTATGCTTTGGCCCCGGCACGGAGCGCCTCGAGGACGTAGGCCTCATTGGTGTACATGGAAAGGATGATCACGTTGGTGCTTGGTGAGCGTTGGCTTGCTTGGCGGGTGACTTCGAGGCCATTCATTCCGGGCATCATGAGATCCAACACGACGACGTCGGGGTGGAGGCGTTCTATCATGTCGGCTGCCTCGATGCCATCGCTCGCTTCACCGACTATATTGAACTCCGCCTCTGCCTCCAGCAGCACACGCAGACCGTGGCGAACAACTTGGTGATCATCAGCCAGGACGATGGTCGTTCTCTTGTTCATGTGCCCCTCCCCATTCTGGCGGGACTGCTGATCGGGAACTTAGCCACCAGGAGCGTCCCGGCTCCCGGCGCCGAAATGATCTCGAAGTGGCCGCCCAGCAAGGTGGCCCGTTCCTGCATTCCAGTCAAGCCGCTGGATGTGCCCTTGGCGAACGCGGCGTCAGTGTCAAAGCCAATACCCTCGTCTTCTATGTACACGCCGAGAACTCCCTTGTTAAGCAACAAACGCACTGTGGTTTCCACCACGCCAGCATGTCGCGCCACGTTGGTCAGACCTTCCTGCACTATGCGATAGACGGCCGTCTCGATCTCAGGGGGGAACCGTCTCTGTATTCCCCGGTGTTTGAAAGCCACGCGCACGCCCGTCTGGCTGGTGAAACGCTCGAAGTGCCATAACAGTGCCGGCACTAGACCGAGATCATCCAGCATTGCCGGCCGCAGGTCAAGTGACAAGTCCTGGACCCGTGCTACCAGCTCGTTGATAGAAACCTGGGCCTCGGAGAGCCTGGCCTTGACTTGTTGCGGCGGGAGACGTGACACCATCTCCAGGAACAACTTGAGACCAGTGAGTTCCTGTCCAATGTGGTCGTGGAGTTCCCGGGCAATGCCGCGGCGTTCGATCTCCTGCACTTCCACCAGTCGGCGTGACAGTGAACGCAATGCATCCTCGGCTTGCTTGCGCCGGCTGATGTCGCGGGTCACCCCCAGAAAGCCGATAGGCTTTCCTGCGCCGTCTCGCAGGAAGGTTATCTTATCTTCGGTCCACACGGTCGATCCATCCTTGCGCTTCAGTTCAAGCTGGAGAGTCCAGGACCGATGCGTGTTCTTCTTGCTCTTGTTCTCAGAAGCCAGCTCCCTGGCAAATGTCTCTCTGGCAACCTCCAAGGACGCTGGAGTGAGAAGATCCTGTACGTTCTGTGGCACGTCCTCGGCAGATCCGTAACCCTGGAGGCCATTTGCGGAAGGACTGACGTATGTCCGTTTCAAGTCCATGTCGCTGACCCAGATGACGTCGGTGATGTTCTCAGCCAGAAGGCGATATCTTCGCTCGCTGTCGCGGAGCGACTCCTCCATTTTGTGACGTTCGGTCACATCGCGAGTGACTCCCATTAACCCGGCAGGTTTGCCTTCCGGGCCGTATAGCAGAGTCACTCGATTCTCGGTCCACACTGTGCCACCCCCCTTCCGCGTCATCTCCAGCCCCACTGTGCCCAGCCTGAAAGGATCCTTCGGATTCTTCTTGTTGACCAGTTCCTCTTCAATGAGCCGGATAGCCTTGCGGAGCGACTCCGGTGTGAACATCTCGTCAAGCCTTTGTGCCATGACCTCCTGGACCGTATAGCCGCGTGTGCGCTCGACAGAGGGGCTGATATAGGTGACGTGAAGATCCATATCCATGATCCAGATAACGTCCATGATACTCTCTGCCAGCAGGCTGTATCGTCGCTCGCTCTCTCGAAGCGCCTCCAGGGTCCGCTCGTATTCATTTACGTTCCGGATCATGCAGTGATACTGCCTGACATCACCGTCTCTGGTGCGATCTGCAGTCATGGTGACCAAGCAGTCTATCTCAGTTCCGTCCCTCTTGCGCAGCTTCGCCTGTCGATCTTTGACATATCCCTTCTGCTCCAGTTCCCTCCAGATCGTCTCCAGTTCGGGGACTTGGACGTACAGGTCTCTCAGGCACATCCTGCTCATCTGTCGTTTGCTGTACCTGAGGAGGTCAGTGGCGGACTTGCCGGCCTCGACAATCCTGCCGTTCCGACCAATGATGAAGAGAGCGTCGAGTGATTGCTCGAAGAAGCGGCGGTACGCCTCAAGATCCCCCTGCGGCGCTTTCGTGTCCCGAGTGTCTTTTGACCTTACCCTTGCTTCTGTGCGTCTTCCCATGATGGTTCATCTCACGCGTGGGGCAATCCAATTGGGTGGGTGCGGGTTCAACACAGTCTCGACCAGCCCTTTCCTGTCCGCCGCCAGCGGATATGATTCTACAGCAACGGAGGCTGCAAGGCACATCGGGGATTCCAGCCACCGCCAAAGGGAGGAAGTTGCGGGAAATCGGGGAGACCTGTTTTACCCGGTGAGCCTAGGATGCAACTCCCCGTCCTCTGAAGCTTCACTACAGAACGCGGTCGGGTCCAATACGGATGCGAGCCTCCCGATCTCGTGTGGCCCTAGAGTCGCTTCTTGACCTTCCTACTCGGGCTGGCCGCCTTCTGCCTTTTCCCGGCGGCGACGTTGGTGTGGGGGGTGCCAATACCCAGTTGGTCCTTGGTGGCTTCGCCAGCTTCCAGAAGCGCCTCCAGCCCCGCCCTCACGGCCATGAGCTTCTCAGGACTCAGTGACCTGAACATCATCTCGGCATGATTGCGTGCCAGTTGCACGAGTCCCAGCAGCATCTTCTCGCCCTTGCTCGACAGGCGGCAAAGGACAACGCGCCTGTCTTCCGGGTCGCCTTCGCGGACCACGATTCCTCGGTCCACCAAGCGGTCCACCACTCCTGTCGCTGTGGCCAGACTGACACCAAGGGCAGAGGCAATGACACTCATGCGACACGAGCCGTTGACGAGAAGGAGCAGCACAACTTTCAGTTGCGGCGTGCTCAGATCCAGGCTGAGCCACTCTTTGGGCAATATGGGGAAGAGCTCCCGAAAAGCCTTCTCTGACAACTCCAGGGTGCTTTCAATAAGATCGCCAAGATTATTGTCTATGTTCTCGTTGGACAATGGCAACCTCCATATGTGGTTCTAGGGCATTGAAAAACGGATTGCGAATATAGATTTGTGTAACACTAATTGTTTTTAGTCTACCAACTGATGTTGATGGTTGTCAACAGGCGGGCCATGAATCCGTGGCCGCTTTTGGCCGCATGGTATTATTGTGGTGTTGGACTCCGGGGCCTTCGGCCCCTCCCCCCGATCGGACATCGGTCCGACTGGATAGCAGGCAGATTCCGGAATCTGCGCGGAAGACCTTCTTGGTTCGGGCGAGCCGCTGAGATGAGCCCAGTGCTCTGTAACATCTCATTTGACGGACTCGCGGTTGCCCCATTTGGGCAGAAAAGGGGATTGGCCAAGTTGAAGAGATGCTTTCGAGACACAGTACCGGTGGGTTTCGCTCCGCTCTACCCACCCTACGGGTACGACTGGATTCCCGCTTTCGCGGGAATGACAGGACATGGGGCGTGCAGAGGGGCTTCGCTCCTCTGCTTTTATTCATAGTCCCCCTCAGTCCCCCTTTGGCAAAGGGGGACTGAGGGGGATTTGGGGGATGAAGGGAGTTGAAGACGCCAATCAAGGAGATGCAGCCGATAGAACTAGCGTTACGGAATGCTAGAGGGTATTGAGGATATGGGATGGCTGCTTGACGCTGGACGCAGGCTGAAGTAGATGGCAGAAGCCAGAGTGGATGAAACAAGGGCGATCGCCACTTTCATGGGAGCCGTGGG
>Ga0209253_10004603_pt1 | contig 12018 bp, 12 predicted proteins | sample FrelakmetBRP12BR_FD_187145 | JGI IMG/M metagenome (GOLD analysis project Ga0209253, IMG submission 187145) | Freshwater lake sediment microbial communities from the University of Notre Dame, USA, for methane emissions studies - BRP12 BR (SPAdes)... | ecosystem: Environmental > Aquatic >...
TCCTCGATGGTCACGCCCGCCCCCATGAGCGAGGAGGCGATGCGGCGGGTGAGCGCGCGGATGGCGAGCGACAGGTCCTCCTGGTTGTTCACCCCGGAGGCCTCCACCGGCGAGACCCGGACGGCGACCGCGCCGGGGCCGTCGGCGGCCAGCGCCACGAGGTCGGTCAGGTAGAACTCGCGCTGGGCGTTCTTGGCGTCGACGAGGGAGAGGGTGGACCAGAGGAAGTCGGCGTCGGCGACGTAGAGGCCGGCGTTGACCTCCTTGATCTGCCGCTCCTCGGCGGTGGCGTCCTTCTCCTCGACGATGAGGGCCGGCCCCTTGCCCGGGGAGTGGACGACGCGACCGTAGCCCTGCGGGTTCTCCAGATCCATGGTGGCGAAGGCCAGCGACCCGGGCGCCGTGCGGGCCGAGACCACCGCCTCGAGCGTATGGGCGGTGAGCAGCGGGGTGTCACCGGAGAGGATGACGATGGCGCCGTGGTGGCCGCGGAGCGACGTCTTGGCGGCGAGGACGGCGTGGGCGGTTCCGAGCTGCTTCTCCTGGCGGGCGAAGCGCAGCGGGGCGCCGGGCAGCGCCGACCGCAGCGCGGCCTCGACCTCGTCGCCCTGGTGCCCGACCACCACCACCACCGGGCTGGCGCCGCTCTCGAGCGCCCGCTTCACCGGGAAGTAGACCATCGGCTTCCCACAGACTTGATGGAGGACCTTGGCGCGCTCGGTCTTCATGCGCGTGCCCTTCCCGGCGGCGAGGACGATGGCGGCGAGCGGGGCGCTTCCCTGGCGCTTCTTCGAGGGTCTCAGCATGAGGCAGAGGCTAGGGCCGCGGAGGGCGGGAATCAAGGACCGCGCCATGCTACCCATGGGCGCATGTCCCCGGCACTCCTCCTCCCGCTCCTCCTCGCCCACGTCGCGGTCTCGCCCAGGGGGGCGGTCGCCGCCGCCCATCCCGCCGCCAGCGAGGCCGGGGCAGCCGTGCTGCGGGCAGGCGGGAACGCCGCAGACGCGGCCGTGGCCGCGGCCTTCGCCCTGGGCGTGGTGGAGCCACAGAGTTCGGGCATCGGGGGAGGGGGGCTGGCGCTCGTCTACGTGGCCCGGGAGGACCGGGTCTACGCCATCGACTTCCGCGAGACCGCGCCTGCGGGGGCGACCGCCGGGATGTTCCTCCGCGACGGAAAGCCGGACCCGCGCGCCTCCCGATGCGGGGGGCTCTCGGTGGCGGTGCCCGGCGCGGTGAAGGGCTACGCCGAGATCGCGCGACGCTTCGGCCGAAGCCCGCTCTCGGCGCTCGTGGAGCCCGCTGCCAAGCTCGCCCAGGAAGGGGTTCCGGTGGGACGCCACTACCGGCGGGCAGCGGTCGCCGTCGAGGGCTGCCTCGGCGACGATCCCGCCGCGAAGCGGACCTTCCTCGCGGTCTCGAAGGGGACGTCCGCGGCTCCGGAGCCGGGGTGGCGCCTCGTCCAGAAGGACCTCGCACCCACCCTGCGCCGGCTGGGGCGCGACCCGGAAGCATTCTACCGGGGCCCCCTCGCCGATCGCATCGCGGCCGCGGTCCGGGCCAGGGGCGGGATCCTCACCGCAACCGACCTCGCCGCCTACCGGACCCGGGAGCGCGAGGTTCTCTGGGGAACCTACCGGGGCCACCGGATCGCCGCCTTTCCCCCACCGTCTGCCGGCGGGGCCATCGTCCTCGGGCTCCTCCAGGCGCTCGAGGCCGAGGCTCCCGGGGCCGCCGGGCGCGCCCAGGAGCGATTCCTGCACACCTTCGTCGAGAGCGCGAAAAGGCTCTTCGCGCGGAGAGCCGGTGCGCTCGGAGATCCCGACTTCGTGCCCGGCGCCTGGGCCGCGGCGAGCGAGATGGCCTCGAAGGCCTTCGCCGCCCAGGTCCGGGCCGGGATCGGGGAGCGGGCGGCGCCATCCGACGCGGTGGGCCCGGCGGCTCCGGCCGGCCACACCTCCCACGTGTCGGCCGTGGACGCCGAGGGCAACGCCGTCGCCCTCACCACCACCGTGAACCTCCAGTTCGGTTCCGGCGTGGTGGTTCCGGGGACCGGCATCCTGTTGAACGACCAGATGGACGACTTCGACGCCGCTCCCGGCGTGCCGAACGCCTTCGGGCTCGTGGGCGGGGAGGTGAACCTGCCGGCACCCGGAAAGCGCCCGCTCTCCTCCATGTCTCCCACGCTCGTCTTCGGGCCTGACGGCAAGTTTCTCCTCGCGGTCGGGTCGCCGGGGGGTTCCACCATTCCCTCCACGGTGGCCTGGGCCATCCTCCACGTGGTCGACGGCGGCATGTCCCTCGACCAGGCGCTGGGCACGCCCAGGATTCACCATCAGTGGAAGCCGGACGTGATCGTCGCCGAGCCCGGGGCCCTCCAGGACGCCACGCGCCAGGCGCTCGAGTCCCGGGGCCATCGGGTGGAGGAGCTGAAGGCCCCGTTCGGCAATCCCCAGGCCGTCCGGATCGACCCGGCCACCGGGTGGCGGGAGGGAGCCAGCGAGCCGCGCGGAGAGGGGCGGGCCGCAGTGCCGTGACGACCTTCTTCGACGTCCACCTCCGCACCGCTTCGCTCGGCTCGCGCGACGTCGCCGACCTTCGATTCTTCCGGGTCGAGGGAGCGCTCTGCCCGCTCGCCGAGACCGGATCGCCGGCCACCGCGCCGCAGCTGCGCCGGGACTGGGAGGAGCTCACCGGACGTTCGGTGAAGTCGCTCCGGCGGGCCGGGCTGGGCGCCTTCGCGGCGGTCGCGGTGCCGCCCGCCCGGATTCCCGCCCGGGGCCTGGAGGCCCTGCTCGCCGAGCTGCCCGACTTCCTGTCGCGGAGGGGCGTGGCCGCCATCGGGCCGGTGGGCACGGGGAGCGGCACGCCACGGGAGGAGGATCTCTTCTCGCGCCAGCTGGAGATGGCCCGGGAGCTGCGCCGCCCGGTCCTCGTCTCCACGATGCCCCGGGAGGCGATCCGCCTGACCCGCCGGGCGCTGGCCATCCTCCGGGAGAGCGGGGTGGAGCCCGGCCGCGTGCTGGTGGACGGGGTCGACGCCGGCACCGTGCGGATCGTGCGGGCGGTGGGCTACGGGGCGGTGCTATCGCTCTCGGCGGGTCCAGGCGCAGCCGAGGAGGCGGCCCGGATCGTCAGCGAACTGGGCCCGGAGGGCATCGCGCTCGCCTCACATGCCGGCGACGGTCTCGGCGACCTGCTTGCGCTCCCACGCGCCGCCGACCGCATGTCGCGGCTCGGCCTCTCCGACGCCGTCATCCGCCGCGTGTGCGGGAGGAACGCGCTTTCGTCGCTCGGGCTCGAGCCGTCGGCGGTGCGGAGCGCTTCCGCACCCATCGCCCGGTCCGTCCCCCGGCCTTCTCGATGAGCTCGATGGACTCGATGCGCATGCCGCGCTCGTAGCGCTTCAGCATGTCGTAGACGGTGAGGCAGGCCGCCGCCACCGCGGCGAGCGCCTCCATCTCGACGCCGGTGCGGTCCACCGTGCGCACCGTGGCCTTCACCCCCACGCCCCCGGCGCGAGGGGTCACCGCGACCTCGATGCCGGAGAGCGCGATGGGGTGGCAGAGCGGCACGATGTCCGGCGTGTGCTTGGCGGCCAGGATCCCCGCCAGCCGCGCGGCCGAGATCACGTCGCCCTTCTCCGCCTCGCCGCGCCGGAGGATGCCGAGCGTGGCCCGCGACATGGAAACGAAGCCGCCGGCCACGGCCACGCGCTCGGTGCGGGGCTTGTCCCCGACGTCGATCATCTGCATCGCGGCACCCTCGATGAAACGGTCAGTGGATGCCCTGATCGCCCAGCCAGCGCTCGGCGTCGATGGCGGATGCGCAGCCCGACCCTGCCGCGGTGACCGCCTGCCGGTAGGTGGGGTCGGCCACGTCGCCCGAGGCGAAGACCCCTTCCCGGCTGGTCCGCGTGCTGGGCGCCTGGACGTTCAGGTAGCCCACCTCGTTCATGTCGAGCTGTCCCTTGAACACGCCCGTGTTGGGTTCGTGCCCGATGGCCAGGAAGAGCCCCTGGGCCTTCATCTCCCAGGTGCGCCCGTCCTGCGTGCTCTTCAGCCGCAGCCCGGTCATGGCCTTGCCGTCGCCGAGCACCTCCTCGACCACCGCGTTCCAGACGAACTCGATCTTGGGGTTCTTCCTGGCCCGTTCCCGCATCACCTTCGACGCCCGCAACTCGCCGCGCCGGTGGATGAGATGGACCTTGGTCGCATACTTGGTGAGGAAGGTGGCCTCCTCGACGGCGGTGTCGCCGCCGCCCACCACCGCGACCTCGACACCGCGGAAGAAGAAGCCGTCGCAGGTGGCGCAGGCCGACACGCCCTTGCCCTGGTAGGCCTTCTCCGACGGGATGCCCAGCCACTTGGCCGACGCACCGGTGGCCACGATGACCGCGTCGGCGGTGTACTCGACCTCCTCGCTCCAGAGCCGGAACGGCCGGCCCGAGAGGTCGACGCGGGTGACCTCTCCGGGAATGAAGCGCGTGCCGAACCGCTCGGCCTGTGCCTTCATCCGCTCCATCAGCTCGGGGCCCATCACGCCCTCGGCGAAGCCGGGATAGTTCTCCACCTCGGTGGTGATGGTGAGCTGTCCGCCCGGCTGCATCCCCTCGAAGAGCAGGGGTGAGAGGTTGGCGCGTGCCGCGTAGAGCGCGGCGGTGTAGCCAGCAGGGCCGGAGCCGATGATGGCCAGCTTCTCGTGCTGGGGCATGTTTCCTCCGCGTGTGATCGGGGCTCGAGGGGATCTAGCCCCTTGGAGCCCCGATGTCACGGAGAGGTTCGGGTCGCCGGGCCCGTGCTAGCATTCTGGCGTGCACTCCACGGTCCTGCGCCGCTGCGCCCTCTTCGAGTCGCTCTCCGCCGAGCAGGTGGAGAAGGTTGCCGAGATCGCGATCGGAAGGGACGTCGCCGAGGGGCAGCCCATCTTCCGCGAGGGCTCGACCGGAGACGAGATGTTCGTGATCGTGGCCGGGACGGTGCGCATCTCCAAGGAGATCCCCGGTGCCGGCGAGGAGGCGCTCACGCTCCTCGGCCCGGGAAGCTACTTCGGCGAGATGGCCGCCATCGACGACGCCCCCCGCTCCGCCGACGCCGTCGCCCACACCGCCTGCGGACTCCTCGCCATCCGGCGCGAGGACCTCGACCGCATCATGTTCCTCGACAAGGACCTGGCCTACGCGGTGCTGTGGGCCTTCGTGCGAACGCTCTCTTCCCGCCTGCGCGACACGACCGAGAAGCTTCGCTCGTTCTTCACGCTCGCGGGTCTGTCGGGCGGGTCGTAGGCACAAGAAAGCGAGGCACGTCGAATTCTCGGGGGGGACGAGAACTCACCGTGCCTCGGACTCGGAGGAGCCAGACAGCAGCACCACGCTCCAGGCAGTGCTGCGCGGTTCGTGCAAGCGCGCTGGATTTGCAAGTATTTGAATTTACTTGCTTCTGCTTTCAACTCCGTCTGGGTTTTTCCTTACCCAGGGTCCAGGCATCCGACCTGGACCTACCCGGGCCGCCGCGCCCAGAAGAGGATTCGCTGGTAGGTGTACGGGTACGGGCGCTCGTCGGGGATGGCCTTCAGGATGCGCTCCCGGTAGGTGTCGAGGTAGCGCTCCCACAGGTCCTGGGGCAGGCGCTTCTCGTAGTCGGTGAGCAGGGTTCCGCGGCACCACTCCACGATGTCGGCCGGCTCGGAAAGCTCGTGGACGTAGACCTGGAGGCGAACCTCCTGCTCGGCGAACCCGACCCGCCGCAGGAGAAGCGCGTACTCCACCGGGGTCAGCACCGAACGGTGGCGCACGTACCCCTTCAGCGCCGAGGCGAAGGGCTCCTCCCGGGCAAGCTCGTTGGCGAGACGGTGCGAGGCGTGGGTCTGGTTGGCAGGGACCTGCACCGCCAGCTGTCCACCGGGAGCCACGCACCCGGCGAGCCGCTCGAGGAGAGCGGGGTGATCGGGAAGCCAGTGGAGGGCCGCGTTCGAGAGGACGAGGTCGTATCCTCCCGGAGGCGCCTCGAATCTGCCGATGTCCCCGATGGCGAAGGAGAGCCCGTTCTCGGCCAGGATCAGCGCCTTCTCCAGCATGGCCGGCGAGGAGTCGATGCCGAGCGTGGACCTGGCCTCCAGCCGCTTGTGCGCGTCTGCGGTCAGCTCGCCCGTTCCGCACCCCAGGTCGACCACCCGCATCCCGGGTCTGCGGCGGACCATCGCCAGCAGGTCGTAGAACGGGCGGGAGCGCTCGGCGCGGAATCGGGCGTAGAGCTCGGGCTTCCAGACGTCGTGGTGCATGGGCCCCCTCGGGGTCGGGAGGATATCACTCGCCCGGCCGATCCAGGCGGCCCGGTGGGGCCATGCCGCCGGGGGAGGGAATGACGTTGACCGGTGGGTGGTTGTCGAGAACAATCCCCGCCTTCCACCCCACCAAACAGGGAGTCCCATGCCGTTCTCGCCCCGCTCGTACCTTGCGGTCGTCGCCGCCCTCGGCGCTCTGGCCTGCACCTCGCCGTCCACCACCCAGGCCAAGCCCGCCGCCCCCCCGGTCGCCGATCCGAACGCGCCCGTCGCCAAGATCGGCGCCGAGGTCATCTCCGGCAAGGAGCTGGAGGAGTTCGCGAAGGGCGAGCTCAAGAAGCTCGACCAGCAGTACCAGGAGCAGCTCTACCAGATGAAGCGCCAGGCCCTCGACTCCATGGTCATGAAGCGGATCGTCGAGGCCAAGGCCAAGGCCGCCGGCAAGACCGCCGAGGAGTTCGTGAAGGCCGAGCTCGTCGACAAGCTGCCGCCCCCCACCGACGCCGAGGTCCAGCAGGTCTACGACGCCGCCAAGGCCCAGGGGCGTGACCTGCCCCCCATGGCGCAGGTGAAGGAGACCATCGTCCGCTTCATCCAGCAGCAGAAGGCCCAGGCGGCGGCGCAGGCCTACTACGACAAGCTGAAGGCCGAGGCCAAGGTGGAGATCCTCCTCGCCCCCTACCGCGCCCCCCGCCAGAACGTCGAGGCCAAGGGCCCGTCGCGAGGTCCGGCCAACGCCCCCATCACCATCGTCGAGTTCTCCGACTTCGAGTGCCCGTACTGCGGCCGCGGCGAGGAGACCGTCGCCGAGGTCGTCCGCGTCTACGGCGACAAGGTCCGGGTGGTCTACCGCGACCTGCCCCTGCCCATGCACCCGAACGCGCCCAAGGCCGCCGAGGCCGCGCACTGCGCCGGCGAGCAGGGGAAGTACTGGGAGATGCACGCCAAGCTCTTCGCCAACCAGCGGGCCCTCGAGATCCCCTCGCTGAAGGGCTATGCCAAGGATCTCAAGCTCGACCAGGCCAAGTTCGACAAGTGCCTCGACTCCGGCGCCACCGCCGCGCTGGTCGAGGAGGGGCGCAAGGCCGGCACCGAGCTCGGCATCACCGGCACCCCGGCGTTCTTCGTGAACGGCGTCATGATCAGCGGCGCGCAGCCGTTCGACGCCTTCAAGGAGATCATCGACGTCGAGCTGGCCCAGAAGTAGACGACTCGGATTGGCGAGCCCGGCTCCTCCCCGCTAGGTAAGGGAGGACCGGGCTTTCCTCATGGGCGCGTACGACCACGGCAACATCTCCGCGATCGCGGAGCGGCGGAAGACCCGACGCATCCACGTCGGTTCCGTTCCAGTGGGCGACGGGGCCCCGGTGGTGGTGCAGTCGATGACCACCACCCAGACCACCGACGTGGAGGCCACGCTCGCGCAGATCCGGGCCCTGGCCGCCGAGGGTGCGGGCGTCGTGCGGCTGGCCGTGCCCGACGGCGACGCCGCCTCGGCCCTGCCGGCCATCGTCGTCGGCTCGCCGGTGCCGCTCGTCGCCGACATCCACTTCGACTATCGCCTGGCGCTCCAGGCCATCGAGGCCGGCATCCACTGCGTGCGGCTCAACCCCGGCAACATCGGGAGCCAGGGCCGGGTGCGCGAGGTGGTGAAGGCGGCCCGCGAGCGCAACGTCCCCATCCGCATCGGCGTGAACGCCGGCTCGCTCGAGGAGGACATCGTCGCGAAGCACGGCTGGCCCACCGCCGAGGGGATGGTGGAGAGCGCCGAGCGCCACATCCGGCTGCTCGAGGACCAGGGCTACCGGGAGATCAAGGTCTCGCTCAAGGCCCACGACATCGGCATGACGGTGGCCGCCAACCGGCTCTTCTCGCAGCGCTTCGACTACCCGCTCCACCTCGGCATCACCGAGGCCGGCACGCTCATGACCGGCACCATCAAGAGCGCCGCCGGCCTGGGCATCCTGCTCGCCGCGGGGATCGGCGATACGATCCGGGTGTCGCTGGCCGCCGACCCGGTCGAGGAGGTCAAGGTCGCGCGCAGCCTGCTCAAGTCGCTCGGCCTCCAGTTCGGCGGGGCCACGCTGACCGCCTGCCCCACCTGCGGCCGCTGCTCGGTGGCCATGATCCCGATCGCCGAGCGGGTCGAGCAGCGCCTCTCGAAGCTGAAGGGCGCGGTGAACGTCGCCGTCATGGGCTGCGAGGTGAACGGCCCTGGCGAGGCGGCCGCGGCCGACGTGGGCGTCGCCTACGGGCACGGCGGCGTGGGCCTGCTCTTCAAGAGCGGCAAGATCGTGAAGCGGATGAAGGCCGAGGACCTCGAGGAGGCGCTGGTGGCCGAGGCCGAGCGCATCTCCGCCGAGCGCGAGTCGAAGTAGTCAGGCCGAGACGTCGCCGCCCAGGTACGCCGCCTGGACGCGCGGGTCGGCCGCCAGCTCCCTGGACGGCCCCTCGAGCACGATGCGGCCGCGCTCCAGCACGTAGGCGTGGTCCGATATCTGGAGCGCCAGCCTGGCGTTCTGCTCCACCAGCAGAACCGTCGCCCCGTCCCTGTGGATGGCCTTCACCAGCTCGAAGATCCGCGCCACCAGCAGCGGGGCGAGCCCCATCGACGGCTCGTCCAGGAGCAGGATGCGCGGGCGCATGAGCAGCGCCCGTGCGAAGGCCAGCATCTGCTGCTCGCCCCCGGAGAGCGAACCGGCCGGCAGCCTCCGCCGCTCCCCCAGCACCGGGAAGCGATCGTACTGCGCGTCGATGCGCCGGCGGATCTCCGCGCCTGCCGGGCGCGGGGCACGGCTCTCGGCGGCCATCAGGAGATTTTCCTCGATGCTCATCCGGGCCAGGATGCAGCGCCCCTCCGGGACGAGCACGATCCCCTCGGCGACCGCGCGATGTGCCGGGAGGCCGGTCACGTCGCGCCCCTCGAGGAGCACCTGCCCCCGCTCCGGGCGGAGCAGCCCGGCCACCGCGGCCAGCGTGCTGGTCTTCCCCGCGCCGTTCGGGCCGATGAGCGTGACCACCTGTCCGGCATCGACCCGGAGCGACAGGTCGTTCACGGCCTGGACGTGGCCGTAGGAGACGCGCAGCCCCTTCACCTCGAGCAGCGGCGTCCCGGGGGCAGTCACGCGGCCGCCTCCCCGCCCAGGTAGGCGGCGATGACGGCGGGGTCGCTGGCGACCTCGGCTGGCGTCCCGTCGGCGATGACCTTGCCGAAGTCGAGCACGGTGATCCGGTCGCAGACCTTCATGACCAGCTTCACGTTGTGCTCGACCAGCAGCACCGAGTGTCCGGCGCGGGACACGCCGCGGATGAGCTCGGCGATGGCCGCCACCTCGCCGGGGTTCATCCCCGCGGTCGGCTCGTCGAGCAGCATCACCCGAGGTGAAGAAGCCAGGGCCCGGGCGATCTCGACGCGCCGCTGCTCGCCGTAGGAGAGGTTGCTGGCCCGCTCCCGGGCCCGCTCCGCCATCCCCACCCGCCCGAGCAGCGCCAGCGAGGCCTCGCGGGCGCCCCGCTCCTCCACGGCGGCGGAAGGCAGGAAGAGCATGCGGCGCCAGAGCGGCGCGTGACGCTTCAGGTGGGCGCCCACCAGCACGTTGTCTGCGGCGGTGAGCGCCGGGAAGAGCCGGATGTTCTGGTAGGTCCGCGTCACGCCGAGTGCGGCGATGCGGTGGGACGGGAGCCCGTCGAGCCGCACCCCGTCGAGCCGGATGGTGCCGGAGGTGGCCGGGATGAGCCCGGAGATGAGGTTCAGCAGCGTGGTCTTGCCTGCGCCGTTCGGCCCGATGAGGCCGTGCACCTCGCCGGCCTCGACCGCCAGGGAGGCGCCGTCCACCGCGGCCAGGCCGCCAAACGTCCTGCGCACGTCCTTCAGCTCAAGCAGCATGGGCCTCCCGCCGCGCCCGCCGCCGGGCGCGCAGGCGGCCAGGCAGGGAGGAGATGCCCTCGGGCAGGAAGAGGATGACGAGCAGCAGCACCAGGCCATTCACGAAGAGGCGAAGCGGGCCGGGCTGGAGTCCGACCCGGGAACCGACCTCGCGGAGCACCTCGGGCAGCAGGGTGAGGAAGGTCGCGCCGACCACCGGTCCGTAGAAGATCCCGGTGCCGCCCACCACGGCGTAGACCAGCATGTCCACCACGCGGGTGAAGGAGTACGTGCCGGGGGCGACCATGAAGGTGTAGTGGGCCTCCAGCGCGCCGGCCAGGCCGGCGAACGCGGCGCCCAGGGCCAGCATGGCGAGCTTGTAGCGGGCCACGTCGATGCCCATGGTGCGGGCCGCCGGCTCGTCCTCCCGGATGGCCTCCAGCGCGTATCCGGCTCGCGAGCCCCGGACGCGCCAGAGCACGAAGAGGGCGACCGCCAGCGCCGCGTAGATCATCCAGATGGCGGTGCGCTGCGGGACGGCGGTCAGCCCCAGTGCACCATTCGTGAAATCCAGGTTCACGAAGAAGAGGCGCACCACCTCGCCGAACCCGATGGTGGCGATGGCCAGGAAGACCCCCTTCAGCCGCAGGACGGGAAGCCCCAGCGGCACGGCCACCAGCGCCGGGAGCAGCGTGGCCACCGCCAGGTTCAGCGCGAACGGGGCCCGGGTGTGGAAGGTGAGGATGGCGGACGCGTAGGCCCCGATGGCCATGAAGGCGGCCTGGGCCAGCGAGAGCTGGCCGCAGGAGAGGGTGGTGTAGACGGAGAGTGCGAGCAGCCCGTTGAGGCCCACGAAGGCCACGGTGGACTGGTAGGTGAGCCAGAAGTCCTGGAGGCCGCCGAGCGACACGCGGGGTCAGGCCTCGCGGAGCGCCGCGGATCCGAGGAGGCCCCGAGGGCGAAGCACCAGCACGAGGAAGAGGACGCCGAAGGCCACCGCGTCCCGGTACGACGAGCCGATCCAGGCCACCGTGAAGACCTCGAGCAACCCCAGCGCCAGGCCGGCCAGCGCCGCGCCGGGCATGCTGCCCATGCCGCCCAGCACGATGACCGCCAGCCCCTTCAGCTCCACCGAGCGCCCCATGTCCGGCGCCACGTTGTTGAAGGCCAGCCCGAAGAGCACGCCGGCCGCCGCGCCCAGCGCCGACGACACGAAGAAGGAGGCGGAGATGATGCGGTCCACGTTCACGCCCAGCACGCGCGCCGCCTTCGGGCTCTCCGCCACCGCCCGGATGCGCCGCCCCAGCTGGGTGCGGCGGAGCAGCCAGGTCAGGCCGGCCAGCATCACCAGCGCGATGGCGATGATGATGATCTGCAGCTCGGAGATCACCGCACCGCCGATCTTGAGGCTGCGGGTGGGCACGGTCCCGAATGGGAAGCGCTCCACGTCGGGGCCGAAGAACTGGACCACGCCCGCCTCCAGGATGGTGGCCAGCGCGATGGAGCTGATGAGCCCGGCGATGTTGGAGTCGCTCCGCCCGCGCAGAGGCTTGAAGGCGATGCGGTCCACCAGCATGCCGAGGAGGCCCCCGAGGAGGACCGCCACCGGGAAGGCGGCCACCATCGGCATGTGCAGGTGGACGACGAGGACCAGCGCCGCGTAGGCGCAGACCATGAAGACGGCCTGGTGCGCCAGGTTGAGGATGTCGAGCACGCCGAAGACCAGCGTGTACCCCAGCGCGAAGAGCGCGTAGATGCTCCCCAGGAACAGGCCGTTGACGATCTGCTGCCCCACGCGGCGCCGCCCCGGGGGCTACTGGAGGATCTCGAACTTCCCGTTCTTCACGATCTGGACGGCGGCGGCGTGGCTGCCG
>Ga0209253_10004604_pt1 | contig 12015 bp, 9 predicted proteins | sample FrelakmetBRP12BR_FD_187145 | JGI IMG/M metagenome (GOLD analysis project Ga0209253, IMG submission 187145) | Freshwater lake sediment microbial communities from the University of Notre Dame, USA, for methane emissions studies - BRP12 BR (SPAdes)... | ecosystem: Environmental > Aquatic >...
GTTCGGGGGCGGCGCGGTCACCGTGACCGACTTGGTCACGTTGGCGGTGGCACCGGCGTTGTCGGTCGCCGTGAGCATCACGCTGTACGTGCCCGCCGCCGCATAGGTCTTGCTCGGGTTGGTCGCTGTCGAAGTGGTCGTATCGCCGAAGGCCCAGCTGCGCGAGGCGATGGTGCCGTTGCTGTCGGTAGACGTGTCGGTGAAGTTCGCCGTCAGGCCGCTGGTCGTGAACGTGAAGTTGGCCGTCGGCGCGACGTTCGGGGGCGGCGCGGTCACCGTGACCGGCTTGGTCACGCTGTTGGTGGCGCCCGCGTTGTCGGTCACGGTCAGTGTCACGCTGTAGGTGCCCGCCGCCGCATAGGTCTTGCTCGGGTTGGTCGCTGCCGAAGTGGTCGTATCGCCGAAGGTCCAGGCGCGCGAGGCGATGGTGCCGTTGCTGTCGGTCGACGTGTCGGTGAAGTTCGCCACCAGGCCGCTGGTCGTGAACGTGAAGTTCGCGCTCGGCGGAACGTTGACCCCGGGCGTCGTGTAACTGCCGGTCAGCGTGACGCCGGAGAACGTCGAGTAGCCGCGGACCATGACGTGGTAGGTCCCGACCTGCGCCGTGGCGAACGCGCACGTTTCGTTGTTGCCCGAAGCGTAAGGCCGGCAATCGTAGCTGGAGCTGGTCGGCGCCGTGCCGAAGCGCACGTAGAGGTCGGCATCGCCGCTACCGCCGGCGATCGCGAATCGCAAGTTCGTCACCCCGGCCGGCACGTCCATTGTGTAGCGCAATTCAGCGCCCGCGCTGCCGGCCAGGCCCGTCACCGACACTCCGTTGGCAATCACGTTGCCCGGCCCGGCTCCTGTGATCACCTGCGACAGAACCGCGCTAGTCGAAGGCGCGTTCGTGATGTCGCCGCTATAGACCGCCGTGATGCTTCGGATCCCGCCCACGAGTGTGCTGGTGCTGCACGTCGCCGTCTTCGTGTTGTCGGTGCCCGCGAGCGGCGCCGCGCCGCATCCGCCGATCGTCGCACTGCCGTCCCTGAAGTTGACGGTTCCCGTGGGGGCAGCGCCGCTGACCGCGGCCGCGAACGTCACGCTCGTCCCCGGGGCCGCCGGATTGACGGAGCTCGCCAACGTCGTCGTCGTGGCGGATCTCGGCACGGCGGCCAGCACCGCTGCCGCCGCGTCGACGATGCCTGCGCCACAGAGGGCGGTCGTGCAGTCGCGGATCGTGCCTGTCGGAAACGCGCGCGCGGACGCCTGCATCTTCGCGAGCACCTGCGCGGGCGTCAGCGCAGGATCGACGGAAAGCATCAGCGAAGCAATGCCGGCGACGTGCGGCGTCGCCATGCTGGTGCCCTGCAGGTAGCTATAGGTATAGCTTCCGAGGTCGGGCGAGGTCGCGCTGTCGTCGATCGTTGACAGCACCGAAGCGCCGTCGCTGCCCCCGGGCGCGGAGAACGCCAATGTCGGCCCATAGTTGGTGTAGCTCGCTTGTTGCCCTGCGCGCCCCGTCGCGCCCACGGTGATTACGCCATTGCAATTGCCTGGATTGTTCCCGCTTGCATCCGCGCTGCCGTTTCCTGCGGCAACGACGACGACGGCGCCGGCGGCGATCGCGCTGTCGATCGCGCTCTGCAGCGTACTGGGACAGTCTCCGGCACCCCCCAGGCTCAAGTTGAGTACGCGAGCGGGATTCCCGTTTGCCGGCACGCCCGGTACCGAACCGCCCGCGGACCAGCGAATGGCGTCGGCGATGTCGGAGACGGAGCCACCGCACTTTCCGAGCACGCGGACGGGAAGGATCTTGCTTGCCCAGTTGACTCCTGCGACGCCGGTGGCGTTGCCGGTCGCCGCGCCGATCGTCCCCGCCACGTGCGTGCCATGAAACGAGCTGTTGCGGATCGTGCATCCCGCTAGAGGTCCGGCGCCGCTCTCGGCCGCCGTTATCCAGTCCCCCGGGTCCGACCCGTCGGCATCGCGCCCGTCGCCGTCGTTGGCGAAGTCCGGATCGGAAATGAAGTCGTAGCCGCCGACGATACGGCCGGCGAGATCCGGATGCGCGGGCAGGATCCCGGTGTCGATCACTCCAACGACGATACTGGACGCGCCGGTCGTGATATCCCAGGCCGGCGGCAGGTTGGCACCACCCATCTCGGCGGGCGGGCTCAGGTAGTGCCACTGACTCGGATAGGACGGGTCGTTCGGCGCGAGGTACGGCTGCAACAGCAGGTCCGGCTCGACGTACTCGATGGACGGGTCTGTGGCAAGGTGGGCCGCGAGGGCGCGTACCTGGTCGGAAGGCAGGGCCTGCGCGAGACGAACGACGTAGGCTCCTCCCGACATCGGACGCTCGTGCGCGACAGACTGCCCGGCCATCGACGACAGACGATTGAGATGGGCAGCTGGGAGAGCGACATTGCGGTTGGCGGCTGCGTTCGTCCCGGCATCGCGAAACTTGACGATCAGACGGCGGACCGGCGGTTGCTGCGGCGTCGCCGCCGGCACCGCGGCCGTCGCCACGACCGCCGACGGGGGCGGGACCACGCTGGCGTACAGCACCTGCGGCAGCATCCGCACGCGGTTGACCGCGGCGCGGGCCGCGTCCAGCGCGAGCGGGTTCAGCAACTGCAACTTCAGCGCGCCGTTCGCCGTGTAGCCGGAGTGTGAGTACTGCGCCTGCAACGCAGCTGCGAGCGCCGTGTGCTGAGAGGCGGGCAAACCGGCGGACTGGTCCACGACGATGCCGTCGCGGAACTTGACGATGAGAGAATCGACCGCCGGGGCGGCCGCAGCGGCTGCGGCGAGAGCGACGCCGGCGGCGAGACCGGCGGCTGCCGCGAGCAGCAGCCGCAGCACCAGAACCACGGGACGCCGACCAACGATTCGGCACGCGCGTGCGGACAACATCGGCCCATCCCCGACACCACGCCGCATCAAGTCGGTCAGAAACGCCGCCATGATGCTTCGCGTCAACATCCAACTGCAGAATACGCACCCGCCGAAGCCCGGATTTCCGTGCTTCGGGAACGGGCACCCCCCGAAACCAGCGGTGTCACCGCGGCCCGTTTGCCGTCGGTCGCATCGCAGGCGTCACATCACGCCTTGTCACCGGCGCTCGTACATCGTCACTCTTGCATCCTACTGTGGCACCGCGCACGCTGCAACTCTCTTTCGCGCGTGGATGGCGTGTCTCGCGAACTGAACACTACAGAGGGCGCAGCCACGCGGATTCGCACGCGGGCCGCGCGGCACGCGGAATGCGCAACGGATCGCGACCCGCCGTCGCAGCGAGGCACACGGACGCGTGACAGGCGCGATCGACGGGCGCGCGCAAGTGCTTTCCGGCTTGAGGGTTATGAATTCTGAAGCCTACAAGGGATGTCGTCGCGGCTCGGTCAAGCGAGGCGGAAGACGACCTCGACTGCGGCAAGGCAGCGAGGATCGCTGCACGCGCGGCGGCGCGCGGGTATTAGCAATGCCCTAGGTCGGCGTCTGTCGCTCGCGCTTCGCGATGCCGTGGTTGCGGGCGAGGCCGGAGAACGCGCCGAAGGCCGCCGCCGCGAGCCCCACGAACGCCAGCATCAGGACCATGCTGCCGACCGCGGGCCCCACGACGAGCGCGTGCAGCGTCGCCGGGGCGTCGGCGGTCTTCGCGCCTGGAGTCTGTTCGCTCGTTCGCAGTGTCATGCAAGGCCGGTCCGGCCGCGGAGGCCGGTCACGGTACCGAGGGCAATGCAATAGGCGTGCCCGAAAGCGGTGCGCGTCGGACTATTTGCGTGGAATCAATACCGCCGACCCGCCGGAGGCCTAGAGTGAAACTGGAACGGTTTCCGGATTTCGGGGGTTGATGATGCTTCGTCGAACGATCTGCGCCGCGGCGCTCGCGGTCGCGTTGATTCCATCCGCCCTCGCGGCGGGCGACGCCGCGGTCTGCACGCCGGAAACGGCCGGTGCCGCCGCGGCGGCGCGCGATGCTTCGGTCGAAACGCTGTTCACGCGCCCCGAAGCGGGCGTGCCGGTGAACAAGCGGACGTCGCGCGGCCTGTACGTCACGGCGACCGACGCCTACGAGATGGTGCGCGAGGATGCCGCGCACGTGCTGTTCATCGACGTGCGCACGCGCGGCGAGCTGCAGTTCATCGGCATGCCGACGCTGGTCGACGCCCACGTGCCGTTCCTGGTCGAGACCGATCCGCCGCAGTGGGATGACGCGGCATCGACGTTCAAGCTCGCGCCCAATCCCGACTTCGTCGCGGCAGTCGACAAGCGGCTGGCGCAGAAGGGCCTCGCGCGGGACGCCACCGTCATCGTGATCTGCCAGGCCGGCTTGCGTGCAGCGCGCGCGGCCAACGCGTTGACCCAGGCGGGCTATGCGCGGGTCTACACGACGCTCGACGGCTTCGAAGGCGACCCGATGGCGGAAGGACCCCGCAAGGGCGAGCGCATCGTCGACGGCTGGCGCAACGCGGGGCTGCCGTGGACGGCGAAGCTCGATCGCGCCAGGATGTACGGCGTCAACTGACCGAAGCGCGCGGGGCGGATCGCTCCCGCAGGCGTCACCGCGACGACGGCGAGGCGTCGCCCGCGAGCATCCGCTGGAGCTCTCCGTTCGCGATGAGCTTCTCGAGGTCGGTCGCGCCGCCCACCAGCACGCCCTTGACGAACACCATCGGAAACGTCGGCCAGCCGGTCCACATCTTGAGCGCGTTGCGCTTCCGCCATCCGCCGAAGTAGCCGCCGTGCTCGACGTACTTGCACGGCACGCCGGCTGCGGCCAGCGCCTTGCGCGCCTTCTTCGGGAACGGGTTCTGCGCCATGCCGACGACGACGACGTCGTTGGACTCCACCGCGGCCTGCACTTCGCGGATGAAGTCCGCGTGGTGGGTGGCGACGGTCTCCCGGATCGCGGGATGGATGTGGCTCTCGTCGAGAACGCTGCGGCTCATGGCTCGCCTCCGATCGAAGATTCGCGCCCGCGACGGGCGCGTGGCGGCGATCTTCGCACACTGTCACGCGTTCGCGCGTGGACGTCCGGCTCGCGGCCCGGCGGGTCGGCCCGTGGCACCGGCGGCCCCGCGTCCGCGTGCGAGGTCGACGGGGGAGGCTGGTCTTTACGTCCCGCGTCATCTTCTGCCGGTTTCATGTGAATGCGCCCGCGCCGACGCATCGATCGCCACGGGCGGATCGATCGCGCTGCGGCAGAAAGGATTCGGCGAGCCGTCGGCGGCAGTGCTGCGTCGAGCGAGGCGTCCGTTCGTGCGCCGCGCGGTTCCCCATTCCGTGGAATCAAGCAGTTAGGCGGCGGGTCGACCCGGCAGAGGCGGCTGACTGCACGCATGAAGGTGCCTCCCGCGGGGAAGTCGTCGTGCGAATGTGGTCTTGGCACGAACGATGCAATGTCCCGCTGAAACGCGCGCTTCCAACCGCGCAGAGCCCGGTCCGGGCGAAGGCCCCTCGGCCGGATTTGTCGACTACAGCTGCGACCGACTTCATGCCTCCGACCAACGCCGACGTGCACGCGATCCCCGTCAGGAGCCTGCGCTTCCTGATCGTCGACGACGACGACGACCAGCGTTTTCTCCTGGCCGGGACCCTCGCCCGGATGGGCATGAAGAACGTCGTCGAGGCGAACTCGGGCCGCGCTGCGCTCGAGCTCCTGGGCCGCGACGGCGGCGGCGTCGACATCGTCATCACCGACCTGCAGATGCCCGACGTCGACGGCATGGAGCTCGTCCGTTGCATCGGGCAGCGGCGGCTGCCCGTCGCCGTGATCCTGATCACCGCGCTCGCCGGCGACCTGCTTCAGTCCGCTGCGTCGATGACCGAGGCCTACAAGGTCAGGATCATCGGCGCCATCGAGAAGCCCGCCACGAAGGAGAAGCTGTTCACCCTCCTGACGCGCTACCCGGCCGTGGAAGCGGAACCGGTGGCCGCCGCCGCCGTCGCCGCCGGTTTCGTCCCCACGACGGAAGAAGTCCTCAACGGCTTCGCCGGCGCGCAGTTCGAGCCGTTCTTCCAGGCGATCCGCGACCTCGAAACCGGAAAGGTCGTCGGGGCCGAGGCGCTGGCGCGCTGGCGGCATCCAGTGCACGGCATCCTCGGGCCGGAGGTCTTCATGCCGCCGCTCACGCGCGCGGGTTTCCTCGACGAGCTGTCGTGGATCATGCTCGCGCTGTCGGCGATGGAGGCGCGCCGCTGGCAGGACGCAGGGCTTCCGGTGGCCGTCTCGGTGAACCTCTCGGCGATGTCGCTCGCGGACCCGGGCTACGCCGATTCCGTGACCGAGATCGTTTCCGCCCACGGCATCGAGCCGTCGCGGATGATCCTCGAGCTCACGGAGACCGAGGCCATCCTGAATGCGGCCGCAGCGCTCGAGAACGTGACGCGCCTGCGCATGAACGGGTTCGGCCTCGCGGTCGACGACTACGGCGTCGGCTACTCGTCGATGCACGAGCTGTCGCGGATGCCGTTTACCGAAATCAAGATCGACCGGACCTTCGTGAAGTCGGCCCTGGCCGACGCGCGGCCGCGCCTCATGATCGAGCAGATCATCTCGATCGCGCGGCAGCTCGGCCTCAAGACCGTCGCCGAGGGCGTGGAGACCCGCGTGGAAAGCGACATGCTGAAGCGGCTGGGCTGCGACTGGATCCAGGGCTATTTCGTCGCGCGGCCGATGAGCGGCGAGGATTTCGTGGCCTGGATGCTCGAGCAGCGCGGCGGCCTCCCGCAGGCCGCGACCGCTCCCGCATTGGGACCGAAGCGCTTCGGTACCTAAACCGAAGGGTCCTCGCGATCCGCGGCAAGCGTTGCGCCTACGGGAATGCTTGGGCCAGCCGCCGCAGGAACAGCTCGAGCTGATCCCGCGGCAGATGGTTGATCCCCGCCGCGCCGACGCGGCCACCTCCGGAATCGAATTGCCGGCACAGCGCGTCGGCGCCGATCGGGCGCGCGAGCGGCGCGCGAACGCTGACCGTATAGCCTCCCTGCCCATCGGGCGTCAGCACCGCGTGCGCGCGTTGCGGAAACGCGTGCGCGAGCTCGTTGCCGAACGCGCCGCGGACGCGCCGGCTCCACGCGGCATCGGGAAGCACCCAGGCCGCGGCCCCGGGTGAGACCGTCTCGGCCGCGATCGCGCGGGCCGACGCGAGATCCCCGTGCCGCGAGTCGCCGATCGTGCGCAGCACGGTCTCGCTGCGGGCGAAGCGGAGCGGATCCGCGTAGCCGTGCATGACCCGGAAGAGCTCCGCGGGATGGACGATGAGGTCAACTTCGGTGTCGCCGTAAGCGTTGTACGCGAGGTCGCGGCCCAGCTCGCGCAGCAAGGCCTGCTCGTCGTTGCCGAGTCCGATCGAGGCCGCGAGCGCCGTGGCCGGCGCGTCGAGGTTGTCGCCGTACGCGGCGACGACCGCCCACGGGCGCTGCGCTCCGCCGAGGTGGCGGTCGACGAGGATTCCCGTGCACACGTCCGGCGCGCCGTCGATGTGTGCGGTGAGCTTCGGGTGCGACGGAATGTCCGCCGCGTGGTGGTGATCGAAGTACTCGACGGCGACGCCGCGTTCGAGCAGCTCGCCAAGCGCCGCGCGATTGACGTCGAGCGAGATGTCGAGCGCCGTCACCGCGTCGCCGGCTTCCGCGGGCACGCGCCGCAGCAGGGCGATGTCGCGCTTGACCCCAGTGACCAGGACAGCGTCGCGCGGCGTCGCGAGCCGCAGCTGCTGCAGCGCACAGAGCCCGTCGGCGTCGCCGTTGAAGACGTCGAAGTGCATCACGGCCGCGGCACCTTCGCCGCGCCGAGGAACGCGAGCACCGCGCGCCACGCGGCCGGGTCGCCCGCGCGGTCGAGCGGGATCGTGGCGTCGAAGTCGATCGTGGAGCCGTGCTCGTCCGCGGCGAGCGGTTCCTGCTCCCGCAGCTGCCGCTCGAGCACCGCGAGGTCCGCCTCGGAGGCGTCCGTCCCCGCGGCGGCGCGCGTCGTGACGCGCGCGCGCAGCGCCGCCTCGGGCGCGACGAAGGCGACGATCGCGAACGGAAGTGCGAGCGCCAATGCGCGGGCGCGGAAGAGGTCGCGCTGCCAGCGCTTCAGGAACGCGCCGTCGACGATCGCGACGCGTCCCGCGGCGACCACGGTCTCGGCGAGCGCGAGCGCGCGGAGATAGGTCCGCTCGGTCGCCTCGGGCGTGTACAGCCCGGCGTCGACCGCCGATCCGCTGCGCTCGCCCGCGCTCATGCCGTGCAGGCGCTTGCGCTCGACGTCGGTGCGGATCCGGATCGCCCCGGTCAGCTCGAGCAGCGCCTGCGTCAGCGTCGTCTTGCCGCAGCCGGAGAGCCCGTGCGTGATCAGGATGGCAGGCTCCGGCGGCTGCGCGTAGTGCTGCGCGAGCGCGACGTAGCCGCGGTACTCGGCGACGAGCGCCGCCTTCGCGTCGCCGGCGGGAAGCTGGCTCGCGCGGAGGCACGCCACCTTGGCGCGCACCAGCGCGCGGTACACGAGGTAGAAACGGAACACCGCGAGCCCGTCGTAGTCGCCGGTGAGCTCGAAATACGCGCTCTGGAAGCGGTGCGCGAGGTCCGACCGCCCGCGGTCGGCGAGGTCCATCACGGTGAACGCGAGCTCGCTCGTCACGTCGATCCAGCGCAGCTCGTCGTTGAACTCGATGCAGTCGAAGATCGTGACCTTGCCGTCGATCACCGCGATGTTGCCGAGGTGAAGGTCGCCGTGGCACTCGCGGACGAACCCGGCCTCGCGCCGGTGCCGGAACGCGGGCAGCCGCGCCGCGTGCTCGCGGACGGTCCACGCGTGCAGCGCCTCCAGCATCGCGACGTCCTGCGGGTCGACGAGCCGCGGCCGGATCGTCGTGAAGTTCTGCAGCGCGATCCGCAGCACCGAGTCGGGCGACCCGAACGACGTGGCCGGTCCGGCGCGCTCGACGCGTCCGTGGAAATCCGCGACCTCCGCCGCCAGCGCGTCGAGGTGCCCGAGGGTCAGCGTGCCGCGTTCGAGCATGCGGCTCGCGAGCGAGTCCTGCGGGAACTCGCGCATCCTGACCGCGTACTCGAGCGCGGGCCCCTCGCCGCCGACGGCCGGGCGGTCGACGCTGCCCGTGATCGCCACGACGTCGACGTAGACTTCCGGCGCGAGCCGGCGATTGAGCCGGACCTCCTGCTCGCAGCAGCGCTTGCGATCGGCGAGCGACGTGAAGTCGAGGAAGCCCAGGTCGACCGGCTTCTTGATCTTGTACACCTGCGTGCCGGTGAGCAGCACGTGCGAGATGTGCGTCTCGAGATGCCGGACGCCCGTGCACTCCGGCCCGAACAGCGAAGGATCGGCGAGCGCCGCGACGAGCCGCCTCTGGTCGTACGAGCGGTCGCTCGACCGGTTTCCTGCCTCCGGCGTCGGCGGCGGCTTCATGCGGGGACTCTCCATCGATCGTTGATCGGCGTCAAGGCCTCGGGTCGCGCCTTCGCTACGATGGATCGCAATGCACCGTCGGTCCCGACCGCTCTCCGGGGACGGCGCCGAATCCATGCAAGTCCACTCGTACCTCGCCTGCGCGCCGCGCGACATGGGCGTGATGGCGGCGCTCTTCTACGTGCCGCGGGGTGAGAACGTGTGCGGGTGGATCGCGGCCGGCGAGGGCCTGCGCTCCGCCGCCGCGTTCTTCGCGGTGGAAGGGTATTACTCGGCGGGCGCCGCGCGGTTCTGCCGCAGCGTGGAGGACGACCTCCGCGGCCGCTGGATCGAGCAGACCGTGCCCGTGACGACGGACGTTCGCTCCCCGATCCCCGAGGCCGACTGCGCCGAGCTCTCGCGGCTGCAGTCCGCGTTCATCCGCGAGTGGCTCTTCTACCCCGGCGATCCGCAGGACGACGACGAGGTCGCCGCGTACCGGAAGCTCGGGCTGCCGGTGCGCTCGGTGAACGTCCGCGCGACGCAGTTCCACCGCTTCGATCAGCACCGGCCGATCTGGGTCCACGCGTCGCCCGGCATCGACTTCAATCTCGTGCTCTATCTCAAGAAGCGGCTGCCGCTCGACCGCCGCGAGGCGCGCGCCCTCGCCTGACCGGAGTGAACATGCGGACACTGGTGCTGGTTTCCCATCCCACGCTCGCGACGTCGCGGGCGAACGCGCCGCTGGTCGACGCGATCCGCAATCTGCCCGACGTCGAGATCCGTCATCTCGAGGCGCTGTATCCGGAGGGCCGGATCGATGTCGCCGCCGAGCAGGCGGCCGCGCTGCGCGCCGGGCGCATCGTGTTCCAGTTTCCGTTCTACTGGTACTCGACGCCGCCGATGCTCAAGCGCTGGCAGGACGACGTGCTCGCGTTCGGCTGGGCCTACGGTCCGGGCGGAACGCTGCTCAAGGGCAAGACGCTGCAGCTGGTGGTGACGACCGGCGGGCCCGAGGCGAGCTACCGGGTCGGCGGCTATAACCTTTTTCCTGTCAGGGACTTGTTGCGTCCGCTCGAAGCGACCGCGAACCTGTGCGGAATGCCGTTCGCGGAACCTCTTGTTCTCTATGGGGTCCCGAACATTCCGGGCCTCGTGGTCCCGCACGACCCGGCCGCCGCGATCGCCGAATTCGCCGCCGCGTACCGCGCCCTCGTCGCGCATTGAGCGTTGCAAAATTGCCACACGAGGTCGGCGTGATTACCCGCGTCGCATGCGGCCCGCGTCGCCACGATCGACGGCCCGATTTCCCCGTTTTTCCCTATGGCGGACGGCAGGTGCGCGGGCGCCGCATCGGCCGCGCGCGTGGCAATTTGTCGCGCTCCATGCGCGTTGCAAATGCGCTCGTGATCCGCAAAAATCCGAGTGGTTCCGCGCATGCCTTGATTTGCGTCAAACGTGGGCAAGGACGGCCGGGATTGAATGCACCGAGGTAAGAAGGTTGGGACGCGCGGGGGGACATTCCCGCGCCCGGAAAGAAGCAGGACGCGGCCTTCGCCGCGAGGCCGGCGCCGGAAACGGGATATTCCCGCGACGGGCGCCTCAAGGTAACAAGAAAGGGGACACCATGCGCTTCAAGTCCATCCTCGCCGCGAGCGGCCTTCTCATGGCCTTTGCGGCGGCCCTGGCGACGCCCGCACTGGCGCAGTACGTGGCCGGGTCGCCCGCCGTCACGCCCGTGTGCGCGAACTGTCACGAGAACCAGCACCTGTCGACGATGCTCACTGCGCACGGCGCCAAGAACGACGCCAACGGCAGCATGTGCGCGGCGTGCCACGGCGACGCCTCGGCGCACCTGCAGGATCCGATGAAGGCCAAGCCGGCCAGCGCGTTCAAGAAGGGCGTTCCCGCGGCGCAGAAGGACGCGGTGTGCCAGACCTGCCACGCCGGCAACCGCCACCTCGTGTTCTGGGAGACGGGCAAACACGCGAAGAACGAAGTTTCGTGCAGCAGCTGCCACAGCATCCACGGCAAGACCGGGGCCCCGGTCGTGGCGCCGTTCACGACGTCGTTCCGGCCGAACGAAGCCGACCTCTGCGGTACCTGCCACCAGCAGGTCCGCGCGGCCACGATGAAGCCCTCGCACCACCCGATCATCGAGAACAAGATCAAGTGCTCGGATTGCCACAACGTCCACGGCGCGCTCACGCCGGCGATGCTGAAGGCGGAAACCGTCAACCAGCAGTGCTACTCGTGCCATGCCGAGAAGCGCGGGCCGTACCTGTTCGCGCACCCGGCGGTCGAACAGAACTGCCTGTCCTGCCACAACCCGCACGGTTCGGTGTACGCCAAGCTGCTGAACGAAAAGCAGCCGAACCTCTGCCAGGATTGCCATGACTTCGCGCGTCACCCGGGCACGGTCTACGGCGCCGCGGGCCAGTTCACGTGCACGGCCGAAGCGACCGCCGATCCGACCAACGCGGCCTGCTACAAGAAGGCGCCCGGCGCGTTCAACGCCGGCGTCAGCACGCGCTTCATCGCGCGCTCGTGCACGAACTGCCACAACAACATCCACGGCTCGAACGCGCCTTCCAACCGCGGCAAGTTCTTCTTCCGCTAGGGCCAGGAGAGAAAAC